>Ga0209415_10020786_pt1 | contig 10171 bp, 9 predicted proteins | sample PeaSoiSIISIP2007_FD_187696 | JGI IMG/M metagenome (GOLD analysis project Ga0209415, IMG submission 187696) | Peat soil microbial communities from Weissenstadt, Germany - SII-SIP-2007 (SPAdes) (version 2) | ecosystem: Environmental > Terrestrial > Soil > Wetlands > Peat | place: Germany...
GCCTGCCAGCCGAACAACGTCTCGTGGGCGAACATGATGACGGAGCTCGGCATGGCCATCGCTCCGCCCGCCTTTCACCCGGCCCGGACGACCGGCCTGGGGGGGTTCGCGCTCAGCTTCCAGGCGAGCTACACCCACATCAACGCGGACGCGGTGGACTCGACCGGGACGCAGTACTGGCACCAGGGCACGCAGGGGGCGGTCGACCCGAACAGCAAGCAGTTCTCGATCGTCAACAACAACCCGGACTCGATCCTCCAGCTTTACACGCTGAACGCCCGCAAGGGCCTCGCGTACGGCTTCGAGATCAACGGCGCGCTCGGCTACGTGGCGAACACGTCGCTCTGGGTGGGCGGGGCGGACATTCACTGGGCGTTCCTCGAGGGCTTCCGGACGGGCATCCTCGGCTACCTGCCGGACATGGCGATCGGCAGCGGCGTGCGCACGCTGGGGGGCTCGCCCAAGTTCTTCCTCACCACGGTCGGCATCGACGGGCAGGTGTCGAAGCCCTTCACGCTGTCGGACAGCGCCGTCCTGACGCCGTACCTCGGGGTCCAGCGGGTCATCATCTTCGCGAACTCGACGGTCGTGAACCTGGCCCCGAACACCGATGCCCTGGCCAACTGCGGCTACAGGGGCACCAACGTGCCGGGCAACCCCAGCCCGCTCGCGTCGGGCAACACCCCCGGGGGCGTCTACGACGGGTCGCCGGTCTGCGCGAACACGCTCTCGAACGGCGCCCCCAACAACAGCGCGTTCAACGACCTCGCCACCTTCAACAAGGCCGTCGACCACCGGTGGCGCGGCATCGTGGGCGTCGACTACCGGTTCGAGGTCCTCTACCTCGCCGCGCAGTTCGCCACGGAGCTGACCAGCCCCAGCGCCGAGAACGCGAACCTCATCGGCAGCTCGGGCAGCAACGGCTGGGGATCCAGGCAGTGGACGCTCTCTCTCGAGGCAGGCGTCTTCTTCTGAGCTTCGCGGTCGCGGCGTGCGGCTGCTCGGGTCGAAACGCGGCGCCCGTGGGCTTCTCGCCGGAGCGCGCGAGCGAGCCGGCCGAGAGGAGCGCTCGCGCGCAGGACGCGGGGCAGGCCCTCGCGGAGCCATGCCCCGTGCCTGCCGATTTCAGGTCGCGAATGGTGCGGGTGACGGATCGATCCGTCTCGGCGGGACACGCCGCTCGCTTCGACGCCATCGTGTGGGCCAACGAGGCCGCGAGGGCGTCGCTGGCCGGGGCCGGCGCCCTGCCGGACGGCGCGATGCTGGTCGAGGAGCTCATCGAGCGCGACCGCCGCGGCGACCGGCCCGCCGGGGTCCTCGCGATGAGCAAGGACGCGGGGCGGTGGCGCTTCACCGCGGTCGGCCCCGCGGGGGAGGTCGTCGCCGACGGCCGCACGGCGCCCTGCGCCTCGTGCCACGGCGAGGCCCCGAGGGACGGCGTGTTCCTTCGCCTGCCGCCCTAGGCCCCTAGGCGAGGACCACGAGCAGGAGCGCCAGGATGACGGCCACGGCACCGACGATCGTCGCGATGACGGCCGCGGCGAAGGACGCGCGCAGCGCGGGCTCGGCGGCCTTGCCCTCGAGGCGGTAGCAGCCTCGCAGAAACGCGCGCGCGCAGCGGCCGGGGAGGCCTACCGAGGCGCCGAGGATCGACAGCCCCGCGACCGGTCCCTCCTTCACGCTGACGACGACGGCGCCGATGGGACCCAGCACGAGATCCCATCCGGCCGCATAGAGTCCGAACCGCAGGGCGCGCCTGAACGACCCCGGCCCTCCCAGGCGGCGGGCGCCCCGGTCGAGGGCCCACCCGTGGGCGAGGTGCGCGAGCACGAGCAGCCCGGCGAGCCCCGGCACTCCGGCCGACGCGAGGCGCAGGACGGTGAGCCACTCCTCCAGGAGCAGGTGCTTCGCGAGGGCGGGCGCGAACACCACGAGGGGCACGACCCCGAGGAGCGTCATCGCGGCCGACGCGACGAGCTCGCTCGTCGCCGCAAAGGCGAGGGCGGGCAGGATCGGACCGTCCGGCATCGCCTCGAAGAACCGATCGGCGTCGAGGACAGTCGCCCGGGCCGTCGCCCAGAGGCGCGCGGGCATCGACGCCCCGGGCCGCTCCCAGGGGACGACGGCGACCACCCCGGACTTCGTCTGCTCGTGGAGGCACCCCGGGCAGTCGGCGTCTCCGCAATGGGCGCAGACGACGGTCGCGGGTACGTCCGAATCGGCGAGCTCGTCGAGCTCGACGCGAGCGTTCGGTGGTCGGTTTCGCGCGACCCGCATGAGGATGCCTCCAGCAGACGGCGCGGCAGTCTGACACGCGCAAGGGCCTAGTGCACGACCTGACCTCGCGAAGTCCCCCGTTCCACGCGGATGTCGTCCAGGCGACCCCCGAATACCAGGCCCAGGGCGAAGGCCGCGACGGACAGCCCGAGCGTGGCGTAGAGACCCGCCTGGAACGCGAACCGCACCGGAATCCCGTGCGGGTGGGGCGGCCGCGCGAGGAGGATGGCCGCCGTGACGCCCGGGATGGCGCCGAGGAAACACGCCGCCACGCGCGCCCCGCGCATCTGCATGATGCTCCTGCGGCTCAGGACCGTGGGCGCCAGGACGAACCAGGCGACGCCGGCGCCCCAGACCCAGCCGAGGCGCGTCGACAGCTCGAGGCCCGAGTAGTCGACCACGTCGGGCATGGTGAGGTGCACCCACGGGAGCGCAAACGCCACGAGCCCCGCCACCGCGACCAGGGCCAGCGGCCCCCTTCCGCGGCCTACGTAGGTCGCCGGGAGGGGCTCCCACTCCGGCTCCGCCGGCGCCCCGTCCTCGCCGAGAGCCTCCTCGGACGGCGGCAGCTTCTCGAAGGCCACGAGGGAGACCCCGCACACCGGGCAGGCTTCCCGCTCGCGCTTCTCGAACATCTCGCGGCAAAAGGGGCACGCCAGGAGCGGCACGGATGAAGCATAGCGCAGGGCGGAGGGCGCCTCGGTCATGCGGGGTACGACATGGCGCGGGGTGGATAGTTCCCCTTGGCCTGCGCGCGCGCCTCGCGGGGCTCTATGCCTGGGCGAGGCGGAGGGCGCGCGCCTCCTCGGGTCGCGCGCGCCAGAGCGTCGCCACGAGGACCGCGGCGCCGAACGCCGCGCATGCCCACCACGCGTTGGCCCCGGCCCACCCGTAGCGCCTGAGCATCCAGCCGGTGACCACGTCGCCGCTGAACGCGCCCAGGTGGCCCACGAAGTCCACGAAGCCGGCGGCGGCCGCGGTGGCGCCGCGACGCGCGAAATCCTGGGCCGCGGTGCCGACGAGGAGGATCTGGGCGCCGAAGAGGCAGAACCCGGTCAGGGCCAGCGTCACCACCGTGGGCAGAGCACCGAGACCTACCACCCCGCGGTAGACGAGGGTGAGCAACCCCACGGCTCCGAGCAGGATCGCGCACACGGGAGCACGTCGCGACTGGAAGTAACGGTCCGTCAGCCAGCCGGACGAGAGCGCTCCGACGGCGCCCGCGAGCGGGAGCACGGAAGTCTTGAGCGCTGCGGGGAGCGCCCCGGTCGCGTGGGCCTCCGCGAGGTGGCCGGGCGCCCAGTCGAGGAACCCGTAACGGACCGCGTCCAGGCCGAACAGCCCGAGGGCGAGCACCCAGATGCGCGGGTTGCCGAGGGTGGCCCGGAGCGCCTCGCGGACCGACATGCGGTCGGGCAAGGCTCCGCGCTCGCCGCGGGGCTCCGGGGAGGTGGCGTCGCCCTCCGGCGGCTCCTCGCGCAGCCTCCGGGAGGTGTGCACCGACGACGCGAGCAGGAGGAACGCGGGCGCGAGGCACGCGATGCGCCAGTCGCCGAACGCATGGATGAGGGCCCCCACGGCCAGCAAGGCGACGGCCGATCCCAGGGTGAGGCTTGTGCCGAGGATGCCCATCGTGCGGCCGCGGTGCTCCAGCGGGAACCAGCGGCTCGCGACCTTGACGACGGGTGGCCATCCGCCCGCCTGGAACCAGCCGTTGGCGAAAGAGACGAGGAGCATGAGCGGCAGCACCCCGCGCCAGGCGACGGCGAGCTCCGCCGACCCGGCGATCCAGCGGACGGGCGCGGTCACGGTCGCGGCGAACGCGTGAAGCCACGCGATTCGCGACAGCGATGGCACCGCGGCGAGGAGCAGCGTGGCGCCGCTGGAGCCGAGCATGCCGATGCGAAGGATGTGGCGCGCGCCGAACCGCTCGGTGAGCTGTCCGTTGCCGAGCTGTCCGAGCGCGTAGCCGAGCTTCACGGCGCCGAGGACGAGACCGATCTCGAAGGCGCTCAGGCCCAGGGCGGCCTGGATCGAGTTTCGAGCAGGGCTGATGTTGACGCGGCAGAAGTAGAACGACCCGTACGTCGTCCACAGCACGAAGAGCGTGCGCGCCCGCTGCGCGGACAGCCCGTCGGCGACGCGAACCCTCGGGGCTGTACTCATCGCCCCGACGACAATAGCCGACCTCCCGGCGCGAAGTGGAGAGAGGAGAGAATTGAACAGGAAGGTCGGAAGATCGGAAGATCAAGCTCAGTGTCTTGCGATCGCCACGTAGCGCGCCTGCTCTCCGCGCTTCACGCGAAGGAGAACGGGGGCGTCGGCAGGAGCGGCCTTGACCCGCGACGCGAGATCGGCCGCGGTCATGACGGGCTGGTTCGCGACCTCCTCGATGACGTCGCCCGGCCTGAGCTTCCCGTCCGACGGACCGTCCGGGGCCACCCGCTCGACGATCACGCGTCCGCCCTCGTCGGCGACGCCAATGCCGAGAGCGGACGAACGATCCCCCGGAGCCGAGCCGGGCCCCTGCGACGGCACGGAGGCGCCCTTCCCGTCGTCCTCGAGGGTCGCCAGCTTCAGCTCGACGTCGCGCCTCTGCCTTTCGTGCAGCACGGTGACCTTCACCTGCGTGCCGGGCGCATGACGCGCCACCATCCTCGGAAGATCCTCCGAGTGGACGACGTCCTGACCGTCGAGCGCGAGGATGACGTCGCCTGACCGGATGCCCGCCTTCTCGCCGGGGCTGCCGGGCTCCACGTGCTCGACGAGCGCGCCTCGCGGGTGGTCCATCCCGAACGCCTTGGCCAGGTCCGCGTCCATGCCCTGGATGGCGACGCCGATCCGGCCCCGGGCGACGCGCCCCGAGGCGAGGAGCTGCGGCAGCACGTCCTTGACGGCGTCGATGGGGATGGCAAACCCGATCCCCTGACCGCGCGGGTTGATGGCGGTGTTGATACCCACGACCTGCCCGCGCAGGTTGAAGAGCGGGCCGCCGCTGTTGCCTGGGTTGATGCTCGCGTCGGTCTGGACGAAGTCGTCGTACGGGCCCGCGCCGATCGTGCGCCCCTTGGCGCTCACGATCCCCATCGTGACCGTATCGCCGAGACCGAACGGGTTGCCGATGGCGACCACGTACTCTCCGACGCGGAGCGCGTCGCTCGCGCCGAGGGAGACGAGCGGCAGGTCGTGCGGCGGGTTGTCGAGCGCGAGAACCGCGACGTCGAGCCTGTCGTCCTTGCCCACGACCTTCGCGCGGTACTCCCGGTCGTCGGACAGCTTGACCTTGACGGCGTCCGCGTCGTCGACGACGTGAGCGTTGGTCACGACGTGGCCCTGCGGGTCGATGATGAACCCGGAGCCGAGGGCCTGCTGCTTCATGACCTCGTCCCCCTCTTCGCCGCGGTCGTGAGGCGCCCCCGGCCTGCCCCGGTGGAAGAAGGGGAACATCTCTCCGAGCTCCGGCGCCCCGAACACGCCCCGCGGCGCCTTGAGCTCGTGCTCGGTGGTGATGTTCACCACGGCGGGCTTGACCCTGGACACGAGCGTGGCGATGTCCGGCGTGCCCGCGAGGACCGGCGGGGTCCCGAAGGGGGCCGGCGCCTGGGGCACGGCCTCCGGCGGCGAGGCTGCACCGGCCGAGTGCTGGCACCCGGAGCCGAACGCAAGGGAGAGCGCGACGAACGGGAAGACTTTTCGGAGGATCATGGCTCTGGCGGCATAACCCGCCAGCCCCCCCGCGGATTCCCGACCCGCCACCCGGCGGCTACTCGAAGATCACCTTGCCCAGACGCGCCTCCTCGTCCGGGGCGGCCTCCCGCTCGGCGGCGACCGCGGCGGCCTCCGTCTCCAGGTCCGCGAAGCGCCAGCGAGTCTGACCGGTCGGCTCGATGGAGACGTCGCCACCGAGGGCCACGAGCTCGCGGGCGAGACTGCTCTCCGCCGGGGGCTCGCCCGTGGCCTTGCGCCACGCCTCGGCGACAGCCCGGTCGGTGACGGGCTGCTTCCCGCCCACACGCTCGAGCACCTCGCGCAGGACCGCGAGGCGCCCCCGCTCGCGCTTCACGGTGCGGACGGCCCACGGCCTGGTGGCCGCGCGCACGACGGGCAGGATGAAGAGAAGCGCCGAGAACACGAAGGGGACGACGCCCAGGGCGATCGGAAGGCCGTGCGCCACGATCGGGTGCGGGACCCGATCGAACAGGTGCGCGGCGCGCTCGAGGGTCATGCCGTTCTCGATCGACCAGAGCCCCATCAGCATGTTGAACGCGTTGAGCCCGGCGATCGCAAGGTTGGCGCCGAACGAGTTGCCCGTGAGCGGGGGGAGGGGCGCGGCGCGCGACCACGCGGCGGGCGGCGCGGAGGGCGTCGAGGTGGTCGACGCGGTCTTCCGGATCGCGGGAAAGCGGTAGAAGATTCCGCCCTCCTCGCTGACCGCCACGTCGCCCTCGTAGTCGAGCATCAGCCGCGCCATCATCGGGTCGGCCTGGTCGCGCGGCAGGCCCGTCACGCGCATGACGTCCGCGAGACCGATGCGGCCCTTCCCCGCGCGGATGGCCTCGACCACGCGGCGCTCGTTCTCGCGAGGATCCGGGGGCGGAACCTGCGGGCCGAAGAAGAAGCGGTTCACCCGCTCGTAGAGCGGCACCCGGGGCCCGTCCGCCCGCCGGGAAGCGCGGTCCCGCCCCGCGGAGCCGTTCCACCCGCGCGCGCCGGGGTACGACCCGTACGGGTACACGGAGAAGGGCGACCACGGGTGGAACGTCCAGAAGAGCGCGTCGCCGACGACCCGGAAGAAGGCGTACGCCAGGGCCCCGCCGGGCATGGAGTCGCTGCGCCGGGAGTCGTTCCCCTGGCGTGCGAACATCATGGCGAGGAGGAGCGAGACGAAGATCGCCGCGTACCCGACGAGGACGACGGCGACCCACGCGCGCACGACGAAGCGCAGGGCCGTGGCGAGCGCATGCCCCACGGCGCGCGCCACCCTGCGCCGCGCGTCCCGCCCCTCCCAGGGCTTCGTGAACCCGTGAGGAAAGACATGGACGAGCTCCCCCTCGCTCGTGACGCGCAGCTGCCCGCGGTACTCGGTGGAGAGCCACTTGAGACCGCTCTCCGCGTCGCGCAGGGCGAGGCCCGTCTTGGCCGACGCGTCGGCCACGGTGAGCGGGGTCCGGCCGTCGACCCGCGCCAGGATGGTCTCTCCTGCCTTCGCGGGCTCCAGAAAGCCGGGGGGCGCAAGCGGAGCGGCAGATTGCACGGCATGGGAAGATAAGCACGCGGGCGTGCGCGGTCGAGGCGAGCGGGAGGGGGGGGACCGCTTCGTGCCCGTTCCCGGCAGAGCGGGCAAGGACTACAGTTGGTTCCGTGCGACTCGGCCTTCTCGGACCAGGGGGAGACGACCTTGCCACCCTCGCGCGATCGGCAGAGTTCCTGCTCAACAGCGCAAGGGTCACCCGCGTCATCTACCTGGGGGCAGACGAGGCCCTCGAGGACACGGTGGCGCTCTGGGCCGAGTCCCTCGTGGGCCCCGATCCGAGCGACGAGGGCGTGTGGGGCCGGGCGTTCCGGGTCGCGCGGGAGGGGCTTCCCGAGCAGATCGACGCGTTCCTCCGCGGCGAGCGGGCGCGGCTCCGGCTGAAGTCCCTCGAGAGCCTCCCCGCCAACGAGCTTCGCAGCGTGGAGATGTTCGGAGACCGCGTGGCGGTGCTCATCCACGACAAGGCGCTCCTGGACGAGGAGGACATCTTCTCCGCGACCTTCCTCATCTACGGCAGGTCCGATGGTCCGCTCATCAAGAAGATAGGCCCCCGCTGGTTTCTCACGCCCGGCCCCATCGGCGCGCCGGGCGGGGGCGCGATCGTGCTGGACGACTCGGACGACGAGATCGTGGCGACGCTCTACGACGGAGAGGGCAGGCTGGCGCGCAGCGAGACGCTGGCCACGGAGCGCGCGGCCAAGCTGCGCGTTCAGTGACGGATGAACGTCGGCGTCTTCGGAGGCAGCTTCAACCCTCCGCACGTGGCGCACGTGCTCGCGTGCGCGCTCGTGCGCTCGGTCGAGGAGATCGACCGGGTGCTGGTCGTGCCGGCATACAGGCACCCCTTCGCCAAGCCGCTGGCGCCATTCGACGACCGTGTGGCGATGTGCGAGCTCGCCATGGCGTGGATGCCGGGCGTCGAGGTGTCGCGCGTCGAGCAGGAGCTCGGCGGAGAGAGCCGCACGCTGCGGACGCTCGAGCACCTGGCGCAGGTCCACCCCGCGTGGCGGCTGCGCCTGATCATCGGCGCGGACATCCTCGCAGAGGCGCCGCGGTGGCTCGGCTTCGAGACCATCGCGAAGATCGCGCCCCCGATCGTGCTCGGGAGGGCGGGGATCGACGTGGCCGACGCCCGGGGGACGCCGCCCCTGCTGCCCGAGGTGTCGAGCACGCGCGTGCGGGCCGCGATCGCCGGCGGATCGTGGGCCGAGGTGGAGGGGGTGGTTCCGCGGTCCGTCCTCGCGTACGTGAGGTCCAGGGGGCTGTATGGCGCGCCGGCGTGAGGCGGGGCCGAGGGTCTTCCTCTACGGCGCGGGCAAGCTCGGGACCGCCCTCGCGAGGGCCCTGCGCACGGCCGGCATGCGGACGACGCTGCGCGCCGCGAGGAGGGGGTTGCCTCGGTCGATCGACGCGGACGTCGTGATCCTTGCCGTGCGCGACCGCGACGTCCACCCGCTCGCGGAGCGAATGCGCGGCGCTGGCATCGTGCCAGCCGCCGCCGTCGTCGTGCACGTGGCGGGTGCCCTCGATGCGGAGGCACTCGCACCGCTGCGCGCGTCCTGCGCGGGCGTGGCCCAGATGCACCCGATGATCTCGTTCGCGTCGCCCCGGGTGACGCCCGGGCTCGCGAGGGGAAACGTCCACGTGCAGGGAGACGCGGTCGCCGTGGCGCGCGCGACCCGCCTCGCGCGACGGCTCGGGATGGCGCCCCGCACCGTGCCCGGCCTCGACATGATCGCGTACCACGCCGCGGCCGGCCTCGTCGCCAACGGCGCCGTGGCGCTGTCCGCCGTCGGCGCTCAGCTCCTCGTCCGCGCCGGGGTTGCGCCCGAGATCGCGCCGAGGATGCTCGGGCCCCTGCTCCGGAGCGTCGCCGACAACGTCGAGCGCCTGGGCTTCCCGGAGGCGCTGACCGGGCCGGTCCGCAGAGGGGACGCCGCGGGGGTCGGCAAGCACCTGGCCACGCTCGAGACCAAGCTGCCCGAGGCGGTCCCGCTCTACCTCGCAGCCGCCCTCGCCCAGCTCCCGCTGGCGCGGGCGATCGGCGACGCGGCCGAGGAGAGCTTCGCCGACGTCGAGCGCGTCGTCCGGGCGGCTCAGAAGCGATCGGCGCAGCAGGGCGCGGGGCCGGCGAAGACGGCGGACGCCACGGAGAGCTCGGCGTCGTCCCCCTCGAGCAGCCCGGCGACGCGGAGATCCTCGGCCCCGAGAAACCCGGAGTAAAGGGGAGCGAGGCCCCGGACGTCGATGGCGATGCCGCCGCGGCCTCCGGCTCTCACGCTGGCTCGCCCTCCATCCACCTCCAGGACCCAGCGCCGCGCGTTTTCGCGCAGGATGGGATCACGTACGTCCAGGTGGACCTCGGCTCTCGCGGTCGTCGGCCAGCCCCGTTGCTCCAGGGCAGCGCGCACGTCGACGATGCGCAGCATCCATCGCTGGACGGTCGAGACCTCGATTCGCTCCTCGCGCAGGAGCAAGAGGAGCGGGTCGCCCGGACCGCTGGCGAACGTCGCGTGGGTGGCGATCGAGCGGTGATCGGCCAGCATGCGCACGATCCGGTGACCCGCTGCGGCGGTACGCACGACGACGTCGGCGACCGTGAGGTCCATCGGCGCGAGCGGCGCCGGCGCACCGCGCTGC
>Ga0209415_10020788_pt1 | contig 10170 bp, 8 predicted proteins | sample PeaSoiSIISIP2007_FD_187696 | JGI IMG/M metagenome (GOLD analysis project Ga0209415, IMG submission 187696) | Peat soil microbial communities from Weissenstadt, Germany - SII-SIP-2007 (SPAdes) (version 2) | ecosystem: Environmental > Terrestrial > Soil > Wetlands > Peat | place: Germany...
TGCGCGTGGTGCGCCTTACGGAGGCCTGCCGATCGAAGCGAGGCGCTTGCGACGCCGCTCGTGCCGGCTGAGGCGGTCCAACCCGTTGATCCGGTGACGCCGGTGACGCCGGTGGCGCCGGTTGGCCCGTAGGGACCCCGGTGACCGTTGCCCGTGCACGCCCATGCCACTCCGGGCGAGAGCACCAAGGCGCTGACGCCCGCGATGACGAGCTTGCGGGTAATCACATCCACCTCCTTGTCTATTGACAGGACGCGACGATCATTGGCGGTCGCCTTATGACGGCACTTAGGGGTTGCTAGGGAACGCCTGAGAGCCCGGTAGCGGGGCGACGTCGCGAGCCGATCTCCGGCCAGCGTGCCGCCGGCCCCATCGCGCAGGTGAGCTGCCCGCGGGCGCGGTAGCGCTCGAACCCGGGGGTCGTGAGCACCTCATCGCCCTCGGTCACGAGCATGAAGTCGACGTCGCGTCGGCTTGCGCACCATGCTGCGGCTGCGTCGCCCATCGCAAAGGCTGCCGTGGCATAGGCGTCCGCGAGTGGCAGGTCGTTCCCGATCGCCGTGACCGACAGCAGCCCGCGGGGCGATGCGCCAGTGGGCGGGTCAACTATGTGCGCACCTCGCTCGTATGCGCCCGAGGTTGCCATCGCGGCGTCGCCGAGCAGGACGACCGCGGCGATTTCGCCCAAGTCGCGAGGGTGAGTGATGCCGACACGCCATGGGCCGCCCTGTGGTGCGGCGCCGCGCGCGACGATGTCGCCACCTGCGTTGACACAGAAGTTGCGCGCCCCGCCCTGCTCGAGCAGCCGCGCGGCGCCGTTCACACCCCAGCCCTTGACGTACCCGGACGGGTCCACACCACCCGCCGGCATCGGCGAGCGGATGTCGAAGTAGCCGTCCGTCAGACGCCGCAGCCGCTGACAGCGCTCGAGGACCGAGCGAACGGCGAGGCTCGCATCGGCGAGCGAGATCTCGCCGCGGTTGAGACGCGAGATCTCGCTGCCCTCCTTGAAGGTCGAGAAGGTCGCGTCGACGTAGCGAAGCCATCGAAACGCCCGGTCGATGACGGCCTCCCGGACGCCGTGATCACAAACCTCGACGATCACCGGCATCCCCATCACCTGCTCGATCCGCTGGATCGGGGCTCTGGCCGCCGCCCGCACGGGTGCGGAATCAGACATGCCCGGTCTTTAGCGCGGCGCTCAGCGAGCTGATGAACGCGCGGCTGGTCAGGGTCGCACCGGACACCGCGTTGATCGTCGCTCGCTGGGCCCGCAGAGCCTCGGATCGCAGGATCGGTACGGCCTGCGAGTTGATGAACTGCGAGCGCGGGCGCTCGGTGGGGTAGTTGGCGCGAACCGCCACGACCCTGTGCCCGCTGACGGTGATCGTGACCGCGACGTTGCCCCAGCGCATCGCGACCGAGGGGCCCTGGTAACTCGTCGTGTTGCTCGCCGCGAGGGCGACCGGGGTGGCAAGGGCAGCCACCGGGGCCAGGGCCGAGCCGGCGAGAGCTGCGATGGTGAGCGGACGGTTGTTCATCCTGCGGCTCCTTTTCGTCAGGCAGCGAGTGCGAAGCGCTCGCTGTGGATTTGGCGGGGTGGCACGCCGAGGGCGTCGAGGCTCCGTCGCACATGCGCCATCATCGGCGGCGGCCCGCACAGGAAGACGTCGCTGCGCGCGATGCGCGGCGCCAGTTCGAGCAGGTGCTCCGGCGCCAGCAGGCGGGCCCCGGCAGCTTCACGGTGGTCACCCACCACCGTGTGCAGCGTCGCGCGCCTGCTCTCCGCCAGCTCGCAGAGCTCGTCGTGCAGCACGAGATCACTGTCGACGATCGCGCGCTGGATGAAATGGACCTCCCCGTCTGCTGGCGAGAGCCCCTCGAGGAGGCAGCGCAGCGGCGTTACGCCGATGCCACCGCCGATCATTACGGTGTCTCGGCAGCGGCGCGTGGCCAGCGTGAAGCGACCGAACGGCCCTTCGGCGACCACGCGGGTGCCGACCGGCACCTCGGCCAGCGCCCGCGAATAGCCTCCCACGGCCTTGACGGTGATGCGCAGCGTGCGGCCGTCCGGACAGCGCGAGAGCGAGAACGGATGTGCCTGCCACCAACGACCTCGCGTGAAGAAGCGCCAGATCATGAACTGCCCGCCGCGGGCCGCGAGCGCGTCGAGGCGACGGCCGGCGATGTAGATCGACACGACGCCCGGACCCTCGCTGACGACGGAGTCGACGCGCAGCCGGTGGCGACGCGCGAGCATCAGCGGGCGCGCGAGGCGGAAGATCACGAGCACCGCGAGGACCGTTGCATTGAGAGCGATCCAGTAGTCCGCCTGCGCCGGGTTGACGGTGAACTCGTTCCCGGTCGGAATCTGATGGAGGTAGGCGAGGACGATTCCGGCGTAAACGCTGAAGTGGATCGCGTACCAGAGCTCGTAGGGCAGGCGCCGTCGCACAATCGCGAACGACCCGACGACGACGGCGATCATCATCGCCGTGCCCACCGTCGCAGCGACCATACCCGGGTAGCTGCTCAACAGCCGCGAGATCTCGGTGGGTATCCGCACCTGGTCGGACGCCGCGTAGCCGATCGTGGTGAAGGCGACGTGGGCGATCACAAGCACGATGCAGGCGAGCCCGTTGCGCCGGTGCCACACGGTCAGGACGTCGAAGCCGACGAGTCGCTCCAGCGGGGGCAGACGACTGAGCAGGACGATCTGCAGCAGCGCCAGGTAGACGGCGAAAAGACCGGTGACGCGACCGATGCTGGTCCATAGCTGTCCCGCGTTGTGGACCGCGCCCACCCCGCCTCCGTGCAGCCACAGCCAGACGATCGCGACGGCATTCCCGAGCAGCGCGAGCGCACACACCGTGGTGAGCCATCGAGGACGGTCGACGCGCGCCGCGCCGCTCAGCTGCGGCGCCACCGTCAGCGCATGAGCGACTTCGCCGGAATCCACGGCCCGCGCCATGCGTGCAAGTCCAGCGGCAGACCGTTTCGGCAACCTAACCTTGCCCTGAGAGTCTCCTTACGCGCCGGCGACGCCTGCTCGCGCCGCTAGGAATCGGCCTGCAGTGTGGACTCGCCGTGCACGCTGCCGGCACTGCGCATGCTGCCAAGCGCCGTCCTCTGGCCCTTCAGGTAGGCGTTCAGGAACGCGCTCGTGACGCGTTCGATGATGCCGAGATAGGGCTCCTCGGTGGTGTAGGGGGGCAGGTGCGGCGCGCCGAGCATCGTCAGCAGGAACTTGGGGCGCGGCGCGGCGGTGAAGAAGGCCTGGGTGGCGCTTGGCAGGTTGATCGTGTCCGCGCTGCCCTGGGTCGCGAGTAGCGGCGGGCCGTGCGCAGGGAAGGCGAAGGAGCCCAACTGCGGGATCTCGGCGCCTGAGAGGATCAAGGCGGCGTCGACCCGCCGATCGCGCAGGGCGGGATCGAAGCTGATCGCAAGCGCTGTGTCGCCCCCGTCCGACTGACCGCTGACCGCGATCCGGTCCCGCTCGATCAGGGCGGCGAGAGCTCCGCCGCGGCGCGTGGACTCGTCGAGCATCTGCGAGATCACGAAGCTCATGTCGAGCGGCCAGTTGACGAGGTCCGCCTCATTCGGGCCACCTGGGGCAAGCGGGCTGCCGAGTTGGAACACCGGGGCGGCGACGACATAGCCGGAGCGCGCCCAGAAATCCAGCAGCGTCCTGTAGACGTCGGGGGTGACCGCGAAGCCGTGGCCGAACACGATCAGCGGGTACGGGCCGGCTGCGCGCAGCGGCGGGGCGTCGAGCAGGTCGTCGCCGCCGGCGTGCCCGACTGCGGGATATCTGACCTCCGTGACCAGCGTGCGCGGCCCAACGCTGCCGTTGAGGAAACGGATGGTGCGGTGGCGGTCGATGAACGTGAACGTCCGCAGCCCAACCGCGACATCGTCCGGCAATCGCGGGAGTGAGCGCTCCTGAGCTCTCCTCGCGGCCACCGGCACGACGTGGCTGCGCGGCGCAGCGGTCGGCGCCGAGGCGCGAGACGCCGTCGATGGCGCGCTCGCCAGGACCAGCACAGTTGCGAGCCCCGCACTCAGACCGAGCGTGGCAAACAAGACGAGACGGCGGCGGCGGAGCACCCGCATGCGGCGCGCACGCCTTCGCTCAACTCGGGCCTCGTGAAGCAACGACGCCTCCGCAGTCGTGACGGAACCCGGATGCGGCACCGCCGACGACCGTGTGGTGATTGGGGGCTGATCCTACGTGGCGATGGCCCCCGGGCGTCAGCTCCGCCACTGGCGGCTGCCCGGACGTGCCGGGCGCAGCGATCGGGCGCCGGGCGCATGCGATTCCACCTTCGTGCGTGAACAGCTCGACGGAGATCTGCTCGAACCCGCACCGCTCGAGCGCCTCGCGCCACCATTCCGCGCTCTGAGGATGCTCCCAGCGTCCCGTGGCCACGCGCAGGGCGTTCTTGAGCAGCCGCAGCAGCCCCGGCAGGCCGCGGCGGCCGATGCTCAGCACCTTCGCGGTGATGATCCGCCGATCGCGCGAGGCCCAGGGACTGAGTTGGAACATCATGTCGCCGATCACGAGCCGACCGCCGGGACGAAGCACCCGGAACGCCTCGGCCAGAGCGCGGCGCTTCTCCTGCTCGCCCATCTCGTGAAAGCAGTAGTTGGAAAGGAGCAGGTCCGCGGCGCCATCGACGATCGGGACACTCGTGGCCGACGCCCTGACCACGCGCACGCCGCGAAGCTCTGCGCTCTCCGCCTTCGCCCGCAGGTACTCGCCCATCTCCTGCGAGCTGTCGATCGCCCAAAGCTTGCGCACGCGCGCTGCGACCGCCAGCGCCAACAGCCCGGTCCCGGCGCCAACATCGACCGCCACCTCTCCGGGCCCGGGAGCAGCCAGTTCGACGATCCTGTCGCGCACCGCCAACAGACCGGGCCCGCGCGCCAGTTGCTCGACGTCGCCGACGCGGCGGTCCCAGTTCTTCCGACCGAGCGCCATGTTGAGATCATCACCGCGGCGATTAGACCGCCCTTAGCCCCGCGCGAGAGTGTGCTCATGCATTTGCGTGCGCCCGATGGCGCACGATGTGGCCCGGCAGACGCCCGCAGCCGGCTCGGGTTTCTACCCGCCCCGCGTCGCATCACAGAAAGACGGGATAGGCGGCGAAGCTGCTGGGCAGCGCGAACAGCGCCGAGACCCACATCGCTCACAGGATCGGGTTCCAGTCGATCGGGCGGCGCAGGAATCCAGCGGCCGTGGGAGAGCGCTCGCCGTCGAGGGCTCAGCTCCGGCGACCGGGGATTGGCGAGAGCAGTTCCTCGCGGCTACTCCCTCGCAGACCAGTATGCCTTCGCCTCGGCCTCCATCACCGCAAGCCGTGAGTAGTAGTCCGGAAACTCGTTCAGGTGTGCGCGCGCGATCTTCGCGGTCGCGGTCACGTCGTCGTCGGTCACGTTCGTCGCCGGATCACGGGTACCGTGCTCGAGCTCGACGCCCATGCCGAGCCGAAACTGCTCGACATCGAACGCCGAAATCGACCAGTCGATACCGATCCGCTCGCCGGCGTCCCGCGCTTGCTCCACGGTGAATGGCGGCTCCCGATCCACGCAACCGAGCGTAGCGCTCCGACCGACTCGACCACGAGCGGCGGGCGGCTCGCGCTTGCGGCGGCGAGCCCGCCGGCAGCTCGCACAGGCGAGCCAACCGCCGGCCCCGTTGCGGCAATGACCCCTCGAGTAGGGTTCGCGTGTGGCTGACGAGCCCACGAGCGTGCGCAAGACGGATCGCCGCACGTTGTTGAAGGGCGCGGTAGCCGCGGGCGGTGCGCTCGCGAGCGGCGCCACGCTCGAGGACGTGGTCGCCGGGGGCGCTCGCGCGTTTGCGAAGGTTCCGCCGCGCCGCAGCCAGGCGCCGAACATCCTTGTTGTGATGGTCGATCAGCTGCGTGCACCGCGGTGGTTCCAGGCGGCGGTGACCGCGGCCGGACCGATGCCCAACCTCGCAGCGCTGCAACGCGGCGGGGTTTCGTTCGCAAACCACTACACGGCCGCGAACGACTGCACGCCCGCGCGCGGGACGCTCTTGACAGGCCTGTACAGCCACCAGACAGGCTGCCTGGTCACGGGAGGCAGCACGCTGGCTCCGCTGTTTCCGACCTGGGGCACGATGCTGCGCGAACACGGCTACGCCACCGCGTGGTTTGGGAAATGGCATCTGACGAGCCACGACAACAACTGGACGACGTCGCGGGACGCGCACGCGCTCGAGCCCTACGGGTTCTCTGGCGGGACCTTCCCATCGCCCGACGGGGCACCTGGGGAGGGTTGGCGCGTCGACCCGCTGATCGTCGGGCAGTTCAAGGCTTGGTACGCGACGGCGCCCACGAACAAGCCGTGGTGCACGACCGTGTCGTTGGTGAACCCGCACGACATTGCGTGGTGGTACCGCTGGACCGCCCAGACTCCCGCGGAGAGGACGGCCCCGAGTGTGGTGCACGCGCTGCCGCCGAACTTCGAGACACCGACACAGCTCATCGCGAGGCACAAGCCGCGCTTGCAGCTCTCGCTCCAGCAGACCGCTGCTGGCGGTTTCGGCCCGGTTTCCTACAGCGGTCCCAACGCGCTGAAGTCGTGGCTGCCCTTCATGGACCTATACCTCAAGCTGCTGGGCGAGGTCGACCGTCAGATCGGAGCGGTCATGACGGCGTTGGCGAGCCGGCCGGCGCTCGCCGCCAATACGGTCGTCGTCTTCACCTCCGACCACGGCGAGTATGGCGCTTCGCACGGGCTGCGCGGCAAGGGCGGCGGCGTGTACGACGAGGCGTTGCGTGTTCCGTTGATCGTCAAAGACCCGCGCGGACGCCTGAACGCTGCACCCGCGCAGGCGCGCACGGGGCTCACCTCGAGCGTCGATGTCGCGCCGCTGCTGCTGACGATCGCTACCGGCTCAAACGCCTGGCGCAACGACTCGCATTACTCCCAGATCGCCGGCCGTTACGACGTCGCGCGGATGCTCACCGATCCGACCGCGCCCGGTCGCTCAATGGTGCTCCATGCCACCGACGAGATCGTCAGCGAGTTCGCGATCGAGCCCTACGCCATCAACGCGCCGCTGCACGTCGTAGCGATCCGCACCGCGAACGCGAAATACGCGCTGTACTCCAACTGGAAGGGCAACACCAACGCGATCGAGAGCGCCGGCGCCGAACGCGAGCTCTACGACTACAGCTCCTACTCGGGCGTGCTCGAGCTCGACAACGTGTCGGGTTCGAGCACCCTGGAACACGCCCTGGACGCCCAGCTCGCGGCCGCGGTGCGCAGCGAACTTCGCGAGGCGGTGCCGACCCGCCTTATCGCCGCACAGCGCGATGGCTACGCCGACTACTTCACGACCGCGAAGACGACCGCGCTCGTTGCCGCGGTCGCGCGACGCAAGCTCGAGGAAGGCGAGCCCGCGTCACGCGCGGCCGAGAAACTCGGAGCCCAATAGCGCCGCAGCCAGCTGCGGCGGTGAGCACGCCCGGCTGACCGCCGCTCCGCGTGGCTTGCCACATTCGAACGGGCGCGCTACGCCGCTGATCGCGGCGCTGCCACAACGCAGGGCTAGTCAGGGTCGACACCCTCGTAGGCGATCTCCGCATACGGGGTGCCGCTCGCGCGGTTGAACACGTACTTGCCCGAGTGCCCGACCTGCGTGCCGTCGCAGAACACGGCGCCGTCGGACCTGATCGCCCAGCCGGCCGCCGGCACGTCCTCGCCCTCACCGACGTGCGTCAGGAAGGCCGGGTTGCTGAACCGCTCGAAGCGCAGGTCGCTCATCACGCATCTGCCTTCGCGCCAGGGAGCCCGCAGCCCGCAAAGCTCTTCGCGGGTCGTCCGGCGATGTTGGCGCGAATCGATCGCGCGGCGGGCAGGTTGTGCAGGGTCAGGTTCGTCACGTTCGCCGTCGAAGCGTACGACGCGACGCTCACAGAAGGGCGCGAGGGCACGATGCCGCCCGCGACGGCGCGCACCGCGGCATCGCCGGTTGGCAATCATCTCGGAGCGGTTCGTGGCTAGATTGACGCCACCGTGACGGGGTCTTCGAGTTCAGGGTCGTCAGCCGCGAGCTTCTGGCGAGGTTCGGGTACGCCGCGTCTCCGCCGGGACTGAAGAGTGAGCTTCGTGGGTTTAGCATCGAGGCCTACTGATGCCTGAACCAGTCGCGCGCAACCAGCGATACATGCCGGGCCTGGACGGCCTCCGCGCCATCGCCGTTCTGGCTGTGGTCGCGTACCACGTGGGATTCACGTGGGCGCCGGGTGGCCTGCTGGGCGTCGGCGTCTTCTTCACGCTGAGCGGCTACCTGATCACAGACCTGCTGCTCGCCCAAGTGGCGTCTGCACGGATGCGGCTCGCGGACTTCTGGCTCGCGCGGGCTCGGCGCTTGCTCCCGGCGCTGTTCTTGATGCTTGCTGTTGTCGTGACGTGGGTGGCCGTGCTGGGCCCGGGCCAGCCGCCGGAGTTCGGCAAGGCGGTTGCCGCTGCTGCGCTGTACGTCAGCAACTGGCAGCTGATCTTCCAGCACGTCTCCTACTTTGCCAGCTTCGGCCCGCCGTCCCCGTTGAATCATCTGTGGTCGCTGGGGGTCGAGGAGCAGTTCTACATCGTCTGGCCGCTGCTGCTGCTCCTCGGCGTTAGGCTCATTCGCGAACGTCCGCCGGCGCTCGGCCTGCGTCCTCGGCTCGCGGGGCTGACTCTGCTCCTCGCCGGCGCCTCGGCAGTCGAGATGGCGGTGCTCTACCGGCCGAGCCTCGATCCGTCGCGGATCTACTTCGGGACCGACACCAGAGCCTTCGAGCTCCTTGTCGGAGCCGCCCTGGCGATGATGTGGCCCAGCCGTCGGCTCAGGCCGGGCATCCGACCCGGGGCGAGACGCACGCTCGACGGCATCGGAGCCGTTGGCCTGCTCGCGGTCGTGCTGCTGATCTGGCGAACGAACCAGTACTCGCCGTTTCTCTACCGAGGCGGCTTCGTCCTGCTCTCCATCGCGACCGTATTCGTCGTCGCAGCCCTCGCGCACCCCGCCTGCAAACTCGGACGCGTCCTCGCTTTCGGTCCGCTGCGCTGGATCGGGGTGCGCTCCTACGCCATTTACCTTTGGCATGTCCCCATCGTCGTGCTGACCACGCCGGCAGCCGACCACGGGATCCACCTCGTCCGCGCCGCGTTTCAGGTGGCTGCGACCATGGCCGTCGCGGGGTTGTCGTGGCGGTTCGTCGAGCAGCCCATCCGCCACGGCGCTCTGGGCCGCGTGTGGCGGTGGACCCGATCGCCACAGCGGAACCTCCCGCAGATCAGCCGACGACGCAGCCTGGTCCTGCTCGCGTCGCTGCTCGCAACGCTCGCCTTCGCCGCTATTGGCCTGGCCAAGGTGCCGGGCGCCGGTTCCAGCCACGGCTCCACGCTCACCGCGATCAGCCGCGCGCGTTCGACCGCCGGCGTACCGTTTGCCAACGCCTCGAGCACCGCAAGTCCCTTCGCCGCAACCGCTCCCGTCCGAGTGGCGGCCGCCAGGAGCGCGACCACGCGCACCACGGCGGCGTCTGGCAGCGGGCCTGAAGCCCCGGTTTCGGCGGCGTCGCGCGGCTCGCGCGGGGCCAGCTCCGGGGTGCGCTCCTCCTGCCGCGCGGTCGTAGACATCGGCGACTCCACCTCGGAGGGACTGACCTCCGCTGCCTACCTGCCCGATCCAACTGAACGAATCGAGGCCCAGTACGCCGCCGTCGGCGTCACGATCCAGCATTTCGAGATCTCCGGCGCAAGGTCGATCGTCGAGACCTACGAAGGCGAGTCGAACGCCTACCAGGTCGCCCAGGCCTGGAGGCAGGACGGCTACCGCGGCTGCTGGGTGCTCGCGCTCGGCACCAACGACACAGCCAACGTGTACGTCGGCTCCAACGTGGGCCGGCTGGCGCGCATCCAGCGAATGATGTCGGCGATCGGCAACCAGCCAGTGATGTGGGTCAACGTGAAGTCGCTGCTGGCGAGCGGCCCCTACGCCGAGCAGGAGATGCAACTCTGGGACGACGCGCTACTACAGGCGTGTCACGAGTACCCGAACATACGCGTGTTCGACTGGGCCGCCGTCGTGAGGAGCAGTTGGTTCATCGCCGACGGCATCCACTACAACACACCGGGCTATGCCGC
>Ga0209415_10020789_pt1 | contig 10170 bp, 8 predicted proteins | sample PeaSoiSIISIP2007_FD_187696 | JGI IMG/M metagenome (GOLD analysis project Ga0209415, IMG submission 187696) | Peat soil microbial communities from Weissenstadt, Germany - SII-SIP-2007 (SPAdes) (version 2) | ecosystem: Environmental > Terrestrial > Soil > Wetlands > Peat | place: Germany...
AGTATGCCTCAAACCCCAATGGCGGTATCCAGACCGACTATCCGTGGACGCAGAACGGACAGTCCGCGCCTACCGGGACAGCACCTCAGCTGGCGAACCAAGTGCCTTCACCCGCCGCAGCTGTTGGTTACAATACGTTGACATTCAATTCCATTGCGCTCAGCACCGATTCTCCTCCAGGCCCATGGTTTCCGTTCAATAAGATTGGTTCCTCTGTCAGTAATACCTACACTACTAGGAATGCAAACGGTAGTCTTACTATAAGTTATGGCTCTGGCGGCGGCAGCTTCGGTGCGCAACTCGGTGCCTTCAACCCCAATACAGGTGCCAATGGCTGGGCGGGACAGAACAGCGGGGCTGCCTTCGGCGGCGGAGCTTACTTCGAGGTGTACTGCTCGGTGGCCAATGGTTTCGCTTCACCATTCGCCAATGGCGGCTTTGCCTTCTGGACCAATGATATCGAATGGATGTCGGGCGGTGGGCAGACTAAATATCCTGTGTGCTGGCCGGCGAACTCAACCTGGGCTGCGGCGAATGCATACAACGCTACGCATGCTTATGTATCCGGCAATCTCGTGGCTTACAACGGCTATGTTTGGAAGTGCGAGGCTGCTACCACCGGCAACACTCCTCCTGCCAGCCTTGCAACTTACAGCAATACATGGTGGTCGCAGTATCAGCAGCACGTCGAATGGGACTTCATCGAGGCCGATGTCAAGGCTTTCTACTATCAAAATGGCGCCGGCAACTGGACCATAGACAACACTTCCACCTACAACGGCTACGAGGGGGCTGCCGGCTCAGCCGGCTCGGTCCCGGTTATCCCCTCGAATGCAGATGTCACGCAGCCTCATTATTATGGAATGCTTTGGGTGCCGGCGACGCCCTCGACACAGGGTTATTGCGCATTCTATTTTGATCGCCAGATTACTGCTTGCGGCCAGATCAAGTGGAACTATTGGAATCCGTCTAATCCGCCCAATCCGCCGGCTCCTCCTTGGAATGTGTCTTGTCAGAATAGTGGCGGCCTTGCACTAAGCATCGCCGATCAACGCCACTTCGCTTTGATCCTCGGCGGAGATAATAATCACCCCACGACGATCTATTCTGTACAGGTATGGCAATTGAACAATAACAGTAATATCACGAGCTAGATCGTGGCATACCAAGTCATCGTTAATCAAGTTTACTCCGGCATCGCGAATGCCAATCCTATCGATGGCATTTTTACTGCGCTGGCAAACGACACGGCGGTTCAAGTTCTAACTGGCGTTGCACAGGGTGTTACAGTATCGACTAATGCCCGTGTCGTCGATACGACAAACTCTTATAACGCTAATTCATTCACTAGCATTACGATAGGTGGTACGCCGTCTGGTGGCGGCGGTTGGTACATCATTGTGCGCTGTACCAGTCCTACAGGTCTCTATAATAAAGCCGAGTTCAACGTCCAACAGGGTACTCTTACCTGCTACTTCCGCATTCAGACCGGAGGCTCTGGCGGCTCCACCGTCGTGAGCCAGACAGGAACGCTGAATTCACTTTTAGTTGCTAATGATGTCTACACTCTAGAAGTGTCAGGGCAGACATACACCTGCCGTCAGAATGGCGTTGCAGTTCTGACCTATAAAGATGGCAGTAGCTATTTGACGGGCGGTATTTCTGGATTTGGTCTTGCTAATACTAGTATCTTGACACAAACACAAGTTGCTGTGTTTCAGTCCGGCAATGTTACTCCAAGCCTGTTGCAGGTCGTCAACAATTCGACGCTCTCCTCAGTCAGTTCGTTGGGGGTTAATATTACCTGCAGCGGCGGGAGTTATTTCGACGTCCTGGTGTATTTCGCTGGAGCCTCCATTACCAGCGTGACCGATGGGACAAATACCTATCACCTACTGCAGAATTTTCAAGATGCTGCGTTACATGGATTCCACCATTACTGGACAGGCCCGGTTACGGCCGGTACGTACACCGTAACGGCGAATTTCGGCTCTTCCAATACCAACAATGGAATTGTAGTCGCGGAGATCGGTGGGACCAGCGGCATTATTGCTTACATGGGCCAAGCGCAGGCGACTCCAGGTACCGGCACCGATGGCGTCACTACCGGCTTAAGCGTAGGGCTAGCCTCGAGCAATGCGCTGGTATGGGCACTCGCCTGTTCCACCACTGATGGCAGCAGCAACACAGCCGGGACGAACTACACAGGCCAGGGATATCTGCTCACCAACATTGGTGCTACGTTTTGCACAGGGGAAACTCAGCTACTAACCTCGGGGGCTCCGATTGCTGCCACTTGGCAGGCAGCCAACAATAACACCCGCATGTCTATGGCCGGAGTTTGGATGCAGACCGGGGCCGTCATGCAGGCGAGCAAAGCACTCACCACGGCAGGCAATAGCGCTGCGACTGCCGCGCTTCCAATAGCAACTCGCACTGGAGATACCGCGGTTGCATTCGTGCAAACCCTTTCAGCTCAGCCGCTATCAGGCTTTACTGACGTGGCCGGAAATATCTGGTCAGGGATAGCATCTCCGTCCTTTGATGTCACGATAAATAGTGTGCATTACTATCTTTATGTGCTCTATTCACAGAACATTACTGGGCATGCAAGCGAGATCTACACCGCCAGTATCTCGAACGGCCCGATATATATTTCGATTAATGTGATGCTTTTCCCTGGAAGGATGACCTCTGGAACCGTGTTTGACGGCTCCACTGGAACAGCATCTGACAGTATTACCCCTCAGAGCCACCCAGGACCGAGCGTGACGACGAGTTACAATAATTCGTATGCCGCTATGATGGCCTGGGATGCGAGCACGAGTACCGACAGCTTTACGCCCACGGCCGGCTTTACGCTTGCTGCGCAAAATTTAGGCAGCGGCTCCAGTTACTTTCCTAGTTTCTCGCAGTACAAATTGGTGACTGTTGCAGGAGGAACGACAGCGGCATTCACAACCGGCAATAGCGTAAATGCCGGCAGCATGATTCTCGCGTTATTGGCCTTCGGATCAGTCGCAAATCAATTCCCCATAGGGCAGATAGCGACATGAAATCCCTGCGAAGCTTGGAAGGCGTCTTGCTGATCGATCATCGCTGCTCTCCCGGCGTTCCTGAAGCCGTGTGCGTCTCGCAGGGTTTGCCTGCCGATGCCGGCAAGAAAGAGACCGTGTGGGAATCGGCCACGGTGACCTGCAATCACTGCGAGGTTCAGGTCATCTTAAATCCAGATCGATCGCGCCCGCGCGGCTACTGTAAGGCGTGCGAGCACTATCTGTGCGATGCCTGCGAGTCGGAGCGTTTTCTTGGCAAGCCCTGTTACCCGTTCAAGGCAAAGGTGCAGGACTACTTGGAAGCGTGCGATCGAGGCATAGATCCATCTGTGGCATACGAGGCAATTCTAGTTCGAGGCGAGAAGCCAGAGGGCGTAGTCGTCCTTGATGTGGTCCATCAGGCATCGGAAGTCTTTCAATCCCCAATTATTCTCCCGTAGGAGTTCATCATGGCTCGTTACTCGGTTTCTTTCGCATCCGTTACCACCACTTCAGGCGGCAAAGCCGATACCACGGCTTACGTGAGCGGCGGCTACCCGTTCTTCCTGCAGGGCGGCTCATCCACCATGCAGTTGAAGGTGAACGAGATTCAGGCAGGAGGCGAGGCCACTGCGGCCTCTGCCGTGCAGGTGCTGCAATTCGGCCGCGATTCCACGGTCGGTGTGACCGCGATCAGCGGCTGCTACAACGCGCTTCTGGACGGTAGCGCTACGGCTCCAGGAACTGTCGCCGTTTACGGCAATGCCGCAACCACCAACCCGCAGCGCAGTGCCACCTTGGGTCACTTGATCCATCATTCCTTCAACGCCTATGGCGGCTTGGTACGCTGGCAGGCGCGGCAGGGCGAAGAGATCACCGTCATCGGCAACACGGCATCATTGGGAGAAGTCTCCTATTCTCCAGGTCCGAACAATGTTGCCGGCCCGATCTCAGGCCACTGTCTCTACGAGCTCGTGTGATCTGAAATGACGGTCTCAGTCTCCCCGCCGCTGTTCACACCGACGCCCAGGCCGACGCTGCATCCTGGGAGCGGCGGGATAGACTTTCTTCCGAATCTACTGATCACGACGCTTGCAGCGTACGCAACGCTGCAGGCGATGCCTGTAGGCGCACAGAGCTCTCAAGGCATCGAGCCTGTCACCGCGTATCTGACCAAGACAGATTCGATCCAGAATCTGATCTCCTCTACATTAGGTACCACTGCTCCAGCGGCACTACCTATTGGCAAGCAGCAGTCCGCGAGTGCTCCCCCGCCGAAGATCCAGATCCAGCTGGATAACTTCCCCAATGGGTTGCTGCGCGGGATCGTGGCCGTTCAACCGTTCTTCCAGACGGGTGGGGCGCAAGCCGCCTCTATCGCAGCCCCTTCCATTGCGTATCAGCTGCGCATCGATCCGATTCCGAACCTCTTAGGCAAGCAGCTGATTCAATCTACCGGCTTGCCGTTTCATCCGGTCGATACGACCAATCGTCCTGAGCCGCCGAAGTCATTGACGGCCGACATGTATGTCACGGCGTATGTGCCGTACACCGTCCCCACGGCCACTGTTCCTCCTGCGATCATAACAGCCGCCCCCGAGATCAAGCATCAGGTGTTCGTAGAGCCGATTCAGAATACGTTGATTCACGGCATTACGGCTCAATCAGCATCAATCCCAATTGCCAAAACGCCTGATCTCTCGCAGTTGCAGACTAAGTACGACGTCTACGATCTCAACTCGCTCTGGGCGAATTCGATTTACCCGGAAAACATACCGACGCCTGCACCAATGCCGTTCATTGCGAGTCTCACCTATCAGTCTATCTACAGAACGGACGTATTCGACTACAACTATCTCTCGGACACGGGACAACTGGTACGCGGCATCCCGCCGCAGATTACCCCTATCCCTCCGCCCATCATCCAGAGCCTTGCCAGACCAGGAGGGCGCGTGATCTTGAATCCGAAGAAACTAGGCGAGACCGTCGTCGAACCGTTCAATTTCATCTCCGCTCTTGGTAGCGGCGAGACCATAGTGTCCGCGACCTGCGGCTGCACGGTGTACACGGGGGCTGATCCAAACCCATCGGCCATGCTGGTCGGCGCCCCTGCCATCAACGGCACGATAGTGCAGCAGGAGATCACTGGCGGCATTCTGGGGTGCATCTATGAGCTACTGTGCACGGCCACTACCAATGCAGGAGAGGTGATCGAGATATCCGCTTACCTTGCCATCGAGCCTGATCTGCCTGGTTAGCTATGAAATTGACGGCAGAACTTGTTGAGGCATTCGCTGGTTCGTACCTCTCGCCGCGCTACGATTCGCCGCAGCCGACGCCAGAGTTTCATCGAGAGGCGTGGGGGATCTATTGCTCAGATGCCCGACAAGCGGCCATAGCAGCTCCACGCAATCACGCGAAGTCAACGGCTCTGACTCACGATTACGGCTTAGCGGTCGCGCTGTTTCGTGAGGAGCAGTACATCCTGATTGTGAGCGCTTCGGAAGAAATGGCGATCGAGCATCTGAACGATATCTCGAATGAGCTTCGAGGCAATGATGATCTGATCCGTGACTTCAAGATCAGGGAGTTTTTGGTAGACCAGAAGACTGACATCATCGTCGAATGCCAGGATGGCTATCAGTTCCGCTTTCTTGCGCGCGGCGCTGAGCAGAAGATCCGTGGACGCAAGTGGCACGGCAAGCGGCCGGGATTGATCGCGTGCGATGACCTTGAGGATGACGAGCAGGTTGTCAACAAAGATCGTCGTAGATCCTTCAGGCAATGGTTTTTTAGAGCCTGCGTGCAGGCGCTGCGCGACGGAGGAAAGATCAGGGTACATGGCACGATTCTTCATGACGATAGCTTGCTCGCTCACTTGCTCAAGAACGATGAATGGCTGTCTCGTTGCTACAAAGCACAGCGCTCGTTCAGTGAGTTTGAGGATATTCTCTGGCCGGAAAAATTTCCGGTTGAGAGGTTGCGTGAGATCAGACAAGGATTCATCAACGAAGGCGATGCGGCAGGTTTCAGTCAGGAGTATTTGAACGATCCTCGTGACAACGAAGAAGCCTACCTGCGACACGACGACTTCGTTGAGATGTCAGAGGACGATTACGACACCTCCAAGATCGTCTCCGTAGGCGTGGACTTCGCCGTCTCCAAGCTCGATAGCGCCAATCGCACCTCTTTCAGCATCGGCGGCAAGGACTTGAATAACATCCTGCACTTCATCGATGAGCGCGTGGGACGGTGGGACATTTCCGAGATCATCGAGGAATTCTTCTCTATCAACTCGGCCTGGATGCCGGACATGTTCTTTGTCGAGGACGGCGTGATCTGGAAGGCGATCGAGCCGATTCTGACGCGCGAAATGCAGCAGCGGGATATATGGTTGCCGATCACGCCAATCCTGCCGATCAAGGACAAGAAAACGCGTGGGCGCTCGCTGCAGAAGCGCATGCGAGCCAGAGGTTGCCGATTCGACAAGAAGGCGTCGTGGTATGCCGAGTTCGAGGACGAGCTCTTGAAGTTCACGGGCGAGGCGGAAGCGCTGCTGGACGACATGTTTGATAGTGCCGCGATTCTATCTAAGGGGCTGGAGGACTGCCGCTCAGAGGTAGATGAAGAAGATTTCTGGAGCAATGAGGAATATGAGTGGAGCACTCAGTCACAGCGGCTCAAGGGAGGCGGAGATGGACGATCAGCAATCACCGGCTATTGAAAACGTCGTCGATATGAGTCGCTTCCACGAGAAGCGCCCCGAGTGGGTGTGGGAGTGCAAGTGCAGCTCTCAATTGTTCTTTCTGAATAAAGACGGAACCATTGAATGCCGTTCTTGCAAGACAATCCCGACCTCGATTGAGTGGGTATTCAAGGATCACTGCTGATGCACTTCCTGCACCTCAACAAGCACATCAAGATTGACGAGTCGGTCGCCAAGGCGCCGAACTTGTGTGATCGGTTTGACGAGGAGGATCTGGTAGCCATCGGCCAGCTTGTATGGGAAGGCTACGATCGAGACAAAAATTCCCGCATCAAGTGGGAACGTCGTATGGAAGCGGGCATGAATCTTGCGATGCAGATTCAGCAAGACAAGAACTTCCCCTGGCCGCAGTGCTCGAATATCACTTTCCCTCTCGTCACGATCGCAGCGCTTCAGTTCTCGGCTCGTGCGTATCCGAACATTATCAGCGGCACCGATGTCGTGCGCTACCGACTGGTAGGCGAGAAGCCTCCAATTCAACTGGTCGAGCGCTCGGAGCGAATTTCCAAGCACATGAGCTGGCAGGTGCTGGAAGAGGATACGGCGTGGGAAGAGCAGCACGACCGGCTGCTGATCAATCTCGCGATCGTCGGCAGCAATTTCATCAAGACCTATTTCTCCCCCAGTTTGGGGCATAATGTGAGTGAACTGGTGATGGCTCGGGATCTCGTTCTCGATTATTACGCAAAGTCCGTCGAGGCCGCAGCCAGAAAAACTCACATCGTGCCCCTCTATCGCAACGAGATCCATGAGCGCTGCATGAGCGGCGTTTTCGTGGATGTCAGAGAGGCCGAGTGGTTCCTCACGGCGCCTGCCCCTGCTGCCGATGCTTCCAACAGCAAGCAGGACAACCGGCAGGGGAAAACTCCGCCGTCAGCGGATGAGGACACGCCGTTCCGCACGCTCGAGCAGCATCGCCTCTTGGATCTGGATGACGACGGTTACGCTGAGCCCTATATTTGCACGATCGAGGAAGGCAGCAAGAAACTGCTGCGCCTGGTAGCGCGGTGGGAAAAGGACTCGGACGTCGAACGCAATGAGGCCGACAAGATTATCCGCATTCACGCGACCGAATACTTCACCAAGTATTCCTTCATCCCGGCGCCGGATGGCGGCGTCTACGATGTCGGCTTTGGCGTATTGTTAGGACCGCTCAACGAATCGATCAACACCAACATTAACCAGATCAACGATGCCGGCACGATGCAGACCACGGGCGGCGGTTTCTTAGGGCGTGGAGCGAAGATCCGAGGTGGAGCCTATACATTCGCGCCCTACGAGTGGAAGCGAGTCGATTCCACCGGGGACGATCTTCGCAAGAGCATCGTGCCAAAGCCCGAGATCGAGCCCTCGCCGGTCATCTTCAATCTGCTCGGACTCATGATCGAGTACGTCAATCGCATGGCCGGCACGGTCGATCAGATGGTGGGCGAAAATCCCGGACAGAACACGCCCGCTGAGACTTCCCGCAATACCCAGGAACAGGGGATGCAGGTCTTCTCGATGATCTTCAAGCGTGTGTGGCGCTCGATGAAGGAAGAATTCAAGAAGTTGCACAAGCTCAACGGCCAGTATCTGCCATTGAAGCAGCCCTTCGGCACTGCCGGCGCTTACGTGAACCGCGAGGATTACAAGTCAGATCCTGAGCAGGTGGTGCCGGTAGCTGATCCGAACATCGTCTCCAAGGCCATGAGGATGATACAGGCGGCGTCACTTCGGGCCGCGGCCATGCAGGTGCAAGGATATAGCGTGCCGGAAGTGGAGAAGAATTACATTCGAGCACTGGGCGTCGAGGAAGTCGATAAATACTATCCGGGTGCCGAGAACGTGCCGCCGCTGCCGAATCCAAAGGCTGCGATCGAGCAGATGAAGCTTCAAGGCAAGCAGATGGAGTTCGATCACAAGAAGCAGATGTTCATGCTCGAGATGCGCCGCGATCAACGCAAGCTCATGGCGGAGATCAGGAAGCTCGAAGCAGAGACCATCAGCCTGCTTGCGGGAGCCAAGGACGACCACGCCGCAGCGCAGTTGGAGCTATTTGAGAACGCGATCAATGCGATGACCGCGCACAGCAAGATGATCGAGCAACGTATCCAAGACATGGGAGGAGAAGGCAATGCTGACGGAGGAAGCGTTCCAGGGCTGGAAGGCAGACCCGGTAACGCAGGACTACTACAAGCTCCTGCGGGAATGGCGGGCGGCCCTAATGGAGCAATGGGCGGCGGGGCAGTTCAATAGCGATGAACCAACTGTTACCCATGCAGCGAACTGTGGAGCGGTGGGCGAGGTGCGCTTGCTGCAGAAACTCTTGGAACTGGATTTAGAGCAATTCGAGGAAGGACTAAATGGACCAGGAAGTGAAGAAGCTGAACAAATCGGGCTTGAAGCCATTAGGAGTGGCGGTGCTAGTTCGTCCCTATGAATCTGAGATCAAGACGACGCTTATCGCTATTCCTGATTCGGTCAAGGACAGGCTCTCGCTCTTTCAGGATAGAGCCGTCGTGATCGAAGTAGGAGATTGGGCATGGCACGATGAGGCGAGCCATAGGGCGAAGCCTGGAGACAAAGTGATCATCGCCAAGTTTGCTGGATACCTTGTGCAAGGAACGGCTGATGACGAGACATATCGCATGGTCAACGACCGCGATATTTTTTGCCGGATACTGGAGGAAAAGGAATGACCGAACCAACCATCGAGCAACGCGCCCACGATATGGGGTGGCAGCCTAAAGAGCAGTTCAAGGGCGACCCTGAAAGATGGACCGACGCCGAGACTTTCGTCAAGCGAGGCGAAGAATTCCTGCCCTTCCTCAAAGCCACCAATCGCAAACTAGAAAGCGAGATTGGCGCACTGAAGGCAAGCGATGCTGAGAACAAGCGGCTGCTTAAGGAATCTCGTGAGCAGATCGAAGGGCTCTTGGAGATCAACAGCGCCGCTTCCAGAAAAGAGGCCAAGCAGACCAAGGTAGAACTGCTGACCGCGCTGGAGACCGCCCGCAAGGACGGGAATGTCGAGGCGGCTGTAACGCTTCAGACGCAGATCGATGATCACGAGGCAGCGATCAAGAAGGCAGAGGAGAAGAAGCCTGTTGTTACCAAGACGAATGGCAAGGCAGAAGACGCCTCTCAGTCCCCAGAATGGCAGGCGTGGATTTCGGAGAATTCGTGGTACGGGCAGGACAAGCGGCGCACGCGCCTCGCCGTGACGATCGGCGGGGAACTGCGCGCCGAAGGCAGCAAGCTTAACGGCAAAGCATTCTACGATGAGGTCGCGCGTCTCGTCGAGGAGACGCTTGGAGGCAATTCGAGCAGGCAGAGCGCATCCAAGGTAGAAGGCGGACGACAGAGCGGCGGCGGCGGTGAAGGAGG
>Ga0209415_10020790_pt1 | contig 10170 bp, 6 predicted proteins | sample PeaSoiSIISIP2007_FD_187696 | JGI IMG/M metagenome (GOLD analysis project Ga0209415, IMG submission 187696) | Peat soil microbial communities from Weissenstadt, Germany - SII-SIP-2007 (SPAdes) (version 2) | ecosystem: Environmental > Terrestrial > Soil > Wetlands > Peat | place: Germany...
GCACCGAGTTTCGGAAGCGATCCTCGGCAGCGATGCCGAGGCCCCGTTGAAGCGCTGCCGAGCGAGGACTACGCGCCGCTGGCTCGGCTAGCGATCCTCGCTTCCCGAGCCACGCGGTCATCGGCTACGATCACAATATGGTGAAACGATTCTGATGAATAAAGGCCGTGAGATTCGCTGCTTCGACTACGTAAACCGTCCCTATGAGCAAGTCCGCGACGCGTTGAGGAACAATTCACTGGCCGTCTTTCAGGCCGCTACCAAGGCTGCCGCTTCGCGGGCGCAGTCGATTGCGTCCGAACTGCGCATCGATATCGGCGGAATCGGAGTGGAGGCTGATATCGTGATTGCGGTCAAAAGCATCGAAGAGAAGGCTTCCGAAGCCGTGGCGGATCGGGTCACGAAAATTCAGATTGAATGGCAGGCGGCGAAAATGCCGAGCCTGTTCCCGCTGATGAGAGCGGATCTTTCGATCTATCCATTGACGGGCACCGAGACACAGTTGGATTTCCTGGGTTTCTATGAACCGCCGCTGGGCGCGGTGGGAAAAGCCTTGAATGCGATCGCGGGACACCGCATCGCCGAGGTTTCGGTTCACCGCTTCGTGAGCGATGTGGCGGGATATCTGCGCCAGACTCTGAAGTGACCCGCGTCAGATTTCGTGTTGCATTCGAAACGTTGACTTGCCGCTGCTCCTCGGAATAGACTTTTTTCTAGCAACGCGCTTACCCGAGGCCAGACCACCATGTTCACCCGCGTTCCGTTAGGAGCTTGTTGAAAAAGGGGACAGACCGCTCTGTCCACGGCCACGCTCCTACGCGAAATCAGCGGTTTGCGACTCGGGACAGAGTAGTCTGTCCCCTTTTTCAACAAGCTCTTAGGCTGCCCGTTGTGGGCGGCACTCATGTTTGCTTCCACGGTTGGCTGGAGCCAGGGTGTTACCGGTGTGATTTCCGGCACGGTTTCCGACCCGACCAAGGCCGCAATAGGAGCCGCGGCGGTGACCATCACGAATGCCGACACGCGCGTGGTCGCATGGACTGGAAAAACCAACGCGGCCGGCGTCTATCGCGCGCCGGATCTCCCGGCGGGCCACTACAACCTCGCGGTGACGGCCGCGGGGTTTAAGCGCGCGTCGACTCTTAGCGCGCTCTGGGCACGACGATGTTCGGGAGACTGCGGCCGCTGAGCGTCGCGTTAAATGCAGCGACGTCCTTGGTCAACAACTGATCCAGTTGGGCACGCCAGGTTCGTATCTGATCGGTGAACTGCTGGTTCACGGCCAATTGCTGCGCGGTCGGTGGAAAATCGGAGTCTTGTACTTCGCCGGCCAGATGCGTGAGCTTCTGGGCGAGTTCCGCCGGCCATCGCATTCCATCTTGACCTCCGGTGAGGCGCAATTGATATAGATTTTCCTCGAGAACGGTCAAGGTGTGCTCCAGCGTCTGGGCTTCGTTTTTCACGCTGGCCTGCGTGTTCGCGACATCTTGAAGTTGTTTGCGAACGGTCTCGAGCTGATTGATCATCTCGCCGACGCTGGTCAGGTTGTCGCGAATGGCTTGCATGAACGTGAACTGCGCTCGAATGTCGGCTTCGGTTCCCGTGGAGTGCGGGTCTTTCAACACTTTCAAAGTTTGTGTGAATTCCTGGCCGCCGGCGCTGAGTTTCACGGTGTAATTTCCAGGCGGAGCGAGAAGAACCAGACGACCGCCGGCCGCGCGGCCATCCGGACCGGGAGCGTCCCAGGGCGCGTAGATCGGGCTGGTGCGGAGCCGAATGTCGCCGGCCGGACTATATTTCAAATCCCACATCACGCGATTAACGCCCGCGTCTTTTGTGCCACGAAGGGTGCGGACGACTTGTCCTTTGTCATCTGCGATGGCGATTCTCACGTCGCCGGCTGGAACGGATTTCAGATAGTAATTAATGTCGGCGCCGTAGGCTGGGTTCTGGCCGTCGACGGGATCGTAGGCGGGCGCCGCAGGCGGTGCGACTCCGCGAAAGCGGTAGGCGGGACGCGGAGGGAACAGGTGGACGCTGATGCTCAGCACTTCCGCACTCGTTTCGCGAAGAGGCGTGATGTCGTCGAGGATCCAGAATCCACGGCCGTAGGTGGCCAACACCAGATCGCTGAAATGTTCCTGCACCGTGATTCCGTACACCGGCACATGCGGGAGATTGTTCTGCAACGGCTGCCAATTCCCGCCATCGTCGAAGGACACGTAGAGTCCGTTTTCGGTGCCGAGAAACAGCAGGCCCGGCCGCACGGGATCTTCCTTGATGCAGTGGGCATAGCTGAGCGTGCTCTTAGGAATGGTGGCGCTCAGGCTGGTCCATGATTTGCCGAAGTCGGAGGTTTTGTAGACGTAAGGATCGCGGTTGTTCTCCTGATGGAAGTCGACCGTGATGTACGCGGTTCCGGCGTTGAACTTCGAGGGCTCGACCGTGTAGATGGTTCCCCACGGCGGCAAGTCCGGGATATTCGCGGTGACGTTGGTCCAGGTTTTGCCGGCGTTTCGCGTCACTTGCACCTGACCGTCGTTGGTTCCGGCCCAGATTACGCCGGCCTGCTTGGGTGACTCGGCGATGGATAGAATCGCTCCGGCGTATTCGGGTCCAACGTTGTCGCCGGTGAGACCGCCCGAGGAGCCTTGCTTGCTTTTGTCGTTCAGCGTCAGATCCGGGCTGATGGTTTTCCAGCTCTGGCCGCCATCGACGGTCATATGCACGTACTGGCTGCCGACGTAAACCTTGTTGTGATCGTGCGGGGAGATGTGGACCGGGAAGGTCCAGTTGAAACGATATTTCAAGTCGGCGGCGGGAGCGCCTTCGGGATTATCGGGCCACACTTCGACGCTGCGAAACTGGCGGTTGCGCTGGTCATACCGGTCGATGCTGCCGCCCAGGCTGCCGGATGCTGTTCCGCTGGACCAGACGATATTGGGGTCGACCGGGTCCGCGATGGTCCATCCGCTTTCGCCGCCGCCGACTGTGTCCCAAAGGCCCCGCGAAATCGCAGGGACGAATTGGCCGTATCCATACACGCGGCTGTTGCTGGGTCCGCGGAAGGAGGGGCCATCCTGGCGGTTGCCGTAGACGTCATACGGGATCTGGTTGTCCGTGGTGACGTGATAAAGCTGCGCATTGGGGAATTGCACGCGCAGCCAAGTTGCTCCGCGATTCACGGAAATGCCAACGCCGCCGTCATTCGACACGATCATGCGGTCGCCGTTGGTAGGGTCGATCCACATGTCGTGATAGTCGCCTTGCGGCGGGGCTCCGATGGCATGGCCGCCGGCGGTTTGGGGATAGCCGCGCATCACGCGCAGCGTTTTGCCGCCGTCTTCCGTTTTGGCGTAAGAGGCGGTCAGAAAATACGCTTCGTTTTCGTTGTCGGGCTCGACGGCCATGCGGAAATAATAATGAGGACGTCCGCCGACGTCGTGGCTGTTGGTCATGGGCTGCCAGTTCTCGCCTCCGTCGTCGGAGCGCCACAGTTCGCTGCTGGCAGTGGGCTTGTCCTTCCACGGCTCGCCTGTGCCGGTTTCGATCATGGCGTAGACGCGCTTCGAATTGCTCTTCGCGATGGCGAGACCGATCTTGCCCACTTCCTGATCGGGAAGGCCGTGGCCGCTCAGACGGGTCCAGGTTTTGCCAGCGTCGCGCGACATGTACAGGCCGCTGCCGGGACCGCCGCTTTCCCTGCCCCAGGTGTGAATCACGAACTGCCACATTCCGGCGAACATGATTTGCGGGTCATTCGGGTCCATGGCGACATCGGCGCAGCCGGTGTTTTCGTCGACGAAGAGAACTTTTTCCCAGGTCTTGCCGCCGTCGGTGGTTCGGAACAAGCCGCGATCGGGCTGCGGGCCATAGCTATGTCCCATGGCTGCGGCGAAGACGATGTTGGGGTCATGCGGGTCGATCACAATGCGCCCGATGCGTCCGGTTTTTTCGAGTCCCATCAGGGTCCACGTCTTTCCGGCGTTTACCGATTTGTAGATCCCCATGCCGAGCGAGATGTGGCTGCGGATGAAGGTCTCGCCGGTGCCGGCCCACACGATATTCGGATCCGACGGAGCGACGGCGAGCGAGCCGATGGAAGAGACCGGCTGGTCGTCGAAGATGGGCGACCACGTGGCGCCGGCATCTGTAGTTTTGAAGATTCCGCCGGAAGCCGAGCCTGCATAGTAGACCAAAAGATTTCCGGGAACGCCGGCGACTGCCGATACTCGGTTGCCTACGGGTCCGATGTAGCGGAACTTGAGTTGACGATAAGCGGTGGGGTCGACTGGTTGGGCGTTCGCGGCGGCGAGCGCCAGAAGGAGGATGGCTACGCGTGTTTTCATCGGTATTGACCTTATTGAGAGTCTACTCCGGTGAAGAGACACTTCGGCTGTCGGATGAGACGCCGCTGACGGCCGGGGCTTTCGGACTTATCGCCGTGCGTGTCCGGCCGTCGATAGTTTGAGCGCATCTGGCGGCGGGATCGAGGAAGGCTGGATGGCCCTCCCAACTTTTTCACCGCTTCAATGATCGCTCTCTGAATTCCGATGGGACGGCAATAGGCGCTATCCGCACACCGCCGAAAGGTCTGGAAACCGATTTCCACGTTCTCCCGTCGCCCCCATGCTACGAGCCGGTGACGCGAGCCTTTTCAGGGGCTCCGGAAGTCCAGTACTACTGCAACGCAACGCTTGTTGGCCAACAAGTTTTCTGATGGAAGGATATTCGATTGCGCCGCGAAACGAGGCTGAGGCGAATCGCGATGTTGCGGATTCTGAAGCTGATTTACTTGCGAGTGGAGCGGGGATCTACGTCGTCGATCCAGAGCTCGACACCCAAATGCCGGTCGGCGCCTAATTTCGTGAGCAGCTCGCCGGTGTCTTTTCGGGCAATGAACGTTCCGGCGATGTAGATGCCCTGGGTGATGAAGTATGGGGTCCAGCCGCGGCGGTTGCGAACGTCGAGCTTGGCGCCGTGATCGAAGAGATACTGGACCAGCAGGTTGCTGCCCATGTAGGCGGCTCCGTGCATGGCGGTGAGTCCGTCGGCGTTCGCGGCGTTCACGTCGTTGCCGAGCTCGAGCGCAAGCTTTACGGCTTCGAGAGCGGCCATTTGAATCGGCATGGTCGTGTCGCGGAACCAGCGGCGGCCGTAGCGGTCCTGGCCTTCGATGAAATCGACTCCGGCGGCGGCCATTAATGGGGTGGTTTTATCTTTGGTCACGATGAGAGGATCGGCATGCGCGGCGATCAGGAGGCGCATGGTGGCGGCATCGCCATAATCGGCGGCCAGCCAGAACGAAGTCGCGCCGATCATGCTGACGGGCATTCCGGTCAAGGCGTTGAGGCCGCGGGAGAGCAACGGCATGGGGCGTTCGAGGCGGGCGTTGGGATCGGCTCCTTTGGCCAGCAGGAGCTTCACGAGCTCCGGCATAGTTTGCTGAATCGCGGAATGCAGAGGCGTGCGGCCGGCACCGTGCTGATTGACGTCGGCTCCATTGTCGATCAGAAATTTCGCCATTTCCTGGTGGCCGCTGTCGATGGCCGTCAGGAGCGCTCCGGCTTCGGTGTTGGGTTTGAAGAGACGGCGGGCGTTGGTGTCTCCTCCGATGCCGTCGGGAGCGGTTTCATTCACATCGGCTCCAGCGGCGAGCAGCATGCGGGCGATCGCGAGATTGCCTTGCTGGACGGCGAATTGAAACGCGGTGAAACGGTTCTTGGAGCGGGCTTTGACGTCGGCGTGGTTTTCGATCAGTACGCGCGCGACATCCTCATGATTTTCGGCGACGGACAGCATCAGGGCGGTTTGCCCTCGCGTATTTTCCTTGGCGTTGACGTTGGCGTCGTGAGCTAGCAGGAGTTTCACCACGTCGACATTTCCGGAGTGCGCGGCGGTCATCAGAGGAGTTTCGCCGCTGGAGCGCGCGAGGTTCGGGTCGGCAGAATGGTCGATCAGCGTTTTGACCATCGCGGCGCTGCCGTTCAGACATGCCAGAGACAGAGGAGTGACGCCATCGTCATCGGCGGCGTTTACGTTGGCGCCGGCGGCGAGCAGGAGGTCGGCGGTTTTCAGATCGTCCCAATGGGCGGCCCAGTGGAGCGCGGTGGCTCCGTCGCCTTGGGGGGCGTCGACGTCGGCGTGCTGCTGGAGGAGGGTCGGGACGGCTTCGGTGTTTTGGGATTTTACTGCGTCGACCAGGCGGAGGTCGGCTGCTGGGGCTGCGGTGGTCAGGAGAATCAGAGTCAGGAGGATTTGTGGGCAGCGACGATCCACCGCTCCCTGTGGTCGCGGCTCTTTGGGATTCGTCCTGCGCGATTGATTCATGCCGGGTTACTATTTGACCAACTGTACCTAATTTATTACAATCTTGGCCAAACGATGCGAATGCGGGCGTGGATCATCATGGGCTTGGCGGGGACGGGATGCCTCTGCGCCGACGCGCCTCCGCAGTATCGCGCGCTGGTCGATCGATACTGCACCGGCTGCCACAATGAACGGACCCATACCGCTGGATTGAAGCTGGACAAGGCGGATTTGGGGCGCATCGCCGAGACGCCCGCCTTGTGGGAAAAAGTGATTCGAAAATTGCGCAGCGATGCGATGCCTCCGCCGGGCATGCCGCAGCCGGATGCGGCCGCGAGGCGCGCTTTCGTGGCGTGGCTCGAAGAATCGATCGATCGCGCGGCGCTGGCGCATCCCAATCCGGGGCGTACCCCGGCGCATCGTTTGAATCGCGCCGAGTATGCCAATGCGATTCGGGATCTGCTGGGAATGGAGGTGGATAGCGCGGAGCTGCTTCCTCCCGACGATTCCGGATTTGGATTCGACAATAACGCGGACGTGCTTTCCATTTCTCCATCGCTGACGGAGCGATACATGGCGGCGGCGCGCAAGATCAGTCGCGCGGCGGTGGGCGATCCGTCGATTCATCCGGTGACGGAATCGTTCGCGATCAATAAATATGTCAAGCAGGACGACCGCGCGGGCGAAGATCTGCCGTTCGGCTCGCGAGGCGGGCTGGCGGTCCGTTATTATTTTCCAGTTGACGGGGAATACGTCGTCAAGATTTTCCTGCTGCGGACCTACGATGGATTTATTCGCGGCGTCGCGGAGCCGCATTCGCTGGAAGTGCGGCTGAACGGGAAGAAGATCAAGCAATTTATCGTCGGCGGGGCGGCGACCGACGTGAACGGGCGGCCTCGCAAGGAAGTGCCCGATCCGGAAGCGGAGGGACAGGAAATTCGCTTTTTCGCGCAGGCTGGGCCGGGGGTGGTGGCGGTCGACTTCGTTAAAGAGGCGTCTGTGCTGGAAGGAATGCTGCGCCCGACCTACGCGGTGAACAGCTACGAATATGCGGGCGATGTGACCATTCTTCCGGGCATAGGGAGTCTCGAGATTCGCGGGCCGTACGATGTGAAGGGTCCGGGAAATTCGCCCAGTCGCCAGAGGATTTTCGTGTGTAATCCACGAGCCGGGGACGAGGATGGCTGCGCGCGGCGGATTCTCTCTCAGCTCGCACGCCGGGCGTATCGAAGGCCGGTGAACGATGAGGATCTTCGGGCGCTGACGGCGTTTTACAAAAGTGGACGAAGCTTCGACTCGGGGATCGAGATGGCCCTTCAGCGGATCTTAGTGAGTCCGGAATTTCTGTTCCGCATGGAACGCGATCCCGCGAATGCGGCGCCCGGCGCGCCATATCGGATCAGCGATGTGGAACTGGCATCGCGGCTTTCGTTTTTTCTATGGAGCAGCATTCCCGACGATGAGCTGCTTGCGGCGGCAGAACACGGGCAGCTTCGTCAACCCGCGGTTTTGGAACAACAGGTCCGGCGCATGCTTGCGGATCCCCGATCGAAGGAGATGGTCAGCAATTTCACAGGGCAATGGCTGTATGTGAGAAACGTCCGGCTGGTTTCGCCCGATCCGTACACGTTTCCGAGTTTCGACGCGAATCTTCGGGAAGCGTTCGCGCGCGAATTGGAACTATTCCTCGATAGCCAGATTCGCGAAGATCACAGCGCAGTGGAGCTGCTGACGTCGGACTATACGTTCGTGAATGAAAGACTCGCCCGGCATTATGGAATCCCAAACATCTATGGGAGCCACTTCCGGCGCGTGACCGTGACGGACGAGGCTCGAAAAGGGCTGCTTGGGAAGGCCGGGATTCTGATGGTGACGTCCTACCCGAACCGGACTTCGCCGGTTCTGCGCGGGAAATGGCTGCTCGAAAATATTCTGGGGACTCCACCGCCGTCGAAGCCGGCCAATGTGCCGGCGTTGGAAGAAAATGTCGCGGGGGAGCGGGCGCTTTCGGTTCGCGAGCGGCTGGAGGAGCATCGCAAGAATCCGGCGTGCGCTACGTGTCACAAGCTGATTGACCCGTTGGGGTTCGCGCTTGAGAATTTCGACGCGATCGGCAGTTGGCGGGCGAATAGCGAAGCGGGGACGCCGATCGACGCGTCGGGAACGCTGATTGACGGCACCAAGGTCGATGGTCCGGAGGCGCTGCGGAAGGCGCTGCTGAGCCATCGCGAAGACTTCGCGACTACAGTGACGGAAAAGCTTCTGACGTATGCGCTGGGTCGCGGGGTGGAGTATTATGACGCTCCGGCGGTGCGCAAGATTGTGCGCGAGGCGGCTGGCGATGAGTATCGATGGTCATCTCTGATACTGGGAATCGTGAGGAGCGCGCCATTTGAGATGCGAACGGCGTACAGTAAAGAATGATGGTCACCGGGAAACATCTTGACCGGCGGACGTTCCTGCGGGGAGCGGGCGCCGCGCTGGCATTGCCGATTCTCGATAGCATGACGCCTGCGTTTGCGGCATTGGCGAAGCCGGTCCGGCGGCTGTCGGTGGCGTATGTTCCGAATGGAATCATCATGGGCAAGTGGACGCCGGCGGCCGAGGGCACGGCTTTCGAGTTGCCACCGATTTTGCAGCCGCTGGCGCCGTTTCGCGATCGGTTGCTGGTTCTGAGCGGACTGCGAAGCCAACCGGCGTTTCCGGAGCCGGGCGAAGGAACGGGCGACCATGCGCGCGCGGCGGCGACTTTTCTTACCGGCGTTCATCCGAAGAAGACCGAAGGACCGGATATTCGCGCCGGGATTTCGATGGATCAGATCGCGGCCCAGGAACTGGGGAAAGAGACGCAGCTTTCCTCGCTAGAGATGTGTCTCGATTCGAGCGAATTGATCGGCGGCTGCGACGCCGGGTATAGCTGCGCGTATGCGAATACGCTGGCGTGGAGAAATCCGACCACGGCGCTGCCCATGGAGAATCAGCCTCGGGCGGTGTTTGAGCGGCTTTTCGGCGATAGCGACGATACCAGCAGGGCTGCTCGGCTGGCTCGGATTCGGGAAGACCGGAGCATTCTCGATTCGCTTTTGCAGGCAGTCGCAAAGCTGCAAAAGGATTTGGGTCCGGGAGACCGGGGAAAGCTGGCGCAGTATTTGGATGCGATTCGCGATCTGGAGCGTCGGATTCAGAAAGCGGAGCAGCAGAGCGCGAAGGAGCTGCCCGCGATGCAGCGACCGGCGGGCGGGATTCCTTCGACCTTCGCGGAGCACGCGAAGATCATGTTCGATTTGCAGGTGCTGGCGTTTCAGGCGGACCTGACACGCGTCAGCACGTTCATGATTTCGCGCGAAATCAGCCCGCGGCCGTATCCCGAGATCGGAATTTCCGACGCGCACCACGCGCTGACGCATGAAGCCAACGCGAGCGCGGTGGAAAAGGTGATCAAGATCAACACCTATCACATGCAGCAGTTCGCGTACTTCCTGGATAAGCTGCGGTCGACCGCGGATGGCGAGGGATCGCTACTGGATCACATCACGATCGTCTATGGGGCCGGGATCAGCAACGGCTACGAACATACGCACAACAATCTGCCGGTTCTGGTGGTGGGCGGTGGGGCGGGGCAACTGAAGGGCGGGCGTCACCTGCGGTATGCGGAAGAGACTCCGCTGGCGAATCTGCATCTGACGCTGCTCGGGAAGCTGGGAGTCCCGATGGAGACGCTCGGGGATAGCAACGGCCGGCTTCGGCAATTGTCGGGGGTTTAACGTCCACTCCTTGCGGGTCTCTGTGTGAAAACCCGGGTATATTAACCGCTTCCTTTGGTCGCGGCTCCGGGTCGGCGCCTCTACATATCAGCAACTT
>Ga0209415_10020792_pt1 | contig 10169 bp, 8 predicted proteins | sample PeaSoiSIISIP2007_FD_187696 | JGI IMG/M metagenome (GOLD analysis project Ga0209415, IMG submission 187696) | Peat soil microbial communities from Weissenstadt, Germany - SII-SIP-2007 (SPAdes) (version 2) | ecosystem: Environmental > Terrestrial > Soil > Wetlands > Peat | place: Germany...
CGGGCCGTCGTTCTTCCGCGGCGAGACGCTGAACCGCTCGACGCCGACGCTCGTGCCCGACGATGCAGAATCCCTCCTCGCGAGCGCAGCGGCCAGGGGACAAGGCGGGCCCGACGAGCCCGGGCCGGGCTCCGGCAGCGGCTGAGCTGCCCTCGGGGTCTTCCGGGTCCGTGGGCGTCGGTAACAGGTTCGGTGCTAGTCCCGTCCAGCCGAGCGCCAGCCACCCGGTCGGGGTATGCCGAGACGGCGGTTCGCGAGGCGAGCCCTGCCGACCCAGGTCGAGGAGCCCGGCGCACCACCGGCGAGGGGTTCGCCAGGGGATCGGAGAGCCAGCAAGGCGGTCATCAGCGCTGCCATCTCGGCCTCGTTCGGCCTGCCGCGCACGGCGATCGAGCCCAAGGGCGTCGGCAGCGTGTTCTCGCCGTGGCCGGCCCTATCAGCGGCGGCGCGCTCGTCGCGCGGCCCGAGGTCGTCCTCAGAGCGGGATGTTGCCATGCTTCCTCGATGGTAATTCCGGTCGCTTCTCGCGCAAGCTGCGCAAGGCGGCGGACACCTCCAGTCGTGTCTCGGACGGCAGGATGACACCGTCGATGTATCCGTGCTCGGCAGCCTGGTAGGGATTGTCGTAGGTCCTGCGGTACTGATCGACGAGCTCCCTGTGCAGCGCCGGCGGGTCGTCCGAGGCGGCCAGCTCGCGGTGGTGGATGATGTTCACGGCTCCTTCCGCGCCCATGACGGCGATCTCCGCCGTCGGCCAGGCGAGGTTGATGTCGGCCCGCAGGTGTTTGGAACCCAAGACGACGTAGGCGCCGCCGTAGGCCTTGCGGGTGATCACCGTCACCTTGGGGACGGTGGCCTCCGCGTAGGCGTAGAGGAGCTTCGAGCCCCTGCGGATGATGCCCCGCCATTCCTGGTCGGTTCCGGGAAGGAACCCGGGCACGTCGACGAAGGTCAGGATCGGCACGTTGAACGCGTCGCAAGTCCGCACGAATCGCGCCGCCTTTTCCGAGGCGTCAATGTCGAGCGTCCCGGCCAGGTGTGCCGGCTGGCTGGCGACCACCGCGACGGAGGCGCCGTCCACTCGCCCGAAGCCGCAGATGATGTTGGGGGCGAACAGAGCATGAACCTCGAGCAGCTCGCCTCCGTCGAGCACCGTGTTGATCACGTCACGCATGTCGTAGGCGAGGTTGTCGGAGTCCGGGATGATGGTGTCGAGCGCGCGGTCGGTGTCGGTCAGCGTCGGAGAGGCCGAGCTCGCGTAGCGAAGTGGCTCGGAGAGATTGTTCTGCGGCAGGAAACTCAGCAGCGCACGCGTGTAGTCGAACGCGTCTCGCTCGTCGGCGGCCCGGTAATGGGCGTTACCGGAGGTGGTCGCATGCTTGTCGGCGCCGCCGAGCTCCTCAAAGCCGACGTCCTCGCCGGTCACCGACTTGATGACATCGGGGCCGGTGATGAACATGTGTGCCACCTGGTCGACCATGATCGTGAAGTCCGTGACGGCGGGGGAGTAGACCGCACCGCCGGCGCAGGGGCCGGCGATGACCGAGATCTGCGGGATCACGCCCGAGGCTGCGACGTTCCTGTAGAAGATGTCGCCGTAGAGGGCGAGCGAGACAACGCCCTCTTGAATGCGGGCCCCACCCGAGTCGTTGATCCCGATGAAGGGGCAGCCGATCTCCATGGCGAGGTCCATTGCCTTGACGACCTTGTCACCGAACACCTGGCCGAGCGACCCTCCGAAGACGCTGAAATCCTGGGAGAAAAGGCAGATCTCACGTCCAGCCACCGTCGCGCGCCCCGTCACGACTCCATCCCCGTACGAAGCCCGCTCGCCTTCAGAAAGCGACGGGTGACGCGCGAACGCGTCCAATTCGCGGAACGAGCCGGGGTCAACGAGCGCCTCGATGCGCTCGCGCGCCGTCATCTTGCCGTGGGCGTGCTGACGCTCGGCCGCCTCGGCCTCCGCCTCGTCGTAGACCTTGTGGCGGAGCTGTTCGAGTGCGCGCAGCTTCGAGGCCGTCGAGCGCTCGGCGGGTGTCGTCACAGCTCACCTTCGGAGGACGACTCCACGATCCGGCACAGGACCTGACCGCGCTGCACCTGGTCGCCGACCTGAACCGAGAGGCCTTCGACGAGGCCCGCCTTTGGGGCCCGAAGCGGTTGCTCCATCTTCATGGCCTCCACCTCGACAACCGTGTCACCCTGCGCGACGAGCTGACCGTCACTCGCGACGAGCTTGACGACCGTCGCTTGCATGGGACACGTGACAGCGTCGCCTCCCGAGCCGTCGTGACGCCCCAAGATCTCGCTGGTGATGCGCCGCAGTGGAGGCGGAGCGGGACGCGGATCAGCGGTTCCGCCGCCGAAGGACGGCGGGAGGCTCACCTCGAGCCGGCGACCGTCGACCTCGACGGTGAGCCGTCTCCGTTCCTCGAGCCCGGCGATCCGGCCTGGGCTTTCGGCCTCGACGAAGGGTTGGAGGGGCGTGTCGAAGTCGTCCTCGATCCAGCGCGTATGCACCTGGAAAGGCACCGAGATGAAGTCGGGGTGGTCGACGACGGCTCGGTCGAAGGGCAGGACCGTTGCGATCCCGCCCACGTCGAACTCGCCGAGCGCGCGGCGGGCCACGGCCAGTGCACCGGCGCGGTCCTGGCCGTAGACGACGAGCTTGCCAAGGAGTGAGTCGAACTCGGCGGGTAGCTCGTCGCCCTCCTCGTAACCGCCATCCCAGCGCACACCGGGACCCGAGGGCGGGCTCCACGTTCGAAGCGAGCCGGGCGAGGGTAAGAAGCCGTTGCCAGCGTCCTCCCCGTTTATGCGGAATTCGATGGCGTGACCGCGCAGGTCGGGATCGTCGTAGTCGAGGAGCCCGCCTGCCGCGAGCCGCAGCTGCTCCCGGACAACGTCGATGCCCGTCACCATCTCGGTAACCGGGTGCTCCACTTGCAGGCGCGTGTTGACCTCGTTGAACGAGATGGTCCCGTCGGGGGCGAGGAGGAACTCGCACGTACCGGCGTTTCGGTAACCCGATGCCCGCAGGATCGCCTTCGATCCTTCGTAGACGGCGCGGATCTGCTCGTTAGTGAGGAACGGGGCCGGAGCCTCCTCGACCAGTTTCTGGCTCCGGCGCTGCAGCGAGCAGTCGCGTGTCGAGAGCACAACCACCTTGCCGGCATCGTCCGCAAGGCACTGGGTCTCGAGATGGCGCGCCCGCTCCAAGAAGCGCTCCACGAAACACTCGCCACGCCCGAAAGCGCTCGTGGACTCACGCACGGCTGATTCGAACGCCTCGTCGAGCTCCGCGAGGGTGCGGACGATCTTCATCCCGCGCCCGCCGCCGCCGAACGCCGCCTTGATCAGCACGGGGAGGCCGTTCTCCTTGATGAACGAGCGGATCTCGGACGCGTCGAGCACCGGATGTGAGATGCCCGGGGCGAGAGGCGCACCGACTGCGGCGGCCATTTGCCGAGCCACCGTCTTGTCGCCGAGGTCTCGGATCGCCTGCGGAGGGGGCCCGATCCACGTCAGGCCGGCGTCGAGCACGGCCTGTGCGAAACTCGCATTTTCCGCCAGGAAGCCATAGCCGGGATGAATCGCGTCGGCACCCGAGCGCATGGCCGTGGCGATGATCTTGTCGACAGCGAGGTAGGTCTCCGCGGGTGTGCGGCCATTGAGCGCGAAGGCCTCGTCGGCCACGCGCACGTGGAGCGCCTCACGGTCCTGGTCGGCGTACACGGCGACACTTGCCAGGCCAGAGTCTCGGCAGGCCCGCGCGACGCGTACGGCGATTTCACCTCGGTTCGCGATGAGCACTTTGCGCACGGCAGCGGCCTCAAGCCGTGTCCGTGGCGACGTCGCCGAGCGCTTCTGTGAGGCCCAGGCGCGACGCGGCTTGCCAGAGCTCGTCGCGGGCCCTCGGATCGGCGGTCTCCTCGATCAGAAGGCGCGCCTGGGCTCGTTGACTGCGACCGAAGACGTGAGCGCACCCGTGCTCGGTGACGACGACGGAGTGCTGGAAGGACCCCGCTGGTACCCCGAGAAGGGGAACGACGGTGGACGAGGATGTCTTGTCGTGCCAGGACGGCAGCGCGATGACAGCGTGACCGCCGTCTGAGTGAAGAGCTCCCACGACGAAGTCGGGCTGCCCGCCGAACCCGGAGTAGATGCGGCCGCCGACGTAACTCGCGTTGGCCTGAGCGTAGAGGTCGATCTGAAGCGCGGTATTGATCGACAGCATCGCCGGGTTCGCCGCGATCGCCGACGGGTCGTTCGTCGTTTCGGTCCGTCGCAGAAAGAGCCGCGGGTTGGCGTCGGCCCACTCGTACAGCTCGGCGGATCCGAACAAGAACGACGCCGTGATAGGGCGGTCGGTGTCGAGCGCGCCGGCGCGTTCGAGAGTCAAGACGCCATCGCTCACCATCTCGGACCAGACGCGAAGCCCCCCGTGACCCTGCAAGCGGCTCAGTGTGGCATCGGGGACCTGGCCGATGCCCAGCTGCAAGGTGGCGCCGTCGGTGACCAGGCGAGCAACCTGCTCACCGATCTGAGCCGTCCGGTCATCCGGTTCGTGCGGGGTCGAGCTCGGGAGCTCCTGTTCCACCTCGATGGCAAGGTCGACCATGTCGGTGTCGATCTCGGCGTCGCCCAGGGTGTAGGGCATACGCGGATTGAGCTGGGCGATGACGACGGCCCCCCTTGAGCGCGCCTGCTCGATCGCGGCGGGGAGAATGTTGACCTCGATGCCGAGTGAGACCTTCCCCGCCCTCGGCGTCGAGGTGTGGACGATGACGAGGTCGGGCCGCCGGGTGGTCGCGAACAGACGGGGGACCAGCGAGAGCCGCATCGGGAGGTAGTCAAGGCCGGGCGTATGGCGCATGCCCGGGCCCACGAACGGGGTCTCGTGCACGACGTCGGGACGTGTCGGGATGGCCTGCTGAGCGTTCAGGATGAACAACCGGTACGTCTCGACGGTCGCGTCGAGGATCTCGAGCGCCCGGACCGGGGTCGCGAAGTTCCCGGAGGTGACGACGCGCGGTGATGGCTCCATCAGCCCGCCGAGCACGTTGACAAGCTCGTGCTCCGAAACGATTCGCACGCTGTGACGCTATACATGCGCCTCGGTGCTGACACGGGCCTTTCGGCACATTCTGGGGCTGCCTGATGCCGTTGCCGGCGATGTCCCAGGCCTCCTAGCATGACGATTCGCCCATGAGCTTGTTCCTCGTCGCCTCGCGGCCGTTCAAGTGATCGACAGACAGGCGCTCGCCGCTCGCATCAACGACCGCTGTCGGCTGACGGGGAGGTTCACCCTTCGGTCGGGACAGATCTCGAGTCACTACTTCGACAAGTACCTGTTCGAAGGAGATCCCGAGTTGCTGCAGGAAGTCATTGCCCACGCCGTCCCGCTCGTGCCTCCAGGAACAGAGGTACTCGCCGGACTCGAGCTCGGAGGTGTCCCGATCGCCACCGCACTCTCGCTTGCGACGGGCCTCGAGGCCGCCTTCGTCCGCAAGGCGGCGAAACCCTACGGCACCGCCAAACTCGCCGAAGGTGCCGAGGTCGACGGTCGCCGGGTGCTGATCGTAGAAGACGTGATCACGACGGGCGGACAGGTCGTGATGTCGACGGAGGACCTGCGTCGGCTCGGGGCCACTGTTGAGCACGTGATTTGCGTGATCGACAGGAGTGACGGCAGCCACGACGCGCTCCATGCCGCAGGGCTCAGTGTGAGCTCGGTGCTCACCGCGGCCGACCTCGATGCGGCCTCGGCAGCCCCGGAGCAGCCGCCTCTCCACCGCAACGCCCGCCGGGTGCAGGACGGGCTCCATGCCGCTGGCTCGGTGGCACGGGTGATCGAGCTCGAAACCTCCGCCCGAACGGCCGAGGAAGCTGCGGCCAGTCTGGGGGTCGAGGTCGGTCAGATCGTGAAGTCTCTCGTCTTCCTGGCCGACGGCGACCCGGTGCTCTTCCTGGTCGCGGGCGATCGCCGAGTCGATCCGGACAAGGCCGCCCTGGCGCTCGGCGCGACGAGGATCGAAAGGGCCGATGCGGAAGTGGTGAGGCAGGCGAGCGGCTTTCCGATCGGTGGCGTCGCCCCGGTGGGACACCCTCGGCCGTTACGGACCGTTGTCGACGGAAGCCTTCGGCGATTCGACGTGATCTGGGCGGCGGCGGGGACGCCGAACGCGGTGTTCCCAACCTCGTTTCCTGAGCTGATGGCGCTCACGGCTGGCACCATCGCCGACCTCGGCTGAAGCTCCCGAGGGCCGGTCCTGCGTCGCTCTTACGCCGGATCTCGCTCGATCGGGCACGTCATGCAGCGCGGCCCGCCGCGCCCGCGCCCGAGCTCGCTCCCCGCGACGCTGACGACCTCGATCCCGTGCTTTCGGAGCATGGTGTTCGTCGCGACATTGCGGTCGTAGCCGAAGACGACCCCGGGGGCTACGGCTAGGTAGTTCGTTCCGTCGTCCCATTGCTCGCGCTCGGCCGCCCGGATGTCCTCGTCAGTGGCCAGCACCGTCACCTCTTCGACGCCAAGCACGGTTGCAAGAGTCTCCCAGAGGTTGTGGTTGCGAGAGACCTTGAAGCCTCCGCTCAGACCGGGGGTGATCGTCCAGGATCGAAGATGCCGATCGAAGTAGGGATAGAGGACGAACGTGCTGCAGTCGACCATGGTCATCGCGGTGTCGAGGTGCATCATCGAGTGGGATTTTGGGAGCTCCACGACGATGACGGTGTGCGCCTGGCCGGAGGCGAACAGTCGCTGCGTGAGGATCTCGGCCCCCATCGGGCTCGTGCGTTCGCCGATCCCGATCATGACCGTGCCGTTGCCGATCACGTGCACGTCACCGCCCTCGATCGATGCCGGCTGGTGATTCAGGTCGTCGTCGCCGTAATAGGTGACGAAGTCCGCGCTCGAGAACATCGGGTGAAATCGATAGATCGCCCGGCTGTGCAACGTCTCGCGTTGGCGTGCGGGCTTTGCCATTGGATTGATCGAAACGCCTCCGTAGATCCAACAGGAGTTGTCTCGCTGGAAGAGATGGTTGGGCAAGGGTGCGAGGAGAAAGTCGTCGGCTCGGAGCGTGTCCCACTTCAGGCTCCTGGCTCGGATCGGGTGGAGGTCGCCCTTGAGGACTCCGCCGACGAGGTAGGTGGCGAGGCTGTCGCCGTCAAGGTCTTCGAAAAGCTTGCGAAGCGGACCGACCAACGTCGGTCCGAGGATCTCGGGGGTGCAAATGCGGTCGAGCACGAAGGCGCGACCCTCGCTGATCTCCAGGACCTCTGCGAGCAGCTGACCGTAGTAGTGCACGCGCACGCCTTTTTCGCGGAGCGACTCGGCGAACGCATCGTGCTCCTCCTTCGCCCGCTTCGCCCAGAGCACGTCGTCGAAGAGCAGCTCGTCGATGTTCTGCGGGGTCAGCCGGGAAAGCTCGAGCCCTGGCCGGTGAAGGATGGCCTGACGGAGTTGCCCGACTTCGGACTGAACTCCGAAGCTCGTCGCGTTCGATCTCGCCATGTAGGCGCTTCTCCTCTCGCGGTCACCATCGGATCGACCGCTCAGCAGTGACGCTACGGAGCGTATGGGGTCGCCGAAAGAGCCGAAAGTCCCGTCAAGGCTCTAGGCACGGTCGACCGTATGGTGCGAGGACGTTCGGCCCTACTCCCTGGACGTCCGCACGCGGAAGATAGAGGGCGTAACCGATTTGTCCCCAGGAACGCGAAAGGCTGGTGAGCAACATGGCGCTAGCTCAGGTCCGATCGCCGGACACATCTGAGGCGGCACCCCCTTCACCTGCTGCACGAGCGGCGCGGGCACTCGGCCTGCCGTCGGCGACAGCGCTTGTCATCGGCAGCATCATCGGCACGGGAGTGTTCACGATGCCCGGCGTCATGGCCGGCGCCGGCACGAGCTCCATCATCGTGCTCGGCACGATCTCGATCGGTGCGCTCTTTCTTGCCATTCTGTTCGGTCAGCTCACCAAGCGCATCCCCTCGAGCGACGGCGGGCTCTACGCCTACGCCCGCCACGAGTTCGGCGACTTCGCGGGCTACCTGACTGCATGGTGCTACTGGATCACGGCGTGGGCCGGCAATGCCGCCATCGTCTCGTCCTGGGTGCTCTACGTGGAGTCGCTGTTCTCGATCACCAATCCTTCTGCCTGGATGAACTTCGGCATCGCGATGACCGGTCTTTGGATCCCGGCGGTGGTCAACCTCGCCGGGATTCGCCAGATGGCCTTCTTCCAGAACGTGTCGGTCGTCTTGAAGTTCCTCCCTCTCGCAGTCGTGGGCATCGCTGGCTGGTTCTTCGTCCGTGCCGCGAACTTCGGCCCCTTCAACGCGACGGGTGGCAGCCTCTACAGCGGCATCGGGATCGCGGCAGGTGTGGCGCTCTTCTCGTTCATCGGCGTCGAGGTCGCCTCGATCACAGCCGCTCGGGTGAAGGAGCCGAGGAAGAACGTCGGCCGAGCATCGGTGCTCGGCACGGCGGCTTGTGCGCTCTTGTACCTCCTCGTGACTGCCGCTGTGATGGGCCTCGTCCCTCACCACTCGCTCGTCGGTAACGGTGCCCCGTTCGTCATGGCCTTCCAGGCCATGTTCACCCACTTCTCGTGGGCCGGGAAGCTCGTTGCCGCAGTCGCCGTCGTCTCGGGCATCGGTGCCTTGAACGGTTGGACGCTCGTGACGGCCGAGATGCCCCGGGCCGCTGCGCAGGACGGGTTGTTCCTGCCCCAGTTTGCGAAGACGTACCGCGACGGGACACCTTGGTTCGGCATCGTCGTCTCGACGATGGTCGCCTCGGCGCTCATGGCCTTCGCCTACAGCGGCAAGACCGGCCTCACCGTCTTCACGTACCTGGTCGACCTCTCGGTCGTGACGGTCGCGATCCCGTACTTCGTCTCGGCGTGCGCCCAGCTCGCGTACCTCGTGTCCCGCCGGCGCAGGGTGAACGGGTGGATGTTCGTTCGTGATCTGCTGATCGCTGGACTGAGCGTGCTGTTCTCGCTCTGGGTCGGGATGGCCGCCGGCTACCAGTCCGTGTACCAGGCAATGCTGCTGCTTCTCATCGGCATCCCGATCTACGGGTTCCTGAAGGCGCGCCGGGAGCGTCTCGGACAGGTCGCCGAGCCCGAGGAGCTCGCCGCTGACGAGCCCGTGCAGCTTGTCCCGCTGTCCGGCAAGTGAACCGTCCGGGGCCACGAAGCCCCGAGTTGCTTGGCCGCCAAACGAAGGAGTGATCATGACCGCAAAGAAGGCACTGGTTCGGCGTCCGAGCCCCCGGCTCGCCGAGGGGATCGTCACCCATATCGCGCAGCAACCTGTCGACTGCGAGCTCGGTGCGAAGCAATGGGGCGGCTACGTCGAGGCCCTCGAGGCCTGCGGATGGGAAACCGTCGAAGTGCCGCCAGCCGATGATTGCCCCGACGGGGTCTTCATCGAGGACACGATGGTCGTCTACAAGGACCTTGCCGTGATAGCTCGCCCAGGCGCCGCCTCACGCAAGCCCGAGGTCGTCGCTGCAGAGGCCGTCGTCGAAGGCCTCGGGCTGTCGATCAACTGGATTCGCTCACCCGGAACCTTGGATGGCGGCGATGTGTTGAAGGTCGGCGACTCGATCTACGTCGGGGTGGGCGGGCGGACGAACCCGGCGGCAGTCCGCCAGCTGCGCGACGGTCTCACGCCACTCGGGGCGACCGTGATCGCGGTCCCCGTGCGCAAGGTGCTCCACCTCAAGTCTGCGGTCACGGCGCTTCCGGATGGGTCCATCATCGGCTACCTGCCACTCGTCGACGAGCCTTCCATCTTCCCGAGCTTTCGTGCGGTCCCCGAGGAGTCCGGCGCGCATGTCGTGGTTCTCGACGAGCACAGGATCCTCATGGCGGCTGACTGTCCGCGGAGCGCGGAAATGTTCGCCGGCCTCGGCTATGAGCCGATCACCGTCGACATCGGCGAGTTCCAGAAGCTCGAGGGGTGCGTGACGTGCCTCTCGGTCCGTCTTCGGAGCCTTCCGGACGCGCTCGGCTAGTCCCTCAGAGCTTTCGTCATCTCGGGCTCGAAGAGGGCGCGTGCGCGTGCGTGCATCGGCACGGCCCCGACCCTCTCGAAGGTGGTCGCAGCTTCGCGGGCGAGGCCCTCCGCCTCATCGGCTCGACCCTGCCGGGCGA
>Ga0209415_10020793_pt1 | contig 10169 bp, 6 predicted proteins | sample PeaSoiSIISIP2007_FD_187696 | JGI IMG/M metagenome (GOLD analysis project Ga0209415, IMG submission 187696) | Peat soil microbial communities from Weissenstadt, Germany - SII-SIP-2007 (SPAdes) (version 2) | ecosystem: Environmental > Terrestrial > Soil > Wetlands > Peat | place: Germany...
GAGACGCGCACGGGGGCGGCCGTTAGTTCCGTTGCGAGCCGTCCTTGCCAGGAAGACCAGCAGGTAAAACACCTCGGTATCCTTCACGGTTGAGAAGCCCGCCCGTTCACTCTCTTTCTTCTTGTACTCCTGAATGAAAGCGGCCAGGGCCGCGTACAGCGCGTTCGCGGGTTGGCGCTCGGGCGGCCGTTCGTAATAGATTCCCGAAATCAGGGTTCGATAAGTTTCCGCGAGAGCTAGCATCGCGGTGAGCGCATCGGCATCGGTCAGGTCCCTCCGATTTGCCGCGAATTTAAGGACGCTGTAGGCCAGCCCGGAAAGAAGCGGCTGGCGCTCGTAAATCAGATTCGACGAAAACTGAACATCTGGGAATGGTATTTCGCTTTCCGCAAGCGGCTTGCGATGCGCCTGCTCGTAGCGATGGGCCGCGACCAGGTAAGAGCAATCCAGCGGGCAGTCGAGAGTTACATCGCGCTCGATTCCGCAGCAAACGGCGCATATCTTCTCGCCTTTGGCGGGGCAGAAGCGTTCCGGGCGGCGTTTGCCGCAGATGGCACAACTAGGGCGTTCCGCCATCAGATCCGTAGGTCAAAGCGGCGTGCGCCCGCAGATGCCACCCGGCGGCTCTGTGCCTGCGAAATTGATGATCTGCGGCCGCTGCATAAACTCACTTGAGTGAATTGGGATCGGAAAGGTTCTTGGGCGAATGTTGATCCAGCAGGGAGATCATCGTTTCCGCTGCTGCGGGCGGGGCCGCAGCGCCTTTGCGGACGATGTCCTCGGCGCCGAGCTTCTTGCCGTAGACCGCCTCATTCGCGTTGTTATCCGGGCGAAGCGTCGATCCTTCGAGGGATATGCCGGCAAAAAGCCCTCGAGCGCGCGAATAGGTCAGCATCTCGGCGCGCATCGTGACGTCCGTTGCGGCCGCCGCATCGCGCCCTTTTGGCCCTGCCGCGGCGGAAGCGTCGGCGCCCAGCTTCACTTTGTTTTTCAGGATCGCGGCCGCGCCGCGCGGATTCATCACCAGAATGACGAAGTCCGTCGCCTGCCCTCCGAGCTGGAAACCAAAACTGCCTCCCTCGAGCGCGATCATGGTCGGCGCGCCCCATTTGCCGGTGAAAGTTTGGCCGCTTCGGCAGTCCATCGCGCCCCGGCCGTATGCGCCTCCAATGCCGAATGCCGCCTTGAGGACCGACGGAATCACGATGACGCATTCCGCTTTGTCCAGGAGGTCGTGCGGAATGTTATCCGGAATCTTGAGAATTTCATCCAGCACGGTTCCGCAGTTCTTCAGCCGCTCGGTTTCCTTGTTATCGGCGGCGAGGGAAGTGAGCGGCAAGATCGCGAGTGCAAGAGCAACAACGTTGGATAGCATCTTTTTCATAAGCGCCTCCTCATCGTCACATCAACATCATAGGGTTTCCGTTCCCATGACGCAATTCCCCTGAGCTTTAGATGTGGAATCATGGCAATTCCGACACCTGAGGAAGGCGCTATAATCCGCAGCAGCCGGCAAATGCGCACCGATTCCGAGAAGATGCGAAACAGAACCTCCAAAGGCGTCGGGAGAGCGCTGCTGCTTTCGATTGTGATTGCTGCCTGTCCGCTGGGCGCTCGGGAGAGCGCGCTCAGGCAGGAAACGGGCGGCAGTCCCGATAAAGCTCGCAGTGATGTCGCGCGCTTTCGAGGACGCGTGGAGACGGCCCTGGCATCCGGCGGGGCCGACCAGAGCTATTGGGGCGTGCTCGTCAGCGACGCGGATAACGGTCAGGCCCTCTACACGCTCAATGCCGCGCGATTCTTCATGCCGGCCTCGAATGCCAAACTCTTCACCACGGTCCTGGCCCTATCGACCCTGGGGCCGGACTTTCGCGAGCGCACCACTATCGAAACCGCAGGAACCGTGGACTCTTCCGGCCAATTGCAGGGCGATCTGGTGTTGGTCGGCCGCGGCGACGCCAATCTGTCGAATCGCGTGCTTCCCTACGTGAAGCGCGACGTGCGCAATGGCCCACCGGAAAAAGCGCTGGCGGAACTCGCCGACCGGGTGGTTGCATCGGGAGTGAAGCGCATTTCCGGAGACGTCGTCGCAGACGACAGCTACTTCGCTGCCGGGCGCTTTCCACCGGGCTGGACCATCGACGATACGGTCTGGAGCTATGGCGCAGCCGTGTCCGCCATCGCCATAAACGACAATGCAATCTCGCTGGTGGTGCGTCCCGGGGCCGCGGTTGCCGCGCCGCTGTCGTTCCAGGTGGCGCCGTGGTCCGGGCTGTACGAAATCCGCAACGACGCGGCAACCACCGCCGCCCGCACCGAAGCGCAGCTCCGCCTTTCTCGGGATCCGGAATCGCGCGTCATCCGCTTGAGCGGCACGGTTCCCCTCGATGCTCCTGCGCGCGAATTACTGCCGGCCATCACGGAACCGGCGGAGAACGCCGCCATGCTTCTCATGCGCATGCTCCAAGGCCGCGGCGTCGCCATAGCGGGCCGCAGTCGTGCTATCCATGCTGATGACACCATCCCTAAGCCACCGCCCGCCGCTGCCAGGCGCGTCCTCGCCGAACGCCTCTCTCCGCCGCTGCTCGAGGATGTGCGCATCACCAACAAGCTCAGCCTGAATTTGCACGCCGAAATGCTGCTGCGCGTTGCGGCCAGGGAGAAAGCTGCCGCCATGACTCTGGACGCCGCGGGCATGTTCGCGGATCAGTTCCGCGGCAGCATCGGTCTCACGCCTCAGGACGCGCTGTTGTTCGATGGCTCGGGACTCTCGCGCGACGACCTGGTGACTCCGCAAAGCGTGGTGCAGTTGCTGGCCTACGCGCAGCGCCAGCCGTGGGGTCGCGACTTTGCGGCCACCCTGCCGGTTGCCGGCGAAGACGGCACGCTCGAGAACCGCATGAAGGGAACCGCTGCCGCCGGCCATGTTCAAGCCAAGACAGGCCTGGTTGACCATGTCGACTCGCTGTCCGGCTATGCGACTTCAAAAGGTGGCGAGCACCTGATCTTTTCGTTCTTCGTCAATAACGCCGGCGCCCGCGGCCGCGACATGATGTCCGTTCTCGACGCAATCTGCGTGGCTATGGTGGAGGAACTCGGCGACACTGGCGCCGCCAAAGTCACATCACCCGGCGAAGCGAATGGGTCCACGACGGAGCGCCGCTCGGCCCCGGCGTCTTCGCCACGGGCGCGTTTCCAGGCCTCCCGGTAGCCCAGTCCGGTAGCCAGTCCGGTAGAATGATTCGCAGCATGTCCCCGGTTAAGAAAAGCGTTCCTTCGCTTCCTATGGAAAGCGGGACTCGGCATGGCGGGCGTGAGTTCGCATAGGATCATTACTGTTTTTGGCAGCTCCCGGCCTCGCGCAGGCGAGCCCGATTACGAAGAGGCGCGATTGCTCGGCCGCGAGCTTGCCCGGCGTGGATTCCAGGTGTGCTCCGGCGGGTACGCGGGAGTGATGGAAGCGGTGTCGCGAGGCGCCAAAGAGGAGGGTGGCCATACGATTGCCATTACCTCCACGTTTTTCCGTACGCGCGCGAATCCCTGGGTGGACGAAGAGCATGCCGCGAGCACCTGGCAGGAGCGGCTTTTCGAACTGATCCGCCTTGGAGAGGGCTATGTCGCGTGCAAGGGCGGAACGGGTACGCTGGTGGAGCTGGCTGTGGTTTGGGAGATGCTCAACAAGGGCGCAATGCCGGCAAAGCCTTTTGTCGCTTTGGGGGGATTCTGGGAGCCGATTATCGAACGGGTGCGCGAAGTGGAACTCGATCACGGCTCTCGCTGGGGCGAAGCAAACACCCGGCTCGTGGCCGCGGCGTCAAAGCCGGCAGAGGCGGCGGTATTGCTGGCGCAGGCGCTGGCCTCCGGCCTTCCCTGAAGATCATGTCGCGTCCCGCGGAAGAGATTCTCGAATTTGACCGGTTGCGCGAATTATTGCGCGCGAAAACGACTTCCGCCCCGGGGCGGCGCGCCATCAACGCGTTGGCGTTCCGGACCAAGCGGGCGGATCTCGAGCGTGAATTTTCGGCCATCACCGAAGCCATTGCCTATCTGCGCAGCGGCGAAGAACTGGGATTCGGCTCGCTCGCCGACCCCGAAGCCTGGCTCGCGCGCCTGAACTTGCCGGGAGCGGTCTTGACTCCGGCGGAATTGCTCGACGCCGCTTCTCTCGCCGATACGGCGGATTGGCTGCGCGGCCTATTCCGCGAGACGTCGGCGAAATTTCCCTTGCTCACCGATCGCGCCCGGTCCCTCCCGGATTTCCGATTCCTGGCGGCGGCCATCCGGCGGGCCATTCTGCCGAATGGCGAGATCAGCGACGCCGCTTCTCCCGAGCTTCGCCGCATCCGCACGGGAATCGCGCGCACGCGAGAAACAGTTCAACACGCGCTCGAACGCATTCTCCGCGCGCGAGGACAAGCCGCGGGAGAGGACTACGTCACCCGGCGCAATGACCGCTACGTGATCCCCGTGCGCGCTTCCGAGCGCCACGGGGTCGAGGGCGTGGTTCACGCCGCCAGCGCCACTGGGCAGACGGTCTTCGTCGAGCCGCTGGAGACGATCGAGCTGAATAACCGGCTCGTGCAGCTTGCCGAGGACGAGGCCGCGGAAATTGCGCGCATTCTCGAAGAGCTGACGGCCAGGCTCGCCGCCGAAAGCGGCCCGCTCGTGCATGCCGCCGCAACCATCGCCGAACTGGACTCCGTATTCGCCCGCGCTCGTTTTGCGCGCGAGTTTGACGCCTGCATTCCCGTATTCGCGGACACCACCGCCGTTGCGCTCGAAGCGGCGCGGCATCCTGTGCTGGAAAGCACGCTGCGGCCGCAGGGCCGCGCCGTGGTGCCGCTCACGCTTGCTCTCGGAGGCGAGGAAACTCTGCTGGTGATCAGCGGGCCGAATACCGGAGGCAAAACCGTAGCCCTGAAGACCGTGGGCTTGGCCGCCCTCGCGGCGCAGACGGGAATCCCGGTCGCGGCGCAATCGGCGCGGCTGCCCATTTTCGATCGCGTGCTGGCCGACATCGGCGACGAGCAATCGATCGCCGCCGACCTCTCCACCTTTTCCGCGCACATGCTCAACCTGAAATCGATGCTGGGCGCGCTCACCGAGCATTCCCTGGTGCTGGTGGATGAAATGGGCACGGGCACTGCGCCCGAAGAAGGCGCGGCCCTGGCGGTCGCGCTGCTCGATGAGTTTCGCGCGCGGGGCTGCCTCGTGCTGGCCACGACGCACCATGACCGGCTGAAGGCCTATGCCTCCACGACACCCGGCGTGCTCAATGCCGCCGTCGAATTCGATGAGGCTCGTCTTGCGCCCACCTACCGGCTGCGTGTCGGCGTGCCCGGTGGATCAAGCGGCATCGCCATTGCCAGGAGGCTCGGCCTGCCGGAAAGCATCATCGCCAGGGCCAGCGCCCTGATCACGCCTGAGGCGCGCGAAGCTTCCGGGCTGATCTCGTATTTGCATCACAGCCGCGACGCGCTCGAACGTATGCAGCGCGATTTGGCGGAACAGGCGCGGCAGCTTGAAGACGAACGGCGCGCGCTGCGAGAGGACTGGGTTGCGCGCCAGCGGCGGCGCATCGCCGAACTCGAAAAGACATTCGCGGAGGCTATCGCACAGCACGAGCGCGAGATGGCGCGAATGATCGAGGCGGTGCGAGAGCGCGAAATGCGCGCACAAATCGAGAAACAGTCGCGGCGCAAGCTCGTGGAGGCGCGCTCGGAGGCCAAAGGCGAAGCGGACGCTGCCGTGGTCGCCCATTTGTCGGAATCGCAGGCCGATCTGGGCATCGCCTCGGCTGCCGCGAAGCCGCCCTCACTTGCGGAACTGGTTCCCGGTGTTCGCCTGCGGCTGCGAGGGCTTTCGTCGCCTGTCGTGCTGCGGCGCCGCGATGATGGAGGCGTCGAGGTCGAAGCCGGCCCCCTGCGAATGAAGGTGCCGCTTGCTGAGATCATAGCCATTGTCCCGGAGGAAAAAGCGCGCGCCAGCGCCGCCGGCACTTCACCCGAAACCCCCAGGAGCAGCCGCCCGGCCGGCGTGACCGTGCACGCGGCTCCTGCGGATCGCGAGGCCGGCGGCGAAGGCGATGAAATCAACGTGATCGGTTGTACGGTGGAGGAAGCGACGCGGCGCGTCGACAAATTCCTGGATACCGCCGCGCTCGCCGGCAAGCTTCAGGTGCGTGTCATTCACGGTCACGGCACGGGCGCGCTGCGCCGCGGCCTCGCGGAATTTTTTTCCACGCACCCGCTGGTGGAGAAGATTCGCGCCGAAGCGCAGGAACGAGGCGGCGCCGCCGTCACCATAGTGGAGCTGAAAAATTGAGCCTCGCGAAGCGGAACAAAGTTGTTCGCTGTACTATATTCAACATTCCCCGAGCGCAAAATGGCTGAAGCCGGATCATTCGCGGAGCGAGTCAAGCAGCAGGCGGACATCGTTCGCGTGATTGGCGAATATGTGCGGCTGAAGAAAAACGGCCAGAATTTCACGGGCCTGTGCCCCTTTCACTCCGAAAAAACGCCCTCCTTCGCCGTACACCCGGTCAAGCAGATCTATCACTGCTTTGGCTGCGGGGCCGGCGGGGACGTCTTCAAGTTCGTGATGGAAATGGACAAGTGCGATTTTTCCGAAGCGCTGCGCGCCGTTGCGGAGAAATCCGGCATTCCCCTGCCGCGAACGCGCGAGCGCTCGCCCGACGAGCGGCGGGAACAGCAGCAACGCACCGCGCTCGTCGAAATGCATCGCGAGGCCGCGGCATTTTTCATCCGGCAGCTCGAAGGCACCGCCGAAGGCAAAGCCGCGAAGGGATATCTGTCCGACCGGGGGCTCGATACGGAGACGATCACCCGATTCGGCCTGGGCTATGCGCCCTCCGGCGGCGACGCGCTCATTCGCCATCTTAAAACGAAGTACCCGGACAAGCTGCTGGAAACTTCCGGGCTGGCCAGCCGCGATCCCAGCGGACGGATTTACGACCGCTTCCGCCGGCGCATCATTTTTCCCATCGCCAACGAATCCGGAAAAGTGGTGGCGTTCGGCGGGCGCTCGCTTGGCGATGACCTGCCGAAATATCTGAACTCGCCGGAAACGCCGATCTATACCAAGAGCAGCATTCTCTACCATCTCGATCGCGCTAAGGACTCCATCCGCCGCGGCGATGCCGTCGTTCTTGTGGAAGGGTACATGGATGCCATCGCCGTGGCTCGCGCGGGAATCGACTATGTCGTGGCCAGCTGCGGCACCAGCCTGACCGAAACCCAGGTGAAGCTGCTCAGCCGCTTCACCCGCCGGGTGATCGTAAACTACGACCCCGATACCGCCGGGCAAGCAGCCACGGAGCGCTCGCTCGCAATATTGCTCGAACAGAACTGCGACGCTCGCGTGCTGGCGCTGCCGGGCGGCAAGGATCCGGACAATTTCATTCGCAGCGAAGGCGCCGCTGCGTATCGCAAGCTGCTCGAAGGCGCGCCGCCGTACCTCGACTATCTGATCGCGCGCGCGCGAACAGCCGGCCTCGCGACTGCGGAACAGAAGCTTCGCGCCATAAATGTTCTGCTGCCTTTCGTGCAGCGGATTCCCAACCCCCTGCTGCGTTCGGAATGGGCCTCGCGTATCGCCCAGCAGTTGCGCGTGGATGAGCCCGTGCTCCGCGAAGCCTTGCGGCGGGCGGCCACCGAACGCCGCGCCGAGGTCAAGAGCCAGGCGGCGTTCCTGGGCCGCGCCGCCAAACCCGCCGAGCGGCGCCTGGTTCAAATGCTGCTGGAACCTCACGAGCTTCGCTCGCGAGTCGCCGAGGAGATCCACCGCGGCGGCCTGCACCGCGGCCTGGAGACAGAAAAAATCCTTGGCGTGCTGATCGAAAGATGCCTCGCGGGCGGACAGCCGGAAATGGCCGCGGTGGCTCCGGAGCTGGACGACAAGGACCGGCGGCTGCTGTTCGAACTCGCCTTCGAATCCTCCCCTCCATCCTCCTGGGAGGAGGCCGAAGACTGCCTTCGCCTCTTGCGTGTGGCGCAATTGCGTCCGCAACTCCGCGCTCTGCAGGAAGACCTTCAGGGGCTCGCGCACGAAGACTCTCTGGCCGTCCGGGAAAAAATCCAGGAGTTGCAGGGCCTCATCGCGCAGCTCGTGGGCCAGTGAAGCCGCTATGTTCCCTTTCCGCACAGAAACCGTTTGACGCGATTCCCTTTCGCCGTGTAACTTGTTAAGGTTTAACGGTAACGGGCACCGTGAGCCGTGCATCCAACCAGAATGCGTGGTGCGGGCGCCCACGGGGCAGCGGGCAGGCGGCACGAACGGCAGCGAGGCGTGCGGGTTACCTCACAAGTGGATGTTCAGCGCGGCAATCTAAATTTCAGGGACGGGTGCGCCCTGGAGTTCAAACGCCGGAGATCGGGGCCGATCTCCAGCACGCGCGGAGGATTGTCTTGGCTCTTGCCCTAGAAGAGAAATACGACCAGGTACGCCAGCTCATCAACATGGGCAAGGAACGCGGGTACCTGCTCTACGACGAAGTCAACGATATCCTGCCCGCCGAAGTACACTCCTCAGAAGAAATCGACGACTTGCTCTCCACCTTTGAGCGCTACGGCATCGACATTTATGAAGATGTCACCGCGGCTAAGGCTGCGCGCGCCGCGCTCGAGGTCACCGAGCCGGCTGAGGTGGAGACCAAAGAAGAGGCCGGCGGCAGCGAAGAGGTGGAACTCGACCTGACGCCGGGCCTGCTCGAGAAAACCAACGATCCCGTGCGCATGTACTTGCGGGAGATGGGCACCGTCCCCCTGCTGACCCGCGAGGGCGAGGTGTCCATCGCCAAGCGCATCGAGCGCGGGCAGCTCCTGGTCCTGAAAACCACCACCCGCTCGCCGATTGTAATCAAGGAACTGCTGGGCATTTCCCAGGACCTGCGCAACTCCATGCGCTCCATCAAGGAGATCGTTCAGTTTGACGACGAGGAGCTGACCGAAGACAAGATCGAGAACAAGACCCGGCAGACCCTCAAGGTTCTTGACAAGATCGAGGCGCTCTATGAAGCGGCGCTGAAGCAGGCCGTCAAACTGGAGAATACTCCGCGAGCGAAAAAGCGCGCTTACCTGCACGCGCGCTATGCGACTTCCCGTACCCGCATCCAGATGTCCCAATTGGCGCGCTCGCTCGAGTTCCATCCCCTGGAGCGCAAGCGCCTGATCGATAAGATGCGGCACACCGTCGAGCGCCTGCAATCGCTCGAACGCGAGGCTGGAAAACTGGAACGCCGGGCGGACGTAGCCAAGGGCGATACGGCGGCCGAAGCGCGCCGTGAACTACGCACGCGCCGCACCGAGCTGAGGGAAATCTCCGATGCCAGCGAGGTCGGGCTCACCGAACTCAAGCGCACGCTGCAGATCATCGTCCGCGGGGAAGCCGAGGCCGAGCAGGCGAAAAAAGAGCTGATCGAGGCCAACCTCCGGCTGGTCGTTTCCATCGCGAAAAAGTACACCAATCGCGGCCTGCAGTTCCTGGACCTGATTCAGGAAGGCAACATTGGCTTGATGAAAGCCGTGGATAAATTCGAGTGGCGCAGGGGCTACAAGTTTTCCACCTACGCCACCTGGTGGATCCGCCAAGCTATTACCCGGGCCATCGCCGATCAGGCCCGGACGATTCGCATTCCGGTGCACATGATCGAAACTATCAACAAGCTGATTCGCACCCAGCGGCAGCTCGTGCAGGAGCTCGGGCGGGAGCCCGCGTCGGAAGAGATCGCCAAGCGCATGGATATTCCCGTCGCGAAAGTGCGCAAGATTCTCAAGATCGCCCAGGAGCCCATCTCGCTCGAAACCCCCATCGGCGAAGAAGAAGATTCGCATTTAGGCGATTTCATCGAGGACAAAGCCGTAGTCTCCCCTTCCGATGCGGTCATCAACCTGAACCTGAAGGAGCAGACGGCGTCGGTGCTGAAGACGCTCACCCCTCGCGAGGAAAAGGTGATCAAGATGCGCTTTGGGCTGGACGACGGCTCTGAGCACACTCTCGAAGAGGTGGGGCAGTCCTTCGCCGTCACTCGGGAACGGATCCGCCAGATCGAAGCCAAGGCGTTGCGTAAGCTGCGCCATCCCTCGCGCTCCCGCAAGCTTCGCGCCTTCCTCGAAGGCACCTCGCGCGAATACCTCTGAGCAACCTGTAAC
>Ga0209415_10020795_pt1 | contig 10168 bp, 7 predicted proteins | sample PeaSoiSIISIP2007_FD_187696 | JGI IMG/M metagenome (GOLD analysis project Ga0209415, IMG submission 187696) | Peat soil microbial communities from Weissenstadt, Germany - SII-SIP-2007 (SPAdes) (version 2) | ecosystem: Environmental > Terrestrial > Soil > Wetlands > Peat | place: Germany...
CCGCCCGAGATGGACGATCGGGAACAGGCCCGCCGTCAACACCGCAAAGACCGTCATCGTTTCGGCGCATCGATAGACCGCGGTGCGCCAGCGCGTGCGGAACAGGAAAAGCACCGCGGAGATCAGGGTGCCCGAATGCGCGATACCGACCCAGAAAACGAAGTCGGTGATATAGACTGCCCACAGAGTCGGCTGTCCGTAACCGGTAACGCCCAAGCCCTCGTAAATCTGTCGCGTCCAGAAAGAGCCGCCGACCGCGACGAGGAAGGCACAGAATCCCACCCACAGCCAGTACTTCAGGCCGGCGGGCGCCATCACCCGCTGGGCGGTGCGGTCGACGTCGAGGTAAGTCAGTTCGTAATTTCTTTGATCGACGGCGGCTGCCATTTAGGCTTTCCCCTTCTCCTGGTACAAGTCGCGCAGATAGGTAATCGCGGGCAGCGCATTGAACTCCGGCAGCATCGTGTAGATACGGCCCTTGTTATCGTTGCGGCGCTTGATCATCGCGCTGTTCGGATCGTTGGAATCGCCAAACGTGATCGCGCGCGACGGGCAGGCCTGCGCGCACGCCGGGATAATCTCGCCGTCGAGCAGCTTGCGATCCTCAGTCCGCGCATTGATCTCGGCAGTCGTGATGCGCTGAACGCAAAATGTACATTTCTCCATCACGCCCGCGCCGCGCACCGTTACGTCTGGATTCAACTGGTAGTTGAGCGGCTCGATGAATTCCGGCGCATACCAATTGAACCGGCGGACCTTGTACGGGCAATTGTTTTCGCAAAACCGCGTGCCGATGCAGCGGTTGTAAATCTGCGCGTTGAGGCCCTCGGCGGTATGCGACGAAGCGAACACCGGACAGACCGGTTCGCACGGCGCGTGGTCGCATTGCTGACAGAGCATCGGCGCGATCTGGATCAGCGGGCCGTCGTTCGGTTTGTCGGCCGGCCGAATGTAACGCTCGACCCGGATCCACGACATGATGCGGCCGAGATCGACGTCGTCCTTGCCTACGACCTGGATATTGTTCTCTGCGTAACACGCGGCGATACACGCGCTGCATCCGGTGCATGAGTTGACGTCGATCGTCATGCCCCACTTGTGGCCGGCGTACTTGATCGGATCGTACATCTCGTACGGCCGATCGATCTTCTCTTCGCCGAAGTCCGGCTCGACGCCATTGGCCAGGTCGCTGACCGTCATCGCTTCGATAATCGTACGGCCTAGCATGTCGCCGCTGCCGAGCGGCGTCACCAGCTTGTGTTTCTTGTCGGCCTTGCGGGCGGTGACCGAAACGCTGCGCGTGCCCTCGGGCAGGAACGAAAACGGATTGACCCCGATGCCCTTTGCATAGCGGCCGTACGACGTGTGGCCTTGGCCGAATGGCACCGCGATCACGCCCGGCTTGATTAGCGGCGAGATCGTCACCGTCAGCTCAATCGGGCCGCCGGGCGTCGCGATCTCGATGACGTCGATGCCGGCGAATAGCCGCGTCTGCTCGTAATCCTTCTTGAGGCCGAGCTTGGCTGCCGTGTCAGGATGCATCTCCGCCCAGGTGTCCCACACAATCTGGGTCACCGGATCCGGAATCTCCTGCAGCCACGACTTGTTCGCGCCACGCCCGTCATAAAGGAAGATGTGCGGAAAGGCCCACAGGGTCAGCCCCGCGGGCAGAGTTGGCGACTGAACCGTGGGCTTCAGCGCTGCGGCGTTCAGCGAAACCGCGGCGGGCTTCGCATCCTGAAAGACTCCGCCGTGACGGCGCGCGTCGTCCCAGAATTTCTTCGGGGTCGAGCTGCCGCCAATCTTTCCTTGTAGCTCCTGCCATGAAGTGTTGATCGCGTCAGCCGCGTTCTCGTATGAAATCGCTTGCGCCGCGGCGCCCGCGCCGAGATGCGCCGAGGCGATCAGGATGTCGTGCAGAGCGCGGCTCGGATACACCGGCTGCATCACCGGCTGGCCCAATCCGTTAACCCCGGCGCGCGGATTTGTATCGCGCCAGGTCTCGAGCGCGTGATGCGTCGGGATCAGCAGATTCGCGAGTTCCGCGCTCTCGTCCGGCACCTCACCCATCCAGATGACATAGCCGACGCGCTTGGAGGCTTCACGGAAGGCGTACGCCGGCGGCATCGAATAGGCCGGATTTCCGCCCGCGATCACCAGTACATCTATCTGCCCATCGCGCATCGCGTCGATGATCGCCTTCATTTCCTCGGGACGGCTGGTCGCTTGCGCGGGCGTCTCGTCGAGGAAGATCACGGTCTTGCCGACATTGCCTGTGACCGCGTTGAGAACCATTGCCGCGAGATGCGCCTGCGGATCGGCGGTGCCGGCTAACGCGACCGCGCCGTCCTTCGCTTGTCCGAACCACCCAGCGATGCGCTTGATCTGGTCAGCAGAGACCCCGGTCTGCGCACTGATTTTGTCCGGATCGTAGTCTGCGACCAACGCCTTGAGCCCACCCGCATCGCCGCCCGAGGCCCAGCCCTGGCTCACGACGACATTGAGCACCGACATCGCGACCGCACCCTCGGTGTCGGGATTTGACGCGACCCATTCGTCGCACTTCGCGGCGGTCGAGTTGAGCCGCGGGCCGACATAAGCGGCATTTCCAATGCTCAAAGTGCCGTTGCGCGTCTTCGGCGCGCGAAACTGCGCGAACTGGCGCGCATACTCGACCGGCGAGTCCCACGTTTCAACGAAATCCGCGCCGAACGAGATGATCGTTTCGGCCTGATCGAGCTTGTAGATCGGCAGATCGCGGCGCCCGAAGCAGGCTTCTACAGCCGCGCGCGCCGGCTCGTCGCTGAACGCTTCCCAGAAGCCCACGCGGGTCGAATTAAACGCCTGCGCCCACGCCTTGGCAACTTTGTCGAGCGTCGGACCCTGCGAAACGCCTATAAAAGCGACGCGATCCTTGCCGGCCTGAGCTGCCGCGGCCAGCTTGCCGTTGATTAGCTTGGTCGCGTCGTCCCAATGAATCGCCGTGAGCGCGCCATCGGCGCGCCGCGTGTTCGGCTTACCGAGGCGATCGGGATTGTACAGTCCCTGCAGAGCCGCCTGCCCGCGCGCGCAGATCGCGCCCTGGCTGATCGGATCGACCGGATTACCCTCGAGCTTGATTACCCGCCCTTCCATCACCCGCGCGACGATACCGCAGCCGGCGGAACATTCGGCGCAGGTCGTGGCATAAAAGGTCGGCATGCCCGGGATGACGTCCTCGTCCGGAACCACATATGGAATCAGCTTTCTGGCGGCCGGCTCACAACCGGGTATGGCGGCGGCGGCAGATGCCGTGGCCGCTAATTTCAGGAACGACCGCCTGGACAGCCCATCTGACATTTCGTTTCCTCGCTCAGTGGTGGCAGACAAAACATTCCTGAGTGGCGCCGCGCTTGGTATGGCAATCCACGCAGAAACCCATGTTGATCTCGTGCACCGGCACGACGCGGTCCATGGTTTCAACCGCTCCGTGGCATTCCTGGCACTGCACACCAGCCCAGATATGGGGTTTGTGAACGAAGCGCACGAAATCGGGCAGCGCATATACCCGATTCCAGCGGATTTCAAACGGCGGCTGCTTGTCGTCGGTCCACGCGCGCGTCACCGGCTCGATTCCGCCGAGCAGCCCGCTGCCATGACAACCGACGCAACGCTCGACCGGCGGCACGCCCGAATTTGCCGAGCGCCGCGCATATTCGTGGCAGTACTGACATGGAATCTTGTTTATGCCGGCGTGCACCCGATGGCTAAACGGGATCGGCTGCACGACGTCGGTGTGCGGCGCCCACGGCCGCTGCGAGACTCCGACCATGTAAAGGCCGATCCCGAACATGAAGATAGCTACAGGAATTAGGATGCGGTTCATCATGTCAAATCAGGCTCATTCCACGACCGTCCACCGTGGCCGCCTCGCGTGGCGCGAGCCTCAGCCGGAATCGGTGCGCGAGCATCAGTAACAAGCATGCCGGTACGAGGTCAACCGAAAGGCGGGAGCAGTTCGTATTATTCACCATCGATAGCCGTTATCGCTGACCTCAAACGAAAGGATTCCTAACATTGAGCCGCCTGCTCCGCAAGCAGAAGTTATAGTCGATCGAGGTTTCAACCGTCTCGCAAAGGGTTTAAATCGATCCCGCGCAAGGCAGCATACAGAACGCCCCGCAAAATCCAAGAGCCTCCGATCCCGCCCTGTGCATAAGCCCCGCTGTATTGCGGCCGCGATTGCTAAAAGCGCGCCAAATACCCCAAATTCCACCACGCCCCCGTTTCGGCCCCTCCCAAAGTGTGTTAATTACTTTGTCAGTCAACCGATTGGAGATTAGCTCGTCAGGTGCAAATCAAGGTTGCTTCACGGCTGGGTCTGTTGCCCCCCTATCTTTTCGCCGAGCTCGACCGTCTGAAGCGCGAGGTCGCGCAGACCGGCGTCGATGTCATCAGCCTCGGGATTGGCGATCCTGACCTGCCCACGCCAAAACATATCGTCGAGGCCCTTAAGCGCACCGCGGACCTGCCGGTCAACCATCGCTATCCCGATTACCAAGGGCTCGACCGGTTCCGCGAGGCGGCGGTCGGCTGGTACAAGCGGCGCTTCAACGTCACCCTGGACAGTAATCGTGAAACGTGCGCGCTCATCGGCTCGAAGGAAGGCATCGCGAATTTCCCGGTGGCCGTAGTCGATCCGGGCGACGTTGTTCTCATTCCGAGTCCCGGCTATCCGGTCTATTACTCGGGCTGCGTCTTCAACGGCGGCGAGCCCTACTACATGCCGCTGCGGCGCGAGAACGGATTCCTGCCGGATCTCGCCGCGATTCCGGTCGAAATCGCGCGACGCGCCAAGCTCATGTGGCTCAATTACCCGAACAATCCGACCGCGGCGACCGCGGATCTTGCCTTTCTCAAGCAAGCGGTCGATTACTGCCTCAAGCACAACATCATTCTCGCGCACGATTTCGCCTATTCGGAGATCGCCTTCGACGGCTATCGAGCGCCAAGCGTGCTCGAAGTTGACGGCGCTCGCGAATGCGCGATCGAGTTTCATTCGCTGTCCAAGACCTACTCGATGACCGGTTGGCGGGTCGGCTTCGTGGTCGGCAACGCCACGCTGGTAGGCGCCCTCGGCACGGTCAAGACCAACGTTGATTCGGGCGTCTTTCAAGCGGTTCAGGAGGCGGCGATCGCCGGCCTCACCGGTGGCGAGGAGACGCTCCACGAATACTGCGCCATCTACAAGGAGCGGCGCGACTTGATGGTCGCGGCCCTGCGCGAACTCGGCCTCGCCTGTGATGTGCCGCGCGCGACCTTCTACATCTGGGCGCAAGTGCCCGCCGGCTATACCTCGGCGTCGTTTACAGAGCGCGTACTTAAAGAGACCGGCGTGGTGATTACGCCGGGCTCCGGTTTCGGCAAGGGTGGTGAGGGTTACGTTCGCTTTTCGCTGACGGTGCCGAGCGAACGTTTGCGTGAGGCGGTGGGTCGAATCAAAGCGCTGCGGCTGTAAACGGCGGGGAATGCCCCATAGGGTTTTCATCGGGATAGGAACCAATCTGGGCGATAGAGCCGCCAATTACAGGGAGGCGATCACGCGTATCGCGGGCCTGCCGGAGAGTCGCGTGATCCGCCAATCCTCGGTATACGAGACCGATCCGGTTGGCGACGCCGATCTCAAGGGACCCTTTCTCAACGGCGTGCTTGAAATTGAAACCGAGCTTCCCGCGGAGTCGCTGATGCGCCGTCTGCTGGCGATCGAGCGCACCATAGGCCGCAAGCGCGTGCCCGGACGCAAGGCCGCCGCGGGTCGCACCAAATACAAGCCGCGCGTAATCGACCTCGACCTGCTGTTCTTCAATAAGGAGATGCGCGGGACGCCGGCGCTCACGTTGCCGCATCCACGATTGCACGAGCGGCGCTTCGTGCTGGCCCCGATGGCGGAACTGGCTCCGACACTTATCCATCCTAAACTTAATGTATCAATCTCCGACTTGCTGGCGAACCTCAAATCGCCGCAGCGAGTCACCCTGGCGCGCGCCGTGACGACGCGGCCGCCGGCGTCCAGGCGGGAGGCAGCTTCGCGATGAAATTCTTTGTCGATTCAGCCGAGGTCAGCGAAATTCGGGGAATTGCCGAACTCGGCCTCGCCGATGGCGTCACGACCAATCCCAGCCTGATCGCGAAGAGCGGGCGCCCTTACGCCGAAGTCCTGCGCGAAATCTGCGAGATCATCGACGGCCCAATCAGCGCTGAAGTGATCGCGACCGAGGCTCCCGCGATGCTCGAGGAGGGGCAGAAGCTCGCCGCACTCCATCGCAACATCGTGGTCAAGTGTCCTATGACGATCGAGGGCCTCAAGGCGACCAGAGCGCTCAGTGGCCGCGGCATCCGCGTCAACGTCACGTTGATCTTCAGTCCGTTGCAGGCGCTGGCGGCGGCTAAATGCGGCGCGTCGTTTCTCTCGCCGTTCGTCGGCCGCCTCGACGACATGGGCCACGACGGCCTGCTCCTGATCGATCAGATTATGCGCCTCATGGAGAACTACGATTTTCCTGTCGAGGTGATCGTGGCCTCGATTCGTTCCCCCCTTCACCTATTGCACGCGGCCGAGGCGGGGGCGCATGTGGCGACCTTGCCGCCTAACGTGATCAAGCAGATTCTGCAACATCCGCTGACCGACGCCGGCCTCGAAAAATTCCTCGCCGACTGGCACCAAACCAAACAGAAGATTTAGTGAGATCGGCGCATAGGATGCCCGTCGAATGACGCGTGTATCCCCACATCTGCTAAATTTCTCAACCGGTACACGGCGCGAGCGTGCCAGCTGATAATCAAAATCGAGGGGTCAACCGAACCAAACCAGACCGCTGGAAGGCCGATATTCTTCGGTCAGTCGATATGTACAACGATTGGTTTCTTAGATTCGCACCCGTCGCCTACCGCGAAACGAGAATCAGGACCACCAAGGATGTTGAAGCGACCCTCCTTAAAACCAAAAACCCGACGGATGTTAGTGCGGACGTATTGAAGCGCGAGCCGAACGTCTTGCCGACATTGCGGATGTCGACCTGCCCGCCACTGGCGGTCGATAGGCTGATCGGCCTCGCAGGCGTATCACGCAATCTAGTAGCCTGTATGGAGGAAGGGACGATTCCTCTGCGTATGGATACGGCGATGCTCGAAAAGGACCTCAATAAGATCGGTGCCATCATTGAGCGAATGGCCGATCCGGATATTTTTGTTTGGCTCGGCCGCAGAGCAGTGGCGACGGAACCTGAGGTACTTCGTGCGGCAACCATAGTCGCCGATCGTCTGTGCGGATCTATCGCAAATCCAATCATCCGCAATGCCCAAGAGAAGCGTCAGCTTGCCGCGGTCGGCTCATGGCTACGAGGGCGCGGGTATAGCCCATTACCGCCCATGACTAAGTTCGACGCCATGCCGCCCGGCACGTTCAGCTTCCGTCTGAACGTGCCGGTTAAGCTTGAAGGTCTTGCATCGACGATAAATATACCAGTCGCCACAGTCGTGATGCCGAAAAGGAGCAAAGCCGGCGAACTGCCGCTGTTGATCGAGGCGAAATCCGCAGGCGACTTCACCAATGTAAACAAGCGGCGCAAAGAAGAAGCTGTCAAAATGAGCCAACTTCGCGTCACTTATGGCGCGAGGGTTCGCTTCATCCTGCTCCTGTGCGGATACTTCGATAGCGGCTATCTTGGATACGAGGCGGCCGAAGGCATCGATTGGGTGTGGGAACACCGGATCGATGAATTCGCCAAATTTGGACTTTAAGAATGGATACACTTGCGGCAGTAGAAGCACGCCGAATCGCCCTCCAGGACGAACTGGACGGCCGCAAAACACAGAAGGAGCGCAACCGCCTTGGGCAGTTCGCGACGCCGACGCTTCTTGCGTCTGACATGCTGGCGTATGCGCTCACGCTGGTGCCGGAGAGCGCACCAGTGCGATTCCTGGATCCTGCAATTGGCACCGGCTCTTTTTACGCCGCACTACTCCGCCACTTCCCAAGGCAGCAGGTCAGGGGTGCGGTAGGGGTCGAAATCGATCCTCATTATGGCAAACCTGCGCGCGGACTGTGGCTTGATCGCGGTCTCAAAATCGAACTCGACGACTTCACGGTGATGAAGCCGCCACTCGCGGCGGAACGCTTCAACCTCGTTGTCTGTAATCCGCCTTACGTCCGGCATCATCACATGGGAGTTGATGAAAAGGGTCGCCTACGGGCCGCTACGACTGCCGCATCCGGCGTCCGCATTACAGGTTTAGCCGGGCTCTATTGTTATTTCCTCGGGTTGGCGCATGCCTGGTTGGCGGATGACGGAATTGCAGGATGGTTGATCCCCAGCGAATTCATGGACGTCAATTATGGCGGGCCGGTGAAGCGCTATCTTCTCACTGAAGTTGAGTTGCTGCGTATTCATCGGTTCGACCCAAACGATCTACAGTTCGGAGATGCGCTCGTGTCTTCCGCCGTGGTCTGGTTTCGCAAGCGGCGCGCGGGACTTGGGCACCAGGTGGAATTGAGTTATGGCGGTACGCTCTCGCGGCCGACTCATTCAAGGCGCCTGTCGGCCTCGGATCTTCAAGATCAGCGAAAATGGACGGGGCTGGCGATGTCCGGAGTGAAGGACGCGACCCCTGGACTGCGGCTCGCGGACTTCTTCTCGATCAAGCGTGGTCTCGCAACCGGCGACAACAGATTCTTCATTTTGTCGCGCGCTGAGATCGAGGAGCGTGGGCTTCCCTTTAAGTTTTTCAAACCGATCTTGCCGGGGCCGCGTCTTCTTCCCTCAGACGTGATCGAAGCCGAAGCGGATGGAGCACCCAAGATTGAACGGCAGCAGTTCATCCTCGATTGTCGGCTTCCCGAGGACACAGTTCGCGAGCAATTTCCGAAGCTCTGGGCATATCTGAAAACGGGCAAGCCGACGGTCTCAGATACTTATTTGTGCAGTCGTCGGAATCCCTGGTATTCGCAGGAAAACCGACCGCCAGCGCCCTTCGTCTGCACGTACATGGGGCGGGGCCTCACTAAGCGAGAAAAGCCTTTTCGCTTCATTCTCAATCGTTCGCACGCGACCGCGGCAAATGTGTATTTGATGCTTTACCCGATTCCGGCACTGTCAAAAGCGCTCGAAAGTGATCCGGGGCTGGCGCGCCAAATTTGGGAGTTCCTTGACTCGATCCCGTCTGAGGTTCTTCTCAAAGAGGGGCGCGTCTACGGAGGTGGGCTCTATAAAATGGAGCCGAAAGAGCTTGCTAATGTGCCTGCGAATGCAATCGCAACGCTCCTGCCGACGACAATGAGACAACCCGGAAAGCAACACGAGATGTTCGCTAAACTGGCTATGTAGAATCGGGGCGACGCTGCTTCCGCTCAACGAGCCATCCTAGTTACTGGTGGTGGTGCGCGCTCGGCGATCAGGCGATCGACTTCGGTGCGCAGGCGCGGCAGGACTTCGTCGTACTTGAAGTTGCCGATTTTGCGATCCTTCTTCTTGAGATTCACCGTCGTCGGCCCGCACCACAATCCCAAGTCGGCGTCGTCGGTCTCGCCCGGCCCGTTCACCCGGCAGCCCATTACCGCGATCGTGATCTTGTACTTTGAGGCATAGCCGGTCAGCGCTTTAACGTCCTGCGCCAGTTCGACGAACTTCTCGTTCTCGACGCGCGAGCACGACGGGCACGAGATGATATTCATGCCGGTGCCGAAGTCGGGCACCGAGATGAAGCGGCCGGCCTTTACGTCCGCGATAATCGTATGGCCGACTTCCACCTCTTCGTGCTTGCGATCGTTGGGCAGCGTCAACGACACTCGAATGGTGTCGCCGATCGCTTGCGCGAGCAGCTTCTCGAAGGCGATGCGGGTCTTGATAATTCCGTCGGGTGGTAGCCCGGCCTCGGTCACACCCAGATGCAGCGGCACGTCGGGACGCCGCGCGGTAAAGCGGCGATTCGCCTCGAGCACCTTGGCGGGATCGGAATCCTTGAGCGAAACCACAAAGCGAGCGAAGCCGAATTCCTCCATCAACCCGCAATGATAGGCGGCCGATTCCACGATCGCGCTGAGTTGATCGCCGGGATATTTTTCAAGAAAGGTCGGCGCCACCGATCCGCAATTGACGCCGATTCGTACCGCGATGTCATTGTCGCGCGCGAT
>Ga0209415_10020796_pt1 | contig 10167 bp, 8 predicted proteins | sample PeaSoiSIISIP2007_FD_187696 | JGI IMG/M metagenome (GOLD analysis project Ga0209415, IMG submission 187696) | Peat soil microbial communities from Weissenstadt, Germany - SII-SIP-2007 (SPAdes) (version 2) | ecosystem: Environmental > Terrestrial > Soil > Wetlands > Peat | place: Germany...
CCCGCACGCCGAGGGTTTCGTGCGCCCGGTGGAGAAGGCGCGCAAGCAACTGGCGTCGCTGCCCAAGGCCTCGGTCGACAAGATTCTCGAGACCAACGCGCGCAACTTCTACCACATTTGAGCACTACTTCGATCGGTGTCGGCGCGGCGCCGGAAACGTTGTAAAATAGCGGAGGTCAAGCCGATGCATTCCCGGCTCGCGAATTCGCGAGCCGCGACAACGGAGCGGCGAAGACTAAGATCAAAATAATGTCGATAAAATTCGAGACCGACCCGAGCCGCTATCGGCACTGGAAATTGGAAACCTCGCGCGACCGCGCGCGGCTCACGATGAAGGTCGATGAAGCCGGCGGGCTTATCCCCGGCTACGCGCTCAAGCTCAACTCGTACGATCTCGCGGTGGATATCGAGCTTGCCGACGCCGTGACGCGATTGCGCTTCGAGCATCCGGGCGTCAGCGTGGTCACGATCGACAGCGCGCTCGACGGGATGTTCTGCGCGGGCGCCAACATCTTCATGCTCGCGCACGCCGACCATGGCTTCAAGGTCAACTTCTGCAAGTTCACCAACGAGACCCGCCTTGCGATCGAGGACGCGACCGCCAACAGCGGCCAGCGTTACGTCGCCGCGCTTAACGGCACGTGCAGCGGCGGCGGCTACGAACTGGCGCTCGCCTGCGAGGAGATAGTCCTGGTCGACGACCGCCGCTCGGCCGTGAGCCTGCCCGAGATCGCGTTTCTCGGCGTGCTGCCCGGCACCGGCGGCCTCACCCGCCTGGTCGACAAGCGCAAGATGCGCCGCGACCTCGCCGACGTCTTTGCCACGCTGGCCGAGGGCGTGCGCGGCGAACGCGCGGTCAAATGGGGCCTGGTCGACGCGGTTGCGCCACGCTCGCGTTTCAACGAGGCGGTGGCCGAGCGCGTCGCCTCGCTGGTCGACGCGAAGCGGGCCGGACGCGCCGGTATCACGCTCGACGTGCTCACGCCCGCCGAGAGCGAGACTGAAATCCGCTACCGGCATCTCACGCTGCGCCTCGATCGCATCCAGCGCCTGGCCGAGTTGATCATCGAGGGACCCAAAAGCGTCGCGGCAATTCCGGCCGAGGCGGCGGCGCTCGGCGCGGACTTCTATCCGCTGCGGCTTTTTCGCGAAATCGACGACGCGCTGCTGCGCCTGCGCTTTAACTATCCGGAGATCGGACTGGTGCTGATCAAATCCGCGGGCGACCTCGACCGCGTGGCCGAACTGGACCGCGCGATGTGGGAGCGGCGGAGCGACTGGTTCATCAACGAAACGCTCCTGCTCATGAAGCGCGTGCTCAAACGCCTCGATCTCACCGCCAAAAGTTTCTTCGCGGTCATCGAGCCGGGTTCGTGCTTCGCGGGCTCGATGTTCGAGCTCGCGCTCGCCGCCGACCGCATCTATATGAAGTCGGGCGCGGACGCGCGGATCGGAACCGGAGTGCTCAATGCCGGAGCGCTCCCGATGAGCAACGGGCTAAGCCGTCTCAGCACGCGTTTCATCGCCGACCCGGCGCACGCTGCGTCGCTCGCCGCTGGCGGCACGTTCGACGCGGAGGCCGCGCTGGAGGCGGGATTGGTGACAGCCGCGCCGGATGAGCTGGATTGGGAAGAGGAACTACGCCTCGCAATCAGCGAGCGGCTCTCGCTCTCGCCCGACGCGCTCACGGGGATGGAAGCGAGCATCCGGTTTGCCGGGCCGGAGACGATGGAGACGCGGATTTTCGGACGGCTGTCGGCGTGGCAGAACTGGATCTTCCAGCGCCCCAACGCAATCGGCGAGCACGGCGCGCTCAAGCTCTACGGCCAGCCGCAAAGCCCGCAATTCGATTACAAACGCACCTGAATCAATTCGCGCCGCGCTCGGCGCGTCGGAGTTTTACCAGCCATGATCGGCGAAATTCCCAACAACGTTGATCTCGATCACGACCAGCAACTGCGCCGCGCGCTCGCGACGTGGCATCCGCGCTTCCTTCAATGGTGGAACGAGGTCGGGCCAGAGGGTTTCGACGCTTCCACCGTCTATCTGCGCACGGCGGTAAGCGCCTCGGCCGACGGTTGGGCCAACTACGCGTACGTGAAAATGCCGGAATACCGATGGGGCATCTTCCTGGCGCCGCCGGAGAACCGCAAGGTCGGTTTCGGCGACAATCCGGACGCCGACCCGTGGCTGCAGGTGCCGGGCGAATTTCGCAAGGAGCTGCGCCGCATCATCGTGACCCAGGGTGACACCGAACCGGCCTCGGTCGAGCAGCAGCGCCTTCTGGGCAAGACCGCGCCGTCGCTGTACGACCTGCGCAATCTCTTCCAGGTCAACGTCGAGGAGGCGCGCCATCTGTGGGCGATGGTCTACCTGCTGCATCGCTTCTTCGGACGCGACGGCCGCGAAGAGGCCGAGGAGTTGCTCACGCGGCGCAGCGGCCATCGCGACCATCCGCGCATCCTGACCGCTTTCAACGCGCCGATCCGCGACTGGCTGGATTTCTTCTGCTTCGCGATGTTCACCGATCGCGACGGCAAGTACCAGCTCGAGTCGCTCTCCGAGAGCGGCTTCGACCCGCTCTCGCGCACCACGCGCTTCATGCTCACCGAGGAGGCGCATCACATGTTCGTCGGCGAGACTGGAGTGCAGCGCGTCGTGCAGCGCACCGCCGATCTCATGAAGCAATCGGGCCGCGCCGACATCCACGCGCTCGGCGGCATCGAGCTCGCCGTGATCCAGAAGTACATCAACCTGTGGTACTCGGAGAGCCTCGACCTGTTCGGTGCCGAGGATTCGAGCAACGCGGCAACTTATTTCGCGACAGGCATCAAGGGGCGCTACCGCGAGCATACCGCCAACGTCTACCGCGAGCATCGCGCGCTGGAGGGCGAGTACGAGCTGCGCCTGCCCGGCGGCGCGGTCGAGCGGATTCCATTGCGCCGCGCGATGAATGCGGTCCTGCGCGACGCGTTCGTGCAGGATTGCGAGCGCGGGCTCGCGCGATGGAATCGCGAGCTCGCCGCGCGCGGCCTCGAGCAGCGCCTCGCGCTGCCGCACGCCGGCTTCAATCGCAAGGTGGGCGCGTATGCGGGGCAATGCTGCGATCCGCGGGGAGAGGTGCTCGCGGCCGAGGAGTTCGCTTCGCGCCGCGGCGAATGGCTGCCGACCGAGGAAGATCGCGCGCGCAATGCCGAGCTGATGCAGCCGGTGTACGAGCCGGGCAAGATCGCGGGATGGATCGCGCCGCCGGCCAAGGGCATCAACGGCCAGCCGCCGGATTTCGAGTACGTGATCCTGAGCTAGCCGCGGTGGCGCGGCGAGCGAGGCAAGTCTAAACTAAGCGCGAGATCTGCCTATGCAACTGACCGCCGTTTTCCGCAAAGTCGCCCAAGGCTATATCGGCTTCGTCGAGGAGTTACCGGGCGCCAACACGCAGGCGCCGACGCTCGCGAAAGCGCGAAGCAATCTCAAGGAGGCGGTCGCGCTCGTGATAGAGGCCAACCGGGCACTGGCCGAAGAGTCACTCAAAGGCGAAAGAGTCATTAGGGAGCCGCTTATTCTGCCCGATCGATGAAGCGACGGGATCTGCTGCACCATCTCGAGCGTCATGGCTGCGTGCTCCTGCGTGAAGGCGCCAATCATACCGTCTACATCAATCGGTCGACCGGAAAAGCCTCGACGGTGCCGCGTCACAGGGAGATCAACGACTTCCTCGCGCGAAAAATCTGTCTTGATCTCGAAATTCCCAGGTCTTGATGTCCGTGAGGGCGGCTCGCATCAGCCGCGGTGCGGCGCAAAATCTTGCCGCTGGGAGTCGTGGGCAGCTCCGTCATGAATTCGCACTGGCGCGCGAGAGTAACTGGAAAATCCGCTCCGGCGTGAGCGGCAGTTCGGCGGGCTCGATGCCCAGCGGTGCGAGCGCATCCGCGATCGCATTGGCGATCGCCGCCGGCGCGCCGATCGTCCCCGACTCGCCGACACCGCGAAAGCCGCCGAGCGTCACCTGCGACTCGGTTTTCAGATGATGCGTCTCGACGTTGGGCAGCTCCGGGGCCGACGGCACCAGGTAGTCCATCAGCGTGCCGGTCAGTAGCTGGCCGGCATCGTTGTAGACGATCTCCTCCAGCAGCGCGCCGCCTACCCCCTGTGCGACGCCGCCCTCGATCTGCCCATCGACGATCAGCGGATTGATCACGCGGCCGCAATCGTCGGCCACGACGTAGCGCAGGATCCTTACCGCGCAGGTCTCGCGGTCGACCTCCAGCATTACTGCATGCGTCGCCGGAGTCGCGGTGCCGTAGTACGGATCGTAAAAGAGCGTCACTTCGAGTCCGGGTTCCGTCCCGCGCGGCAGCCGCTTGGCCCCGGCGTAGGCGGCCTGCGCGATGTCGCGCAACGTTATCCGCGGCCCGGCGCGGCCGCGCGCCCATGGCTCGCCCCCGCCCGCGTCGAGCGCCGCGGGGTCGGTCTCCAGGAGATGGGCAGCTATTCGCCGCGCCTTGTCGCGAATCGCGCGTGCGGTGAGGATCGCGGCGCCGCCTCCCAGCACCGCGCCGCGGCTGGCGTAGCTGCCAGTACCATACGGCGTAAACGCGGTGTCGCCGAAGCGCACCCGGACATCTTCAAGCGGTACTTCAAGTTCATCCGCGACCACCTGCGCAAGCGCCGTCTCCAGCCCCTGGCCGTGCGAGGCGACGCCGAAGATCGCGGTCACGGTGCCCGACGGATCGACGCGAATCGTCGCCGCCTCGGTCCCCGCGGGCACCGGCATCCCGGGCGCCGCCGGCGTCGCCGATCCGATGCCGGTGAGTTCCGCGTACGAGCCGAAGCCGACGCCGACCAGCCGTCCGGCCGTGCGCATCCGCTCCTGCTCCGCGCGCGCCGCCGCATAGTCCAGCACCTCGCACGCTTTCTTCATGCATTCGATGAAGCCTGCGCGGTCCCATACGATTCCGGTCGCGGTCTTGTAGGGGAATTCCTCGTCGCGCACGAAGTTGCGCATCCGCAGTTCGACCGGATCGATTCCCAGCCGGCGCGCGGCGCGGTCGATGAGCCCTTCCATCGCAAAGGCCGCCGGCGGCCGGCCCACGCCGCGGTTGGGACCGAGTGGCGCCTTATTGGTCGCCACTGCGCGCGCCCGCGCCCGGTAGCTCGGCACGCGATACGGGCCGGGCATGAAGCTCACGACCTGGATTGGCTCGATCACCGCGGTCCACGGGTAGATCGAGTACGCGCCAACGTCGCCGATTACGTCGGCATTGAGCGCGACGATCGTGCCGTCGTTGTTGACGCGCAGCTCGGCGTCGATTATCTCGTCCCATCCCTGCGAGGTCGCGAGCAAGTCCTCGCGCCGGTCGCTCATCCATCGGACCGGCTGTCCAAGCATCCGCGCCAGCGCCGCAACCGCGATCTCCTCGGGATAGACCGACGACTTCGCGCCGAAGCCACCGCCGACATCGCCCGCGACCACACGCACGAGGTGCTCGGGCAGGTCAAGATGGAGCGCCAGCGCGCTGCGCACCAGGCCGGGGCACTGCGTCGCCGAGTGAAGCGTCAGCTCGCCGGAGCCGGGATTGTACTCGGCCAGGCATCCGCGCGGCTCGATCGCCACGGTGGCGTGGCGGTGAAACCTGAAGCGTTCCTTGATGACGAGATCGGCGGGCGGCGGCGGGTCAAAACTGCCGCGCGCGAACTCGCGCGTAACCAGCAGATTGGTGCCGGCCTCGTCATGGACCAGCGGCGCATCCGCGGCGAGCGCGGCCTCGGCGTCGGCCACGACTTCGAGCGGTTCGTATTCCACGCCGATCCGCTCCAGGGCGTCTTCGGCAAGGTAGCGGCTCTCTGCGACCACGGCAGCCACCGCCTCGCCCACGTAGCGCACGACCGGGCCCGCGAGCGCCGGGATCGGCGTCACCTTGTAGCCGGGCATCGTCGACGCCGCGACCATCGCACGCGCGAGCGCTGCCATCTCGGCGCCGGTCACGACCGCGACTACGCCCGCGCTCGCGCGCGCCGCCGCCGCGTCGATCGTGAGGATTCTTGCGTGCGCATGTTCCGAGCGCAAAAAGGCGGCGTGCAACGTTCGCGACGGTAGATAGTCCGCGACGTAGGCGCCGCGCCCGGTCAGAAAGCGGCGGTCCTCGACCCGCCGCACACGCGTGCCCACCAATTTGCCGCCGCCGGTTGCCATCGCACTCCGAGTCTACATCGCGCTGCCGATCCGCATCAGTTGACGCGCCGCGCGGGCTTCAAAGCGGCCCGAAGCACCCGCCGCGTTCAGCCGCGGTCGCGCAGCACGCGGCGTAGAATCTTGCCGTTGGGAGTCTTGGGCAGCTCCGCCATGAATTCGATCTGATGCGGCACCTTGTAGGGCGCGATCACGCCGCGCACGTGGTTGCGAATTTCCTCGGCCAGCGCGTCGGACGCCGCATGCCCCGCACGCAGCGCGACGAAACCTTTGACGCGCGCGCCGATCTGCGGATCGGGAACCCCCACCACCGCCGCTTCGAGCACCGCAGGATGCTCCAACAGCGCCGACTCGACCTCCTTGGGCGAGATCAAATACGCGCGGCTTTTAATCAAATCGTCGGAGCGCGAGACGTACCAGAAGTAACCGTCGGCATCGACGTACGCGATGTCCTGCGTGTAGTACCATCCCTCGCGATTGACGGCGGCCCATCGCGCCGCCGCCTTGCGGTAGCCCAGCGTGAGACCGGGATGGCCGTTGCGGAGCACCAGGCTACCCGGCTCGCCGCGCTTTTGCTCGCTGCCCGCGTCGTCGAGGATCGCGGCTTCGTATCCTCGAAGCGGTTTGCCCATCGAGCCCGGCTTGACTTCCATCCCGATCCGGTTGCCGATGAAGATGTGCGTCTCGGTCTGGCCGATGCCGTCGTAGATCGTCACCCCGAAGCGCCGGCGGAATTCGTTGAACGTGTCCGCGGGCAACGCCTCGCCCGCGCTGACGCAGGCGCGCAACGAGTCGAGCCGGTAGCGCGGCTCCGCGTCGGGCAGCGCGAGCATCATCCGGTAAATCGTCGGTACCGCGGCGAGGATGGTCACGCGATGGCGTTCTATCGTCTCGAACGCGGCCTCGGGCGTGAAGCGGCCGTGCGGCACCACGATCGCCGCTCCTTCCATCAGCGGATACAGGCATCCGGAACCGAGCGGATAGATGAACGACCAATCCTGCGGCTGGTAACACACGTCGTCCGCGCTCATTCGCACCATCTCGCGGTTGTACGGATCACCCGTCCCGATTAGCCATCGATGGGCCTGCTGAACGCCCTTGGGATCGCCGGTAGTGCCGGAGGTGTAGATCACAAATGCCGGCTGGTCGCGATGGGTCCGCGCGGCAGCGAAGTCTTCAGACGCATCGGCCATCACGCGCTCCCATGCAAGCGTGCGTCGGCCGTCAACAGCGGCGGCATCCGCGCCGGCCAGGATGATGTGGCGGAGCATCGGCGTGCGCGCGCTCACCGAGTCGATCGGGCCGATCAGTTCGGGCGTCGAGACGGCAACCAGCGCCTCGCTGTTAAGCAGAATCTTCTCGACCTCGTGATCGCGAAAAAGGAAGCTGGTCGGCAGCACGATCGCGCCGGCCTTAATCGTGCCCAGGATCGCGATCAGTGTGTCGAGGCTCGTGCCGAGCCGCAGCATCACGTGATCGCCATGGCCGACGCCGAGCGTGCACAACGCGTTGGCGAAGCGGTTGGTGAGCGCGCGAAGGTCGGCGAAGGTGTATGCGCGACCCTCGGCCCATGCGGCGACGCGCGCGCCGCGGCCTTCTTCCACGTGGCGATCGACGACGTAGCTCGCGAGGTTGAGCTGCTCGGGAATTTCGAGATAGCCGCGCGCCATTTTGCCGCTCATTCTGACGTCATTCTGCCGAGCGCATCCGCTCCGCCGCCGCTTTCACCGCGCGCACGATCCCCTGGTACCCGGTGCATCGGCAGAGCACCGCGGAGAGCGCCTCGCGAATCTCCTCCTCGCTCGGATCGGGATTGACGCGCAGAAAATCGTACGCCGCCATCAGCATCCCGGGCGTGCAGAAGCCGCACTGAAGTCCGTGATGCTCCCAGAACGCCTCCTGCAGCGGATGCAGCTTGCCGTCGCGCGCCAGCCCCTCGACCGTCATCAATTCGGCGCCGTCGGCCTGCACCGCGAGCATCAGGCACGAGCGCGCCGCCTCGCCGTTCAGCATAATCGTGCACGCGCCGCAAATCCCGTGCTCGCATCCGACGTGCGTGCCGGTAAGTCCGAGGTCTTCGCGCAAAAAGTCGACGAGCAAACGGCGCGGCTCGGCCCATCCCTCGCGCGCCTGCCCGTTCACGGTGACGCGAATTTTTCTCGGCTCAGCCATGGGCATTTTCTCGCTTGCGCGACCGCTCGATCGCGCGCTTGAGTGCCCGGCGCGTCAGCACGCGCGTCAGATGGCGGCGATACTCGGCCGAGGCGTGCAGGTCCGCGCTCGGGTCGACCAGCTCGGCGGCGCGTGCCGCCGCGTCATCTATATTGCGCTCGCCAACGCCGCCCTGCTCGAGGATTTCTTCTGCTGCACGCAGACGCATCGCTGTCGGGCCGGCCCCGCATGCGGCCAGGCGCGCCGATCGGCATCGATCGCCGTCGACAGCCACCATCGCTGCAATCCCAACTATTGCGAAATCGCCGTGGCGCCGGCTGAACTCCTCAAAGGCCGATCCGGAATCGGGCGCCTGCGCCGCCATCCGCACTTCGACCAGCATCTCGCCCGGCTGCACGGCGGTGGTCATGAAGCCCACGAAAAACTCGGCCGCGCGCACCACGCGCTCGCCGGCGGAGCCGCGAATCACAAGCTCAGCGTCGAGCGCCGCGGCGACGGCGGGATATTCGGCGGCCGGGTCGCAGTGCGCGAGGCTGCCGCCGATCGTGCCGCGCGTGCGGGTCGGCAGATGGCCGACCCATCGCGTCGCCTCGGCCAGCAGCGGCAGGCGGCTTTTCACCAGCGGCGAGAATTCGATCGCGCGCTGACGCGTCATCGCGCCCATCCGCACTTGCCCGTCTTCCTCCTTGATATAGGCAAAGTCCGCCGCGCGATTGAGATCGACGATCACGGCGGGCGCGCTCAGGCGAAAATTCAGCAGCGGCACCAGGCTCTGTCCGCCGGCCAGCAGACGCGCATCGGCGCCGTAGCGGCCGAGCAATTCGAGTGCATCGGCGGCGCTCTTCGGCGCATGGTAGTCAAATGACGGCGGTTTCATCGCTGCTTCCGCTTTGCGGCCTCGAGCAGATGCCATAGCCGGCTCGGCGTGATCGGCAACTCGGTTATCCGCACGCCGAGCGGCGCGAGCGCGTCGCTCACGGCGTTAGCGATCGCCGCCGGCGCGGTCATCGAACTCGCCTCGCCCAATCCCTTGGCGCCGAGCGTGGTGAACGGCGACGGGCTCACTAGATGCTGGACCTCGACCGTCGGCGCCTCGTTCGCCGACGGCACCAGGTAGTCCATGAAAGTGCCGGCGAGGAACTGGCCCTCGGAATCGTACGCCAGCTCTTCCCATAGCGCTCCGCCCAATCCGTGCAAGGCGCCGCCGACGATCTGACCTTCGGCGATCAGCGGATTGATGATCACGCCGGCGTCGTGCACCGTGACGTAGCGCAGAATTTTGATCTCCGCGGTCTCTGGATCGACCTCGACCGCCATCACTTCAGCGATGAAGCCGTAGGTGTTCGACGAATTGACGCGGTCCTCAGCGTCGGGGCTGTCGGCCAGCGGAAAACCGAACACCGCGGTCGCCTCCAGAGCGGGTTCCATCCCGGGCGGCAGCGCCTGCGTGTTCCAATGCGCGCGGCCTGCCAGTTCCTTCAGCGTGAGCCCGCGGCCGCCGTCGTCGCGCGCGATCACGCGCCCGTCGGCGAAAACCAGGTTCTCGGCCGGCGTCTCGGTGAGCGCCGAGGCGAGGCGCACGAGCTTGTCCTTGAGCTTGCGCGTGGCGAGCGCCGCGGCGCTGGTGCCGACCGAGCCGAAGCGGCTCGAATAGGTGCCGGACGAAATTCCCCATACGCGCGTGAAGGTATCCATCTCGTCGACCACCGTGATGTCGCCGGGCGCGAGGCCGAGTTCGTCGGCGACGATCTGCGCGACGATCGTCTGATGACCCTGGCCCTGCGGCGCGGTGCCGAGAATCGCGG
>Ga0209415_10020798_pt1 | contig 10167 bp, 7 predicted proteins | sample PeaSoiSIISIP2007_FD_187696 | JGI IMG/M metagenome (GOLD analysis project Ga0209415, IMG submission 187696) | Peat soil microbial communities from Weissenstadt, Germany - SII-SIP-2007 (SPAdes) (version 2) | ecosystem: Environmental > Terrestrial > Soil > Wetlands > Peat | place: Germany...
GTCCTCGTCCTTGAACCCGTCGAAGTCCTCCGGGTCGTCCGGACACTGGTCGACGTCGTCCTTGATGCCGTCCCCGTCGCGGTCCCCGATGGAGGGCTCGAAGACGAAGCCGATGAACGCCCGCTCGTCGGCCGCCTCGAACCCCGTCGTGTAGCGCGCGCCGCCGCCGATCATCAGGTACGAGTTTCGCTCGACGAAGAGCTTGATGCCGCCGACGGCCTCGCTGGACAGCTTGACGCCGCTGTCCGCGCCGCTCGCGATGAGGTACGTGCCGTATGTCTCGGCCACGAGATCCAGGGACTCGATGATGCGGTAGCTCGCCCCGGCTCCGTACGTGAGCAGGCTCCCGTCGGCGAAGGTCCCGTCCTTGAGCGGCAGCGTCGTGCTCGTCGCGGAGTGTCCCCGGTAGCCCCCGTTGATGGCGAGGCGAAGCTGGCCGGTCGACCCGAACCGCCGCTCGGCCATGACCGACGGCCAGTACCAGAACCCAGGGTCCGCCCCGGCGTTCTGCGCCGCGCTGCCGAAGCCGTCGCCGATCTGCACGCCCGCGGCGAGCCCGAAGCCGTGCTCGACCTTCAGGATGCGCCATTTCACGTGCGCGGCGAGGTAGCCGACTCCCTGGAAATCGAGCTTCTGGGGGCCCCACTCGGACAGCGCGGCGTTTCCGTTCCCGTCCATGGACGGGGCCCCGGACATGAGGTCGACCGGCATGTCGACGCCGACGACGACCCGGTTGAAGAGGCCGTAGTTGAACTGCAGGGTGCCCTGGAACGAGTGCTCGATCAGAAGGTTCTCGGGGGCCCGCAAGAGCGCGTGTCCATAGTCGAGGACCAGGCCGAAGCTGACGTCCCGGTGGCCGAGGATGTCGGTCCCGTTCACCGAGAAGAGCCCCTTGGAGTCCATCGCGGGACGGAAGAGGTGCGTGTCGAGACCCGTGCCGTTGCCGGCCGGGATGGCGTTCGACGAGGTCTGGGCCGCCGCCTGGCGAGCGGCGCACGAGAACGCGGCCGCAGCACAGAGAGCGATGGCGGAGCCGGCGCGCGACATTCGGGCGGGGAGGCTACCACAAGGCCCGCGCCCCCTGGCCAACCGAACGCGCGACTCTGCTAGGCTGACGAGTCGAATCCCGTGGTCGTTCGGCGCTCCGGTGTCATCGTCTTTCTCGCCACGCTCGCCGTGCTCGGGCTGAGCGCGACCGGCGCGCGAGCGGACGGGCCCCTCGATGGGCCCTGGAGCATGTCGGCCGTGGCCGAGGCCTATACCGTGCAACAGTGGAGCTCCGCGTGCGGACCTCAGCCGGTCTCCGGGACGCTCCAGGCGGGCGGTCCGGTCACCGTCCAGACCGAGGGAGGCGAGCTCGTGATCTCCGGCGGCAGGCGCACCTTCCGAACGGACGGATGCCTCGACCCGCTGCCCACCCTCACGCGCGACGCGCACTCGACCGACGGCAAGTCCTGGCGGACCCGCTGCTCGTCGCCCGCGGGTGACCCGCGGCACGCGGTCGTCAACGCGGCCTACTTCGCCACGGGCGACGACGCCCTCTCGGTCGGGGAGACGGGCCGGTACGAGTTCACGATCAACGACGCTCACTGCATCGCGGACGTGAAGCGGACCGCATCCATGCGGCGTGTCGTGGCGGCGACGGCCGCCCCGACCGAGACGCAGGCTCCGGCCCTGGCGCCACAGCCCACGGCGGCCCCGCCCCCTCCGCCCCGGTCGCCGCCGCCTTCCCCGGCCCGGGTGGACTGCAGCAGCCCCGGGGATCCGGTGCGGCTGGAGGTGCGCCCATCCCGCAAGCTCCTCCGACTGGGGGACGACTTCACCTTCCGCGCGGTGGTGCTCGACGCGAGCGGCTGCGCCACGGGAACGGCGATCCAGTGGTCCGTCACGGCGCTGAAGTTCCAGGACGGGCAGCCCCATCCCGCCGCGCCGGCGATCGACGCCGCGGGCAAGCTCAGCGTCCCCTCGTCGGACTTCGCCGACGCGAACTTCGACGTCGTCGCCACGGCCGCGGGGCGCAGCGCGCGCGCGTCCGTACAGGCGGCCTCCGCGGCCAACTTCGAGGGGCTCCTGGCGCAGTCGGGGCTCGACGCCAAGGGGGAGCGCGACGAGCCCTCCGTCGCGATCCTGGCGACCGGGTCCATCGGCGCATCGGACTCGCGCGCCGAGGACGGCGCGAGGCGCCGGCGGGCGATCTTCATCGCCATCGTCGGGGGCCTCACGCTGGTCCTCGGCTTCGTGGCCTTCATCGGGGCGCGGCGGGCTCGGAGAGGTCGCGTGGTCGAACGCGCGGCCGAGGAGGCCCACGCCGACAAGATGCGCGAGCACGAGGAGCAGAAGCGCCGCCGCGAGGAGCAGCATGCGGCGCAGACGCGCGCCCACCAGGAGAGCCTCGCCCGGGCGCAGCAGGCCGCCGCCGCGATGGCCGCCCACGGGGCCGCCTCGGGCCCGATGTTCTGTCCGTCCTGTCGGCGCGAGTATCCGCCCGGAAGCACCTTCTGCCCCTTCGACTCGAACCGCCTCGTCGCGGTCGCTGGCCACCAGGACCTCATGGCGGGGCCGGCGGGAGGCGTGTGCCCGACGTGCAAGCGCGGCTTCAACCCGGGGGTCAAGGTTTGCCCGCACGACGGCGACGAGCTCGTCCCCCCCCTCCTGGCAGCCCCGCCGCCGGCCGCCGCCGCCCCGCGCGGCAAGATCTGCCCGACCTGCGGCGACCGGTTCGACGGGGTGGCCGCCTTCTGCGGGAAGGACGGCACACAGCTGGTGCTGCTCAACTGAGGAAAATGGGCCACAACGTCGCACCCGCGCGGCCCGTGCACGCCGATGCGGACGGCGGGACGCGGTCGCGCTAGGATCCGGCTCACGCCTCCGTTCGCACGGGGGCGAGCAACTCGAGGACAGGACGCCAGATGAAGATCTCCTGCCAGTCGTGTCAGGCCAAGTACACGATCGCGGACGACAAGGTCCTCGGCAAGATTGTGAAGATCCGCTGCAAGAAGTGCGGCGATACGATCGTGGTCAACGGCGGCGGCGGCACCGGAGAGGCGGTGTCGACGTCCGTGTTTCCCGAAGCCCCCGCCCCCCAGGGCGGTCCCGAGCCGTGGACCGTCAACGTGGGCGACGGCGATCAGCGGACGATGACCGACCCCGAGATCGTGGCCGCCTACCAGGCCGGCGTGGTCACCGACGACACGTACTGCTGGCGAGACGGGATGGGCGACTGGCTGCCGCTCCGGGAGGTTGATGCGCTGGCGGAGGCGTGCGGTGCGACCCGCGCCATGGCCTCGCCCGCGGAGTTGCAGATGCCGCCCGCGGTCGGGTCCGGCGGCAACGGCGCCGCGAGCCGCGCAGCGCCCGCCGCCGCCGCAGCGACCGCGCGACGCGCGGGTGGGCGGGCGCCGGGGGGCGATCTCTTCGGTGGCGTGGCCCAGGCCGGCAGCGAGGAAGACGTGATGACGAGCGCTCCGGCCGGCATGCCGCAGGCGCGAGCGGCGGAACCAGAGAAGCTCGTGGGGGAGCGTAACGAGAACAGCGTCCTTTTCTCGCTGTCCGCGCTGACGAGCAAGGGCCCCGGCGGCCCCAAGCCCGTCCCCGGCGCCGAGGCCTCGGGGCTCATCGACATCAAGCAGCTGAGCGCCCAGCTCCACAGCGCGAGCGACAAGAAGCGGAGCGGGATCGACGACATCATGAACCTCGCCGGGGGCGGCGCCTTCAGCCCCTCGCTCACGGCGCCGACCCTCCTCTCTGCGCCGGCCGTCTCCGAGTACTCGGCGGAAGGAGGCGCGGCGACGGCGGCTCCCGCGCCGAGCAAGAACCGCGGGCTCATCTTCATGGCCCTCGGCGGAGGTGCGCTGTTCATCGCGGCGGCGATCGGCGCCACGTTCATGCTCATGCGCCCCAAGGCGGAGACCGCCGACAAGGCGGCGGGCAGCGCCAGCGCGGGCGAGATGGCACCTCCGGCCGCGTCCGCGGCGGCCACGGGCGCGAGCGCGGCCCCGGCAGTCGCCAGCGCGACGGGGTCGGCGGCCGCGGCCCCGGCGCCCACCGAGACGGCGGCCCCGAAGACCGCCGAGACCAAGACGCCCTCGGCCACCCCCAAGGCCGCGGCTGCCGGAGCCGCGACCCCCGCTCCGGCCGCAGCGGGCCCCGCCAAGGAGAGCTCCCTCGCGGCGGCCATGGCCGGCGCCGCGGCGACGCCCCCTCCCGCCGCGGCCGCACCCGCTGCCCAGGGCGGGGGCGGCGATCAGCCTTTCAACATGGGCGAGGCGAAGGCTCGGCTCGCCGCGGCGGCATCGGCGGCGCAGGGCTGCAAGAAGCCCGATGGGCCGTCCGGCTCGGGCCGCGTCGTGGTCATGTTCGCGCCGAGCGGCGCTGCCCAGTCGGCGACCGTCTCGGGCCCGCCGTTCGAGGGGACGCCCACGGGGGCGTGCGTCGCGGCGCGCTTCCGCGGGGTGAAGGTGCCGGCCTTCACGGGCAGCCCCTTCTCTGTGAGCAAGAGCTTCTCCATCAACTGAGCCATCCGCGGCGCGAGTGACCTCTCTCGGCGTCGCACTGGCCATCGGCGCGGCGTTCCTGCTCGGGCTCCGCACGGGCATCGCCTTCGGATACCGCGCCGCGCGACGGCGAAAAGGTGACGTGCGCCACCCCGGGCTCTAGTGTCGACCGGGTGCGGCGCATGCTCGCGGTGCTTGCGGGGCTGGCGGCGACGATCGCACCCGGCCTGCCCGGGGCGAGCGCCGGCGACCGGGAGATCTCGTGGGCGGCGGAGACGAGGTCGCCCGTTGCGTCGAGCGTTGCCCCCGTCGAGCCACTCGAGGCGGCGGCGCTGGCGCGGTGCGGCCCCGGGGAGGTGCGCCTGGGGGATACTGCGCGGGCCGTCGTCGGCCGCAAGCTCCGCGGCCTCCCCATCCCGGAGATCGACGACATCGAGCTCCTCCAGCGCGCGAGCGGGGAGCCCCATCCCTGGCCGCGGGTCTGGACCGCGGCCGTGCCGCCGGCGCCCGAGGCGACGCTGCGCAAGCTCGATGCGTGGCTCGCCGAGCAACCGGCGCCTGAGCGCCGGCGCTGCGGGGTGGCGAGCGGCGTCGGCGCCGACGGGCGGACGGTCGTCGCGGTCGTCGCGATCGACGCGCTCGCCGATCTGGCCCCGCTCCCGATCCGAGCGCGGACCGGTCAATGGCTCGAGGTCGAGGCGAGGATGAGGGTCCACGCTCTGGGCGGCAAGGTGATCGTCCTCGGGCCGAGCGGGTCTCCCCGCTCTCTGCCCACGGCCTTCGACGGAGTGATCCTCCGCGCACGCTTCGCCGCGGACCGCCCGGGAGAGTTCGCCGTCCAGGTGATCGCAACCGTCGAGGGCGGTCCACGGCCCGTCCTCGAGGCGAGCGTCTTCGCCGACACCGAGCCCCCTTCGGCTCCGGGAGACCGGACGGCGCCCGGAGAGGAGGCCGGGGGCACGCCTGCGGCCGGAGACGACGACGACTCGATCGCGCGGATGCTGTCCGCTGCGCGGGCGGCGGCGGGCCTCCGCCCCCTGGTCCGCGACCGTCGCCTCGACGCCGTGGCCCGCTCCCACGCCCGGCGCATGGCGACCGCTCACGACCTGTCGCACGACGCCGGCGACGGCGGCCCCGTCGATCGCCTGCACGGGGCCGGGCTCGACGCGCTCGCCATCGGAGAGAACGTGGCGCACGCCCAGGCCCTCCCCCTCGCCCACCGCGCCCTCTGGGCCAGTCCGTCGCACCGCGCGAACCTGCTCGGCGGCGAGTACGACCGCGTGGGCGTCGGCGTCGCCCGCGACGAACGAGGGGACGCCTGGGTGACCGAGTCGTTCGCGGGAGGGCTCCGCTGACGAGGTCTACTTGGCGTCCGGACCCGCCGGCTTGGCGCCTTCCTCCTGGGTGATCTTGAACTCGACGCGCCGGTTCGCCGCGCGGCCCGCGTCCGTGTCGTTGGTCTCGATCGGCTGCGTGATGCCGTACCCCTGGCTCTCCAGGCGGCCAGGGTCGATGCCGTGCTCGATGAGCCACTGGCGGACGCTCGCCGCGCGGCGCTTCGACAGATCGAGGTTGTAGTCGGCCCCGCCGTGGTTGTCGGTGTGCCCCTCGATCCGCATCTTCTTGATGGCGGGCGTCGCCTTCAGGAGCTGCGCGATCTCGCCGAGCATCGGGAAGCTGTCCGGCAGGATCGTCGCCGAGGCGGTCTGGAAATGCACCTGCTGGAGCACGCGCACCGACGAGCCCTCCAGATGGATGAACTTCGGGCACCCGTTCTTCTTCGGGTCAGGATCCGGCTGTCCGGGCTCCTTCGGACACGCGTCCTTGGCGTCCGGGATGCCGTCCTTGTCGGCGTCGTCCTCGGGGCAGCCGTCCTCGTCGTCGATCCCGTCCTTGTCCTCGGGCTCGTCCGGGCACTTGTCCACGCTGTCGGGGATCCCGTCGCCGTCGCGGTCCGCCGGCAGCGGGCAGCCGTCCATCGGGTCCGGGTCCTTGTGGTCCTCCGGCTCCGTCGGGCACGCGTCGATGTCGTCGGGAATGCCGTCGCCGTCCGTGTCCTTGAGCGACTCGTGGATCTCGCGGCGCAGCTTCAGGCGGGGCTCGGGCGACGGCGCGCCCGTGTCCTCGATCGGAATGTACGTCCCGAGGAGCCCGAGGACGCGCAGGTCCGGCGCCCCGTAACCGTCGAGGATGCGCGTCCCCACGGTCGCGCCGACGAACCACTTGTCCCAGCCGATGATCACTGGAAGCTTCATCCGACCCTCGCCGCTCCACTCGATGGGCGTGTTGCGAGCCGTGAAGAAGGTGTTGCCGGTGACCGGGTTGCCCGAGCCCTGCAGGCCCGTCTGACCGAAGATGTTCAGGCCGACGCGGAACCTGTCGCCCTTGAGCGGCAGCATCGCCCCGAGCGCCCAGCGCCACTCGGTCCCGACCCCGAGGCCGTTTCCGACCGGACCGTGCTTGCCGCTGGGGTCGTTGACCGAGTTGTTGGGGCGGAACTCGACGCCCGTGTTCGCGATGAAGACGGGCCAGTTGTGCTTCGGGTTCCACTCGCCGGTCACCATCGGCATCCAGTCGAACCCGTTGTCGCCGCCGAAGTTCGCGACCGAGCCTCCCCCGCTGGGGATCCACGCGCTCAGCTGCACGCCGATCGCGCGCGTGCGGTCCGCGTTCCGGTCGATGACGTACCGGGCGTCGAGACGCGTGTCGCCGAGGGCGGGGCCGCCGGTGGAGAAGGCCGTGTTGGCCGGACCGCCGAAGGGCGAGTCCGGATACGTGGGCGTGTTGCCGCTCTGCTCCCAGGCCGCGGGGAAGGTCGCGCCGAGGATGAGCCGGTCGAGGAGCTCGAAGCCCGCCGAGAGGTACGTCGACAGCTGCGAGGTGATGACGTTGCCGGGGGACGCGCGCAGCGCGGTCTGGTCGTTGGTGATGCTGCTCGTCCGCAGCGGGTCGACGGAGAGGCCCAGGGCGAACTGCGCGTAGAAGACCGCGTTCGGCTGGGTGACCGGCCGGAACATCACCGCGCCGTCGTCGGGCGCGCCGGGCATCTCCAGGCGATCGAGGTGGAACGTCGGCTGCTGCGCCCTGGCCGAGCCTGCCGCGAGCAGGACGGCTCCCGCCGCGAGAGGCGCGACGAGGGAGAGCGCCCGCTTGGCGGGGGACCGATGCTGGACTCGTGCCATTCGTATCGTCGCTCCGGGTGGCTCTGATCCGCACGTTCTCCAGGCTACGGACGAGAGCGAGAGCGCGTCGGATACTGCGATGCGCGGCGAGGATACCCCACGGATGAGGCTCGCCGCGCCAAGAAAAACTCGCCCCAGGGCGATCCGCGTTCGCGCCCTGCCGCCGGGCCTCTCGGGCGCCTCCCGGGCCGAGGCCGGGCAGGGGCCGGGCACAGGGGCGTGAGCCCGCTTGACCGCAAGCCCCCCTGGTGCTTTCTTGTGCCGCCCGTGAAGCGCACATACCAGCCCCACAAGATCCGCCGCGCGCGAAAGCACGGCTTCCGCGCCCGCATGGCCACGAGTGGCGGCCAGAAGGTGCTCAAGAACCGGCGCCGCAAGGGTCGCTTGCGCCTGGTGCCCACCATCTACAAGAAGTAGCGGTCCGTCCGCGCCGGCCGCCCCACGCGCGCCGTGCCCGGCGTGCCCGCAGCGCCGCATGTCGTTCGCGTTCGGCAAGGAGAGGAGGCTGCGGAAGCACGCCGACTTCGTCCGCGCGAAACGGCTCGGACGGCGCGTCGGCACCGAGCACTTCACGCTCCTCGTCGCTCCCCAGGACGGGGCGCCCACCCCGCCCCGCCTCGGCATCGTGGCCGCCCGCACCGTCGGCGGCGCGGTGCAGCGAAACCGGGTCAAGCGCCTCTGCCGCGAGTGCTTCCGGACCTGGCCGGACCTGCTCCCGCCCGGCGTCGATCTCGTCGTCATCGCCCGCCCGGGATCGCACGAGCTCGGGCTGGCCGGGGTGCGATCCGAGTGGCGCGCCGTGGAGCGCCACCTGCGCAGGCGCGCCGACGAGGCGCTGGCGCGCGCCCGGGCGGCGCATCATCCTGGCGGGGACTGACGATGCTGGTCCGGCTCCTCGTCGCGCTCCTCCGCCTCTACCGGGCGGCCCTTTCGCCGCTCCTCGGCAACGTCTGCCGGTTCGAGCCCTCGTGCTCGCGCTATGCCGCGGCGTGCCTCGAGGCGCACGGCGTCTGGCGGGGCGGCTTGCTTTCGATCGTTCGGCTGTGTAAGTGCCACCCGTTTCATCCCGGCGGCCTCGACCCTCCTCCCCCTCCCCCCCCGCCCGCTCGCTTGAGCACCCCCCCGCGCGCCCTGAGCGCGCCCGAAGACTCCTGACATGGACCGCAGCTCGATTGTGCGTTGGCTCCTCATCGCCGGCATCGCCGTCTTCGGGTACTGGTACCTGAACGGCAAGCGGTCGGGCGACGCCGGGCAGAAGCTCCTCCCGGAGACGTACGTGAACGCGCCGGACTTCGCTCCGGACGTGATCGACGCCCAGCCCGACAAGCCGGTGCCCGTGGCCCCGCCCGAGGGGCAGCTCTGCACGATCCACGGGAACCGCTTCGAGGCCGAGCTGTCGACCCGGGGCGCCGGCGTCCGGCACCTCTACCTCACCGACGCGCGCTACGCCCAGAGCGACGCCCGGGACATGTCGACGACGCCCGACATCGAGCGCTGGCGCAGCCTCCGCACGCTCTTCCGCGCGCCGGGCGCCGCCCCCTCGCGGGACGACCAGGTCAAGTACGACCGTTACCTCTGGAAGCTCGACGGGTCGTTCGCGGGCGGCTGCCGCTTCTCGTACGAGGACGAGGACGTCCGCATCGTGAAGACGGTCTCCCCCGAGCCCCGGCCGTTCGAGCTGCACGTCGAGACGACGCTCACCAACCTCGCCGCGTCGCCGAGGAAGCACGCGGCGTCCATCGAGGTGTTCGCCTACCGGACCAACGCGGAGGTCAAGGGCAAGCTCGGGCGGGTCTCGCCGTTTCTCACGGGCCTCGAGTGCAGCCGCAACGACGAGGTGAAGCGCCTCGCGAAGGACGCGAGCGAGTTCAAGAACGGGTGGTTCTCGCTGCCGCTCGACGACCGGTACGCGGCCATCGCGAACTACTACTTCGCCCAGGCCATCGTACCGCTCGGCGCGGCGCCGGGCGCGGGCGGGGACAAGCCCTCGTGCGACGTGCTGGCCGAGCGCTGGTACGGCGAGGGACAGGCCCCCGACGACGACCAGGCGGGCGACATCTACCATGCGCGCCTGCAGTACCCCCCGCGGACGCTCGGGCCGAAGGAGTCCGCCACCTACGAGCAGGTCGCGTTCTTCGGGCCCAAGGAGCGCGACGTGCTCCTCAACGGGGCGGGCGGCTGGCCGCGGCTGCAGGACCTCATCAACCTGGGCATGTTCTCGGTGGTCGCCAAGGTCCTCGTGCAGATCATCACTTGGATCCACGCGCACATCACCGCGGGCAACTGGGGCCTCGCCATCATCGTGCTGACGGTCGGCCTGCGCGTGGCCCTCTTCCCGCTGACGTGGAAGCAGATCCAGAGCGCGATCGCGATGCGGCGGCTGAAGCCCGAGATCGACGTCCTCAACGCCAAGTTCAAGGACGACCCGCAGGCGAAGAACCTCGCGATGATGGAGCTGTGGCGCAAGAACAAGGTCAACCCGCTGGGCGGGT
>Ga0209415_10020800_pt1 | contig 10166 bp, 10 predicted proteins | sample PeaSoiSIISIP2007_FD_187696 | JGI IMG/M metagenome (GOLD analysis project Ga0209415, IMG submission 187696) | Peat soil microbial communities from Weissenstadt, Germany - SII-SIP-2007 (SPAdes) (version 2) | ecosystem: Environmental > Terrestrial > Soil > Wetlands > Peat | place: Germany...
TGGCCTTAGATACTGTTTGGGCGAGTGTCAAGCGCGATAAGTTTAAGGGAGAACGCTTCACGGCTGTTTTTCTCGATGAATTACAACGTTCCATCTGTAATGCCGAAGTGGTGAAATTCCTTAATACCGTGGCCACCTCAATCCGTCATCAAAACGGGCTCGTCGTTACAGGGACGAACAAAGCCTCCGTTTATCTTGGTGATCACGCACCAGCACAATCGATCTGGAGCAACAGTTATATAAAAATGATTTTTTGGATTGAGGATACTGAAATAGCCCTGCTTAAAGAAAGTAAGGCGGTCCCGGATCCAGTGGTTCATGCCATTCAAGCGAGCTATGAAAAATATACGTTTATGCTTAAGGTGGCCGATCGGCACTGGGAACAAGCAAGATTTCACCTGTCTAAGATGGAATTGGAGCTCTATTCGACCAAAGGCCTTTCAGCCCCTATCAAGTCTGTTGTATAAAGGTACCTGTTAGATAGAGAGGGGGAGATCTATATTACAATGCCCATGCTGGTGGATGACCCATATGAACTATATCACCGGATCCTAGAGGGTATTATCCCAACGGCGGTAGCACTGCAACCCATCGTAAATCTGCAAAATTCCATAATCATCGGGTATGAGGCCTTGGCGCGTTGGCATGATGTCTCCCCGGAAGTTATCTTTACGGTGGCCGTTAAACTTCAGGGCGTGAATTTACTGGAATCGTTAATAGTCAAAGAAATTCAACGTATCCGTGATCGTGTACCCGGACTCTTGTTTATCAATGTCCATCCGACTGTCACGAATCCCAATGTGTGGAACGTTTTTTGCGAGCGTAATGTGGTACTGGAAATAACGGAGTCTCAACGTATCAATTTGCGCGGAGTATACCGGCTTAGGGAATTGGGTTTTCCCTTAGCTTTGGATGATTTAGGGACAGGCTATTCGACGTTCGATGCTCTTTTACAGCTGCATCCGGAGTTTCTCAAACTGGATAAGGTCCTCACACAATCGACCAATCTTAAGGTCCGTGACAGTCTGTTTGCAGCGATGGTAGAACATGCCCTGCGATCGGGTTCCCAGGTGATTGCTGAGGGCATTGAAACGGAAGAACAACTGCAGGCTGCTAAGAAAACGGGATGTCATTTTGGACAAGGGTATCTTTTAGGAAAACCCAAGCTGTGTATATCTGGCAAGTCAAATTCTGGATGAAATAGATGAACTCCTAATCCTAGCAAGATGTTTAGTCATGGCAGACTGGGTTAATCGGTTCTTTCAGAACCTACGTGAATAAGCCAAACACCCGAGAGGAGAAAAATGCTTATAATCTGGACAATTATCGTAATGATATATTTTCACCACTAAACGACACCAAAAACGCCGGGGATAGATTTTATCTTCGGTTTTTTTGTGGGTAATTTCCTTCTATTGGGTAGGAGGAGAAAACGTATGTATAAAAAACTAAAGTGTTTTATGGCTATTGGCCTAATCTTTGGTAGCCTGCTCTTTGTGGCGTTCCTCCCTATTTTTGCTCTCGCGGGCAGTGGACCCGAGCGTTTTTACAACGATCAAGGAGGTGTTGGCACCGGAGGTGGGGATGGAAGTGGATTTACGGGCGGCGGAGCCATCCCACCTGCCGATTTACAGTATCACGACGTTAATCCCGACGAACTTCGAGCTTTCCTTAGTAGTCAAGGAAGTTATCTTGTGCGTAATGTGGACTCCTTCATAGCCAACGCCCAAACATTCGGGGTCAATCCCCTACTCCTTGTGGCCATCACGGGGCAAGAACAATCGTTTGATCCGGAGCGCAATTTCGATGCCGTACAAGTTGGTCGAAACCCCTTTAATGTCTTTGGCAGCTGGATGGCTTATTCCCCTGGCTTTGATAAATCCTGTGAAGTTGCCGCCAGAACCGTCGCCACAAAGTTAAGTTATCCTGTTCCCTCCGGCGAAGATCCGATCCACTGGATTGACGATGCTCAGAACCCTTCAGGTTCTTACGCTGGGGATACTCGTTGGTGGATAGGCGTGAAATCCTGGTTTCAAACGATTTCTTCGAGACCCAATATTTATCTCGTACCATTAAATGGAGGTGACGTCAAATGAAGAAAAAGTGGATAATCCCCGTTATTCTTGTGGTTTTACTCGGTGGGGGTGCTATTCGTTGGCACTTTGTGAGCGCTAAAAAAGAAAGTAAGTCGGTTGTCGCAGCAAAACATGAAAATCAAACACCAGAACAAAGTGCCCCTCTCGTAGAAAAGCAGCCGCTAGGTTTTACTCCGGATACCTTCGCTCAACTTCAAACGATCGATCAAGAAACAATCCGAGATCTTGTGCAAAAGGTGCGACGGCTCGGGGATCCTCAGGTAACTCCAGCGGATTGCAGCCTGTTAACACTGGAGGATGCACACTATGCACTTACGTCCTTTTGGGACCCTGACTATATTCGTGACCCCAATGTTTGGAAAGCCCCTGTTGCGGATAATCTTTGGGACCCTTCTTTAAAAGCAGATATTGCAAAACCTGGGGCATGGATGGTAGCTATGCTGACGGAAAGCAAAGAAAGCGATATGTCCGGTGTTGCATTAAGATGGGGCGCTCCGCCCACTACTTTGACCCCGCCCCCGGTTACTCAATCAGAACCCATTGCACAAGCCTGTAATCTTGGTTGGAATGAAATTCTCAAACAAAACTATTCGTTCTTTTCATTTGTGAAGGTGACTGCCGTTCAAAATAAACTACAGTTGCATTTCACGATCGTCAAAGTCGACAAACCGCAAAAGGTCGTTGTTACCGTTCCGATCAATGGGACCTACAAGTCCTGGTCATTGGGTAAAACAAGTATTCAAGACGAATAGAGGGGGAGGTTTGTCAGTGTGCCTATACTATATGTGCTAGGTATCGGGATGTTCCTGTTATCTATTAAACATAAAATCAGAGATGTATGGAACATATTGGTTATCGTCTTAGTCTGGCTCAATATTGGTGCTTTGTTATGGCGGCTGTTTCCTCAATTTCAATCCGTAATCATTAGCGGTTGGGATAAAGTTTTCTCTCCCATCGCACCAATACTGAATCCAATCATCATTTTTTTGCAAAACCTGATTATTAATCTTTTGAATAGTTTGGCCGGCTTGGGGGTGCATTAGTTGATACATTATACGACTGAACAAGTGATTAAACTTGCCATTCTAGCTTTTATCGTACTTGATTTTATCAAAGAATCCTCCAAACAGGGGCGAATTACTATGGCAGATTTCCCTGTGTATCTGTTATTACTAATTGGTCGCATCTTGGACATGTTCACGGCAGCCCTTAACGGATTATTTACCCTTAACTGGACTCCCTTATTAGCCATGAGAGACTCAATGTCTCAGTTTAAAATGGGTCCCTATAAGGACACTTATTCAAGGCAAAATCGGGATCTTGAGGCTTACTGGCTTAAATGGGGAAAGCAACGAAAAAATATACTTAGTCAAACCCTAGAACGGGCAGGAGCTCATATTATGGTTGAAAAAAATAAGTTACCTGGATATAGGGATGTAAAAACACCGCCTTCACAACACGTTCCCATGGTTCGAACCATTGATTTTAATGTTAAATTCTCTGTCATTGATAACGAGGTCCATTTCATACCCGTTTACTTTTATGGCGTAGACCCTTTACTGCGTTCTGCTATTCGGCAACGTGTCGAAGACGGTACGATCTCCGTGGCTCTTGGGGTACCCGTAAGCCAAGTTTTCTTCTGTGAACGAAATGGTCAAGAAGTTATTATGGTTAAAGTCGGAACTCAGGATCAACAAACCTTACCGCCGCAGGTTCATGTTGTGGAAAAGCCAGCTGCGGTTCAACTCTTGGATTTGAGTCCATTAGGGGAAGGCCTCCCTCCCCTTTCGATGTTTCAGAGTCCAAAACCGAAACAAACTCAAAAAGATGATGTAGTCAAACTCATTATTGACGCTTTTAATCGTTTAAAACTGGGTGTTGATTCAAGTGGCCAATCTAAATTCAGGTATCAAGAGAGCGTTTCGGGACCGACCATCACTCAAGTTATCTTTAAAACACCTTCCGGAGTAAAAATTACCTCGTTAGCGCGAGAAGGGGAAAATGTCGCTGCAGAGCTTGGAATTACTGGTAGTGTTCGGATCACTTCCGTTCCGGGGATGCCGGGTTGCGTGGGGGTTGAAGTACCGAATCGGCAGCGAGGCCTAGTAACCATTCAAGAGATGGTAGCTAGTCCGGAATTTCGACAAAGTAAAGTAGCTATCCCCACTTGTATAGGGATGACGCTTCATGGGAAACCCTTGGTCGCGGACTTGGCTAGATTGCCGCATTTGTTGATAGCCGGTGCAACCAATCAAGGGAAAAGTGTGGGGCTTAACGCAATGATTATATCGCTACTCATAGCGTTTACTCCAGATCGATTGAAACTTATAATGATTGATCCAAAAGCGGTGGAACTAACGGTATACGAAGATCTCCCTCATTTACTGGCCCCGATCGCTACAGTTGCAAAAGAGGCACAGCCCTTATTAAATCTTATGGTCAACGAAATGGAGCACAGATATAGACTTTTTCGACCTAAAAAGGTACGGGATATAATTTCGTACAACAGTAAAGTTAAGTCCGGAGAAAAACTACCCTATATTGTGTGTATCATCGATGAATATGCAGACCTCATGATGGGAGCAAAATCAGAAGCAAAGGATCTAGAAATAGCGGTTGTTCGGTTAGGGCAGAAAGCACGAGCAGCTGGTCTCCATCTTATATTAGCGACTCAACGACCAACAGCAGATGTCGTTACCGGGCTAATTAAAGCCAATATGCCGGGTCGGTTGGCTTATAAGGTAGCTTCGTCCATTGACTCACAGGTGATTTTAGATCGTCCAGGTGCGGAATCTTTGACGGGTATGGGCGATTTGCTTTTGCTTGGTCCCTCGGATCCAGAACCTATTCGAGCACAAGGCCCTCTGGTAACCGACGAAGAGATAGAACGGGTTGTTGCTTTTTGGCGTAAAAATAGTTCTACAGAGGTGAAAAATGATGTAGTGTCTTTTACTGATAGCTTAAACGAAACTCCAAGAGATAATCTCAAGGAAATACGGTTAGTTAAGCAGCTGCCTAGCAAAAACATTCAAACACACACCGACGATGTAATAAATTTGCCTTCAAATTATGATTTGGATAATAAAGAGTCTATGGTAAAGGTGCCTGAAATTCCGAATATCCCGGAGGTTTTTATTGTTGAAGGGAAACGAGGTCATATGGTAAACTTGGGCATTCCTCCCAAACCAAAAGCACTTAATATGAAGGATAATGCGTGGGCCGTACTTTATGGGTATTCAGTGCGAATAGTGGTTAGAGACCAGGCACCACGTCGAGAATATTTAAAGACCCTTTTAAATATTAAGACAGATGTTGCCCAAAGCCTTATGCAGTTCATGGAGGCCAGAAAAATTATATCTCCTTATAAAGGTCCTAACTCACCGCGTCAAATCTTTATTTCTATGGAACAAGTCGAAAAGGTTTTCTCTGAGTCCACTTTTTCAATGCATAAATATACCGATTTGATTCAAGTTAAATAGCCTTATACCATGCTTAAACAGGTAAAATCTTGCGGGGACAATTAGAATGTTAATTGTCCCCGCGCGTTTAGCCTGTACCAAGGGGTTGAGGGTATTTTTTTAATTGTCCCCGAAAATAAAAATCCCTAGGAAATTATTGTTAGGGGCTAAAATCCATATTGGGGACAATTAAAAAACAATAGTTTATGGCAGGCTGTAAATGCTGAATATAATTACTTTTATATGTATATTTACACGGTATCTATTGTTACTCTTTCACTATAACGAGGATCATTCAAACAATTACGAGGACGCTGAAAAGCTCCGAAAATCTGCTGATTGATTATTCTAAACCCGCTATTTATAGTGGGTTGTGTAGTAATAGGACAGAAACGGCAATATAACTTGATTAATTTACCAATTATACTTATAAAATACATCTGACGTGCAGAAACGATACTATAAAAATATGTAGTTATTGAGAGTTTGTTTTTGATAATAGTTTTAATAGCCATTTGGCGGATTGCATGAAGAATTTTTATAAAAATTATCGCTTATCAAGTATCTTGGTTTTTGATAAGCGGTTAATGTAACATTCGTCTATCAATGTAAAGCGATATATTGAAAATAATGTAATTCCTATTGTCGTTTCTGTACCGTTACTACACAACTCCCGTTAGGCCATATAAGGTCTCTAATTGACATTGCGGGGTTTTAGTCAATCTTGCCCATTATTTGGTTTCGCTTAGAGGGTAGTGACACTTCGTTGTTCTACCCTATTAAGTGAAAAAGGAAGCGCCGTCTTAATCGCTTCCACAACGAAAGGGCCGCCAAAGGAACTTCTAGTGAAATAAAATGGCTGTTAAGGTGCATTCTCCTTATTCGGATTCCCCCTTTGGAATATGTCGCTGACAATAGTCAGTGATATTAGTCAGTGGCATTAGTCAGTGGCATTAGTCAGTGATATTAATCAGTGATATTAATCAGTGACATTAGTCAGTGATATTAGTCAGTGATATTAGTCAGTGATATTAATCAGTAACATTAGTCACTCACGTTTGTCACTCACTATTTGTGGGTAATTTGCTTAGTTATATTCATAGATACTTATATTTTTAATGGAGGTGCGCCTTAGATGCTATTTGATAAAGAAGTGTTATCAATTTTAAAAACCAAGGTTACCCCAACCTCGGGAGACATACTTGTATTTCTGCGTGAACATCACCCAAAGTCTTTCCAAAAATCAATTTTACTTTCTAAAACCGGACTATCAATATACGTCGGTAATACAGCTATCGAACGTTTGGAAGCTGCAAATCTCATTGAACCAGATGACCCCACTAACCGGTTTGTGTTGTACAAGATATCCGATAACGGTATAAAGATGCTCGAACTTATTGAAGGTAATGAAATTTGAGGAGGCTGAAATTTATGAGTATGTTTAGAACTAGACCACCATTTTTACAATCTTCAAGTAGCAATGTTCCAGCCCCAACAGGCAGTGATTCAGTAAATTGTGCAGAAGAAATGGAGGATGAAACTATGGAATATACAGAATGTCTTTTGAGGGATGAACCTGACGACATTGAACCAGCTGATAAACTAGCTTTTGAATCGGTTGTCACTACTACGGTTCCGGGGGCTGAGGTACCCTTTAAAATTATCAACCAAACTCAAGAATCTTTTGTCCTAAATTCAACAGTCAGTATCAAATTTGGTATTATCGGGCTTGGTCAAGCTGGGGGGAAAATAGCAGATGAGTTTGCTGTGTGTCGTCTCCCTGGAAAAGAGGTGGCAACCTATCCAGCAGTGGCCATTAATACTTGTGTCGCCGATCTTCAAGCCCTCAAACATATTCCCAAAAGTCAGCAGATAGAACTTCCAAACTATCGGTTGGGAGCTATGCGTCAGCCAGAGATGGGATACGTGGCAATTTCGCAAGTAGGAGTCTTAGATGATATTTTAGGACGTGTTCAACGGGTTTTCGAAGGTGTCGATCATGTCATTGTTGCTGGAGGGATCGGCGGAGGAACGGGTACAGGGACAATTCAAGTCGTTTGTGAGGCCTTAGCGGAGCTGGGATTCCCTGTATCTACGATGATTACCTTACCACGGAATCTTGACTCGGTAGAGGAAAAGAAAAACGCTGTAGATTTTTTGGGAACATTCCAGGAGCTTATTTTCAGTGGAGCAATTTCATCGGCCATTATCGTTGACAATAACCTGCTTTTTGATCGATATTTAAAACGGGCCGATTCTCTGGGAATGGACATGGATTGGAAGGTTGATAGCAACCATGAAATAGTCCGAATCATCAATGAAATGAATGCAACCACCGGCTTACCATCCCCAACGACCTTCGATGGAGCCGAACTAACTAAGATTTTATCAAGTGGTGGCTGCGTTACATTTGGAAAAACTGAAATAGTACTGCCGGATTCGGCACTAAATGAAACGCTTGCCCTGGAGATTAACGATATCTTGCACAACGGGTATCTGTCCAATTACAATAACATATCCGAAGCCCGTTTCGCTGGTATCCAAATACTCATGCCGGAAAGTATGGAATTCGGGGTTATGATAGAAAAAACCGTAAATGAAGAGCTCAAACGTCAAATGCCTGCATTGATTGGAAATTATATTGGACATGCACAAATTGAGGGCCAAAATAGTCTTTTAGTTTACACAATTGTCAGCGGCATGGGACTACCAGGACGAGCCCAGGATCTTTCAAAGTTGTTACAAACTGAGGTGGATCGTATCAATGAGGCAGAAACCAAAAGGACACAGTTTACATCAACGGACGTAAGTTTAAAAAATCCGTTTCAAAAAGGTGATCGAGCAAAAGTATCAGTTAATCCGTTTGCAAAGGAAATATCGGGTGGTAATAAATACCGAAATGCTTTTTGCAAGTAAACGGGAGGCTGATACTTTTACCGATATTCGATTTGGATTTAGAGCGCCGAAAGCATCTGATTCTCGTACGTGATTCAAAGATAGCAACCAAGTGCAGAGAAAGTATGGACAATACTGCGGAGGGGGGTATGGGCTAGATTCCCAAAGAGACAATGGCGCAGTACCTATTATTTAAAAAACTAGCGCATAATGATTCTTAGGCGCGAAAAATGGCCGGGACCCGAACGGAAGAATGCGGGTTTCCGGCTTTATTATAGGAAGGAAAGTATAGCGCATAACATGGAGGGGAACTAAAAGTGAGTTTGGTAATTATGGTAATGTACTATCAAGTATAATGTCTTTGCTGACGTTATCTGAAAAAGCTAAAGCAAGATTTAATGCTTTACCCAAAGAAGAGCAGGAACGGATTATTGCAAATAGAAAAGAGAATGAAGAGCGTGAAAGGGTAGAGCATTTTCTACATCAGAGTAAATGTCCTTATTGTGGACAAAAATTAGTAAGAGGTAAAAAAGATAAGAGTCTGGACTATAAAAGAACTTGGCAATGTATAAGTTGTGATAAAACTATAACTTAAATTGTTGAATATATGGAGGGAGCCCATGAAAGAGATTTTGGATACGTCCAAGGTGCTTTTGGAGACATTGAATGGTTTTTCAGATACTCAAAAGAAATTTCTGGATACACTTAGACTCACTACAGCGCGGGCATATGGAGAAGATCTGACAGATTTTTCGCGTTGGTTTAGGGAATCCAATGACCGAGGCCTGGCTGTTGACAATATTACAACATTGGATATGCGGGACTATCTCAGTCATATGCTGACAGTTCGCGGCTTGAAGCCTTCCACGATAAACCGGCGCTTGGCGGCGATCCGCGCCTGGTTACACTGGGCTAAGCAGGAAGGAGAGATTAAGGATCTTCCCGTCTTCCCCCGGCATCTATCTGAACCCAAGAGAGCACCGAAATCTTTAGAACGAGTGGATGAATCTCGTTTTTTGCGATCTGTGGCCAGGGAAGGCAATGATCGGGATAGCGCGGTAATTGGTCTGATGCTATATGCTGGACTAAGAGTGAGTGAGGCTGTATCCACTAGGCCAGGTGATATTGAGATCGGAGAACGCAAAGGGAAAGTTATTGTCCGGAACGGGAAGGGCATGAAGCGTCGGGAGGTCCCGATCAATGCCGATGGTAGGGGAATGATCGGGCCATGGTTGGACAAAGCAAAGAGTGACTACCTATTCCCCGGAAGTGGGGGAGGTCATCTGTCCCCCAGGACCGTACAAGAGTTGATAAAAAAATATGCGTACCAGGCACAACTTGACCCAAATAGCGTAACTCCTCATGTACTCCGGCATACCTTTGCCACGAAGATATTGCGTTCTGGCGTTGACATCGTTACAGTGGCAGCGCTCTTAGGGCACTCCCGGATAGATACAACAGCTATCTATACACAGCCAAGCTGGAGAGACTTAGAAAGGGCCGTGGATGGCAAGGAGAAGAGCGATGAGCATACTTGATGAGCGAATAGTAAATTACACGAAAATGATTGAGCAAGAGACGAATCCAGTATTCAAAATGCTCTATGGATTAAACCGGGAGTTATTAATCAAGCTAAAAAAGGGTATGTAAATAATTTTGTGTAAATGGAGATTTTAGTTATAAGGTTTTTTGGTAAAACTATAGGTAGCTCTTGCCA
>Ga0209415_10020801_pt1 | contig 10165 bp, 8 predicted proteins | sample PeaSoiSIISIP2007_FD_187696 | JGI IMG/M metagenome (GOLD analysis project Ga0209415, IMG submission 187696) | Peat soil microbial communities from Weissenstadt, Germany - SII-SIP-2007 (SPAdes) (version 2) | ecosystem: Environmental > Terrestrial > Soil > Wetlands > Peat | place: Germany...
TAGAACTCGCCCCCCGTCAGGTCGGTGTGCAAAAACTCCACGAACGCCGGTGACGTCGGCAGGTCCGTGTCCTTCAGCGTCAGCGTAACGCCCATTCTTCCGCCTCGCTCCTTCCAGGCACCGGCTCAAGCCCCCGGCTCACCACCACGCACCCCGCCTCTTAGGTCCCGTCTTCGCGCTAGTCAATTGCCACAAGCCTCAACCTGCATAGCCGCCATCCGGCTCGGGCTCGCAGACCCATCGCCAAAAACGCTGCGGGCCGCCCTCCGAGGGAAGCGCGGCCCGCGATCGTCTCGCTGCGGCGGTCGGTCTAGATTACTGAACCGCGCGGACTTGGAAGTCGGTGATGGTGACGACGCAGGGGCCCTTGTTGTCCTTGTCCGCGTCGACGTCGATCCCGACTTGGCTTCCGCCATCGGGCGCCTGGCCGTTGAACTCGATCACCTTCTGGCCATTGATGTTGATAACCGCATGGTTGCCGGTGACGGTGACGCTGAATTCGTTGACCGCGCCGCTGCCTTTCTTCACCGCCGAAGAATCCGTCCAGGCGACGGGGTTCAACCATTTCGTACGCTGTTTGCGCCAGACGGTGTATCTCCCGTAGTGAGCGCCCACGCCCACCTCATAAAGGTTATCGCTGTCAGCTCCCCAGAAGAGGATGTAGGGATCGACTGTGTCGTCGCCAGTGAATTGCGACGTCACCGTCATGCACACTTCGTAGTTGTCATAGAGCGACGCTTGATTGAGATACATTTGGGAGTCGCCTGGCTTCATAGCCATCTTGAGCCCCTGGCCGACCGACCAGCCGTCGCCCAGCGTGATGCCCCAGCTGGGGTCGAGACTGCTGAACTTGTCCTCGAACAGGATCTTTCCCGAGCCGCAGGCAAAGGCCGAGGCCGACCAGGCCAGGGCAAGCCCCACGGCACCAACCAGGCCCGCACAAATTCGAGCGCGTTTCATGATCCGCCCCCTAGTTTTGACCGCGGACAATCATAGGCGAATCGCCCCTTCGGCAACAGTCCCGACGCGTCCGGGATTGGCCGAAATCTTCCCTACTGCCTTTACCCGGCGCTCCATATCTGGTTGGCTCCCGCCGGATTGCGCCGAGAGATAGGCACTGCGCAGAGCAAGATCGGGTCAGCTTCTATCCAGCTGACCCGTGAATCTTGCTCTGCATGTTAGAATCAGAGCCTGATTCACGTCTCAAGCCGAACAGGCTTGAGACGGTCAGGCTCTAGGAGCGAATGACCGCTTTCATGGATACGAAGCATTCCGCCGCCCATTGGGGCGCCATCAAGGCCAGGGTCGAAGGGGGCCGGCTTGTCGCCGTCGAGGCCTTCGACAAGGACGAGAATCCGTCTGCCATCATCGAATCCATGGCCGGTGCGGTCTATCACGAGACCCGCATCGCGCGGCCTATGGTCCGCGCCGGGTATCTGGCGGAAGGCATCGAGAGCAACAGGGCGACGCGCGGCGCGGAACCTTTCGTGCCTGTCACCTGGGAGCGGGCGCTCGGCCTCGTCGAGACGGAGCTCAATCGGGTCAAGGCCAAGTTCGGCAGCGAGGCCATCTATGGCGGATCCTATGGCTGGGGCAGCGCCGGACGGCTTCACAACGCCTGCAGCCTGCTGCACCGGTTCCTCAATCTCTTCGGCGGTTTCACCGATTCCGTCGGCTCCTACAGCTGCGCGGCGGCGGAGGCGGCGGTCCCGCATTTCCTCGGCGACTTCAACCAGGTCCTGAAGAACCTGACCGACTATCGCAGCATCGCCGAGAGCGGCCGGCTGGTTGTCGCCTTCGGCGGGCTGCCCCAGAAGAACGCCCAGATCGCCGCCGGCGGTTCGGGCAATCACAGCACCGATGGCTGGCTGAAGCGCTGCCGGGACAATGGCGTCGCCTTCGTGTATGTCGGCCCGATCAAGAGCGACATGGCCGATTTCCTCGACGCCGAATGGATTCGCCCGCGCCCGAACACCGACACCGCGATCATGCTGGGCATGGCCCACACCCTGGTCGCGGAGTCCCTGCATGACCGGGCCTTCCTCGACCGCTACGCCGTGGGCTTCGAGCGCTTTCGCGCCTATCTCATGGGCGAGCGCGATGGCGCGCCCAAGAGCGCCGATTGGGCGGCAGCCATCTCGGGCCTCGAGGCCGAAACCATCCGCAGCCTCGCCCGGCGCATGGCGGCTACGCGCAGCATGCTGTCCATCAGCTGGTCGCTGCAGCGCAGCCTCAACGGCGAGCAGACCCACTGGGCCGCGGTAACCCTGGCGGCGATGCTGGGCCAGATCGGCCTTCCCGGCGGCGGGATCGGTTTCGGCTATTCCTGCGAGGGCAATGTCGGACAGCCGGCGGATGCCACGAGCCGTCTCAGGATTTCGGAAGGCGAGAATCCGATCGATCGGTACATTCCCGTCGCCCGCATCGCCGACATGCTGCTCAACCCCGGGGCGACTATCGATTTCGACGGCAAGAAGATCGTCTTCCCGGACATCCGCCTGGTCTATTGGGCGGGCGGCAATCCCTTCCATCACCACCAGGATCTGAACCGTCTGCTCGCCGCCTGGCGCAAGCCGGAAACCATCATCGTCCATGAGCCCTGGTGGAACCCGCTGGCGCGCCATGCCGACATCGTCCTGCCGGCGACCACGAGCTTCGAGCGCAACGATATCGGCGGCGCCACGCGCGACCCCTTCATCCTCGCCATGCAGAAGGCGATCGAACCGGTGGGCGAGGCGCGCGACGACTACGCCGTCTTCGCCGAGCTTGCCGAGCGCATGGGTTTCGCCGAAGCCTTCACCGAGGGTCGCAGCGAGGAGCAATGGCTGCGGCATTTCTATGACAGCGACCGGGAGCGGGCCCGCCGGCGGAACGTCAGCCTGCCGAGCTTCGAGGAGTTCTGGGCAAAGGGCCATGTTGAGTTTCCAGCACCCGACCAGCCGACGGTCCTGTTGGAGGATTTCCGCCGGGCGCCCGGGCTCTATCCGCTCGCCACACCTTCGGGAAAGATCGAGATCTATTCCGAGACGGTCGCCACCTTCGGCTATGACGACTGCCCGGGCCACGCCTATTGGGTCGAGCCGGAGGAGTGGCTGGGGGCAGTTCTGGCCAATCGCTTTCCCTTGCATCTGCTTTCCAACCAGCCGCGCACGCGCCTCCACGGCCAGCTCGACAACGGCGAGACGAGCTGGCGCGCCAAGGTCGGCGGACGCGAGGCTCTTTGGATCAATCCGGCCGATGCTGAGGCCCGCGGCATAGAAACCGGCGACGTGGTCAGGGTCTTCAACGACCGGGGCGCCTGCCTTGCCGGGGCGATCGTCACCGACAGCGTCCAGCCGCGCGTCCTCCAGCTACCCACGGGCGCCTGGTACGACCCCGAGACGCCGGGCGAGATTGGCAGCCTCTGCAAGCATGGCAATGCCAACGTCCTGACCCTGGACAAGGGATCCTCGCGTCTGGGTCAGGGCCCGAGCGCCCATAGCTGCCTGGTGGAGGTGGAACGCTTCGTCGGTCCGCCGCCGCCGGTCAGCGCCTTCGATCCGCCGGAGATATTGCCGCCGGGTGAATGAAGGTACCCAGCCGTCGAGCCGGTCCATGAACGGACTGCCACTCGTATCGATTGTCGCCTCGGCTGCAGCCGGCCGCGATCCGCCGGTCGCATGCGGCAGGGGCCATTGGGCTATGCATTTGAAAGGCTTGGGCACTGAGACCATATAAGCGATGATCGGCCGGTTCCCGTCGGGCCGGATCGGCGTCGGAATTGGGCGTCTGCGGCCGAATCGACCCGGGGAAACTTCGGTTGCCGCTTGCCAATCGCCGGCGCAGGCCTCGGGCGGTCTGGCCTGGTTCGCTTGGGGCAGGGAAGAGAGACTTCGTTGGCGCGCTCGGGGATGACCGGGATCGGCGGCTTTGCGGGACCGTCCGAATGCCGGTTGGGCGAAGCCGAAGGCCGTCTAGGGCGACGGCCATGGAGTCTCGACAAGACGGAGGGTTGAGCGCCGGCGGGGCGGCTGGCGTGCAAGATGCTGCGTTAACTCGGGATTAACTGCGAAGTCAGATGCTGCGCTAAGGCATACGTCTCCGGGAGCAGGACGTATTGCGGTGACCATAGGACGCATTCGCCGCTCGTTAGCGGTTCCACTTATCCTGTTGACCGGCGCCTTTTTGGCCGTGCCGGTGGCGTTGTATTCGATCCTGGAGCAGGCCTTCGAGGGCCAGCAGGTCCTGCTGGTGCGAAGCGTCGAGACCCAGGCCCGTATTGCCACGGCCGCCATCGCGCCATCCTTGAACGGCACCGATCCGACAACGTTTGCAACCGCTGCGAGCGAACTGGCCCGGCTGTCGGGAGGCGATGCCCGGGTCCAGCTGCTCTTCCGTCCGAGCGACCGGATGGATGCGCTGGGCTTCTACCGCGTCGGCCAGGCATCCATCGCGGAATATTCCGGCGCCGCCGATCGGGGCCAGGCGAGACCTCGCGAGGATCTGCGCCGTTTCGCGGCCGATGCATGCGCCGCCGGCGAGCTGCGGACCAGCCGCTATCCCGATCCTTCCGGAATTGGAAACGCGCTGGCCTCGATCGTCCCCGTCCACACGGCCGCCGGCTGCTGGGCCGTGCTCTTTGCCTACCCGGCCGCGGACCTCATGGGCAGCAACCAAAGCATGACCTTCTACCAGCGGCCCGAAGTGGAGCGTGCGGCCATTCTCTACGTCGGGCTCGCCCTGCTCACGCTGTGCGTCATCGTCGCGCTCCAGCGCAATCTCGCCCAGTTCCGCGAGGTCGCCGTCGCCATTCGCCGGGACACCCAACACGGGCCAAGCTTCCAGGCTCGGAATCAGATCGCCGAATTGGACCGCATCGCCGACGAGCTCGACCGGCTCGTCGCCTCCCTGCGCCGCGGGTCGGAGGAGGTCCGCCGCCGCACCGAGGACGACGCCCATGCCATGAAGACGCCGCTTGCCATTCTGCGCCAGTCGATCCTGCCCATCAGCAGCGCCATTCCCGAGGCCAATGCGGGCGCACGGCGCGCGATCGAGGTCCTGACCCAGATGGTGGATCGCATGGACGACCTGGTGGACCATTCGCGCCGGGTCGACGATTCCGTGGCCGAGCTGAACGATCCGCCCCGCCGGCGGGTGGACATCAGCCGCATGCTGCACCGGCTGATCCGTGCCTATGGCGCGCTCGCCGAGGGGCGCGGCATCATGCTGGACGCCGAGATCATGGCCAATGTCAGGGTCGAAGGCAGCGAGGAGCTGATCGAAACCGCCATCGAGGCGGTGCTCGACGATGTCATTACCTCGCGCCCGGCAGGCTCCCATGTGGCCATCCAGCTCCGGCGCACGGAATCCCGTGCCGAGATTGCGGTAGCCAACAACGGGCCCGGCATACCCCCCGAAAAAGGGTACCGGCTGTTCGAGCCGCGCTTCTCCCTCGGCGTCGAGGAAGAGGCGAAAGAGGTGAGTGCAGTGCTCAACGTCAGCGGGCTGTGGACGGCGCGGCGCAACCTGCAGGCCATGGGCGGAGGCGTGCGGGTCGAAAATTCCTCCGACCAGGGCATGCTGATCTACCTCGATCTGCCGCTGGTCGGCTCCCCCCCTTCGGGGCGCCAGCTGCGCCGCGCGGCCGTGCCGGACGACCCGCGGAAGGCCTGAGGCGTTCCGCCTTACTGCAGTCTCGGCGCCTTCAGGAAGCTGCTCCGGTCGGCGGACTTGACGCGGAGCCACAAGGCGCGCTTGTCGCGCACCACCTCGATCAAAATCTCGGTGCCGGCGGGGCCGGAGCTCCAGACCTTGCGGTAGAATTCGCCGAGGCTGGCGACGCTGGCGTCGCGCACGGCGGAGATGATATCGCCCTGGCGCATGCCCGCGCTTGCGGCGGGGCCCTGCTCCACCACTTCGGCGACCAGGATCCGGCCATCGCTTTCGGCCGAATAGAGGCCGAGCCAGGGTCGGGGCGGTTTGTTGATCCGGCCATAGGCGAGGAGATCGTCCAGGATCGGCGGCAATAGATCGATGGGCACCATCATATTGATGTCGCGCGGCGGGCCCTTGGCGCTTGTCTGCTGGACGTTGAGGGAACCGATGCCCAGGAGCTTGCCGTCCTGGCCGATCATGCCGGTGCCGCCCCAGAAGGGATGAGCGGGCGCGGTGAAAATCGCTTCGTTCAGCAGGTACTCCCAATAGCCCGCGAACTCCTGCTTGGCGACGACCCGGGCACGCACGGACTGGCGTTTCCCGCCGCCGGCGACGAGAACCGGATCGCCGGGCTCGACCGCGCTCGACCGGCCGAGTTCGAGAGCGGGCAGGCCGAGCTTGCCCAGGGCCTGAACCAGGCCGAATCCCGTCTCCTGGTCATAGGCCAGCGCATGGGCCGGCGTGACGCGGCCGTCGGCGGCGGTGAGCCAGATGCTCTCCGCCTCGGTGACCAGATAGCCGATGGTGAGGACGAGGCCGCTGTCGCGAATGACCACGCCGCTGCCGCCCCGCTCGGTCCCCAGGATCGGGGCGGTGAAGGCATCCGGCGGCACGATCGCCTGCAGCGCGACGATGGAATTGAACGCATGGTTGAGGTCGAACTGGAATTCCTCCGGATCGGGTTGTTTGACGATCGGGAGTTCGGAGCGTGGCTTTTCGGTCATGGGTCCTTTCCAGCCGGCGACCCGCCGGCGCGAGCGGATCGGATGCGGCACCATGAAGTAATCTGGGTCATGCGACCGCCCCTGCCAAGGGGCTAGACGCGGTCCAGGGCCTGCTGAACGTCTTCCAGGATGTCCTCGACATTCTCCAGACCGATGGAGAGCCTTAGCAGCCCGTCGCCGATGCCGTGCTTGGCGCGCTCCTCCGCCGTGTAGGTGGCATGGGTCATGGTGGCCGGGTGCTCGACGAGGGTCTCCGCGTCGCCCAAGCTGACGGCCCGGGTGGCGAGCTTCAGCCCGTTCATCAAGGCGAGCCCCGCCGAAAGCCCGCCCTTGAGTTCGAAGGCGATGAGGCCGCCCGGGCGCGACATCTGGCGCCGGGCCAGCTCGTATTGCGGAAAGGACGGCAGGCCCGGATAGGAGAGCTGGGCCACGGCCGGATGGCCCGCCAGCAGTTCGGCCACGGCCAGGGCCGAACGCGAGTGGCGCTCCATCCTGAGCTCCAGGGTCTTGAGTCCGCGCAGGATGAGGAAGGCGTTCAGCGGCGACAGGGTGGCGCCCGTCAACCAACGCAGGCCCATGCCTCGCACCTGGCCGATGAGCTCCGTCGAACCGACGACGATTCCGGCCAGGAGGTCGCCATGCCCGCCCAGATATTTGGTCGCCGAGTGGACCACTGCATCGGCGCCGAATTCCAAGGGGCGCTGGAGGGCGGGCGAGGCGAAGGTGTTGTCCACCACGACCTTCGCACCCACCCCATGGGCGATGTCGGCGACCCGTCGAATGTCGATGACCCGGAGATTGGGATTCGCCGGCGTCTCGAAAAACACGACCCGCGTCTTCTTGCCGAGCACCGCATCCAGGGTTTCGGGCCGGGTCAGGTCGGCGAGTTTCGTCGTGACCCCGAATCGGCCGAGACCTTTCGTGAAAAAGGCGAAGGAGCTACCGTAGATCGTGTGGTCGATGACGACCTCGTCGCCGGCGCTGACGAGCGACCAGATCAGGCTGGTGATCGCCCCCATGCCCGAGGCCAGCGCCAGGCCCGCTTCCCCGCCTTCGAGGCTTGCCAGCCGCTCCTCGAGCAGCGCCTGGGTCGGATTGCGCGTACGGCCGTAGATGTAGCCAGCCCGCTCGCCGCGGAACATCTCCGCGCCGGCCTCGGCGCTTTCCAATGCATAGGTGGAGGTCATGAAGATCGGCGGGATCAGCGCCCCCTTTTCCGTCGCCGGGTCGTATCCCAGATGAATGGCGCGGGTCGAGAACCCGGGCCCGGCATTGCGACGCGATGGTTGGTCCATATCGGCAGCACTCCTCTTGCTGTGGGCAACCGACGGCCGCCGCCCAATGGCCAAAGCCTATCCGAGTTGGCCCCGGCGGGGGAGAATGCCGCGGGCATGCAGAATCGGACCCTAGAGCCTGATCGTCTCAAGCCTGTTCGGCTTGAGACGTGAATCAGGCTCTAATTATAACAAGGGAGCAAGATTCACGGGTCAGCTCGAGAGAAGCTGACCCGATCTTGCTCTGGCCAATCGAGGAGATCACCCATGAAGATCGGATATGAGGCCCTGCTGGCGGAAGCCAACGCATCGATCACGGCGCTCTCGCCCGCCGAGGCGGCCAAGCTTCAGGGCGACCCTGGCGTGCAGTTCGTCGACGTACGCGACGTGCGCGAGCTTGCCAGGGAAGGCTTGATCCCCGGCGCCTTGCATGCGCCGCGGGGCATGCTGGAATTCTGGGTCGATCCGGCGAGCCCCTACCACAAGCCGGTCTTCGCATCGGGCAAGAGATTCGTCTTCTATTGCGCCGCCGGCTGGCGCTCCGCCCTTGCCACCTACACCGTCCAGCGCATGGGCCTCGCCCCCGTCTACCATCTGGAAGGCGGCTTCACGGCCTGGCGCGAGGCAGGTCTCCCCGTAGCCCCGCTGGAGACGCCAGCCCCGAAATCCGAGCCCCGCGACGGCGGATAAATTCATCGCGAGCGTTTGCCGGACGTTAATACAAAACGGACCTACTGATCGGGCGCGAAGGCGACGCGACGACTCGATCAAGTCACAGGCAAACCACGGGAGCTGGGCCGATGCACGACGATGTCGAGAGCGCACCGCCCGATCCGGCGTCCGTTCGCGAGGAAGCCCGGAAACTGCTGGACCGGGCCATGACGACCGCGGACCCCAGGCGCAAACGCCGCTTGCGCGTACGCGCGTTCGAGCTCGCCCAGGTCGCCCAGTTGCTGGACGCAGAGGGCTGGAGCGTTCCCAAGGGTCCCATCATCGGCCATCCGAGACGGGCCGTGCGCGGGTTTTCGTAGGCAATCGACCAGACCGCAGGAGGATCAAGCAAGATGGCCGAATTCACCGTCAATGCAGACCGCCTCGATCCCTACAAGAACTTCAAGTTCCGGGTCAAATGGGACAGCAAATACGTGGCCGGCGTGAGCAAGGTGAGCGCGCTCGTCCGCACGACCGAAGTGGTCGAGCATCGGGAAGGCGGCGATCCGTCGTCGCCGCGCAAGTCCCCCGGCCTCACCGCCTTCGCGCCCATCCTGCTCGAGCGCGGCGTCACCCATGACACCGCCTTCGAGGACTGGGCCAACAAGGTCTGGCGTCTGGGTGCCGGTCTTGGCGGCGAAGTGGGCCTCGCCGATTTCCGCAAGGACATCACGATCGAGGTCTACAACGAGGCAGGCCAGCTGGCGCTCGCCTATCAGGTCCATCGCTGCTGGGTCTCTCAATACCAGGCCCTGCCCGAGCTCGACGCAAACAGCAATGCGGTCATGATTCAGCATATCCGCCTGGAGAACGAAGGCTGGGAGCGCGATGCCTCGGTGCCCGAACCCAAGGAGCCGAACTAAACGGGATTTCCCGATCCTCATGCCCGCGAGGGCAAGCTTGGCGGAGTGACGACAGGGGAGGACTGGCGGGGCCGGACCGCGCTTAGGAATCTTCCCCCGCCGGAAGCAGCCCGAAGGCCTCGGCGATCAGTTCGTAGGATCGCCGGCGGCACTGATGGTCGTGGGTGATGGTGACGATCATCACTTCTTCGGCGCCGTATTCCCGCGCGATCGCCTCGATCTCCCGGCGCACGGATTCGGGCGCGCCGGTCACCATCCGGCGGGATTTCGGCCCGGCGTCGGGCGAGCCCGCCTCTTCCGTCAGATAGCCGATCGCCGTCTCCACGCTGGGAACGGCGATAAGCCGGCCTGCACGCAGCAGCATGATCGCCATCCTGACGCTGGCGGAGAGCCGCCAGGCCTCCTCGTCGCTGGCGGCGCAGACTACGGAAACCGCGACGCCTATTTCCGGCTTGGCCCCTCTGAGGCCGGCAGTGAATTCCTCGCGGTAGCGGGCGGCGATGGCCTCGCCATGGGGGCTGATGAAATCGGCGAACATGTAGGGAAGTCCCAACTCGGCGGCCCAGATGCCGCTCTGCGGCGAGGAGCCGAGCAGCCAGATATCGGGCTTGTCCGGCCGGCCGGGCAGGGTTTCGGCGAGCTTGGCGAAGGGATGGGCGGGCGGCATCTGGTCTTCCAG
>Ga0209415_10020803_pt1 | contig 10165 bp, 8 predicted proteins | sample PeaSoiSIISIP2007_FD_187696 | JGI IMG/M metagenome (GOLD analysis project Ga0209415, IMG submission 187696) | Peat soil microbial communities from Weissenstadt, Germany - SII-SIP-2007 (SPAdes) (version 2) | ecosystem: Environmental > Terrestrial > Soil > Wetlands > Peat | place: Germany...
ACGCCCATCTTGCCGAGCGCCGCGGACGCGGTGATGCGAACGGGTTTCCCAAACGAATATCCGCCAATCTCCAGGACGCTTAGTCCATTCACCTGTCCAACGCGCTCGCCCATCACATCAACGAGCAGAGTTCCTTCTTCGATCATTTCGCGAATGCGGGTTTCGATCAGGTTGTGCCGTTCCATCTTCGAAGCGAGCGCGTCTCTGACGTGCGCCGCACGCACTACCCTCTCTCCCGCAGCGGCTGCCGCGTAGTGGGCCTCTCGCGCCAAATCCGCGATGTCCACGAACCGCGCCGTAACCTTGTTCCGCCGCCCCGCTTTACGAACGCCGTATTCGAGCATCGCCGCAAAAGCCCCGCGATCGAAAGGATAGAGCCCCTCTTTTTCCGACAGGGTGCGCAGCCGCCCCGCATACTCCGCGATCACGCCGTCGCTCATCGGCATCTCTTCATCGAACTCCACACGCACCTTGAAGATTTTCTGGAAGTCCTCTTCGTACTCGTAGAGCATCTCGTAGAGCTGACGGTCGCCGATCAAAATCACCTTTACGTTGATCTCCACTGCCTCAGGCTTCAAAGCGCTGCCGCCAAACGGATAAAACATTTCCAGCGGCTGAATTTCCAGCCTGTTGTGATTCAGAGTTCGCTTCAGAGCCCGCCAGACTCCAACCTCCGAGATGGCTTCCATCGAGTACATGATTAGGAAGCCACCGTCAGCACGGAGCAAAGAGCCGCCGCGCAAATCCATGAAATCACTCGTCCACCCGCCCCGCGTGTCGTAAGCGCGCTGAATTGTCCCAAACAGATTCGCGTACGTTGGCGTCGTCTCGAAAATCACAGGCGAGCCCTCGTCTTCGCTGTGCGCCAGAATCACGTTCACACCGTAGACGCGGAACGGGTCACGCTCCGGTCCACCAGGACCCTGCATTTTGGGCAAGCCGTCCGGCGTATCCCCCTCCGACTCGCCTTCTCCCTCGCGCTCTTTAAAAGGATCGAGATTATCCAGCAGGTGATGCCGAACTTCTTCGAGGTACTCCGAAACATTCGCGCCGGGATATTTTTCCTTTAGCTCTTCGATCACTCCGTCGACCAACACAGACGCCGCTTCCTGCTCCAGGTAGCTCAGTTCGCTCGCCAACTCCCGCGACAGCGTCAACGTCTTCCGGTAGACAACCGTAAATTCTTGCCGGAATTGCTCGTACTTCCTCTCAATATCCTCGGCAACAGGCGACTCGAGCTTTCCCTCGTGCACCATCTTCGAAATATCCTCGATGGGCACCATCTGCCCTTCGAGAACGGGAAAAATCTCCGGCAGCGCCACGGCGCCCACTTGCATGTGTCCCAGTGCAAACTGTTCGCGCGCGATGCGCCGCGTGAAATCGTCCATCAACTCTTTTTCGCGCACCGTAAATCGTTCAACGATGCGGCCCTTTTGCCGTTGGAAGGGCTCGCCTTCGAAGACTTGAGGAATCCGCCGGCGGAGAAAATCGATCCCAGCTTGCATGTCTTTCTTGAACGCGTTCGCTTGCCCGCGAGGCAATGAGAGCAGTCTCGGCCGGTCGGTAATCTTGAAATTATTGACGTAGCAACGGTCCAGCGAGGGTTTCGTCAGCGGGTGCAAGTCCTCAATCATCTTGGCGATGGTGCCGCCACGGCTCGTTCCTGCCAGCCCGCACACAAATACGTTGTACCCGGGAGCCGACAACTCGACGCCCATCTTGAGCGCACGTAGCGCGCGCTCCTGGCCGATGAACCCTTCGCGCAATTCCGCCTGCGCCGTCGTTTCAAACGGAACGCGCGGTAGCTCGCACCGCCAACGCAGTTTCGTCGGCGCCAGCTCAACGGCCGTCGCAGCGGGTTTTAGTGTCTTGGAACTCATCCGAGCCGGGTACTTTAGCACACGCGTACCGCGCCGACTGTATTTTCGCCGTTAGCGTTTCTCAGCGTGAAAGCCTATCGCAGGCAATGGCCATTTCATGCGCAGTCGCATAAGATAAGCCCAATTGCTAACAGGTAGGCGCCTTGAAACTGCGGAGCAAGCAAATGGCAAAGCCAAAAGCCACTCCAGTGGTAAATCCCCAAAAACAACTCGACCTTTTCCTTGCCAGATACCAGCCCGATATCGCCAAACTCGCCCGCCAATCCCTCACCAAACTCCGCAAGCGCCTCGTCGGCTCCTTCGAAATGGTCTATGACAACTACTACGCGCTAGTTATCGGTTTCGTTCCCAACGAGCGTCCCTCCGATGCCATTTTCTCGATCGCCCTTTACCCCGATCACGTCAGTCTTTGCTTTCTTCAAGGCGCTGGAATTCCCGACCCCCACGGCCGCTTGTTGGGCAGCGGCAATGTAGCTCGTCACGTCAGGCTCGAAAGCGCCGCCACTCTCGACGACCCAGAAATTCTTTCGCTCATGAACGCCGCGCTTCACCGAGCGAAGGTTCCTCTCGACCCGAAACAGCCCCGCCGCCTAATCATTAAATCCATTTCGGCCAAACAACGTCCTCGACGTCCCTCGAAGAATCTCGATTAGCTTCGTTCCTGCTATGCTCTATCTTCTTGCGAGTTGAGGCCCCGGCTCTCAGGTGCCCTTCGCCGCCAATCCATCCCTGTGCTCCATATACACGCGGAACACGCCCATCGCGGCGGCTACAATCGTCGGTCCTACGACCAGCCCGAGCAACCCAAACGCCTCCAAACCGCCCAACACACCGATAAACAGCAGCAATTCATTCAGACGCGTACGATTTCTGAGTAGAAGCGGGCGGACAATATTGTCCGCGACGGTCGATACTCCTCCGCAAATCAGCACCACCAGCAAAGCCTTCCCCCAATGACCGTTGAACCCAAGCCAGAGAGCGGCAGGGCCCCAGAGCAACGCAGAACCCACTACGGGCACCAACGAAAAAAAAGCGATGAGCACGCCCCAGAAGAGCGGCGCCGAGATTCCCACCAGCAAAAATGACACGCCCCCCAATACTCCCTGTATCACAGCAACGAGCAGCCCCACAGCAACGCTGGCAAAAATTAGCTCCTTCGACTCCTCTAACATGTCTGCCTGGATCTCTTTATCGAACGGCAAAAGGTGACGCGCACCATGAACAATCGCTTCACCGTCCCGGAACATAAAGAACAACGCAAAAATCAAAATAAATAAATCCACAAAGAAAGTGACCAGGTTCTTGACCAACCCCGCGAACACGGCGCCAAGATAAGCTGCAATCTTTTCGGCTGCCTGCTGCAAGGGATCCGAGAGATCCATCGCTTGCATGGATTGCGGAAGTCTCAGGCGCACCCATTCCTCGGCTCTCAGGACCAGTCCTTCGCTGGGGCCCTGCCCGTGAACTGCCAGTGCGCTTTGCAGGTGGGCTGTCGCCTCCAGCGCCTGGCGAGCCGTGAAGAGCAGCACTACAAGCGCTGGCACAATCAACAACAACGTCACGCCCAGAGTGCTCATCATCGCCGCGGCCGTGGGCTTCATTCTTTTCAAGACTTTTTCGTGTAGCGGGTAAAAGAAGATCGCCAGCACCGCCGACCACGCCAGCGGCACCAGAAACGGCCCGACAATCAGAAATACGAAGTAGCCCAAAAGCAGAATCGCCCCGTAAGAAAGTACGGTAGTTAACTGGCTACTTGTTGTAGTGTTCGTAGGAGTGACGGGTTTCATGCGCGGTATATAATCTCTCAGACCCTTTCGAACCAGGTTTCTTTCGGCTAGTTGAGCAAACCAACTATGGCGTCGAACACCACTCCGCTATCTTCCTATCAAATTCGACTTCTTGCTGTACTTGCTTTGATCAACTTTGTCAACTTCGCCGACCGCACCGTCGTCGTCCCTCTGCTCCCGCTGCTTCGCCAGCAGATGAATTTGACCGACAGCCAGCTCGGCTCTCTGCAATCCGGGCTCCTCGTCATTCTCGCCCTCGCCAGTTGGCCGTGTGGCTTCTTTGCGGACCGCCTCAGCCGCACAAAGATCATCGTGGCCGGCATCGTGGTCTGGAGCTTGGCCACTGTCGCCTGCGGTTTTGCCACTTCGTTCCTGCTATTGCTCGTCGCCCGCTCTCTGATCGGCGTCGGCGAAGCTGCTTACGCTCCCGCCGCGCAATCCATGATCTCCGATTCTTTCCCCTACCAGCGCCGCGCCAATGCGCAAGCCATTTTTGCTTCAGGTATGTTGCTCGGCGGCGCCGCCGGGCAAGCCTTCGGCGGCCTCTTTGGCGAAGTCTACGGTTGGAAATTCACCTTCATCGTTGTCGGGCTGATTTGTATGCTCCCGGGGATTCTCGTCGTCAGGCTCCCTGAGCCCCCTCGTCGCCCCCGCTCCGAAGTCGTCCCCATTTCGAGCTTGCTCAGCGTGCCCGCGTACGTCGCCATGCTCGTCGCCGGCACCTGCATCACCTTCTCCAGCGTTTCGCTCCTCACCTGGGGCATTGATTTTGCCCGCGACTACAAGGAATTCAGCCTCCGCGAAGCCGCTCTCTCTCTTGCGGCCATCGCCCTTGTCTCTTTGCTCCTCGGCGTTCTTACCGGCGGATTTCTCGCCGACCGCCTCCAACGCAAGTATCCCTACGGCCGCATCTTGATTATCGCCGCTGCTTTTCTATTCGCCGCTCCCTTTGTCCTTCTTGCCATTCAGACCGACGAGAAGTGGGTTTTCCTCACCGCTTTGTTCATCGGCGGGTTCTTCATGTCCTGGTATCACGGCCCGGTCACCGCCGTGCTTCATGATTTGACGCCTCAGCGCGCTCACGCCACATCCATCGGCGTCTACATGTTCGTCACTCAATTATTGGGAGCCCTGGGACCACAACTCGTGGGAAAAATCTCTGATGCCAGCGACCTGCAACTCGGCCTTCAGGTGGCCGTTGCCGTGATGGTGTTTGGCTCGCTGCTCATGTTTCTAGTAATTTATTTCGTTCGCCGCGATGGCCTGCACCATCCGCGGCTCGCCGCATTCCACGCCGAGCCGGGAGATTAGCCACCGTCTAGTAGATTACGCAGGAAGTGACTATCGGCAATCCACGCCGAATCAGACAGCTACTTGATTCCGACGAACTCGATCAGCCTGAGGACATCTGCTTCCGGCACGTCATACAAAGGCCGCTCATCTTCTTCTTCGAGGCGTTCCCTCAAATACTCCGCGGAAACAAAGCTCGCCTCCCGGTCCGTCAGGTCCCGCCCGGTCTTTTCTCGAAATTTCACGAAGGCCGTGTGCGCTAGCCCCACAACGTACGCACCGCCCTCCACAAAAAACTTCGTGTCGATGGTATCGCTATGGCGCGTCGCTACGCCATTCCACATATGCGAAAACCGGCACGGATACACCTTCCCGCTCAACTTCGAGGTCACTTCAAACGCCCCGACAAACTGGCTCATCGCCCCAGCATTTGCCAATACCGGCCGTGTCGTCACAGTTCTCCTCTTCCTCTGTACGTCTTTACTTCCTGGCTTCTTCTTTGGTCAGCGGCTTACGGCCGCCGCCGTCTCCGCATGTGAATAGCTTTGTATGGCTGCAGCAACGCCCGCCCCTGCCGGCGCGCGGTAGCCCTGATCCTGCAGCACCTTCTCCAGTGCCGAAAGAAACAGCAACACGAACGGCTTCTGGCTGCAATACCCCATCAATCCCACACGCCAGATTTTCCCCTTCACCGGCCCAAAACCGCCGGCAATTTCAATGTTGAATTCCTCGAGCAATTGATTCCGTACCTTTACATCATCGATTCCGTTGGGGATCATGACGGCGGTCACCGTCGGTAGCCTGTCCGCAGGATTCGTCACGAGCAGACCCATGCCCATCGCCTCGATTCCAGCAATCAAGGCCAGCTGATTCGTTCGATGGCGCTCCCACCGCGCCTCCAGCCCTTCTTCGGCCACAATACGCATCGCCTCGCGCAACGCATAAATCAGGGATATTGGCGGCGTGTGGTGATAGAGCCGTTCCTTGCCCCAATAATTCATCGCTGTGGTCAAATCGAAATACCAGCTTTGCACTTTCGTCGTGCGCTTTCGAAAAACTTCTTCCGCCGCCGGGCTGACCGTAATCGGAGACATCCCCGGCGGCGCGCTGATCGCTTTCTGCGATCAGCTGAAACAAATATCAATCCTCTCGCGGTCCACGTGCAGCGGCACGGCCGCCAGGGACGCAACGGTATCCACAACCAAAAGCGCTCCGAATTCGTCGGCAACCTTGCGGTACGCATCTAACTTCGTCAACACTCCAGACGAAGTCTCTCCTTGCGCCAACCCGATCATCTTGATCTTTTTGCCTTTGCCCGCTCGCCACACATCTTCCGCATCCACCGGCTTTCCGTAAGGCGCCTCGACCTTGGTTACCTTCGAGGTGGCCCGAGAAGCAATCTCGAACATGCGCTCGGAGAAAACTCCATTCACCGCCACAATCGCTTCATCGCCTTGTTCCAGAGCATTCAGCACTGAAGCTTCAATCCCGCCCGATCCCGACGCCGATAGTGGCATCGTCAAACGGTTCTCGGTCTGAAAAATCTGCCGTAGCAAAACTTGCGTCTCGTCCATGCATGTCTTAAACCACGGGTCGAGGTGCCCTACCAGCGGCGTCGCCAGAGCACGGTACACGCGCGGGTCCACCGACGAGGGGCCCGGCGTCAGCATCAACCGGTAAGGTGGATTAAGTTCGCCAATAGGTTGCGTCATTGTTTTTGTCCTTCTATTTCTTCCGCTAGATTCTGGAGCAATAATGCCGGAGCCTACCCCGCTTTGACTCTTCTGGGGAACCTCGGAAGAGCGTCAGGAACGTCAATTTTCACCCAATGCCCCGGCCATCGCAACCGACAAATTGGCTGCAATAGATGCCGAAACCCAACTCGCTCAGGCCGACTGTTTCATTTGCAGCAAGCCGCCCGCTAGAAAAAAGACTCCCACGGCGGCGGATAGGTAAACGCCGATGAACGGTCCCAGGAAGTGCAGCAGCAATCCCACGTTAAAAATCATCGTTGCCGCGCAAAACAAAACGATCCAACCCCCGCGCGCCAGTCCGCTTGCAAACATCGCGATCGCCGCAAGCCCCACCATCTCGCCCGAGAAACCCAGCCAGCAACCCTTCAGAATGCCGTCCATGGGCGCTTTCATCCCGCTCGCCTCAATCATGCCCTGTAGTTGCGCCAATTTGGCGCCATGCCCAAGACCCGTCAAAAACAACAAGACGCTCCCTATCCCCGTCACCCATCGCCCTATTTTCATCCGCTCCTCTTCCTCATGATCTTTTGAACTCCACTGTGCGCCGGATTGTACAATGCCCCATCCCGTATTGGTATTCGCCGTCCCCGACTTCTTCCCACCCCACCGTTCCAGTTTGGCACCGTTACTCTCCTGCTTTGCCTCCTCACTCCCTGGCGCTATCTCTCTGGTAATATCCCCGTTAGAAACGCATAATCGGCTAAGAAGGAACCGTTGTGCAGCGGCGTCAACATAGCAATGGCTTTCTGATTTTTTAGAGGATCGCCTCATCATGTCCGGCAAGAAAATCATGATCGTCGAGGATGAGGTCGTACAGCTCACCGCTCTTGCCCGACGCCTCAAAGCTGCCGGATTCGATATCGTAGGGGCACGCGATGGGATGACCGCCATCAGCACAGCCCGTAAAGAACAACCCGACTTGATCCTTCTGGATCTCGGCCTTCCGGCCGGGGACGGTTTCGTCGTCTTACAGCGCCTTCAGATGCTCATCAACACCGGCGCGATCCCCGTCATCGTTGTCAGTTCTCGAACTCCCGTTGGTAATCGCGATGCCGCTCTTAAAGCCGGAGCGATCGCCTACATTCACAAACCTGTCGACATGCCCGTCCTTCTTAAAACAATCAACGAAGCCCTAGGCATCGCCTCGCCCGAACCACCACCCCCTCCCCCAAGCGCGACTCCCCAAACGGAGTAGTAACGCGCCATTCGGCCTCGGTCCTGACCGAATCCGCCGTATGTTCCCTCTCACAAAGACGTGTGATTCCCGACACATACCCGCGCCGCCCTGAAGATTATTTTCGTAATTGAAAAGGGAGACCCGCAAGGACGGGCCTGGGCCAATATGTATAGCGTTTTAAAGCAACTCGAAAATGGCGAATTTGTTCACGTAGCTTCGCGCGATGAGCTCGAAAAAGCGGTCAAGCTCGCTCACTCGCTAAACGCGGAGTGGCCAGGTGAGTATGAGGTTCGAGATTCGCACGCCGCGTTAGTCAGACTGCTGTGGTCGTCCACGCGAGAATCGAATCACCAAATAGGGCATGACCTGTTCGGATGATGTCGCGGGTCAACGAACACTCTCAAACAAGCTGCTTTGCCGGGCTGGCCACACGTTTTCGCTTTAGCGCTTCGTCCACTTTGCTGACCAAGCTATCTCGCGAGAATGGCTTCTGCAGAAAGTAACTTCCTTCCAGGAATTCATCATCGGCTTTGTTGAATTCCAGATACCCGGACATGTAAATCACCTTCAGATTCTTCCGGCTTTCTTTCAATAATTTAGCCAGTTCCGGACCCCTCATGTTGGGCATCACGATATCTGTCACCAGCACGCGAATCGGACCAGAACGCTTTGCAAGTTCGAGCGCTTCTTTCCCGTCGCTGGCTGTCAGCACTTTGTATCCGGCATGCTTCATGAATTCCGCCGCCAACTCTAGCACCGCTTCTTCATCCTCGACGATCAGCACCGCCTCCGCATGATTGGCGGCACCCTTGGGTGCACTCTCCTGCGAGGGCCTGTCCTCCGCCTCCTCCACCACCGGCAGGTAGACTTCGAAGCGCGAACCCTTCTCGGGTTCCGACTCCACCCAGATGCACCCTCCGCTTTGCTTCACGACTCCGTATACCGTCGCCAGCCCCAGACCAGTTCCCTTGCCCAGCTCCTTTGTCGTAAAAAAAGGCTCAAAGATTCGTTCCTTGGTCGCCGCGTCCATTCCATGCCCGGTGTCTTCGACGGTAAGCCGGATGTAGTCCCCCGCCGTCAACGCAGGCCGAGTTCTTGCAAACGCTTCATCTACGCTGACGTTCCGCGTTTCCACGATCAATTTGCCGCCTATCGGCATGGCGTCGCAGGCATTCACTGTCAGATTCATAATGACTTGTTCGATTTGGCCCGGATCCGCTTTCACCCGCCCCAGCGATTCCCCGGCCTTGAATGTGAAAGAGATATCCTCCCGCACCAGCCTCTTTAACAAGCTGCACATCTCCGCGACCAGCACATTCAAATCCAAGACTTTGGGCTCCAACACCTGCATTCGGCTGAACGCAAGTAACTGCCGGGTCAGAGACGCCGCACGGTCGGCTGCCTTCTCGATCTGGTTCGCATTCCGTTGCAAAGGATCGTTGGCTTGCAGCTTGTCCAGCATCAAATCCCCGTGCCCCTTGATAATAGTAAGCAGGTTGTTGAAGTCGTGCGCCACACCGCCTGCCAGTCTCCCCACCGCCTCCATCTTTTGGGCTTGGCGCAATTGCTCCGCGAGTTGCTGCTTCTGGGACTCGTCGCTCCTTAGCGTCTTCCGCATCCGGTCAAACGCCCGCGTGACATGCGCCACTTCATCCGAACCTTCCGCCTCCACGGGATAAGCGGAATCGCCTTTCTCCAACGCCTGAACTCCTTCCACCAGCCGTGACAAGGGCCGCGTGAATCTATGCGATATGACGAATACGAGCACTCCTCCAACCAGCACCGCCAGAATCCCTAATCCTCCAAGGAGTTGGTTCTGCTTCTCCAGGTAGGCCAAAGCATCGTTGTACGATTTCAAAACGATAATGCTAACCGGCTTAGCGCCATTCGACAGCTCCACGGAACTGGCGAAGAACCGTTCGCCATCCAGCGTCACTTGCTCTTTCCAGATCCCCGACCGCAGTTGTGCTGTGAATTCCTGCTGCTTATAAAGGGACAATGTGCTGGCCACAACGTCGTTGCCATAGCGAAACGCCACGTGACTCGGCGAAACCCGCCGAAGTTCCGCTGCCTCTGGATCGATTCCCCGGCCCACAATCACTGTGCCCAGTAGATTGTTTTTCCCCGGCGTCCCGCTGTAGAAAGGCTTTAGTACAACTTGATAGAGGCGCGTGCCGCTGTACCACCAGCCAGTGCTATTGCGCTGTTTGAGAGCATGGCTAAAGACCTCTTGCGCCGTGGCCAGCGGAAATTCGTCCATCGTCGTATGGATGGCGG
>Ga0209415_10020804_pt1 | contig 10165 bp, 6 predicted proteins | sample PeaSoiSIISIP2007_FD_187696 | JGI IMG/M metagenome (GOLD analysis project Ga0209415, IMG submission 187696) | Peat soil microbial communities from Weissenstadt, Germany - SII-SIP-2007 (SPAdes) (version 2) | ecosystem: Environmental > Terrestrial > Soil > Wetlands > Peat | place: Germany...
ATGGATCGGCTGCTCTACCCACGGCCCCCGGCGGTCGCGAACACCGACGGCGACCCGCTCGAATTCCACACGCTCCGCTTCGACCTGCCCGATCCGACCGCCGCCGTCGCCCAGCTGCGCGGTCTGGCGGCCGGGGTCACGGACGAGGACTTCGAATCGGGCATCGAGCGCGATGCCGCGGGCAGGGTGGTGTGCGCCGACATCGCCTGGCTGCGCGCCGGAAGCGGCGCGGCAATCGGGAACACCGTCCTCGGCCACATCAAGATCGAGGCCGGGCGCCTGAGCGCCGAGGTCAATTCGGCAAAGCGCGCCACGGCGCTGCGGGCGCTGCTCGAGGGGCGCCTGCCGGGTGCTCGCGTGCTGCCTTCGGTGGTGCAGTCCTCGCACGCGCTGGTCGAAGAAGCGCAGGCCCGAGCTGTCGCCGGTGCGCCGCTGCCGCCCGACAGCGAGCAGGAGCGTCTGATGGCCATGCCAGAAGTACAGGCGGCGTTGCGCGAGACGCTGCGCCGCCATTACCGCAGCTGGCCCGACGAGCAGTTGCCGGCGCTCGGCGGCCGTTCCCCGCGCGAAGCGGTGCGGGATGCCGACGGTCTTGAGGCCGTCCAGGCGCTGCTGCGCCAGTTCGAACGCGACATGGCGCGCCAGGATCCGGTTTTGAACGCCGGCATCATCGACGAGTTGCGCGCCACGCTCGGAATAGGCGGATAGCAGGGTCGCGACCGGTCAATCTTGGAACTACGACGCAGGCGTCATATCGCGCCATCTAAATTGCTTCTTATGGCGCGATACGAGGCAGAGCGGGACAGCGGTGCCGGCGACGCCTCTTGGGGTGAATGTCTGATAAGGTAGTCATTGTTCGATAGAGTGTCTGCCTTGGCAGACAGGCACGAACTGACATCGATCTTGGTGTGAACCGGGCGGAGCACAGAAGTTCCAGGCGCTCACCCAGCGTGGCTGGAATCCGCAGGGAATTTGTGTCTGATAAGACAGGCATAATGTGATATGGTGTCTGCCGTGGCAGACATCGACCCCTCAAAACAACTGCTCGAACTCGGTGAACGCGTCCGGTTGGCGCGGCGTGCGGCGCGCATGACGCAGGTCGACCTTTGCGGGCTCGCGGGCATCGTCCGGGACACGCTGTCGCGCCTGGAGCGCGGCGAGACGGTGGATACCTCGACCCTGGTTCGGGTGCTCTCGGCAATGGGCATGCGAATCAACGTCGAAAAGTCGCAGCTTCGCGCGGCGGACATGCGGCGCAAATACGCGCACGTGCACGACGACACGCAATGATCGATTTCAGTGAACGCGTCCGGCGCCTATCCGTGCTTGTCGATGATAAGCAGGGCGGCGAGCTCGTTCGCGCCTCTCAGTTTCAGTTCACGTACGCCGCCGATGCGGTGCAGCCGATTTCCTTGATCATGCCGCTTGCCGATCGGGAGTTCTCCGATGGAGCTCTCTTCGCGGTGATGGACATGAATCTGCCGGAGGGCTTCCTGCTGGCGCAGCTGCGCGAGCGATCGCCCAAGGCGCCGCCCACCGAAATGCAGTTCCTTGCGTTGATGGGGGCCAATGGCATTGGTAGGCTCGCCTATGAGCAGCCGGGGGCGCCGCCCAGGACGGTGCCTGCGGGTATCGATCGCGCACGCTTGATCCGCGAGGGGGCCGGCAAGGGTGACGCGATCTTCCTCGAACTGGTGAAAGCGTACCTCGCAACCGGCTCGGGCCTTTCGGGCGTGCAGCCCAAGATCGTGGTCCCGGAGCGCGGCACCTTCCCGATCCCGAATCTGATCGTGAAGGTCGGGGGGCCGTCCTATCCTGGCATCACGGCGAACGAGTACCTGTGCCTGCAGGTGGCGCAGCGCGCGCGCCTGGAGGTGCCGCGTCACGAGCTTTCCGTTGACGGCGACCTTCTGGTCATCGATCGCTTCGACCTGCTGCCGGACGGCGGGCGGCTCGGCTTCGAGGACATCGCGGCGCTGCTGGACTTGCGGGTCGGCGGGGCGCTCTCGAGCCGCAAATACAGGGGCTCCTACGAGGACATCGCGGGCGTGCTCGGCGATTTCTGCTCCGATCCCAGAGCCGAACTTGTCAAATTCTTCGACTATGTTGTGCTCACCGTAATGCTTCGCAACGGCGACGGGCACCTGAAGAACTACGGCGTGGCCTACGACGGGACTCGGGTTTGGCTCTCGCCGGTCTACGACGTCATCACGACGACGATCTATCCGTATGAGCGCGGCGACGGCGTTCGAGTTGTCGACCGCACGATGGCGTTGAAGCTGCGCGTGGGCGATCGGCTGCGCCTGTACCCTGACCGGGAGGTGCTGATGGTTTTCGGACGGGAGGTGTGCGGCGTTGCCTCCCCGGCAGCAAGCATCGAGAAGATCACGGACGCAATGGACGGGGCGCTGCACGCGGCGGACCACGATGACCGCATCCCCAGGTCGATGCTGAAGCAACTCGCTGCGGAGTGGCGTGACAGCATCTCGTGGTATTACCTGCGGCCTTCCCGCTCGAAGCGATAGCGCCGGCAAGGACGTCGGGTGGTCAACGTTTGCGCCAGCATCGGGAATTCCGTAGGAGCAAGGCACCGGTCATTCGGAAAGCGAACAAGATTTGATTCGCGACGTTGGAGATTACGCAATTGCCCGGCATTGCTTAGATAACTGCTCGGGGGCCGTTACCTGCGGCCGGCACTCTCGCAGCCCTCGTTCGAAGCCGTCCCAGTCGGTGTCACTGGACATGAGCGGGAGATTGCGCCAGCATCGAGGCGCACATCTGCGCGGAATAAAGGATGGCGGGAGCGCGGTCGCTTGTCCGGGGATCGCGCGGCGTCGTCGACGGCAACCGAAGATCGAATCGTGCCACCGAGTCTCGGCGGCGAATCTTTGCGGCCCTTGGTCTGGCCAACAAATTGGCGTGAGACTTCGCATGACGTCACCGACCAACGGTGACTGGGCCGTGAAGGGCGTGCTGCAGTGCACTTTGTGCCGCGGAAGCAAGGCCCTTGACAACCCTTGGGCCTGCGGAAAGCTCTCTCGGCAGGATGGGTCTAATAAGCCTTGGCACGAAGCGAACAGGAGAGCGTAGTGCGGGAAATCCGCTCGCTGCGTTCGATGTGGCGGGGGCTGGAGACGAGACTATGGCAGCCGGACTGAGGGCCACCACGAAAGCCGTGCATAACCCACCGGAGCCTACTGTCGGCGCGCCAGTCCTCGACCCTACCGGCAATAGCGCTTTGGGGCCGGACGAAACGTGTAGACGGCGATTCAGCAGGTTCGTCGCGATGGGGGGATCACCGGCAGGGCGACCGGTCCCCCAGTTGGCGCGACGTTCGTTGGGGATTATCTTTTTGGCTTATCGCATTTGGGCGCGGATTCATGCCCGCACCACAGGCATTTCGTCCCAGCGCGTCGTGTACCGGGGCGTGCGCGGCTATGAGCGTGGAGCGCGAGCCGCGCGCAGTCACTGAACCGCGGCCAGAGGCAATACCGAGGGGTCGGGCGCGCCCACGCGCTCGCCTCGGCCGGCGTCATCGAGCGTCCAGCGCTGGCGCAGCAAGTCGGGAACGGCGCCTGCGGCGACGGGCCGACTGAAGTAGTTGCCCTGAAGGTCGTGGCAGGCCATGGCTTTAAGCGCCCGAACCTGCCCAAGCGTTTCCACGCCCTCCGCGGTGACCCGCATGCCCAGGCTGCCGGCCATCGCCAGTATGGCGCGGACGATGGCGTCGTTCTCCCCGCCATCGAGCAAGCCGTTGACGAAACAACGATCGACTTTGATATTTCCGATCGGAATGCGTGTGAGATAACCCAGCGACGAATAGCCGGTACCGAAGTCGTCAAGCGCGATACGCACGCCCCGATCGCGCAGCGCGTGGAGCGTGGCGATCGTTGCGGCGGAGTTTTCCATCAGTGAGCTTTCGGTGATTTCCAGCTCCAGCAGCTCGGGCGTTAGTCCGGTTTGCTCCAGGACATCGGCAACCGACTGCAGCAGACCCGGGTTCCTGAACTGCACCGGCGACAGGTTGACCGCGACGCTCACCCGGTTCCCGGCGCGGTTCCATTGCGCTGCGTCGGTGCAGGCGGTGTGTAGGGCCCACTGGCCAATAGGTTCGATCAGGCCGTTCTCCTCGGCAAGCGGAATGAATTCGAGCGGCTGAATCATGCCCCGGACCGGATGCTTCCAGCGGATCAACGCTTCCACCGAGTGGACACAACCCGTCGAAGCCTCGATCTGCGGTTGATACAACAAGTGGAACTCTCCACGATCCAGGGCCACGCGCAGGCTGGTATCGAGCTCCATGCGCTGCATGGCCTGTTCGGTCAACGACGCGCTGTAGAGCTGGGCATTGTCACGGCCCGATTTCTTAGCGTGGTACATCGCCGTGTCCGCGTGCTTGAGCAGGGTGGAACCGTCCTGGCCGTGGTCCGGGTAAAGCGCTATCCCGATGCTGGTCGTCAGCGTCACTGCGCGACCATTGAGCGTGAACGGTCGGCGCATCAGCTGGCCGATGCGATGCGCAACGAAGATGGCTTCTTCCGGACGAGCGATGTCTAGGACCAGCGCGGCGAACTCGTCACCGCCCAGGCGGGCAAGTTTGACGTCGGATTCGGTCGGAGCGGCGCGCGACACGAGGTCAGAGTGCCGCAGTCCCTGCCCAAGCCGCTCTGCCGACCATCGCAGCACCAGGTCGCCCGCGCCGTGTCCCATGGTGTCGTTGACGTTCTTGAATCCGTCCAGATCCATGAACAGCACGGCGAGCTTGCGTTCGCCCAGCAAAGCGCGTCGGATTTCCCGATCGATTCCCTCGAGAAACGACTGCCGGTTCGGCAGCCCGGTCAGGGTGTCGAAATAGGCAAGGCGCGCGGTCCGGATCTCCGCCTCCTTGCGCTCGGTAATATCGCGCGAGAGGACAATGAAATGTGGTTTCTGTTGGGCGTTCGTATCCTTGCGCGAAACCGAAAGCTCGAACCAGCTCACGCCCCGCGGTTGCCGCAGTTCGAACTGCTTGCCCGTGGATGTGCCCTGCTCCAAGGCCGTACGCAGGGCCGACATGCACACCTCGGCCGCTTCCGGCGGCAGCACATCGGCAAGTGTCTTGCCGATGCAACTCTCCACGGGGTCGACCAGCGGCTCCGCGCGCGATGAATGGTAGTCGATGTAGCGTCCATCCATGTCGAGCTCGAACAGCAAGTCGGGAATCGCATTCAGGATCGCGGCATTGCGGGCATTGGCGGTTCGAAGATCCAGCAAAGCCTGATAACCACGCAGCATGTACCGTACCCGGTGGCCGAGCAACGCCCAATTGATTGGCTTGGTGATGAAGTCGGTGGCACCGGAGTCGTAGGCCGTCTCGACGGACACTAGGTCATCCATGCCGGTAACCATGACGATCGGCAGCAGCGCGCCGGCCTCGACGCGCAAGGTTTCGCAGACTTCGTACCCGTTCAGGTCCGGCATGTCCACGTCGAGCATGACCATGTCGTAGCGCTCCCGCCGGAAAAGGCGCAATGCCTCCACGCCGCCGTCCGCCATCGTCACCTCGAAACCGGCCTTGTGCAATGCGGCCCGCATCAGCAGCCGCGCGCTGGCATCATCGTCGACAACCAGGATTTTCAGCGCCGCGGCCATCATGCGACATTCCAGAGTATTTCGCGCAGTTGCGAAATGGCCCGCTCATGCTCGCGCCTTGTCAGCTCGAACAGTTCTCGTGCCCTGTCCACGCGACCTTCACGTCCGCAGGTCTCGAGCTCACGGTAGCAGCCGGAAAGGACCTGCGCACCCACATTGGCGGTGCTCGATTTGAGCGCGCGGGCTGCCTGGCCGAGTGCGTTTCCATCGCCATCGGCGATCGCCGCCTCCACCTTGGCGATGTCCATGTCGGCCGTCTCCAGGAAAGATCCGAAGATCGCCCTGGCCATGTCCATTCCGCCCGGCTCGTCGATTTCGCACAAGGTTGCGATCACTTTGAGATCGATGGCAGGAGGCCCGGCCGCAGCCCCCGGCTTGTGTGCGTCGGCGGGCTGCCGCGCGCCTGCGGCCGATACCGGTCCCGCCGGGAGCCAGCGCGCCAGCATCGCCCGCAGGGTCGCCAGCGTGTACGGCTTGGCCAGGAAGGCAGTCATGCCGACCTCCAGGCACTTTTGCTCGTCGCCGGACATGGCGTTGGCAGTTAGCGCGACAATTGGCAGGCGCGCCCCGCGACCGTCCGGCAGCTGCCGAATGATCGCGGTCGCTTCGTAGCCATCCATCACCGGCATCTGGCAGTCCACCAGCACGACGTCGAAATCGTGTTGGCGCACCAGATCGACGGCCTGGGCTCCGTTGTTGGCCACGCGTGGCGACAGGCCGAGCTTGCGCAGCGTTGCCTTGGCTACGCCCGGATTGACCACGTTGTCCTCGACAAGCAGCACGTCGCCGAACATGGCTCGCTCGGGGCCTTCCGCACGAGTCACCCGCATACGCCAATCCTGCGGCCGTAGCTGAAGTATGTTGCGGTTGGTCTGGTTGTCGTCCACCAAGTGCTTGTGCCGCAGCGCTAGAACGTTGGGCGAGGAGCGTTGCCGCGCGAAATAGAGCGCCAGCCCCAATCCGAGGAGCAATCCGCATCCGCCTAGCACCTTCAAGTAGAACATTCCCGCCTGACCCGTGCCGGGAGGAGCGAGCGCGAAGCCGATCGAAACGAGCGTTGAAGCAAGCCCGAGCGCAGACACCAGAACGACGCCGATGCGCCCGCCGGGTACGCAAAGCAGTCCTGGGCGATCCCCGACGCGTTTCGCACGAAGTATCGGCAGCGCCACGAATAGGTAAGCGCTGGGAATGAATGCCAACGGGACTGCCATGTCGACCAGGATCTGGTAGGCATTGCCGATCGTCGTGCCGGCCAGTGCAAGAAGGACCAACAGCGTGGTGATCGCGCCGCTGACGATTAGCGCCACGTAGGGGGAGTGCCAGCGTGGATGGAGGCGGCCGAGGGCCCTTGGCAAGTGATGGTCGATGCCCACGACGTAGGGCAGACGCGCGCTGCCCGTCACCCACGCCGTGAGAACCCCGGCGCTGGCGATCGTCATCAGAAGTGCTGCTAAGGGGCCGAGAATGGGAACGCCGATTCGATCGGCGATGACCGCGATGCCTTCCGGAATCCCCGTAATCGCTTCAATCTTCTCCTTCGGCAATGCGACCAGCAGCGCCCACGTGCCGAGCAGATAAAATGCAATGACCAAGGCGCCACTAACGACAATTGCACGGGGAATCACCCGTCGCGGATTGCGAATCTCGCTTCCCATCAGTGGCGCAAGTTCGAGCCCGACGAGTGCGAACATCATGGTGGCAAACGATTTGACGATGGTGGGATCCGTCACGTCCGGCAGCAGGTTCCCCGCAAACGCAGTCGCGCTGCCAAAGCGCGACACGGATATGCTGGCTGCAATGACCAGGATCGCGAGGACGCTGCCCATTACTAGAGCGCATCCGTTCACCAGTCGCTTCGCGTGCTCGAGGCCCAGAATATTCGCGCCGATCGCCAGCCAGAGCGCAGTGAGCGACAGAAAAGCATTGAAACCATAACTGTCTTTGAGTCCAGGCCATGCTCCGCCAGCGATGTAGCTTGCGGTCCCCGATATAAACAGCAACAGCGTGGGAAAGAAAACCAGAATCGATACTACATATGACCAGCCGGCAACGAAGCCGTGAACGTCACCGAGCGCCTGTTTGATCCACACATATAGTCCGCCTTCACCGTCATAGCGCGAGGACAGCTCCATAACCACAAGCCCGGACGGCACAAAAAAAATCACCAGCGCGAGCAGCCATAGCACTAGGCTGGACGGTCCGATCTGTGCTGCCGTAGACAGCCACTGAAGCGAAACAACGGCAATCGCATACAGAAGAACCACGTCGCGCAGGCCAAGTACTCGCGGTAGACCAATTACCGAAATTTCCGATTTCGTCGCTGGGCTCGGGGCCATCATGTCACCATGGGATCCGAACAGCAGGCGGCCAGTGATGCGTTGCCGACTTCCGTGGGCCGGAGCGTTCGGTCCAGCAACGACAACGCCTCGGCATATGCGCTGGCCTCGGTCAGGCGGTTCGCACTGGCAGCGACGTGCGCGGTTGTGGCTGTCGTCGTAGTGCGCTCGGACTCCGCGGACGCGATGATTCCACGCACATCGGTTCCGAACCGGTTGCCCACCTGGCCTCCTCCCTCACGCGCTTATGGAGCATTCGCCGCTTTTGGCCTGGCGAAGTGTGAATCGCTCACGCAGCGCGGAGAGCACGTCTATCAATTGGTCTACCTCTTCATCCGTGTTCGCCGCGGTGACCTGGATGCGAAATCCGACCTCCTTCTTCGGGACCAGCGGAAACGCCGCAAGCGTTACATACACGCCGCGCTCGAACAGGAACAAGCCGGCCTTGTCAATTTCCTCGTGATCAGCCAGCGGGATCTCGATGATCGGGTATCCCGATTCGTTGGGGGTACGGATCCCAAGGCCGCGCAGCGCGTCGAGCACGCGTGCCGTCCGCCTGCATAAGTCGGCCCGGTACCGGTCGCCGCGCTTGCGGTTTACGGCAAGCCCGGCCAGCGTCGATGCGAGCGACGCGACCGGGGAGGGGCCCGAGTACAGGTACGGCGGCGCGAGCACCTTGAGAGCTTCTTTGAGCTGTGTCGGCAGGGCCAGGAAGGCCAGAAGGGAGGAATAGGATTTCGAAAGACCGCCTACCAGGATGGCGTTGTCGTACGGTACATCCTGGTGCCGAAAGAGGCTGTTTCCTTTCAAGCCATACGGGCAAGGCTCATCGGGCGAGCGCTCGCCGGTCACGCCAAAGCCGTGAGCGTCATCGACGTAAAGTAGGGCGTCGTACTCTTGCGCAATGCGCGAGAACGCGGCCAGATCGGGTGCATTGCCTGTCATCGAGTTCACGCCGTCCATCGCGATAATTCGCGGGCCCGTCCCCGTCGTCGTGCGGATCAGCTGCTCGAGATGCTCGGCATTGTCATGCCGGAAGCGCAGGACAGTCGCCCCTCGGCCCGCGGCGACCATCGCCCCGTCATAGATCGTCTTGTGCGCGCGCCCGTCGAGGAAGATCGTCCCTTCGCCGGCCAACACGGGGATTACCGACATGTGGATGTGCGTGATCGTGGGCAGAAGCATGACGTCTTCGCAGCCGAGCAGATCTGTCAACTGCTCCTCGATGTCGATATACGGCCTGGGATTGCCAAGGAGGCGCGACCACGACGGGTGCGTGCCCCACCGGGCAAGATAGTCAGGGATTGCCGCGATGATCTCCTCGTCGAGATCGAACCCCAGGTAATTGCACGACGCCCAGTCCGTGAGCCAGCGGTTCCCGATGCGGATCTGCCGGCCCCGCTGTTCGTCAATCACGGCGTCGAACATGGGGTGGGATGACTTTAGGCGAGCCAGGTCTTCTACGGTCGCGATCCATCGATCGAGCCACCCGTCGAGGGTCCGACGGCCATTCAATGGGGCCACGACGGGATGGATCGGCTTGCGTCGGAGCAAGTGTGGAGGGATCGCGCGGCTCTGATTCTTCATGGTTCGCTACTTAATTGGAGGTTGTGCGGCTTGGCAAGTGGCGCTTTCCTGGTGCTCGGCTAGGTACTGGCCGCAGTTTTGTACGCAGGCGTCGTCTGCCGCAAAGCAGGTCGAATCCCGTGCTATTCCGGATAACGGCAGAAATGCGGAAAAGTTAATGGTTATTCAATCGGATACCAACGCCAGGCGCCCACTATCCTGTGCTGGCACTGATAACTGCAGAAATGCGGAATAGTTAAGGGCCATTCAATCGGTTGCCGGCGCCAGGCGTCCGCTCCAGGCGGTGGCGCAGCGCGTGGACAGCGTGTCGGTGGCGGTTGATGGCGCTGCGCCGACCGCCACCGGCGTCCAGACCTGGCCGTTCAATGCTCCTACCTGGGCGCCGATACGAAGCGTGGGTGCCGAAACCACGTCTGATGATCGCCCGGGCAGAAAGGCACAAATGAAAGCGAAGACAATTGCTCGTGCGCGCTGGGCAACTACTCTCCTATGCCTGCTGCCGATGTTGGCGGTGGCCCAGGCGGTCGCCCCTGCGGCTAGCGATGAAAGCGTGCTTTTCGGGGAAATTCCGACCGTCTACGGCGTGTCGAGGTACGAATAGACGACGACCG
>Ga0209415_10020805_pt1 | contig 10164 bp, 11 predicted proteins | sample PeaSoiSIISIP2007_FD_187696 | JGI IMG/M metagenome (GOLD analysis project Ga0209415, IMG submission 187696) | Peat soil microbial communities from Weissenstadt, Germany - SII-SIP-2007 (SPAdes) (version 2) | ecosystem: Environmental > Terrestrial > Soil > Wetlands > Peat | place: Germany...
GGCGAGAACGACCCGCCAAGTCACGATCGACAATCTCCTACTGACCGCGTACCGGCTGCCTGCCGATCGGTGGCTGCGGATCTCGACCCTCGTCAGGTCTGCCGTCGCCACGAAGCACCGCTAGATGCCCTTGCGTGCGCCAGCGTCCTCTCACCGGATCCCCTTACCCGGTCGTCGCGACGGCGGTCCCGCCTTGCGGCGGGTGCCGCCGCCGCGGGGCGCCCCGGCGTTATGGGCCTCTCCGGGGATCGACAACCGCGAGCACCGCTAACACTTGCGCCGCCGACTCCTGCGTCCAGTAATCGGGAATCCATTTGTCTGCGAGCTCGCCGGACGCGATCAGCTTCCGTCGCACGTAGAGCCAGTTGCAAGCTCGCAGCGCCCGCATCGTGACGCCGGTCTCCCGGACGAGCCGCGAGGAGACGTAATGCCGGCCAACACCAGCGACGTTGCGAGCCAGATAGCCGGCTGCGTTTCGCCCCATGTACCGAGCAGCCTTCCGGCTGGACGCCCCGTACCGGCCGGTCTTGCGATCCACGAACCCGAACCCGTAGAAGCCCCGAGGGACCATTTTGCCCGCATATTCGTCCCACAGCATCGCCCAGCGCTCTTCCGGCGACCACCGCGCAAGCTCGTTCTTCCACGCCTTCTCGAAGTACCTGCGCACACACCGCGACCACGCCCGCTCGACCTCTGTCCCCATCGGCAACAGCCAATGGAAGTGCCAAACACCCCGCTTTTGCTCGGAACGCACGTTGCCGATCTGCCGCGGAAGCACGCCGCCCCATTGCCGCCTGACGAAGCGATCGGCCGCCCGCTGCGCCGCCTCGAACAGCCGAGAAGCCCGCGCCTGCGCGCTCCAGTTCCACACCTCGCGATATGGATACTCCACGAGCCGAGAAAACTCGGCGTTACCCTCCCCGACGCTGCCGGACACGAGCCGTTTCTCGTCGCCCCAGGGAAGAATGTCCTGGCCCGGTGGAGTCAGCGTCAGCAGCGACACAGCGCCGCCGTAGTGGTCGACGTTCGCGCTGAACTTCCGCTCGAGCGCGATCCGCCTACCCGCCGCAGACGGACGCTTCCAGCGAGACACCGCCGACCACTCGCCGCTCGAGCGCGGCCCCCGGTCGCATCCAGCCGCTGCTCACGCGGCCCCGTTTCCTTCGCCCTCTAGCGGCGAATCAGCCGCCGCGTACCCACCGCGTACATCGCTCCGCTCGCCCAGGACCTCCTGCGGGTCGAGGAGCGCACCACAATGCGGGCAGCGTCCAAATTGTCTTCGCCCTTCGCCGCCCTCCTCAGGACCCGACGCCCCATCCCCGGCGTCACTCGTAATGATGGGGTCCGCGGTTCGAATCCGCGCGTCGGCTTCCGTAGAGTCCCCCGCTGGTGAACCGAATCGGTCGTCGGGGCGAATCCGGGGCGTGAGCCGGCCTCTGGCGCACCTGTCGGACGAGGCGCCCGGCCGGACGGCGACGCTGAGGGTGTCCGGGCTTCCGGCCGCGCCGCGCGGCGAGACCTACGAGGCGTGGGTGATCCCGCCCGGCAAGGCGGCCCGGCCGGCCGGGCTCTTCGCGGGCCGGAACGGGACGACAGTCGTGCACCTGCGCGGCACGGTGCCGAGCGGCGCAGTCGTGGCGGCGACCGTCGAGCGCGCGGGCGGCGTGAGCGTACCGACGACGACGCCGGTCTTCAGCGCGCAGGCTTAGGAGATTCTTCGGTTCGTCTCGGCACCGGCGAGCCCGATGAGAGAGAATCGTCGGCGGACGATGCTCCGCCGGCCCCGCGTACTCGTTTTTCCCCTTCTCGTGCTCGTCGCGTTCGCCTTCGCGGCTCCCGCGGTGGCCAAGACCGTGCCGGGGTCGCCGCCGTTCCGCGTCGTCGTCCTCGACCACATCTCCGGGTGGCAGTTGCGCGACTTCGCGCGCCACGGCGCGGTGGGCCTGCTCGTCCCCGGCGCCGGACCGACGACGAACCGGCGCCAGGCGCTCGCGCAGCTCGTCCGCGGCCGCACCGAGAACGCGCACCTCGGCGGCGTCCCCACGGGGCCGGCGTTGCTGTCGACGAGCGCGGCGACCGGAACGCCGAGCAGCGAGCGCCTCATCGTCGTCACGCTGCCGCCGAAGGGCGTGCCGATCGCGAACGACCGCCGGTACTACGTCGCCGTGCTCGGCGGCGGCTTCCACGGGCTGCTCGTGTCGAACACGACGCGGATTCCCGGGCTCGTCTCGATCGTCGACATCGCGCCGACCGCGCTCGGCCACCTCCGCGGGTCGCTCACCTCCACGCCGTCGGTGCACGCGATCGGAACACTGCGCGGCCTCAACGCGCAGATCCACGCGAACAACCGGCTGAAGCTCCCCGTGCTCATCGTGCTCGGATGCTTCGCGCTGTTCCTCGCTGCAGTACGCCCGCGCGCCGCGCTGACGGCGATCCCCGCGGCGCTCTTCACGAACGTCGCGCTCGGCGCCGCGCATACGACGAACGAGGTCACGATCGTGACGGTGCTGATCGTCGGGACCGTCGCAGGCGGGCTCGTGCTCGAGCAACTCTGCCGGTCCGACTGGAACCTGCTCGCGCTGTTCCTCGCCGTCCTGCTCACGTACGCCTATCTCTTCGTCGCGCATCAGGAGTGGGTTGCGGTGACCCCGCTCGGCCCGACGCAGAACTCGCGCTTCTGGGGGATCGGCAACCAGGTGGAGACGCTGCTGCTCGCGCCGATCCTCGCGGGCGCCGTGATCGCCGGCCGGCGCCTCGGCGTCCTCGGCTACGCCGCGTTCGGCGTGCTCGGGCTCGTGCTCATGACCGACAACCGCTTCGGCTCCGACGGCGGCGGTGCGATCGTCCTCGGCGTCGCGCTTGCGTTCCTCGGCGCGCGCACGTTCCGGCTCGGTGCGCGCGGCTTCGCGCTGCTGCTCGGCGCGTCGGCCGTCGTCGTCCTCAAGGTCGTGTCCGCGAATCTCAACAGCGCCGGCCCCGACCATCTGCGCAGCGCGTTCGGCAGCGGGCTCTCGGGCCTGTGGGCGGTCGCGAAGAACCGCGTGCCGCTCTCGTACCTGCCGGCGCTCGACAACTGGACGGTCGTCATGCCGCTCGCGATCTGGTTCGTCGTGTCGTTCGCGGCCGCCGTCTATGTCGCGCGCAGACGACCGACGCGCGACCTTGTGCTCACGCTCGGTGTTGCCATCGTCACCTCGCTGCTCGTCAACGACTCTGCGATGTACGTGCTCACCGGCGGTGTGAGCGCGCTCGCGTCGATCCTGAGGTTCGCGCCGGCACCGGCGGTGCCGTTCAGGCTCAGGTCGCTCGTGCGCGTGCGGACGCCCGTGCCGGTGCGCAGCGAGATCGACTAGAGGCGCTGCGCGAGGTAGCCGTTGCCCGACGTCGCCTCGAAGAGCGCGACGCCGGTACGGTGGGCGGGATGCGCCGCTTCGCCCCTCTGGCCGCCGCATGCCTCGCCGCCGCGTCGATCGCCGCCGGCGCCGCGCACGCGTCCGCCGGTGCGCAGTACGGCATCCAGGACGACGCCTGGCTCATGACCGGGCCGGGGACGCTCGGCGACCGCATCGCGATCCTGCAGCGGATCGGCGTCAAGCTCGTGCGCCTGACGCTCCGCTGGGACGACGTGGCGCCGAGCCGTCCGGCCGCTCCGAGGAACCCGGCCGATCCCGCGTACGACTGGTCCAGGTACGGGACCGTGCTCGATGCGCTGCACGCCGACGGCATCGCGGTGCTCCTGACGCTGTACGGCTCCCCGGGATGGGCGAACGGCGGGCACGCGGCCAACTGGCTCCCGGCCTCCGGCGCGATCGGCGACTTCGCCTACGCCGCCTCGAAGGAGTTTCCGTGGGTGCATCTGTGGACCGCGTGGAACGAGCCGAACACGCGCGTCTTCTCCGTTCCGGTCTCTCCGGCGCTGTACGTGCGACGCGTGTTGAACCCTGCGTACGCCGGCCTGCACGCGGCGAGCGGCGGGAACCTCGTCGCCGGAGGCGTGACGTCGCCGAGGCAGCCGCCGAGCGGCATGGCGCCCTCGTCGTTCGCCGCCGGGATGCGCGCAGCGCACGCGCGCCTCGACGCCTACGCGCAGAACCCGTATCCGCGCGCGCCGAGCGAGACGCCGTTCCGCACGTCGTGCGGCAACTGCTCCGACTGGACGATGGCGCGGCTCGGCGCGATCCGCGCCGAGGTGACGCGCGACTTCGGGCCGAAGCCGATCTGGCTGACCGAGTACGGCTACGAGACGAAGCCGCCCGACCCGTTCCTCGGCGTGTCGCTCGCGCGGCAGGCGGCCTACATCGGCCAGGCCGCGCTCCGCGTGTGGGAGCAGCCCGGCGTGACCGTGCTCATCCAGTTCCTCGTCCGCGACGAGCCGGCGATCGGCGGATGGCAGAGCGGCCTGTTCACGGCGGCCGGCGTGCCGAAGCCGTCGTACCACGCCTGGGGGCTTCCGCTCGCCGAGGTCTCGCGCCGCGCCTCGCGCACCGTCCTGTGGGGTGAGGTGCGGCCGGGCTCGGGCTCGCGGCCGTATGCGCTGCAGCGGCTGAGCGGCGGGCGCTGGGTGACGGTGGGCGGCGCCGCGCGCACCGCCGTGAGCGGTGCGTTCGAGCGCACCGTGACGATGGCGTCCGGGACGCGCGTGCGGCTGTGGTCGCCGGTCGCGGGCTACGTCAGCCCGACGTTGACGATCTCCTAGCCGGAAACGGTCTGGAGGATCCGCTCGGCGAGCTCACGCACGGCGCCGGGCCGCTCGACGCCCGCGATCCGCACCGTTTCGCCGCCGCGGAGCTCGAGCACGAGGGTGGAGCGCCCGCCGATGCGCTGCGCCGACCTCCGGCCGACGAAGGCCTTCTCGATCTCCGCGAGATCGATCTCGCGGTCGTGCGGGACGGCGCGGCGGCCGCCCTCGAGCCGCAGTGTGGACACGGACAGGTCCAGCCGACCCGGCCGCGCCGGGGCGCCGTTCACGGACCACATCACCGGCAGAGAGAGATCCAACCCCATCGAACCAGTGTTCTGGCCGTTTCTCCTCGGGCTATCCGTGTGCGCCCCTACGCCGAGTGCGGGAAACTACCGCCGTGGAGGCTGCGCTACGCGTGGTGCACGTGCTCGCCGCAGCCGTCTGGGTCGGCGGCACGATCGCGCTCGTCTTCGTCGCCGTGCCGCCCGTGCAGCGATTGGAGGGGGAGATCCGGGCCCGGCTCCTGCGCGACTTCGGCCGCCGGTGGCGGCCGATCGGCTGGAGCGCGCTCGGCGTCGCGATCCTCACCGGGCTCGGCCTTGCGGCCTACGACCACGCGTTCGGCACCGCCCGCACGTCGTTCGACTGGGTGCTCGCGGCGAAGGGCGCGCTCGTCGGCCTGCTCGTCGCCGGCTCGTACCTGCACGACTACGTGCTCGGGCCGGGCCTCGCGCGGCAGATCGGCGCAGGCGAGCCGCAGTCGCTTCGGCCCTTGCTGACGCGGATCGGCCGCGCGAACCTCGTCGTCACCATCGCGCTGCCCGTCCTCGGCGTCGTCCTCTCCGAGCTCTCGTAGATGCGCAGCACTTTTCAGATAGCCCAGAGACCGTCGGCGATCACCGGAATGCGTGTCCCCTTCGCGTTGATACCGGTGGCCTCGAAGTCCGGGCTGCCGATCATCACGTCGAGGTGCACGGGCGACTGGTTCAGCCCGCGCGCGGGCTTGATCGTGCGCGTGCCGCCGAAGCCGGAGCCGAATGCGATGTGCGCGGCGGCGTTCTCGTCGAGGAGCGTGTCGTAGTACGTGCGGCCGCTCTGCCCGATCCGCGACGTCGAGTCGACGAGCGCCATCTCGCCCAGCCGCCGCCCGTTGCCCTTCGGGTCGCTGTCGATGTAGCCGGCGACGAAGTCGCGGTCCTCCTTGCGCTTCGCGTCGAGGCGGACGAGCCGGCCGCTGCGGAACTCGCCCTTCAGCCCATCGATGAGACGCCCCTGGAACGAGAGCGGGAACGTGCACGTGAACGTGCCTTCGGTGGCCGCCGCGTCGGGGCTCGTGAACGTCTCCTCGGTCGGCATGTTCGCGGCGATGACCCTGCCGGTCTGCGTGCGCTCGCTGCCGCCGAGCCACGCCGTTCCCGGCACGAGGCGCAGGTCGAGCGCGGTTCCCGGCCCGCGGAGCTCGACCCTCGTGAGGCCGAGACGCGTCAGCTTCGCGGCCCGCCGCGCCAGCGCCTTCCCGTGCTCGATCCAACCGGACGCTCCGGGGCCGTCCTCGTCGGTGAGACGCGAGAACCACATGAGGTCCCGGGCGAGCTTGCGCTTCGCCTTCGACAGCGGCAGCGCGGGATACACCTGGCCGGCCCAGTAGTCGGTCGGCCAGCCGGCGATCGTCCAGCGCACGCGCATGTCGAGACTCGCTCTGCGGTACGCACGCAGCTTCTCGCCGACGCGCGCGTACTCGGTGCGGATCCGCTTGGTCGGGATCCCGTCGAGAAAGCCCGCGTCGCTCTCGCCGCTGATGAAGATCTCCGCCGCCTCCGGCTTCATCAGCTCGCGAAAGCGTCGCTGCGTCCACGGGGTGACGACGCCGAGCGCGTCGTCGCGGCCGTACAGGAGCCGCGACCGCATGACGAGCGGATCGGCCACGATCACGTCGACAGCGTGCGCGCCGCCGCGGTACGCGGATGCGGCGACGGCGACCATGATCTCGCGGTGCGCGGGCGCGCCGCGGACGACGATCGTGTCCCCGCGCCTGAGCGCGATCGACTTCGTGATCGCGTCGGCATACCGCTCGAGCTCTGCGGGTTCGAGGACGACGTCGTTCGCCATGCTCACGACGCTAGCGCTTCGTCGACCGACTCGTGGATGCCGAAGTGGCGGTCGAGGCCCGAGATCTCCAGCGCACGGCGCGTCTCCGCTCCCGGTGCGGCGAGGAGGAAGCCGCTGCGGTCGGGCATGCGGCTGCGCGCCTCGATGAAGACGCCGAGCGCGGTCGAGTCGACGAAGCGGACGTCGCTCAGGTCGACGACGAGCCGTCCGGGCTCCTCGGCGCAACACGCGAGCAGCGCCTCGCGCACCTCGTGCGCGTTGTAGAGGTCGAGCTCGCCGGCGAGGCGCACGACGAACGCGCCGTCGCTGCGGTCGACGCCCGTGACCGGGGGCTCGCGCCCCTCTCCGACCCCCTCCGACACGCCGAGATTCAACCATCAACGCGACTCGTATGCTGTTCGCATGGAGGTCGCCGAGGTCGCAGCCAGGGCGGCGGGGGAGAACTTCCCCGTCGGCTCGATCCTCTTTCCGCGCCGGCTGCGCGGCCACGTTCGGGCGCTCTACTGCTACGCCCGGCTCGTCGACGAGCTCGGCGACGCGTACGAGGGCGACCGGCTCGAGGCGCTCGACGAGCTCGAGCACGAGGTCGAGCTCACGTTCACCGGTGAGCCGACGTGGCCGGTCCTCCGCAACGTGCAGCCGACCGTGCGCGAGTTCGACCTGCCGCGCGAGCCGTTCCTGCGGCTCATCGAGGCGAACCGCATGGACCAGAGCGTCTCCGAGTACGAGACGTGGGACGACCTCAAGTGGTACTGCGTCCACTCGGCCGACCCGTGCGGCCGGCTCGTGCTCGGCGTCCTGCGCCGGCTCGGCGATCCGGAGCTCGTCGCGGCGAGCGACTCCGTCTGCACCGGGCTGCAGCTCGTCAACTTCCTCCAGGACGTCCCGCGCGACCTCGAGCTCGGCCGCATCTACCTCCCCGCCGAGGACCGCCGCCGCTTCGGCGACCCGCCGCTCGACCGGCCGAACGAGGCCCTGCGCGACCTCCTGCGGTTCGAGGCCGAGCGGGCCGCCTCGCTGCTCGGTGCCGCCGACGTGCTGCGGGCGCGCATCGGCGGCCGGCTCGGCCGCGCGGTGGCACTGTTCGGGCGCGGCGGGCTCGCGGCGCTCGACACGCTCGAGTCCGCGGGGTGGGACCTGTTCACGCAGCGGCCGCGGCCGTCGCGCGCGCGCCTCGCGCGCGAGGCCGCGCTCACCTTCGTCCGATGACCGACGTCGAGCGGGCGTACGCGGAAGTACAGCGGGTCACGCGTGCGCGCGCGAAGAACTTCGCGTACGGGATCATGGTTCTCCCGCGCGAGAAACGGCGCGCGATCGCAGCCGTGTACGCGTACGCCCGCGAGGTCGACGACATCGCCGACGGCACGGCCGGGGTCGAGGAGAAGCGCGCGCGGCTCGAGGCGCTGCGCGCGGCGCTCGACGATCCGCCCGCGACGCCGATGCACGTCGCGCTGGCCGACGCGCGCGCGCGCTTCGACATCCCTCGAGACGCATTGTCGGCTCTCGTCGACGGCGGCGCGCAGGATCTCGTGACGAGCGAGTACGCGAGCTTCGACGAGCTGCGCGGCTACTGCGAGAAGGTCGCGGGCGCCGTCGGGGTCGCGTGCGTCGCCGTCTACGGGTCGGACGACGTCGAGCGCGCGCAGACACTCGGTGTCGCCCTGCAGCTGATCAACATCATGCGCGACGTCGACGAGGACCGTGGCCTCGGCCGCGTGTACCTGCCGCAGGACGAGCTCGCGCGCTTCGGCGTCACCGATCTCGCGGTGAGCCCCGAGTGGCGCGAGCTGATGGCGTTCCAGGCTGCGCGTGCGCGCGCGCACCTCGACGAGGGCCTGCACCTGCTCGACTCGCTCGACCGCCGCAGCGCGCTCTGCGTCGCGACGTTCGCGGGCCTGTACCGCGGCCAGCTCGACCGAATGGAGGCGAACGGGTTCGACGTCTTCTCCGCGTCGTGCCGGCTGTCGACGCCGGCGAAGCTCGCCGTCCTCGCGCGCGGGATGTGGCGATGAAAGTTGCGGTCGTCGGCGGCGGGCTCGCTGGCCTCGCCGCTGCGCTCGAGCTCGTCGACGCAGGCGCGGAGGTCACGCTGTACGAGGCCCGGCCGACGCTCGGCGGCGCGGTGCAGACGCTGCCCGAACGGGAGGGCGACCCGCAGCCTCCACCCGACAACGGCCAGCACATCGCGCTCGGCTGCTTCACCGAGTACCTCCGTTTCCTCGAGCGCATCGGCGAGGGCGGCTCCGTGCTGCGCAAGCGGCTCGCGCTGCCGGTGCTCGACGAAGACGGGCGCGCGGCGGAGATCAAGCCGAGCTTGCCCGCGCTGCTGGGCTACACGCATCTGTCAGTGCGAGAGCGAGTGCGGTTGCCTTTGACACTCATGCGACTGCGCGCCGCGCAGTCGCAACCCAAAGAGACTTTTGGAGGCCTACTTCGAAGGCTGGGCGAAACCGACAACTCCATAAATCGCTTCTGGGACGTCTTCATCCGGCCGGCGCTCAACCTCGGCTCCGACGAGGTCGACGCGGGAGCCGGGCTCTTCACCGTGCGGACCGCGCTGCTCGGCCCGCGCGCGAGTTCGGACCTCATCCTGCCGCTGAAGCCGCTCGGGTGGATGCACGGCGACGCGGCGGGCCGTGCTCTCGGCGACCGCGTCCGTCTGGACGAGCGCGTCGAGTCGCTCGACGACCTCGACGCGGACGCGATCGTCGTCGCCGTCCCGCCGGCCGAGTCGGCGCGCCTGCTCGGCGAACCGGACCCCGGCCTCGAGAGCTCCCCGATCGTGTCGGTGCATCTGCTCTTCGACAGACCCATCCTCGACGTCCCGCTGGCCGCGCTGCTCTCGTCGGACGCTCATTGGGTCTTCGACCGCGGCGCCCTCACCGGCCACCGGCCGGAGCGGGGCCAGTACCTCACCGTCGTCTCGAGCGGCGTGCCCGAGCTGATGGAGATCCGGGCCCGCGAGCTCGTCGACCGCATCGCGGGCCAGCTCACGGAACGGCTCGGCGGCGCCGAGCTGTTGTGGTCGCGCGTCAGCCGGGAGCCGAACGCGACCGTCGCGCTGCGTCCGGGCGTCGAGCGACCCGGCGTCGAGACCGGCCGCCCCGGCGTCGCGCGCGCGGGAACGTGGACCGACACCGGCTGGCCGGCGACGATGGAGAGCGCGGTGCGCAGCGGTCGCATCGCGGCGCGTCGTTTGCTCGATACGTTCTCCGCATGAGCGCGACCGAAGAGCTCACCGCCATCGACGCGGCGATCGAGCGCGGCACGCGCCGTCTCCTCGAGCTGCAGCGGCCGGACGGCATCTGGGTCGGCGAGCTCGAGTCGAACGTGACCATGACGGCGCAGCACCTGTTCTGGAACCACTTCCTCGG
>Ga0209415_10020807_pt1 | contig 10164 bp, 8 predicted proteins | sample PeaSoiSIISIP2007_FD_187696 | JGI IMG/M metagenome (GOLD analysis project Ga0209415, IMG submission 187696) | Peat soil microbial communities from Weissenstadt, Germany - SII-SIP-2007 (SPAdes) (version 2) | ecosystem: Environmental > Terrestrial > Soil > Wetlands > Peat | place: Germany...
CAGTTCCACCATCCGGCGAGGAATCCCCAGAAATCTCCGAAGGCGGCGCGGCTCCAGCGATAGAAGCCGCCTTCGACAGGCATGGCAGTGGTGAGTTCGGCGGTCACAAGCGAGACCGGGATGCACAAGAAGAATGGAATAATCAGGAGATAGAGCAAGCTCATGCCCGGACCACTGGTGCTCACCATGCCTTCGAGTCCGAAGGGACCTCCAGTGGTGTAGGAGAACATCACGAAGACAAAATAGAAAAGGCTGGCCTTGCGGACGGTGGAAGTCGTGGATGAGCCGGGTGCGTTCACGATGGCGGCTAGTGTACAGGAATGGGTTCAGTGGAGCGACGGTGCGTCTCGCGAGCCTGCCCTGTTTTGCCGAAGCCCCGAGCGAAGCCGAGGGGGAAGTCGAAGGGTCCAGCACAGAATGCCAGGTCGGGAACGTCCGGCTCTGCAACGGCAACTGCGGGCCTAGCCGGAGGCAGACGAGGCGCGGCGCTGGCAGACGACCGCCATGGTATCGAGCGCGTCCTTGACAACAAATGTGACCGCTTCGTGCAACGCGCTTTCGGATAGCTCGGACGACGTGCCGATCAGGTCCACAGTCATGCGGACGCGCGTGCCGCCTTTGAGATCGGGACCGAACGACACGTTTTGTTCCGCAGTCACGCCCAGAGCGTGGTTGAGCAGGCTAATCGCGCGGGGTGGACTGATGGAGCTCACAACGGCGGAAATATTGGTTTGGACGGGCTTGGTGACGACGAAGCGCAGGCGGCTGCCAACTTGCCAGGGCGTGCCCTCGACCCACGTGATTTCATCGTAGATTCCGCGATGGAGCAGGCGTTCGAGATCCTGAAAGGCCTGGAACGCCGCGTCCACCGAAACCGGGAGCGTAATGGAGTACTCGATGCGCGGCAGCATGAGAAGAACCCCACAATTGCGGCGATTATGCTCCGATTCCGAGCGGAAGACAAGAATTAGCATTGGCCGAATCAAGGCTGGCCGAGTGAAGACTGGCTTGCTCCAGGTCAAGCAGCTTGCGTTTGACATCGAGACCGCCACCGTAACCGCAGAGCGATCCGCTCGATGCGATCACCCGATGGCAAGGAACGACGATGGCAACTGGATTCCGGTTGTTCGACATGCCGACGGCGCGGAAGGCATGTGGGTGTCCAATGGCTTCAGCTATGTCGCGGTAACTGCGCGTCTCCCCGTAGGGAATTGCCAGCAGAGCTCGCCAGCACGAGAGTTGGAATTCAGTCCCACGGAGATCGAGCGGGAAAGAGAACTGGCGGCGCTTGCCTGCGAAGTACTCGTCGAGTTCGCGCAGATAGTGTGCGAGCGCGGCCTCGGACTCCTGCAGTTGAATTGTACTGGCATTCAACTTCTGCACGCGAGCCTCGAATTCAAGTCGCACCAGGCCTCTGCCGGAAGCAGCGAGAAAGAGTTTACCGACGGGCGAAGGCGTACGCACGTAGAACAGAGTTTCCATGACGGGTTGGAGGATAGCACGAAGGCGGACTGATTTCTAAGTCCGGAACCCACCTACAGAAAAAAGCCTCCCGTCTTTACGGGAGGCCTTCCGAGGGGAGGGTTACTTTTACTTCTGTTGCGGTTGATCCGCTGTGCTGGTCGAAGCAAGTTGCTCCAGATTGTTCTTCAACAGGCTGACTTCAACCCGTCCGCCGGTGATACGCTTCGGCTTGGCTTCGCCCGAGGAGGTTGCCGCTGGGACCGGTGCATTGCCCATGCCCACGAGATAAATCCTGTAGATGGGAATATCGTGGTTCAACGCCAGATAGCGGACAACGGACTCGGCCATCTTCTGCGAGTTGGAGATCGCCACCTGTCCATGGCCGGAGGCGAAACCCTGCACTTCGACGACATAGCCACGCTGGTTCTTCAGCGGCGTTGCCATTTCATCGAGGGCAGCCTTGGCGTTCTGGCTCAGAACCGTTTGTCCAGACTTGAACAGGATTTCGGTTTGGGTTGTGGGCTGGTACTGATCGATGTTAGTCACCACCTGCTCGACCGTGTTCAGGCGGGTATGGGCCTGTTGTGCGGTCTGCTGTGCCGCCTGCGCCCGGTTGCCGGCGTCGATGGCGTGCTGGTCGGCTTCGTTGGCCTTGGCCGAAGCAAGTTGGATTCCCTGTTGCGCGCGCGCATCGGTATCCCTGATCGCCTTGCTGTTCGAGGCGGTCAGTTCATCCAATTCGTTCACGCGGTCGCGGATCGGCTGCGTCTGCCGCGCTACGTATTTCTTGCGCGCGAACGGGTTCAGGTGACCCCAGAAGCCCTCGCGGGTCTCGGGTTGTAAGGGATCCTTGCCCGTGGCGCTATCAGCCTTTGTGGCCGGCTGCGCTGCGGGTTGATCCGACGAAGTCCGAGCGGAAGGGGGCTGAGTCTGAGGGGTGGCATTATCCTGCGCGAACGCTGGCACCGCCAGTATCACGGCAAGCAGGAGTGCGAAGATGGTGCGGTTTTTCATTTAAATTTCCTCCAAAATTGGGGGAGTGGGGGAACCACTCCGGACGCCTTCTGGCGTCATATCTGATTGCGTAGTCTCAACACGAAAAATTTGCATAGAGTTCCGAGACAAAAAACAGCGCGATGGTTGCCTCAAAACTTGCGTGAAAAGCAGGCCAAACTCCTGGGCCTGCGTTTTATATAACAGTTTGGGTGCCAAATGCTCCAGAACCAAACATGGAATACAAGTGCTTTATTTTCATATACATTCTACTCCATTGTTCCCCGGTAGCCCGGTTCGCCTACGGTAATTTTGGCGGGAACCGATATAAAAACTGCGTGCATGGGGTTGTTCCGCAATCATTCAAAAATTGAACGAAACCGACTGTGGGCTCATCTCAGTAGGATATGCGACGATTAAATATCCCACGAGCACTGCTGCTTTTTCTGTTGGCACTTCTGGTTCATCCAGATTTTGCTCACGCCGAGAAAACCCGTTTCGATCTTGCGCAACTGAAAGCGCCTCCGGGGTTTCACATCTCAGTTTTCGCCGAGAACGTTGACGGCGCGCGCATGATGGTCTTCAGTCCGGGCGGCGTCCTGCTGGTCAGCGAATCAGGCGAGGGCAAGGTCGTCGCCCTTCCCGATCCCAGGCACGCCGGCAAGGCTGAGCGCGAGGTGACGGTTCTCGACGGCCTCAACGAGCCGCACGGGCTCGCGTTCTACGAAGGCAAGCTCTACGTCGCCGAGAATGACAAGGTTCGCCGCTACGATTGGGACGAGGCGAAGCTGCGCGCATCGAACCCGAAACGCCTGACTGATCTGCCGGATGGTGGCGGGCACTCGACTCGCACCCTCCTGTTTCACGCGGGCAAAATGTACGTTTCGGCCGGATCCAGTTGCAACGTCTGCATCGAGAAGGATCCGCGGCGCGCGGCCGTGATGGAATTCAATCCAGATGGCAGCAGCCAGAAAATCTTCGCAAAGGGCCTGCGGAATGCCGTGGGCCTGGCGGTGAATCCGAAGACGGATAGCATCTGGGCCACAGTTAACGGGCGCGACATGCTGGGAGACGATCTGCCGCCCGAGGTGATCGTCGATCTCGGCAAAGACGGCGGTGACTTTGGCTGGCCCTATTGCTACGGCGATCGCGTGCCCGATTCCAACTTCACCAAGCCGGGAGATAATCGCTGCCAGAATGTGCTGGAGCCGAAGGTCCAAATGCAGGCCCACTCTGCTCCGCTGGGACTCGCGTTTTATGAAGGCTCGGAGTTCCCCGCCGAGTACCGAAACAACATCTTCGTAGCATTTCATGGATCGTGGAATCGCAGCGTTCCGACCGGATACAAAGTTGTCCGCGTGAAACTCGACGACAAAAGCCAGCCTCAAAGCGGTGCGGAAGATTTCATCACCGGATGGCTGGCGCCGGGCGAGAAGCAAAAAGGCCGGTGGATGGGTCGTCCGGTAGGAATCGCGTTCGGCGGTGATGGGACGATGTACTTGAGCGACGACGCAGGCGGCGTGATCTACCGAATTACCTACGCACAGTAACTTAAAGTGGAGGGACGGGCGGGGACGCCCGGCGCTCCATCGCTTGATCGTTGGCACTAGCTGCCGCAATACTTCTCATACTGCTGGTAGATAAACGGATCGGTCATGCCAGCGATGTAGTCGCAGATGACGCGGGGCAGCGGCTCCTGGGCGGCTTTTTCGCGGTAGTTGCGCGGCAGGTCGTCGGGCTCTTCCATCCAGTGGGCAAAGAGCTCTCCCGTGATGCGCTCGGCATCTTCTTTCTCGGAAGCGAGCGCCGGACTGTAATACAAATTTTCGTAAAGAAAAGCCTTCAACCGTCGGCGCTCTTCTTCGACCGGGGCGCTAAAAGCGGCGAGCCGCTCGCGATGGCGACGGACATCCTCAAGTGAATGCACGCCCGCGGATTTCACACGTTGCGCCGTGTTCTTAATTAAGTCTCCGACGAACTCGTCAAAAATGCTTTTCAACGCCTCGTTGAAGACCAGCTTCTCCGCGGCATCCGGATATCGGTGTTTTGCCTCGCGGTAATGGCGCGCAAAAAGTTCCACGCTGTCCGCAATCTGCTCGACGGTGAGCAGCCGCGCTTCATAGCCATCGTCGAGGTCGGCGGTGTTGTAAGCAATCTCGTCAGTAAGATCGATGAGTTGCGCTTCGAGTGGCGGCCGCTGATCGAGCAGATACTCGGCGAGTTCCGGATGATCCTTAGCATCGCAATCGTGAGAGTGCTTGATAATGCCCTCGCGGACTTCGAAGCTCAGATTCAGCCCGCGAAACGCCGCATAGCGGAGTTCGAAGTCTTCGACAATGCGCAGCGCGTGCAGATTGTGATCGAACGACAGACCGTGACCGCGCATGGCGGTGTCAAGCGCCTTTTCTCCAGAGTGACCGAACGGAGGGTGGCCGAGGTCGTGCGCCAGGGCCAGCGCCTCCACCAGGTCGGTGTTCAGTCCAAGTTGCGCGGCGATGGTGCGCGAAATCTGCGCCACCTCAATAGTGTGCGTCAGCCGGTTGCGGAAGTGGTCGGAATAACGGCGGGTGAAAACCTGTGTCTTCGCTTCCAAGCGGCGAAAGGCGCGCGAGTGGACAACGCGATCACGGTCGCGTTGAAAGTCGTTGCGGTAGGGATGCGGCGGCTCGGGATGGCGCCGTCCGCGGGAGTCTCCAACGCGGACCGCATAGTCGGCGAGCATGAACAGAGTCTAGCACCCTGATTCTTGATTCTTGAACGTCGGCCGAGGAGCCGCAATCTAGTATTCGTATCCAAGAACCTAATCAAAGTTGAGCTACTGCATTTCGCGCAACTGCTGCAGAACTTCCGCCGCCTTCGGAATCTCTGGGATGGTGGCGGAAACCTTGCGCCAGCGCTCGCGCCCGTTTTCGTCGATCACAAAAGTCGTGCGGAGGGCGATGTCGGTGTCGCCCTTGCCGTGCGGGTGCAGCAGACCATACTGACGAATCACCCGGGCTCCAGGGTCGCTGAGAACCGTGAAATGATGGCCCGCCTGCTTGTCCCAAACCAGGTGGGCATGCTCCTGATCGTCGACGCTGATCGCGACCAGGCGAGCTTTGGCTTGTTCGAATTCGCCCGCATGCTGCGCGAACTCGCGCAGTTGGCGCATGCAGAATGGTCACCAGTATCCACGATAGAACACCAGTACAACCCGCGATCCGCGCAGGCTTGAAAGGGTGAAAGGCCTGCCATCCTGATCGTTCAAGGTAAAGTCCGGAGCAGGTTGCTGGCTGACGAATGACGACTGCGGTTTCGGCAGGATAATCTTCCAAACCACAAACCCAACCGCCAACAAAAAGAGAACAAGGACGGTCAGCAAAATCTTGCGGAGTAGTGACATGGTCGTGTGGGGGCGGGGCCTTGCTCGTCCAACCCGGTGCTTGCAGCCGTTACTGCTTCGAGCCCTCTTCCCTGGCCAGCTTCATCTTCGCGGAGTCGAGCTTCTTCTGCACCCGCGCCTGGTCTACCGGATCGACTTCCACAGCAATGGCGCGGTTCCATTCGGTGAGAGCGCGCTCCCAGTTGGTTGCGGCCAGCTTCAGGCGTCCGGTCTTCTGGTACAGATCGCCGAGGTGGTCGTGGACAGTGGGATCGGTGTTAATTTTCTGTGAAGCTTTAAGCAGATTGTCTTCCGCCAACTCATATTTTCCCAAGCGGAAGTACGCCCAGCCGAGAGAATCGAGATAGGCGCCATTCGTGGGATCGAGGTCCACCGCGCGCTTGATATAACCGAACGCTTCGTCGAGCTTCATGTTCTGATCGGCCAGCATGTAGCCCAGGTAATTCAGTGCCGAAGCGTGCTCCGGATCGCTGGCCAGCACCTTTTTGAACTGCTCTTCCGCCTCGGGGTAACGCTTCGCACGCTCAAAATTCGCCCCGCGGAGAAACCAGACGTACTCCTTGTCTTCCGACTTTTTCGATAGCAGCTCGGCTTTGTCGAGCGCCTGCTCGGCATCGCTGAAACGGCGCAGCCGCGTGTTCATCTGTGCCAGCGTGATGTAAATCTCGCGATCGTCAGCATCGCCCTTCAACATCCCGCGGACGTCTTTCATCGCCTTGTCGGCGTCGCCCATATCGGCTTGCTGCGCCGCCAGCACCATCTTCAGTTGGGGACTGGGCAGCTTTTGCACCGCTTCTTTAGCGGTATCGAGAGCTTTCTGCCATTCCTTGGCTTCACGCCAGGTATCGATGATCTCCTGATAACCGCGCTCCACGTTGTCATCGCCTCCAAGCGCGACAATCTCGCGGAAGGTCTCGTTGGCCGCCTGATTGTTCCCCTGGTCGCGGTAAATTGTCCCCAGCCGCTCCAGAAACACCGCCCGATTGCTCTTCTCGCCGGTCGAGTACTTGTCTTCTGGCTTCTCCGATTTCTTCAGCAGGTCTTTCATGATCGGAACGGCTTCGTCGTAACGGCCCTGCGCCTGGTAGATGGCGGCGATGTTGTACGGCACTTCGACCGAGTCCTGCACCATGGTCTCGGCTTTTTTCAGATCGTCGAGCGCGAGATCGTACTTGCCCTGCTTGCGGTAGATTTCCGCGATGCGCACGTAGGTTTGCGCATCTTCAGGATTCGCGTCCGCGATCACTTTGTATTGTTCGAGCGCGGCATCGGCCTGGCCATCGTTCAGCAGGTTCTGCGCCAGGCCGCGGATGGCGTCCAGGTTGTCGCGATCCATTTCAATCGCATGCCGGTACGCTTCGATGGCTTCCTTATACTTTTTCTGCTGTTCATAGGTATAACCGAGCGCCGAATAGAGCTTGGCCGAGCGCTCCGGGTTCGGCACCGAACTGAGTACCTGAGCGGCGCGGGCCGTGTCGCCCAATTCGTTGTAGAGATAGGCCAGGGTGGTGACCGCCTCTTCGGAGTCCGGCTGCAGTTTTACTGCGGTTTTGAACTCGCTCTCGGCTTTCTGCAGATCGTTGTTCAGGCGATATAAGCGTCCCAGAAGCAGGTGGTCATCCATGCTGTCGGGTTGCAGGCGGACGATCTGCTCATACTGCTCGATCGCCAGCTTGAGCACGCTTTCCGAACCGCTCCCGGATTGCATGTCGCCGAGCGAGCGTAAATAGATTCTTCCCAGCAGGCGCCGGGCTTCAAGATTGTTGGGATTGCGCTTGATAATGTCCTGCGCCTCCACCACCGCGTCGCGAATGCGGCCGGCTTTGGCATAGAGTTCGGCGAGGCCCGACGTCAGGTACGCAGAGGTGGGATCGGCATCAATGGCGGCCCGGTATTCATCGATAGCTTTATTCGCGTATTCGCTGTGACCGTTGGCCAGTTGTTCTTCGTACATATGCGCCAGGGCGAAATGGTAGTAGGCGGCGGCACGGTCGGGCATCTTGCCCTTGGCGGCAGGCTGAGTGGCGGCCATGGACGCGGAATCTGCGGCGCGAACGGGTTGGTTCTGGGCCAGCAAAAAAGACCCTGTGAGCACGATGCAAACAATCGAAAACCGTCTTTTCATGAAAATTCCTGCACTGGCAAATTGCAGCCCACACCTTCGTTGCCGCTGACCGATTGGATGCAGAACCGCAGCCATCCGGGTTTTCTTATTCTACATTTGGCGGGCCTTGCATTGGGAGAAAGAGCAGCCTCGCACTAAAGCCATGGTACAGGGGCTAATGGGCGGTTAATGTCAAAAAGAGTAAAGGCTAATGCCGGAAATGCCGCACCCCGGTGAAGATCATGGCCAGTCCAAGCCGATCAGCCGCCTCGATGACCTCCTGGTCGCGTACCGACCCCCCCGGCTGGATGATGGCCGTAGCGCCCGCCTTGGCGATCTCCTCAACTCCGTCCGGAAAGGGAAAGAAGGCATCGGAGGAGGCGACTGTCCCCTTCAGCGGCAACCGCGCCTTCATGGCGCCCAACTTGCACGAGTCGACGCGGCTCATCTGCCCCGCGCCGACGCCCACCGTCTGCCCATCGCGCGAGTAAACAATGGCGTTCGACTTGACGTGTTTGCAGACCTTCCACGCGAACTGCAGCGCCCGCTTTTCCTCAGCTGTCGGCGGGCGTTTGGTGACAACTTTCAAATCGGCCTCAGTCAGCTTCTGCAGATCGGCATCCTGGACAAGCATGCCTCCAGAAATGTCTTTCAGGACCCAGTTTTGCTGGCCGGCAGGAACTTCGACCAGCCGCAGATTCTTCTTCGCGGCAAACGCTGCTTTGGCGCCGTCATCGAATGCGGGAGCGGCAATGACTTCGAGAAACAGCTTGGCCATCTCGCTGGCGGCGGCCGCGTCTACGGTGCGGTTCACTCCAATCACTCCGCCAAATGCCGAGACCGGATCGCATTCCAAAGCCCGCGCGTAAGCCTCGGCCAGCGTCTTGCCGGTAGCCGTCCCGCAGGGATTTGTGTGCTTGATAATCGCGCAGACCGGCTCCTCAAACTCCTGCGCCAAGTCCCACGCCGCTTGCAGGTCCACAATGTTGTTATAAGAAAGCTCTTTGCCCTGCACTTGCCGCGCATTCGCCACGCCCGCTCCCGAACCATCGGAGTACATCGCGGCCTTCTGGTGCGGATTTTCTCCATAACGCAAGTCCGCCACTTTGTGAAAGGACAGCCGCAGGTTTTGCGGAAAGCCTTCGGTTGGATGTAGCTCAAAGTCCGCGCCCACGCGTTCGAGCGTCGAAGCGATGGCGGAATCGTAGGCTGCGGTCGTAGCGAATGCCTTCTGCGCCAGGCGCCACTTCGTTTCCCTCGACAAAGCGCCGCCCGAGCCGGCCATCTCATCGGCAATCGCAGCGTAATCGGCGGGCGATGTAACCACCGCGACGTCCTGAAAATTCTTCGCCGCCGAACGAATCATCGAAGGCCCGCCGATATCGATATTTTCAATCAACTCTTCAAAGCGCACGCCGGGCTGGGCAGCGGTTTTCTCGAAGGCGTAGAGATTGACGACAACCATATCGATGGCCGGGATACCATGCTCGGCAACCGCCGCGCGATGGCCACTGTCCTCACGACGATGCAGGATCCCGCCGTGCACCTTCGGATGCAGCGTCTTGACGCGCCCGTCGAGCATTTCAGGAAATCCCGTCAGTTCGGAAATGTCTTGCACGGTGATACCGGAGTCGCGCAGCAGCTTGGCCGTCCCTCCAGTCGAAACCAACTCCACGCCCAACGCAGAGAGTCTGCGGGCGAAATCAAACAATCCGGACTTGTCGGTGACACTGAGAATGGCGCGCTGGATCTTAGACATGAGGCCTCGGAGCAAATGAGAGATTGAGGAAGAAAGATTCTAGCAGGCCACTCGTGGTCTCACGACAAGATGGGGCGCATCATGCACCGCGTCTAAAACTTCGGCTTTGGAACCAACGACAATGGCAACGGGACGATAACCCGGGTTATCCCTGTTCTCCGTCTGTTCGCCAAAAAATAAATTATCTTGGTGGTTGCTTGGGAAGAGGTGTTTTTCTGCGTTTGCTGTTTACTGGTGGGTAACGGGGTACCCCCCCTCTTTTGGCGGTCTTTGGGAATCAATACTTTAGCTGGGGTTCCACGGCCAGGTTTTTGAGGAATAAGGACTTAGAGGTAAGGTCTTTATTCTTCTTTTACTTAGGGACGTTCCCGCCGCCGGCTCGGGCTCCGGGATGGGAAATTTTGCTTCCTTCCGACGTTGGACCCCATTTCGTCCCGATCAAAAAGTCAAGCTTGACAAAAG
>Ga0209415_10020808_pt1 | contig 10163 bp, 8 predicted proteins | sample PeaSoiSIISIP2007_FD_187696 | JGI IMG/M metagenome (GOLD analysis project Ga0209415, IMG submission 187696) | Peat soil microbial communities from Weissenstadt, Germany - SII-SIP-2007 (SPAdes) (version 2) | ecosystem: Environmental > Terrestrial > Soil > Wetlands > Peat | place: Germany...
CGCGCATATCCCGCGTGTACCGTCGTGTCCGGCAGCACCTGCCACACCGCGTTCAGCCTCGGGCTCGCCTGCCCGGCGCTGGTGTACGCGGTGAAACGGTCGAGCCGCAGGCCGTAGTTCAGCGTGAAGGTCGGCTGTACCTTCCACTCGTCCTGCAGATAGGCGCTGTAGATGTACTCGGTCTTCGCGCCGTTATCCACGATCGAGGTCGGAATGTCGTTGAGCGGAACCCCGACGCTGTTCGTCAGCAGCACTTGCGAGGTCGTCTGGCTGATCGAGTGATCCGTCTGCAGGAACGCGCCAGCCCGGAGCGTGTGGTCATCGTTGAGCTGGTAAGAACCGTCGCTCTGCGCCGCATACGCGACGTTCTGTTTGAATGCGGCTTGCGCGACGCCAGTGAACAGCAGGTCCCCGAGCGGGTCCGGTACGAACGTCAGGCTCGAATAGCGGGCGACGAAGGAGCTCTGCACGTTCAGCGCGCCTACCGAATGCTGCCAGCTGACGACGCCGAACTGGGTGATCTCGCGCTGGTTTTCGTTGAGATCCTGGCTCGGGTACATCGTCTGGCCGCTCACAATCAATCCGAGCGGAGGCTGTTCGCCGTTGAGATCCGGGATCTGAAATTTGCCAGCCGAGCTGCCGATCATCAGCGCCACCCGGTTGTGCTCGTCGAGGATGTCCTCGAAATAGCCGAAGACGTGGGATTGCGTGGTGTGGTCGTGGATCGGATTGGTGCTGCCATCGGGGGACTCTATGCCGAGGTCATTGCGCAGAAAATCGCCGGAAATGAAGTAGCTGAAGCTGCCCGAGCCGCCGCCATAGTTGAAACTGGGCTCGACCTGCGAGTGACTGCCTCCATAGAGAGATATCGCCCCGCCCGGCTCCATCAGACCGCTCTTGGTGGAGATGTCGATGATGCCCGCGGTGCGCAGGCCATACTCCGCCGGCAACGCGCCGGTGATCAGGCTCATCGACGAGATGAGGCGCGGATCCAGGGACTGCCCGAAAACGCTGATGCCTTCGGGCAGGACCAGGCCGTTGATCCGGTACTGCAGGCCGTTGTGCTCGCCGCGGACGTGAAACTGTCCGAACGAGTCTTGAGCCACCTCGGGCGCCTGCATGATGACCTGGTTGAGAAGCGTGTTGTCGCCGCCGGGCGTCGCCGCCACTGCGGCGGCGTCGATCGTGTAGGTCGACGCACCAGTCTGGGTCTCGATCGTGCTGCGGGCCTCGTTCAGGCGCTTGGCGACAACTTGGATCTCCGTCAGCGTTCCGATCGGAGCGTTTGGATCACCCGGATCGGCAAATGCCGCGCAAAGAGGGGTCGAACACGCGAGACTGATCGCGAAAGCCGCGGCCGGGGCGGAAGAACGGAACATGGTGAACTCCGAGCGAAGGCGAAAACGAACGAGGCCGCGGTTGCACCGCGGGCCGGTCAGTCGCAATCAGATCGGAGAGTGGGGCGGAGCTCTGGAACGATACGCGTGGGCGGGCGGTGGCGCGGAAACGCGCACCGCCGCGGTGTCGGCGATTTCGCCGAGCGGCGCTGCGAACGCAGCGGTCGGCAGCGTCAATATCGGCGCCGCGCCGGCCTGGGCGAACGCCGCACAGTCGCCGCAAACGACGCTGTGAGGAGCGGAGCCCTGGTCGGCTGCGCCGGCGGAGCCAGCCAGATGGCTGATGCCGTGAACAGTGCCCTGCACCTGCGCAATCCAAAAGATTGCGGCAAGTAAGACCGGGGCGAACTGACGAATTCGGCGCATCGAAACCTGCAGAGGATATGTCGCGTCGGCTCACGCGGGCGCCGACGACCCGGGAACTCTACTGATTTTCTGCCGCGGCAACAAGGAGACGGCCCGCATCGCTGCGAGAGTCAGCCGCGTTTGCCATCACGGAACTCCGCCTTTGCCCGCCGGAACGACGACCTGAGCGCGCTCGTTGACCACCTCAATGGTGACATGCGACAGACCGGAGAATGCTTCGAGCGCGCGACGGTAGAAACCAGTATCTCGCGCCTGCGCGGTCACGATCGAGACAATCGCACCGAGGTGACCCGGCCCCAGGCGCCACAGATGCAGATCGGCGACCCGGTCGCCGTTCGCCTCGATGCGTCGACGAATGCGCGTCGCGAGCGCCGTGTCCGGGGTCATGTCCAGCAGGATTCGGCCCGTGTCACGTACCAGAGCGTAGGCCCACAACGCGATCACCAGCATGCCGATAATGCCCATCATCGGATCCATCCAAACCCAGCCGAGGTATTTGGCGGCGGACAGCCCGAGGATCGCTAGCACGGACACGGCCGCGTCAGCCGCCACGTGAATGAAGGCGGCGCGCAGGTTGTGGTCCCTGTGTGCGCGGTGGTCAGCGTGGTCATGCGGCTCCTCGAAGTCCACCCTGTGCGTTGCCGAATCCGCACCGGACTTGAGGGTCACGTGCGCCACGAACTCGTGCGGCTCGGGAATGTCGCCGTCCGACTCGAAGTATTCACCGCGCCACTGAAGCGAGAATGGCATTCTCTGGCCGCCCGGGCGGTCCGTGTCGATCGACACGACGAGCGCACGAGCGGCCGGTTCGGTCAGTCCTGGAACCCGCATCCGAAAACGAGCGGATCGCTCGGCCTCGAAGATCTCGAGCGTCGCCGGCCCAAAGCGCGTCTCCAAGGCCTGGCCGTCGTGCGCGGCAGCGGAATCAGCGGCACCGTGCCCGTGCCCGTGATGATGGTCGTCGCCGCCGCTCAACAGCCAGGCGCTCACGATGTTCACGAACAGACCGAGGAAGGCAATCGGAATCGCTTCGCGGAAGTCAATGTGCACGGGAGTCAGAAAGCGCGTAATCGCCTCGTACCCGATCAAAAGCGCGATCAGAGCCAGAATGATGGCGCTCGTGAAGCCAGCGAGATCGCCGAGCTTGCCTGTGCCGAAGCTGAACCTTGCGTCGGATGCATGCTTGCGCGCGAAGGTGTACGCCAGGGCCGCGATCAGCATGGCAATCGCATGGGTGGACATGTGCAGACCATCGGCGATAAGCGCCAGCGATCCGAAGGCGATCCCACCGCCAATCTCGATCAGCATCATTGCCGAGCAGAGCACGATCACCGCCCACGCTTTGCGTTCGTTCCGCGCGTGTCCTTCGCCGAGGAAAATATGCGGATGCTCGCCCCCGGGTCGCACGCCGGCGTTCGTTGTCACGCTTCGGCCCTCACCTGAAATAGCTGTGCACGACGTCGATGAGTTCGTCCGCCGCCTGCGCGCGAGCTCCGCTAGCGCGGGATCCGGGGGCGACCAGATGCTCGCGGACGTGCTCCTCGACGACCTCGGCAAGAAGGCTGTTCGCAGCGCCCCTGCACGCCGCCAGAAGGCGCATCACCTCGGCGCAGTCGGCTTCACGAGATAGGGCTCGCTCCACCGATTCGACCTGTCCTTTGAGGCGTCGCACGCGGTTCAGAAGCTTGGTCTTTTGGCGGCGAAGGTGGCTCATGCGCGCTGCTATACCCTATCCGGATATGGTATTCGACCTCTTCGGCGCCCGTTCGTCAACTCGTGCAGCGACGTCGCTGCTGCGAATTGTCGCCGCTCTGTGCGACCGTGGGCCCGAATTGCGGCCGCGGTGCGGGTGCACGGACGGTCGTATAGCTGCCGCCGGTTTCGCGGCAGCCCACCGCTCCGAGGCCGGGAGCCGTGCCTGTCAGGACCTTGTTAACTGCAGAGCCCTGCCGGATAGTGAGCGCGACGTCCACGAGGGCGAGGCCTTTGCAGCGAGGTTGCAAGGCGGGGGCCGCCGCATCGGCGGATTCATGGATTGCGCGGGTGACAGATGCTGTTGTGGGCGATTGCACTAGGCGCGTTCTGCGCCACGCTTGCGGGAGGCCTGGTTGCGCTTCGCCTCAAGGACCGCCTGCACCTCATTCTCGGGTTCAGCGCCGGAGCGGTGGTTGCCGTCGCGTTCTTTGACCTCATTCCTGAGGCGATCGTCCTAGGGACACCGTTCTATGCGCCGGCGACGGTGCTTTCCTGGGTCGCGCTTGGGTTCCTGGCCTACCTCGTGCTTGATCGCATACAGGTCCTTCGGGGCAGCCGGGCGACCTATGACGGGAACGACGCAGGCCACATGGGACCGCGCGGTGCACTCGGCGCGGCGAGCCTCTCGACGCACAGCTTTCTCGATGGTGTCGCGATCGGAGTTGCGCTGCAGGTCTCAACGGCCGTTGGTGCCGTCGTGACGATAGCGGTGCTGGCGCACGATTTCTCGGACGGCATCAATACAACGAACATCGTTCTGAAAAACGGCGGCAGCCGGCGCCAAGCAGTGCGTTGGCTGCTGGCCGATGCATTGACACCGGCCGCAGGTATCGGTTCGACACTGCTGTTCAGGATTCCGGATTCAACCCTCGGCATCGTATTGGCGTCGTTTGCAGGATTTTTCCTGTACGTCGGCGCCAGTGACCTGATTCCTGAAAGCCATCATGCGCACCCGAAGCTGCTCACCACGGTCATGACCTTGCTCGGTGCTGCGGTTCTGTACCTGGCCGTCATGCTCGCCAGTCGCTAGGGGTACGGCGAAAGTGGGTCTTGAACGGACCGGAGTCTCTGACTGGCGAGCCCGTGTGTCGAGACAGCGTCGAGGAAAGATAATGAGGCGACGGCGCTCGCGTGCGCGATCCGGCTCGGTCGCGCTCGGACGAGGCGGCCTGCGCTGGCAAGGAGTTGTGACGATCGCTCGTACACCGGATATGCTTCCTCCGCCATCCGTTCCCACTATGGCAGCGGCGCCTCGACTGGTGCCTCGGACCGGCGTTGGATTGCGAGCGTCATGCCTACCGCGAAGCGCAACATGATCGAACTCACCAGTCGCCACGATGCTCGGGCCGCCGCGGTGGCGCCCGCAATCGTCACTGCATCGTCCGCGGCCACGGGTCACCGACCCCGTCCGCGGCGGTTGGCGCTGCTGACCGGGGTCGGCTGACGAACATGGCGCAGCGCGACCCTACGTGGGATCCGGCGTTTGGCGGACCGGGTGGCGGGCTGCCGCGGGTCGCGTGGGGCCGAGGCTCGTACGTCTACGATACGGCCGGCAAGCGCTACCTCGATGGGTCAGGTGGGCCGGCGGTTTTCTGCCTTGGTCACGGCCATCCCGAGGTCAATGCGGCCATCGAGCAGCAGCTGCGGCGCATCGCGCACGGCTATCGGTACACCTTTACGAGCGACCCGCTCGAGGAGTTGCAATCCCTCGTTGCCATCGCCTGCGGCCCCGATCTCGGTGCGATGGTGCTTGTCTCCGGTGGTTCGGAGGCCGTGGAGTCGGCGCTCAAGATTGCGCTCCAGTACCACAGCGCGCGCGGTGAGCAGTCGCGGCGACGCTTTATTTCCCGGCGCCGGTCCTGGCACGGCAACACGCTCGGCGCGCTGTCGGTGTCCGATTTTCGCACCCGGCGCGCACCCTTCGAGGGCGCGCTGATCGAGGCATCGTTTCTCTCGGCCGTGAATGCCTATCGACCGCCGCCGGGCGTGACGCCGGATGCAGTCGCAGCCGTATGCGCCGCCGAGCTCGAGGCTGAGATCGAACGCCTGGGTGCCGCGCGCGTCGCCGCTTTCATATTCGAGCCCGTGGTCGGCGCCGCGGGAGGCGTCGTGCCCGCACCGCCCGGGTATGCGGCGCGCGTTCGCCAGATTTGCGACCGCCACGGCGTTCTGTTGATCGCCGACGAGGTGATGTGCGGCTCGGGTCGCACCGGCACGTGGCGCGCCCTGGAGCACGATGGCGTCGTGCCCGACATCATGACGGTCGCCAAGGGCCTCGGCGGAGGCTATGTGCCGCTCGGCGCCGCGATCTATCACAGGCGCATCGCCGAGGTGTTGCAACGCACGGATGGCGGGCCGCTAACCGGCCACACCTTCACCGGCCACACCGCAGCCTGCGCGGCGGGCGTCGCCGTGCAGACGATCGTCCGGCGCGACCGCCTGATCGAGCGGGTCGCCGCCGACGGGCCCGTGTTCCAGGCAGCGCTCGCTGCCGAACTTGCTGACGTTGAGGCGGTTGGCGACGTTCGCGGCCGGGGATTCTTCGTAGGCGTCGAGCTCGTCGCCGACCGGGCGACCCGGGAGCCGTTCGCGCCAACGCTTGGGCTCAGTGCGCGGATCGGTCGGGCCGCTAGCGCGGAAGGGCTGATCTGCTATCCGGTGTCCGGCAACGTCGATGGCGTCTGCGGCGATGCCGTGATCCTCGCCCCGCCTTTCAACGCCAGCGCCGACGAGCTCGAAGAGATTCGCTGGCTTTTCGGCCGAGCGCTTCGGCGTGCCGTGGCGAGCCTCGCAGCGGACAGATAGCAGCGGCAGATCCGGGCGCGCCGCTGGCGAACCGGCATGGCGACGGCCGGCTCGTTGCCGTAGACGCGTCGTCAAAAATTATAGCCAACGCCGATCTGGCCATGCAGTGCAGTGTTGGGTACGTTGGCGGAGCCGTTGGCAATGGGGACCGACCAGGCGTAGCCCTCCGTGAATGCCACTTCCAGCGCGACGAAGGCTCTGTTGGTGAAGTAGAAGTCCTTCTCCACCGCCGCGCCAATCCCGATTCCCGAGTAATAGTATCCCCCGTCGAACAGCCAGGTTCCGTGCCTTCTTTCCTGACCGCGGACGGTGGTGTCCGGGTTCGTCAGGATCGGTCCGACGCCCAGATGAAAGACGAAGCCGTCGCGCTTCCACCCACGACCGAAGAAGAAGTAGTTGTAGCCGAAATGAATGGCGAAATATTGAATCTCACTGGGCGGGTTGCTCAGGAACAGCCGGTGGTGGATCTGTCCGAATTCCCACGCAGCGTCGCCGACCCAGCGGCTGATCCGAAAAGCGTAATAGGGCAAGTCCGGCCCGAAGGGCTTGGTGTCGTAATGGGCGGTCGTCTCGATGTCCGGATAACCGCTTTGGTGAACGGTGAGTGGGGTCGGAAAGTTAATTGCACTGCCACTTAGGAGCTCAAACGAGATCGTCTGGGCGTGTACGAAACTCGAAGCACCAACTCCCAGCAGCAATATCGATGCGAGGATTCGGCGCCGCTTTCGGGTGGCTGCTGCGTCGGGGATTATCAACAGCAACTCCTGCTGTTTGCCGCCAGTCTCGGTGCTCTTCGGTGGGCGCGCGAAGTCTACGAAATCGGTGCGATGCATGCGACGCAATGATCCGGGGGCGCTCGAGCAGCGACGAACATCGGGTGTTGAGCGCCTACTCCGACCTCCGCTCGTCGCCGGCAGCCGTCGATCGGCTCGCACAACTGCCCCCTCCCGCAGCGGAGGTCGGTCAACGTCCGCTTCCACGAAGCTCGATCAGGATGTTTGTTTCGCTGTTGCCTCGCGCGCTGCCTTGAGCTGCTGCCAGTTGGGAGCGTACTTGAGGGCCTCGTCGTATTTGGCAAGCGCATCTCTCGTCTTGCCCTGCCTTGCAAGCACATCGCCCGATGCTTTGAGCGGATCCGCCCAGTGCGGGCCGCGCTGGTTTGCGTCCTCGAGTTTTGCTGCGGCACCTGCTGGATCGCCGTGACGGGCGAGTGCGACGCCCCACGAGTAGTAGCCAGCGGGCAGGTCGGGCGCGAGTGCCACTGCGGCGGCGTACGCCCTCTGGGCGCCGGACCAGTCCCCCCGATCGTCGAGGATGTCAGCTCGGAACCGATAACAGTCGACAAATGTCCCGGCGGACTTCAGTACGGCATCCGCCGCGTCTAAGCGCCCCGCCGCTTCCTCCGCAGGCGCGATCCAGCATTGATAGCCCGGGTACCCGGTTGCAACTATGGGGTTGGCATTCGCCGCACCGAACGCCTCCATCTCGGCCAGTGCATTGGCCGTATCGCCGGCCTCGGCTGCCAGACGGCCACGCACGAAATGGGCTATGGCGCCAATGGTCGGATCGTGGGCGTCCTCGGTCATCGTCTTGAGCGCCAGGTCCGCTGCTTCCGTGTCGTGCAGCCGTGCCTGGATGTCGGCGATCGCCGGCCCGGACGTGTTGAGACCCGTTCCCACCCCGGCGTTCGCTTCGGCGTCGGCGACAGTCGCGTTCAACCATACGCCCAGATTCCAGGTCAGTGTGTCAACGTTCTGAAAATAGAGGTCAGGCGCGCGGCCGGGGCGACCTCCGGCGAGCTTGCGCATCACTTCACCGGCGCGCCACGCACCCTCCTCGTCACCAAGGACCCACAGCTGGTTGATGACGTTGTTGTAGCCGATCCAGTAGTCCGGCTTGATCTTCAGCGCCGCGCGGTAGAGCGACAGCGCCTCCTGCGGCGAGCCCCCGGTGTTGTTGATGGAATTGGCCCAGACATTCAGCAGGTACGGTTGATCGTCCCTGCTCGCACTGCCGGCCGCGGCCCGACAGAACGCAATCGCCTCTTCACTGCGTCCAGAGTTCTGCAAGTAGTAGGCCCAGCGCACCGGCTGGGACTTTGAGTAGACGTACGCGGCCGCCTCGACCGTGAGCTTGTCGAGCTCCATCGCCGACCCGCTAAAGGTCCTCGGCGGCACGCCATTGCCGCGGACCGTCAGTGCAAGGCCCCCGTTCGGGGTCTGAACCAGGTCTCCTTCGATGTGCACGTCGTGGCCGAACCGCTCCGTGAGCAGCCGCGAGATCTCGCCGATGGATACTCCGGTCTCTGGCACGCCGAGCCGGATGTTGCTCGTCCAGGCGCCGGACAGGCCGCGCGCGGCGGCGGCGCTGCGGGTGGCATCCTGCAGGCGACTGAGCTCGTCAAGCAGCCCGCCAGCCGCGATCTTTCCGCTGGGGACGCTGGCGGCGACGTTCGGCGCGATGTCGAACGGCTCGACGATCACCCGGTTCGAGGTAACCGCATCGCGGATCATGATCGCGGCGCCAACCCCGATGACGGTCGCGGTGAGTGCAATAAAGAGCTGGAAGCCGACTCGCAGTCGCAATCCAAAGCGGCGAATGTCAACCTCGCGGGCTTGTCCGCGAAGGAAGTGAAGGCGCGCTGCGTGCTCCTCTTCCAAGTGCCTCGCTTGCGTCTGCACGAGATGCGACTGGTGATCAAGATAGGCCGCGGTCTTGCGCGCGACCTCCGGATCCTGGCGGGAAGCGATCGCGGCGACAGCGGCGGCGAACGCCTCGGCACCGGCCGTTCCCTCGGCGGCCTCGACGTCCGGCTTCTCGTCCTCACCGCCGAGAATTCCACCGAGCAAGCCGTCAGCCATCTGAGCCTCCCCGCGACCTGTTGCTATGTTCGTGGAGCTCCGCACACTTGGCAACCACGAAGGAGGCGGCCCGGCGGAATCGCGGCATCCGGTCAGCCAGGGCGAGGTGCGTAGCGATCGGTCGCGGCCAAATCAACTGTGGGGGCGGGCGACATGATGCGGTCTGGGAGCCGTTATGACCCCAAAGCCACTGCTGCAGGGTGGCGTCGTTCAAGTAACGCAAGAGCCGGCCCAATCCTCGAAAAGGTCCCCGCAGGTACCGGCCAGCGCGTTGTTGGAGGGATTGCAGGCCGTGTAGCCGAGAACGTGCTGCGGTTGCCGCGGATGAGACGGAGCAGATATTGAGTTAACGTCAAACGTTAGGGCCGAACATCATCGCGAGCAGGCCACAGAACGGAGGAAGCAATGTCCCCACGCACCTTGTTTCTCAGCAGGCTGATCGGGCTGTACTGCATCGTGGCTGCGTTCTCCATGTTCTTGCGCCGCCAGGAGATGGTGCATACGGTGACGCTGCTCCTTCAGGACGGGCCACTGATGTATATCGTCGGTGTCGTCACCCTAGGCATCGGGCTGGCAATGGTTCTCACCCATAACGTCTGGTCCGGCGGTGTCGCTGCAGTGATCGTCACTCTGATCGGGTGGGCGGCCCTGCTCAAGGGGGCGCTCTTCATGCTGCTGACGCCGGAGACAGAGACGACGAATTTCCTGAACCGGCTCCACTACGCCGAGTTTTTCGAGTTTTATGCCGCATTTTCGCTCGCCGTCGGTGTGTACCTGACGTACTGCGGATTCACGGGGCGCTCGCGGACCTGACCGGGGCACCGATGTCGCGCGCTGAGCGAGCGTCGTGCGTAATTCTCACCATGTCCAGCGCCCTCATCGGCAGTTGCCAAAACTTCCGCCGTTGAAACGTCGGCGGTCGCAGCTGGCGGTGACCTGATTCCGCGCACCGTGGACGCGCGCGCGACCCAGGTGGTAT
>Ga0209415_10020809_pt1 | contig 10163 bp, 10 predicted proteins | sample PeaSoiSIISIP2007_FD_187696 | JGI IMG/M metagenome (GOLD analysis project Ga0209415, IMG submission 187696) | Peat soil microbial communities from Weissenstadt, Germany - SII-SIP-2007 (SPAdes) (version 2) | ecosystem: Environmental > Terrestrial > Soil > Wetlands > Peat | place: Germany...
GGTCATCCGGACCATCCTCGTCGCCCCCGATGGGGAGACCGATCGCGAGCTCTGGTTCGGCTAGGCCTCGGCCGACGGCGCCTCCACCAGGTTCCGGCGCTCATAGCCCCGGGATCACGCCCGGCGGCAACTGGTCGAGCCCGTCGGGAATGGACAGCTGACCCTGGCCGCTGCCGGGGTGGTCCGTCACGCCGTACTGCCAGAGCACCCGCCCCGAGTGGGGGTCGAGCAGCAACACCCGGTCGCGGAAGTCATCATTGAGCACGACCGTGCCATCAGCGCGGGGGACGGCCAGGCTCGGGTGGTCGAGACGGCCCGCACCGGAGAGGGGGCCGTAGCGCCAGAGAAGCGTCCCCGACGGTGTGACCGCCACCACCGCGCCCGGGTTCGAGTAGTCCGACACGACGACGTTGCCCTGCGCGTCGAGCTGCGCATCCGAGGGGTAGGCGACCGGGACGCGGATCGAGAAGACGACATGGCCTGCCGCGTCGAGCCGCACCACGCGCGGACCACGGATCTCGGTGATGAGCAGGCCGCCGCCGGGCAGGGGCGTGTCGCCGTTGGGCTCGCCATACGTCTCGGGCGGGTGGTCGACGCACACGCCGGTCCGGCCCCACTGGCGCACGATCTGCTTGTCCGGCGCGATCTCGATGACCCGGCAGTTGCCGATGTCGGCCACGAGGACGTCGCCGTTGGCCAGCGGGTAGGCGTCGTCGGGCGTGTGGAGATAGCCCGGGGCCGAGCCCACCACCCCGTAGTGGCCGTACTCCCAGATCACCTTGCGCGTCGCGATGTCGATGCGCACGACGACCTCGAGGTCCTCGTCGTTGGCGGTGATCGTGCGGCCGTCGGGCGCGATGAAGGCATCGTCGGCACTGAAGGCCTGACCCGCCGGCAGGCTCCCGGCCACCGGGAAGCGCCACATCACGTGCCCCGCGTTGTCGACCACGATGAGCCGGTCGTTGCCGCGGTCGGCGATCAGCAGACCGCCCGGGAAGGGACCGGCCGGGGTGGGGCTGGGGGCGAGTGAACGGCCCGGCCCCGGCGGCGAGGCCAGGACCGTCGCGGCGGACGGGAACGCGGATGTGGCGGGCGGCGCGGTCGGGGTCGGCGCGGTCGGGGTCGGAGGGGCCGTCGTCCCGCCGCAGCTCGCGAGCAGGATGGCGGCGGCGACCCCAAGAGCGGACAGCCGGCCCACCACGAGCCTCCTCCGGGCGCCAGGTGAGCCGCCATTCTACGGCGGACCCAACCGCGCCACGGTGCGCGCGGCTCAGACGCGTCCAGAGGTTCCCGTGGCGGCCCGGTCGACGGAGCAGGTCGCCGGCCCGTACTCGTCCCGCCGTCCCCCTGGCAACGGCGGGTCCGCTAGAGTCCGCGATGCGCCCAGGCAGGCCATCCGCGCGATTCGCGGGGATGCCGCTGGCGACGTGCGGGAGGACGGGCGACGGGAGGGGTCATGAGCGGGATACGCGGACACCCTGGATGGCGTCCAGCGGCCGGCGCGTCCTGGCCCTGGGTGCTGACGCCGCTGGCGATCGCGACCGCCTCTCGGGTCTTCTCAGGCTCCATGGTGTGGCTGGCCAACGCCCTTGGCCATCCGCACCGACTGAACCCGTTCGTGGCGTGGGACGCCGGCTGGTACCTCCAGGTGGCCAGGAGCGGCTACCACGCGGCGCCGGTGACGCTGAGCGCGACGAACGCGCACTACGACTTCGCGTTCTTCCCCCTCTGGCCCGCCGTCATCCGCCTCTCGACGCTCGGTGTGCTGCCCGCGGCCGCCACGTCGGTGGTGCTGGCCAACCTGCTCTTCATCGCCGCCGCGGTCCTCGTCTGGAAACTGCTGGCGGAGCGCTTCGAGCCCGCCCTCGCCACAGGCGGGCTCGCATTGCTCGCCTTCAGCCCGCCCGCCTACGTCTTCTCCCTCGCCTACTCGGAACCCCTCTTCCTGCTGCTTGCGGCGGGCTACTTCCTGAGTCGGACTCACCCCCTGCGGCGCGGACTCACCGCTGCGGTCGCCATGGCCGCCCGGATCAGTGGCGCCGCGATCGTCGCCTCGGCCGCGCTCGAGGCCCTCGTCACGCGCGGGCGCGAGCGGAGGGCGGCGCTGCTCACCGTGATCCTCGGCGCGGCCGCCTTCGCCGCCTGGTGGCTCTTCATCGCCTGGCTCGTGCACGACCCCCTGGGCTTCCTCCACGGCTCGCCGAGCTGGGGCCGCTCGAGCGGCTTCGTGCAGATTCTCGCCCAGGTCCGCCACCCGGACCTGCGCCGCCTGGCCGCGCTCGGCTTCACGGCCCTTGTGCTCGTCGGCGCGGTCCTCGTGCTGCGCCGAGACCGGGAGCTGGGGGTGTACGCCCTGGTGGCGGTCGCGCTCGGCCTGCTGCCGGGTGGGCTCATCGCCTCCATGCCCCGCTACAGCGTGGTGGCCTTCCCGGCGTTCGCGGGGCTGGCCGAGCGCCTCGGCCGCCGGGGCACGCTCGTGGTCGTGATCCTCTTTGGGTTCGCCCAGTGGTTCTTCGTGACGTGGTCCTTCCTCTATCCCCACGTCCAGGCACCCTGAGCGGAGGGTGGTCGAGAAGGCGCGGATCGTCGGACCGCGGACGCCCGCGCGACGCCCCGTGCGGTCGCGGTCGGGATCGGCTGGCCCGCGACCTCCTACGCGTCCCGCCTGCGGTAGTACGTCCGCCAGATCAGGCGGTGCACGGGCACCCAGCGCGGGATGTCGCGCAACACCGGGATGAGCGGCACCAGGGCCAGCAGCGCGGTAAGCACGATCATCAGGATGATGACGGCGAGGTCCGCGTTGGCCGCGGTGGAGAAGGGCGGGACCTGGTACCAGAACGTGAACAGCCACAGCCACGTCTGGCCCGGGTAGCTGCCCGTCTCGTTCATCATCCCCCACTGGTCGCCCGTGAGGTGCGCGGCGGCGGCCAGGTTCGACAGGTAGGACCCGTCGCCCATGAACAGCAAAGGCCGGGTGAAGTCGGTCTGGAAGAAGTGGCCGCTGTTGAGCAGGAGACTGTCGAGCCCGCCGGTTCGCGCCACCCCGAGCAGGTTGCCCATGAGCGTCGGCAGCGGCCCGTACGTGCCTGTGGCGACGACCACCTGTCCGCCGGCCACGGTCGCATCCGCGAGCGCCTTTGTATAGGCGTCGAGCCACGTCCCCTGCTGGGTCGAGCTCGCCTGCTCATAGGTCTGCAGGGCCGCGGTGAGCGTCGGGTTGCCGGCCGAGGCCAGGGCGAGCGGCTTCAGGACGAAGTCCTGGGCCGGATCGATGGGGGTGCTCACGCCCGCCCAGACTGCAGGCTGGATGGGTCCGACCGCCTGCGCGGCGCCGGCCGTGTCGTTGTACGGCTGTCCGTAGCCGGCGGTGTCGCTCTGGCCGGACAGCTCCGACACGGCGGTGGTCACGAAGTCGACCGGGTCGTTATGCGCCCAGCTCTGGATCGTGACGGACGGGTCATCGGGGGACGAGAACGCGGCCGCCAGGACCACCACCAGGATGGCGGTGCCGAGCAGCGCCAGCACCGCCTCCTTGACCAGGTCATACCGGACCATCCGGACTCCGGCGTAGTAGCTCTCCTGCGAGGATGCGGCGCCGCTCACTTCGAGGCCTCTGCGCTCTGCTGCGCGGAACCCGCCGGGTCAATGGGCTTCACCACGCCGCGCATCCGGACCTGTACCACGTGGAGGGCCACCAGTACGGTGACCAGGATCGGGAAGATCATCACGTGCAGCCCGTACATCTGGCCGAAGTTCAGAACGTTGAAGAAGGCGCCGATACCGGCAGCATTCGTCGCGTCCTTTGCATTCACCGCGATCCACTGGCCATCGAAGTTCTGCTGCGAGACGTAGCCGGTGAATGCCGTGACGACGCAGACGGCGAAGATCACCACGCCGACCATCCACGTGGCCGCCCGGCCGTCGCGCCAGCTGGCCATAAAGAACTGGCCCCACAGGTGCAGCACCATGAAGACGAAGAAGACCTGAACGGCCCAGAAGTGGAGGCTGTTCACGAAGTGTCCGGCGCTGGAGATGTGCCACCACTGGGGCCCGAAGAACGCGAGTACGACGCCAGAGGCGATGGTCCACGCGAGGCCGGCGATGGCGACCACGCCGAACACGTAGACCCACGACCCGACGTAGTACGGCATGCGGTGAGGCAACAGGGAGTCGAGCGGAAGGCGGCGCTCCAGCCACCGCCGGATCGCGAGCGTCCAGTTCCCGGCCTCGTCGTCGTGCGAGGAGCCGCGTTCAATCATCGTGGACCTCCGACTGCTCCCGTGTGGACTCCTCGTGCGGGAACGGCGCCAGGAGCGCCAGCAGGAACACGACGACCATCCCGGCAATCATCAGGATGTTCGGCACGGAGATCAGAATGAAGTTCCACGACAGGTACTGCGCGGGCGCGTCCAACCAGACTCCCCCTTCCCTTTGACCCGGGCACATGGCCACGGCATGCGTCTCGGCGCGCGAGCGTCCGGGACCACGCCGAGGCCCCTTCGGCGATGCTGGGGACCCAGGAAGCACCGGAACAGGGGCCATTTGCCCCGGGAGGGCGTGCCATACGGCCTAAACCGGGGAAGGGGGACCCCGATCGGCCGGCCGCTGACTCGCGAGCGCGTCAGACGGGCAGGGGCCACATTGAGGTCACCGACGGCTGGAGCGGCAGCACCAGCACGAACTGGTTGCGCAGCGCGGCGTTCCGGCCGTGCGGGCGGTACGGGACGAAGGCACGGCCGATCTGGGCAACGCTGAGGCGGGCATCGGGGGAAGGGCCCGGTGCCCAGGGGGCACCAACTGGCCTCGGGTACAGGGGGTCGAGCACCCGCACGGCGGTGACCCGTGCGGAGGGGTCGGTCGCCGGGTCGGCCGTCGCCTCGAAACCGCTCATCACCCAGGCATGCGCGCCCTGCCACATGAGCAAACCCACCGGTCGACCGGTTTCGACGATCGCCGCCGCGGCGAGCGCGAGGGCGGCCTGGAGCGTGGGCGCACTCCGTACGGCATAGAGGCCGGCGCCTGCAGCCGTCAACCCGGAGGCCCAGCCCTGCGCGCTGGCGCCGTGCGTGCCGCCTGCGTACTGGCTTGTCGGGTTGCCCATCGCCACCGCCAGCTCGAACAGGCGGTGTTGCGTCGTCGCCGTCTGGTCGTGGGTCGTGTCGATCATGTTCAGCATCATCTGCATGCTCGCCCCGACGCATTGCACGAGGTTGGTCTGCGAAACGAAGATGCCGGGCGTGTAGAGGTCGATCCGGACCGGCCGGTTCGCCGCCAGGAGCGCTTCCGCGGCTGTCCAGACTGATGCGGGCCCGAGCGGGGCCGCGAGCGGTGCATTGACCTGCGCGGACGCGAGCATGGGCCGCACTGTCCAACCCGCTGGACCCGGCATCGCCGAGGCGGCTGCGCCGGGCCCGGAGGCCGAAGCAGTCCGGACCGACAGTCCCGTCGCAACCGTGACAAGAGCGATGAACAGAATCAGCGTGCCGGGGAGCCGCTTGTGGCCGGGCATCAGGGGCGGAGGATACCGCGGTGAGCATTGTCGGTGAAGGTTCGTTCACGCCGCCTTACCCGGGGTCGGACGCTGCCTTCAGGAACGGCTCAGAAACGAGGGGGAGGATGACCATCGTCGGAGAGCGGATCCGGTGTCCCGGTACCCTCGTGAAACCGGTTCGCAGGCAAGGTCCGCTCCCCGACCGTCCTGGCTGATCGAGACCTGCGGCCCACCCCCGGGTGCGCCGCCCTACTGGACGAGGTAATGCCGACTCCTGCTCTTCCGCTCCGCCGTGTGCCCTACCCACGGACCTGGTCCGTGCGCGCCATGGACGTGGCTGCCCTGGTGCTCGGGAACGGCCTGCTGATCGGCGCGATGTGGGTCCGCCACGGCCAGCTCGTGGAGCTCCACTCGATCCCGGGGGTCCTGACGGCCGCCGGCCAGCTCGCTGCCCTGTACGGCACCTACCTGGTGCTGTTGCAGCTCGTCCTGATGTCGCGCAGCCCGTGGCTCGACCAGATCTTCGGTTCGGATCGCCTGGCAGAGCTCCATCGCTGGGTCGGCTTCTCCGCCATCCTGCTGCTGGTCGGGCACGGGGTTCTCACCATCGCCGGGTACGCGCTCGCGGACGGCAGCAGCCTGCCAGCTGAACTGGCGACGATCGTGACCACCTACCCCTACGTCCTGATGGCAACCGTCGGCCTCGCCCTCTTCGTCGTCGTCGGGATCAGCTCCGTGCGCCTGGCGCGGCGGCGTCTCTCATACGAGACCTGGTACGGCATCCACCTCTATGCGTACCTGGCGATTGCGCTCACGTTCCTGCACCAGCTCGCCGTGGGTACCGACTTCATCGGCGACCCGCTCGCGCGCCTCTACTGGATCGCGCTGTACGTCGCGGCCGGCACCCTGCTGCTGGTGTTCCGGTTCGGGCAGCCTGTCCGCCTCTCGATCCGCCACCAGCTTCGGGTGGCCAACGTCGTCCCCGAGGCGCCTGGCGTGATCTCGATCTACGTCACCGGGCGCGACCTCGACCAGCTCGCCGTGCGGGCCGGCCAGTGGTTCCGTTGGCGCTTCCTCACCGCCGACGACTGGTGGCGGAGCCATCCGTTCTCGCTCTCCGCCGCCCCCAACGGCCAGTTCCTCCGGTTGACCGTCAAGGAGCTCGGCGACCACACGAGGATGTTGCAGCGCCTGCGGATCGGCACCCGCGTGTTCGTCGAAGGGCCGTATGGCAACCTGACCGGGGCCCGCCGCACGCGGCCGCGCGTGCTCATGATCGCCGGGGGCATCGGCATCACGCCGCTACGGGCGCTGCTCGAGGAGCTGCCGGCCGGGCGTGGCGACCTGACGCTGGTCTACCGGGCGCGCCGGACGGAGGACATCGTGTTCCGCCAGGAGCTCGACCAGCTGGTGGCCCTGCGCGGGGCCACCGTCCACTACGTCGGCGGTTCGCGTGGGACGCCCGAGCAGCCGACCGATCCGCTCGGGCCGGGACCCCTGCGCCGGCTCGTCCCCGACGTGAAGCAACGCGATGTCTACATTTGCGGCCCCCTTCCCATGATGGAGGCCGTCCGCCGAACGTTGCAGGCCCTGCAGGTGCCCGCCTCCCAGATCCACGACGAGCGCTTCGCGTTCTGACACGGGAGAACCAGATCGTGCTTCCCCGACGTGCCGTCATCGCGATCACCACCACGGCGATCGCCCTGGTTCTGCTGCTGAACTTCCGGACGCCATCCGCGTCGACCTTCGGCCCGACCCCGCTCGCCGTCGGCCAGCCGGGCCAGCAGGCCGGGGCCGGCGTCGCGTCGGTCGGCTCGTCGTCGGCCGGCTCGTCGTCGGCCGGACAGGGTTCCAGTCAGGCCGCCGGCCAGGGGCAAGCCACCGGCCAGGGGCAGGCCACCGGCCAGTCGCAAGCCGCCGGCCTGGCGCAGGCCAAGTCGTTGAAGAATGGCCAGTACACCGGGCCGGTCGAGCAGATCCCGTTCGGCAATGTGCAGGTGCAGGTGACGGTGCAGGGCGGGAAGGTCGTCGACGTGCAGGCGCTCCAGCTGCCCACCGCCCACGCGCGCTCGCAGCAGATCGGCCAGTATGCGTCGCCCATCCTGCGCCAGGAGGCCCTGCAGGCGCAGAGCGCCCAGATCAATCTCGTGTCGGGCGCTACCTACACGAGCGAGGCGTATGCCCAGTCGCTCCAGGGGGCACTCGACCAGGCTGCCGCATGAGCGCGGAGGGCGCGCCCACCGTGCAGGGTCCTGATCCCGTGCCCGGCGCGTTCCGGCGGGTCGAGCACATCATGGGCACGGCGATCACCGTGGACGTGCGGGAAGGCGACCTCGGACCGGCCGACCTGGATTCCGCGTTCGATCGCCTGCGGGCGGTGGAGGCCCTGTTCAGCACGTACCGCCCGGACAGCGAGATCAGTCGGCTCGGGCGGGGCGAGCTCGCCGAAGCAGCGTGCAGCCCCGAGGTGCGGCAGGTGCTGGCCCTGGGTGACGACCTGCTCCGGACCAGCGATGGCTACCTCGACGTCCGCGGCCACCGTCTCGACGGGCATCCCGACCCGACGGCCATCGTCAAGGGCTGGGCGGTCGAGGAGGCGGCCTGGATGATCGCGGAGGCCGGGGCGCGCCGGTTCGCGATCAACGCGGGCGGCGACATCGTGGTCCGTGGTGGGGTGGGCGCGGCCGAACCCTGGCGCGTCGGCATCCGGCATCCCCGGGAGCCAGACCGCGTGGCGGCAGTCGTGTTGCTTCGCGACGCGGCCATCGCGACGTCCGGAGGGTACGAGCGGGGAGATCACATCGTGAATCCGCACACGGGCAGACCTCCGGCCGACCTCCTCAGCGTGTCGGTTGTCGGGCCCAGCCTCACCTATGCCGACGCGTATGCCACGGCCGCCTTCGCCATGGGCCTGGACGGGCTGTCCTGGGTGGCGTCGCACCCGGGCTACGGTGCCTACGGGATCACCGCCGACGGGCGCGTCCTGTGGACGCCGGTGATCGACCCGCTGCTGGATCGCTGAAACCCTCCAGCTCGACGGAGCCAGTGGGGGGCAGTTACTGCCCGATCGGACATGTGGTGCCACCATAGGGGAGTGACCAGCACGTACCGGCGCGCCTGTCTTGCCGCGCTGTGCGTTCTTGCCGTCGGGTGCGGCGGGGTATCGTCGCCGACCCCTCCCGCGAGCTCGCCGGTCGCCTCGCAAGTGGTCTCGCCGGTCGCCTCGACGGGATCGGCCGCTGTCCCCTCGACGCCCAGCGGTCTCAGCTCGACGGCGAACTCGCTGGTCCCGCCGGCTGCCGCGTCCACCCCGCCGGACTGGCCGACCTACCATGCCAATGCTGCGCGGACCGGCGCTGTGACAGACTTCCCGGCGCCGGTCGGTGGCCTGGTCACTGCCTGGGCAGCGGCACTGGATGGCGCGGTCTATGGCGAGCCGCTCGTGGTAGGCGGCCGGGTTCTGGTGGCGACCGAGAACGACAGCGTCTACGCCCTCGACCCGGCTTCCGGCCACGTCCTCTGGCGGCGCCACCTGGGTACCCCCGTGCCACTTGCGTCGCTTCCCTGCGGCAACATCGACCCACTGGGCATCACGAGCACCCCGGTCTACGACGCGAGTAGCGGGACGCTCTTCGTGGTCGCCGAGGTCAGCGGACCGCATCACGTGCTTGTCGCGCTCGACCCGGCGACCGGCGCGGTCCGCTGGTCGCGGGGCGTGGACCTGCCCGGCGACGACCCCACCACGCACCAGCAACGGGCGGCGCTCGCCCTCGGCAACGGCTATGTGTACATCGGCTTCGGCGGTCTGGCCGGCGACTGCGGCGCGTACCGGGGCGAGGTCGTCGGGGTGCCGGTAAGCGGACAGGGCGCGACCATCGCCTACCGGGTGCCCGTGGCGCGCGAAGGGGCCGTGTGGGCCCCCGGCGGCCCCGTGCTCGACGCGTCGGGGAACCTCTACGTGTCGGTCGGCAACGGCAGCTCGACGACCACGTACGACGGCAGCGACTCCGTCCTTGAACTCTCGCCCACGCTCCAGCTCCGCTCCCGCTTCGCGCCGTCGCGGTGGGCCCAGGACAACGCTCACGACCTCGACCTCGGCTCGCTGAGCCCGGTGCTCGTCCCGGGCGGCTTCGTCTTCATCGCCGGCAAGAGCGGCATCGGGTACGTCCTGCGCCAGGGGGCCCTGGGCGGGGTGGGCGGAGAGGTTGCGTCGCATGCGGTGTGCCCCGCGTTCGGGGGCGCCGCGCAGAGCGGCGCGACTGTGTACGTGCCGTGCTCGGACGGGCTTCGCATGGTCGTGATCGGGTCGAGCGGCGCGATCCACGTGGCATGGCACACGAACTCGGGCGCCACCGGGCCGCCCGTCGTGGGCGGAGGCGCCGTCTGGAGCCTGGATCTCGCAGCCGGAACACTCCTGGCCCTGTCGCCTGCGGCGGGTAGCGTCCTGGCGCGCATCGACGTGGGCCCGCTGCCCCATTTCGCCTCGCCCACTCTCTGGGATGGCCTCGTGCTCGTCGGCACAATGCGCGGTGTCACCGCCATCCGGGCGGGGGGATAGGAGCTAGCGGGCAGCCAGTTGGCGTAGCTCGGCAGCCCGCCCGCGCCCAGGCGTGCATGTCTGCTGGGATGGCCGTCTCGCGGCGGACCAGCCGTTCAGTGCACGGCGGTCCCG
>Ga0209415_10020810_pt1 | contig 10162 bp, 11 predicted proteins | sample PeaSoiSIISIP2007_FD_187696 | JGI IMG/M metagenome (GOLD analysis project Ga0209415, IMG submission 187696) | Peat soil microbial communities from Weissenstadt, Germany - SII-SIP-2007 (SPAdes) (version 2) | ecosystem: Environmental > Terrestrial > Soil > Wetlands > Peat | place: Germany...
GTCGCCGTAATTCTTCTCGATGAGCGGCTCGTCGTCGGCCGGAGTCAACTCGGGGACGATCCGCCAGTTCTCGCTCTCCCTGGCAAGCTCCTCGTCGGAGTGCTGGACCCAGACGACGGGGACGCGTTCCCGTCGAGCCTTCTCGACCAGGCTGCCGATGTTGGCTATGACGGCGTCCCGCTCGTGCGCCCCCTCGACCACGCCGTTCTGCACGTCGACGACGATGAGTGCGGTGTTCGGCCGGTTCTCGAGTGTGCTCATCGTCTCTCTTTACTCCCGCCGGACTCCTGTGTCCACCCCTCGTCGGTTTCGTCATCCAGAAATGTCGCGCTCTTCAAAATGACGAACGGACACGGTCGAACGCCCTGACTCGCGACTGTCCGCCACGATGGCGGAGAGCCAACCCGACCCGGGCAGGGGTGTCACAGCATCGAGGTCGGCGACGCTGGTGCCGTCGATGAACATGTCAAGGTGAGTGGTCCGCCCAGCCGATTGACTCACGCAGGCCCCCTCGATCGTCGTCTCTGTCGTACCGAGGGGAGTTGGAGCGATACCCTGCTTGAGAATGTGCGCCGGTCGAGAAACGCTGGGCACACCGGTGTTCTCCTCGATGAACCAGAGCCCACTGACGAGCTCCAAGAATTCGAATCTCGTCTGGGCCGTACCGGAACCCCGAGTACACACAACCCCGAAGCCGGCCCCGAGCGGAGCGGAAGCACTCTCCGTTGCCGTCACCGCGACGCTCATGGCCTGAACCGGCTGGGTGAACGGGGCCGGTGAGAACCAGTGGATGTTCCCCGTGGGGACGATCACATACATGCCGTGGCTGTAGGAGTAGCTCACGCCTCGCGTCGACGCGTTGAACCAGCCGGAAAGCGGATCGCTGAAGTTGTCCGAGAACACCACAGTGCCCAGGTTGGCGGTCGCAGAGGTGCCGTTGGTGCGCGATCCACGTGCGAGGTCGACTCCGACGATCAACCCAACGATGAGAAGGACCACACTTCCGATTGTCCCGATCACCACTGTCCGACGACGACCCTTCGTGCCCTGAACATGGATGTCCTGCGTCGTTCCCGTCGGTGTCGGACCCGTCGCCGACCAGCCGGGCGCCCAGGACGGCGACGGTTGAAGAGATGGATGCAGGTGGGGTGGGTACCACTTACCATCCGACGCGATCCACCAGCCTGGTCCCTGCGATGCGTCGCTCATCCTGACTCCTTCGCCCCGGGGCGTTTCCTATGGAATCGACCAGCGGGAGCCGGCGATTGACCGCGGAGAGGAAAAAACTGGCTGAGCAGGCGCTGGGCGGCGGGACCCCCGCTGACAGTGTGCCCGATTCGGCCCGGACCCTCGAGACGGCCAGGGCACCGGGTCTTGACCCTGTCGGAATGCGGAGTCAACACTTGAGGTGTGTCAAAGGAAGAGATCGATGCGTATTTGGCGCAATTAGAGGAGCCCAAGAGATCGACGTTACGTGAACTGCGACGCACCATCGAGGGCATCATTCCCGACGCTGAACAGGGCATCTCGTATCGCATGCCGGCCTTCAGACTCCGGGGCAAGGTGATCGCCGGATTCGCGGCGTTCAAGAACCATCTCAGTTACCTGCCCCACAGCGGATCAGTTCTGCCGGAACTGCACGACGAGGTGGCCGAGTACGAGACCACAAAGGGGGCGCTCCACTTCCCTGTCGATTCACCCCTGCCTCGACCACTCGTGAAGAGACTCATTGACATCCGTATCGGCCAGGCTTTTGGGGATTGAGTAGGTCGTCCCACGAAGTTGGCCGGTCTTTGTTCTCGCCGACATCGGCGATCGCTTCCTGTGACGGATTAGTCGAACCAGTCCCAGCGCCAGGGAGTGACGGTCTCGATGGGGCCGGCGTGGATGACGGCACCGGCGTGGGGGCGCCCGTGCCCGACGACCTCGTCGAGAGAGGCCGAGACGTCGAGAGGTTCGGCGTCCAAGAAACAGACCGTCACCCGGCGCTGCCCCGGATGCCAGGCACCGCGCCGTTGCGTTTCGGAGACGAAGCTCCACACGCCCGCCACTCCGGGACAACCGAGCAAAGCGTCGCGGTCGACCGATCCCGCGTCTGCTGGTTCGTGCGCCCGCTCCTCCACCACGATGTAGGCCCCCCGGTTGGGCCGGTAAGGCACGGCCTCGGCCGAGATCAGCACGCGCGGTGCGGCGGCCACCGTCTCGACGTCGAACGGTCCTGACAGCAGGGCGCGGCGGTGCTGATGGAATCGGCCCACGGCTCGAAGCTGACCACCCAGGGCCTGGAACTGCTCGAGCGTCTCTTCGATGGGTTCCGTCATCAGATAGAGCGTGACGTAGTGGACGGCGTCGAGGAGGTCCCCGTCGACGGCGCGAGCGGCGCGACAGGCCGGAGTGGAGACCCAGCGTTGGCCGAAGGCCATCCCCAGCAGCGGATACTGCTCGGGCATATGGTCGAGCTGGTGCCACTCGTTGTAGGAGTGGTGCTCCGACGGATCGGTGATCTCGGTAAAGGAGAAAAACCCCACCTTCACCTTGTTCATGACGATCCCGCGTTCATGACGATCCCGCGTTCATGACGATCCCGCGTTCATGACGATCCCGCGTTCATGTCGTGAAGCGCGCCGCGTCCTCGGAGCCGCCGGTGGCGTCTCCCTCGCTGTAGGAGTGCGCGCCCGCCCCCGCCAGCCGGCCCCCGGCCACGATGAGGTACTCGTCGCGGATGGGACGGTCCTCGAACCAGCACTCGAGGATCTCGCGGGTTCCGGCCGCATAGCGCGCTTGCGCCGAGAGCGACGAGCCTGAGATGTGGGGAGTCATGCCGTGGTGGGGCATGGTGCGCCACGGATGGTCGTTCGGCGCCGGCTGGGGGAACCAGACGTCGCCGGCGTACCCGGCCAGCTGGCCACTCTCGAGGGCGCGGACGACGGCATCGCGATCGCATATCTTTCCCCGGGCCGTGTTCACCAGATAGGAACCGCGCTTCATCGTGCCGATCAGCGCGTCATCGAACAGACCCTCGGTCTCGGGGTGCAGGGGGGCGTTGATGGTGACGACATCGCACTCGGGGACCATCGACGCCGCCGTCGGGTGAAAGGTCAGGCCCAGTTCCTCCTCCACCGATTCCGGCAGGCGGTGGCGGTCCGTGTAGTGGAGCTTCATGTCGAAGGGCTTGAGCCGACGCAGAACGGCCGAGCCGATCCGGCCGGCGGCCACGGTGCCGACGGTCATGCCCTCGACGTCGTAGGAACGCTCCACGCAGTCGGCGATGTTCCAGCCGCCCCGTGTCACCCAGCCGTACGAGGGCAGGTAGTTGCGGACGAGGGACAAGATCATCATGACGACGTGCTCGGCCACACTGATGCTGTTGCAGTAGGTGACCTCGGCCACGGTGATGCCCTTCTCGATGGCGGCCTGGAGATCGACGTGGTCCGATCCGATGCCGGCTGTGATGGCCAGCTTGAGCTTCGGCGCCCGGGTGATCCGCTCGGCCGTCAGGTAGGCCGGCCAGAACGGCTGGGAGATCACGATGTCGGCATCGGCCAGCTCACGGTCGAAGACGGAGCCGGCACCGTCCTTGTCGTCGGTGACGACCAGGGTGTGACCGGCGTCCTCGAGATAGCGGCGAAGGCCGAGCTCTCCCGAGACACTGCCGAGCAGAGCTCCGGGGACGAAGTCGATGGCGTGCGGCGTGGGCAGGGTCTGCCCGTCGGGATAGGTCTCGAGGACCGGGATGCCGTCACGGGGATACGTCTCGGGGTACCCGTCGACGGGATCCTGGTAGAGCACACAGACGATCTTGGCCATCTTCGCTCCTCTTGGTGGTGCGGCTCCTGTGGGGACCGCTCGTGTGGCTGACAGATTTCTCGGCGCCGGCGTCCGGTCAGGAGCCGATGACGACGACCGAGCGCAGCACCTCGCCGCGTTCCATGCGGTGGAAGGCCTCCTCGACGCCGTCGAGCGGGATCGTCTCGGAGACGAAGCGGTCGAGGTCGAGGCGGCCCTGGAGATAGAGGTCCACCAGCATGGGGAAATCCCGCGAGGGCAGGCAGTCGCCGTACCAGCTGGGCTTCAACCGGCCCCCCCGGCCGAAGAACTCGATCATGGGCATGTCGATGCGCATGTCCGGCGTCGGCACCCCGACCTGGACGAGCGTGCCGGCGAGGTCCCGGGCGTCGAAGGCCTGCTGCATGACGGTGGCGTTTCCGACCGCTTCGATACAGACGTCGGCGCCGAAGCCGCCGGTCAGGGCGCGGATCCTCTCCACGGGATCACCCTCGGAGGCGAGAACCACGTCGGTGGCGCCGAACTGGGTGGCCAGGTCGAGCTTGCGGGGATCGAGGTCTACGGCGATGACCTTGGCGGCACCGGCCAACCGGGCCCCGGCCACCGCCGCGCAGCCCACTCCCCCGCAGCCGAAGACGGCCACGCTGTCGCCGTTCGTGACCTCACCGGTGAACATGGCCGCCCCGAGGCCGGCCATCACGCCACAGCCGAGGAGTCCGACGGCTTCGGGGCGGGCCCGGCTGTCCACCTTCGTGCACTGGCCCGCGGCCACCAGGGTCTTCTCGGCGAAGGCACCGATGCCCAGGGCGGGCGCCAACGGCGTCCCGTCGGCCAGCGTCATCTTCTGGGTGGCGTTGTAGGTGGCGAAGCAGTACCAGGGCCGGCCCCGGCGGCAGGCCCGGCACTCTCCGCAGACCGCCCGCCAGTTGAGGACCACGAAGTCGCCCGGCGTCACCGAGGTCACGTCGGGCCCGACCGCCTCCACCACACCGGCCGCTTCGTGACCGAGAAGGAAAGGGAAGTCGTCGTTGATGCCCCCCTCGCGGTAGTGGAGGTCGGTATGACAGACGCCGCAAGCCTGGACGCGCACGAGTGCCTCGCCCGGACCGGGGTCCGGGACGAGCACCGTCTCCAACGTGACGGGTGCGCCCTTGGCCTTGGCCACGACGCCGCGTACTTCGTGTCCCACAGCCACTGCCTCCTCGGTCGACGGCCCCGGTTGTCGTCCTGTGCTGCCGGGCAACCTACAACGCGCCGCCGCGGAGATCGACACCGTGGCCGCCCGTCGAGTCGGGCGGTTCGAAACCCAGCTGCTGTCCGGCGTAGTCCATACACAGGGCGAAGGCCCGCTCACCGGTGATCACCGAGTCCCGTAGCGCCACTTGGACGCCGAGGCCGTCGAGAAGTGCGGTGAAGGAGAGGGCGAAGTCTTCGGGCACGACATCGGCGAATTCCCCTGTCCGTTGGCCGTCGGCCACCACGGTGGCGATGGTCCTCCGCCAGCGCTCATCGAATTCCTCGCGTACCCGGGCCACCTCGGGGTGACGGACCGACTGCGCCCAGAGGTCGAGCCAGAGCACCCGAGACTCGGCCGAGCCCCCGTCGTCGTCACCGGGATTGCAGCTCATCCGGACGATCTCGGCCAGGCGCTGCCGGGCGCTCTCGAGCGCCGCCGTCCGCCGCGACCCGGCGTCGTAGAAGAGGTCCTCGCCATAGCGGAGTGCCTCCACGAGAAGGTTGCTCTTGGTCTTGAAGTAGTAGACGACGAGGGCGGGACTGGCACCGGCCCGTTCGGCCACGTCGGTGATGCGGGTCTCGGGGAATCCGCGCTCGACGATGACGGCGACCGCGGCCTGAAGCATCTGTTCGCGGCGGACGTCGGCCACAGCGACCGCGGGCACGGTCACCGTTTCACCGGGTTCACCGGGTTCACCGGGTTCATCGGGTTCACCGGGTTCATCGGGTTCATCGGATGCGGTACCGCCGACGATCCGAGAGGGCGTCCGGTATAGCCCCGGGCCAGCATGGTCACCAAGTGGTAGACGCCGTCTTCGTCGGGTCCGAGGGGTCCCGGGATGTGCCGGGGCGACGACATGCCGCGCTGCACCGATTCGCAGGCGGCCCAATCCTGCCGATTGGTGATGTCCCAGAAGTCGATGGCAGAGGACGGATCGAAGTCGGCCCGTTCGAGATCCTCGGGGGCAAAGGACCAGGTGCACCGGATGCGTGTCCGATCGGGAGCGAGCGGAGTGAGGATGTGGGTCATCACGTAGTCAGGATGCAGCGACAGCAGGACGTTGGGGAAGATCACCAGATAGATGACCTGTCTCCGCCGGTCGGCATCGAGACCGCGCAGAGGTGATCCGGCGGGCCGGCCGTCCAGGGACATGGTGTCAGCGCCGTCGGCCAGAGACATCCACCCTCCCACCCATGCACCGCCGCCGCTCGTCGGGTAGTTCTCGCCGCTGCGCGGGGGACTGACCCGGCACAGCTCGGGGTGGATGACGGCGCAGTGGTAACACTCCTGATAGTTCTCACCGAGAACCTTCCAGTTCGACGCCACCTCGTAGTCATGGCGGCCGGCCGTACGCAGGCGCTCGGGCTCGTAGGGGGCGACGAGATCGTCGAGACCCCGCATGTGATCGGCCAGGGGTCCGGCCCCGCCCGAGACGTCGACGAACAGCAGGCCGTGCCAGTCCTCGGTCGGCAGCTCGACGAGGCCGTGAGCGGCGGCGGCGAACCCGTCGAGGGCGTCGAAGCCGGGCGCCCCCCGCAGTGTGCCGTCGAGCTGGTACGACCACGAGTGGTAGGGGCAGACGACGATATGCAGATTGCGCGACCCGCCGCAGGGAAGAAGCTCGTGCCCGCGATGCCGGCAGGCGTTGGCGAATCCACGGACGGTGCCGTCGCCGGCGCGTACGACGAACACTCCGGCCCGGCCGACCGACTCGGCCCGCTGGTCGCCGGGGGTGGCAACGTCCTCGCTCCGGCCGACACACATCCAGCCCCCCTGGAAGAAGTGGCGCTGTTCCCAGGCGAACACGGCGTCGTCGACGTACGCCTCCCGGGGCAGCATCCGACTCTCGCCGAACGGTCGGAGCGAGGCGGCGAGCGCCGCCGGATCAATCGGCGCCGGTTCGCGGACGCCGGGACCGGCCCTGCCGTCTTGACTGACCATACAGTCAAGGTAGCCGGTGTGACCGTCGTGTCGGCAAGCGGAGAGGCAGACTCGGGCATGGCCCCGCGCACGACGATCGGAGCCGGCGCCGGTCGCCGGTCGGCCCGGGCCCGGCACCGGGGACTGTGCACCCTGGCGCTCGTGATGGTCATGGCCGGCTGCGGAACCACCAACCCGGCGGCGAAGGCCCCGACCCACTCGTCGGCGCCGACGACCACGACCACCGCGGCTTCGTCCACCACGGCCGCGCCCACCACCAGCGCTCCCGTGGACGCGGCGGCGTGGACGACGTACGGGGGGGGCTTCGCCCGGACCTCGCTCGCCGATCCCTTTCCGGCCGTGACCACCGCCCCCACGGAGGCGTGGACGTCACCGGCCCTGGACGGCGCCGTCTACGGCGAGCCCCTCATCTACGACGGTCAGGTCCTCGTGGCCACCGAGAACGACACGGTCTACGACCTGTCGGCCGCCACCGGCAAGGTGCAGTGGTCGGACCATCTGGCCAGCCCGGCGTCGGCCGAGGCGCTCCCCTGCGGCGACATCGGTCCCACCGTCGGGGTCACCTCCACCATGGTCATCGATCCGGCGCAGGCCATGGTGTTCGCCTCGGCCGAGACCGAGACGAACGGAAGCGTCGGTCACGAGGTCTACGGCATCGACGTGACCACGCACGCGGTGGCCTGGAGCCGCGACGTCGACCAACCGGGATGGACGGCCGCCGCCCAGCTCCAGCGCATCGGCCTGGCGCTCTCCAACGGCCACGTCCTCGTGGGTTTCGGCGGCAACGAAGGCGACTGCGGCCCGTACAACGGCTGGGTGGTGGGCGTACCCGAAGCCGGAACCGGGGCCCTGCTCACCTACAAGGTCCCCACCATCCGCGAAGGGGCGGTCTGGGCCCCGGCCGGGGTCACGGTGGACGCGGCGGGCGACGTCTTCGTGGCCACCGGCAACGGCAGCGCCGGGATCGGGCAGCGATTCGACCACGGAGACGCCGTGATCAAGCTGTCACCCACCTTGAGCGAGCTCTCGTATTTCGCCCCCTCCAACTGGGCCGAGGACAACGCCGATGACGGGGACCTGGGATCGACGTCTCCCGTCCTGCTCGGAAACGGCCAGGTGTTCCAGGTGGGGAAGGAGGTGACGGCCTATCTGCTCGACGGAAGCAGCCTCGGCGCCATCGGAGGGCAGCTGGCGTCGCTCGACGTCTGCAACTCGCAGGGGGGCAGCGCCTACCAGTCGCCGAACGTCTATGTCGTGTGTCAGGACATCGGAGACATCGACCAGCTCAGGATCGGGCCGGGAAGCGCCATGGCCCGGGGCTGGACGTGGAGGTCGCCCACGGGAGGAGCGAGTTCGCCCACCATCGCCGGCGGTGTCGTGTGGAGCATCGACCTGTCGGCTTCGAAGTTGTACGGCATCAACGAGTCCACCGGCGCCACCCGGTACTCGTTGTCGCTCGATGTCGGCACCCCCGAGCACTTTGCCGCCGCCAGTGCGGCGGGGGGAATGATCGTGGTGGCCGGCTCCTCGGCCGTCGAGGCGTTTCACTGAGTGGTCGCGGCTCACCTGCGCATTTCGGGGTCCGGCGACACCGCCGCGCCGAAGTTACCTCCCGGTACCCGTTCCTCTCCGCAGGAGCGCATACTTCAAGTGACACGACAGTGCGGCATGTCTTCCGTCCTCACCTGGAGAAGGAGCTCGACGATGGCGCGTCAGGGAATCATCGACACAGACCGGTCAGTGGCCTACGACGAAGAGGACATCGAAGCCGAGTTGTTCTCCTCCACCCGCGAAATGGGTGTCGCATGCTTTCCCGCTCCCGAATTCGACGTCGACGAGGGGGCCGACTCCTGAGCACGTTCGTCCCTCCTGTCCGTCGGCTCTGGCCCCGACGGGTGCGCCTGGCCCGCCGGTTACTGTGAGCTGATCGGTCTCTTCGAAGGTCCCTCTGTCGGACGCAGTCTCGGACCGACGTCGCCTCGTCGGTGCCGGACGGTTGGCCCGTGATTAAACGTGTCCGGCGGCTGGCCGCCGGCGCCGTGGCCGGCACTCTCCTGGGCCTGGTGGCCTGTGACCTGTGGGTCGGAGCGTTCCGATCCTGGTGGGACCGGCACGCCTTCACCGGATCCGTCGTCTCGAGCTTGTTGGTGGTGGCGGTGACGGTACTGATCGTCGATGAGGTGGTCGCCGATCGCCAACGACGCGACCGTGGGGTCACGGTGGCCGTGCAGGGGCTGATCGTCTACAGCCAGACGCGCCGCGCCTACGAGGCCGTCACCACGGCCGGCGAGAAAGGCCCGGGGGCGTCGTCCGAGGAGCTGCGGACCTTGACCGGCATGCTGCTCACCGCCGCGCCGAGCCTCTTCGACGATCCCGTCGCCCGCCATTTCCTGGAACAGGCCGAGAAGCTCACCGCCGCGCTGGTCGGCGCCGTATCGGCGACGTCCGACGGTGGGCTCGCCGCGGACGCCCGGCGGCGGCTGGATTCGGGCATGGCCCAGGTGCAGGAGGCCGTCGCACCGCTCGCCGCCCGGATCTCGGTCGAGGACCGATCCGCTCTCGAGGGATCAGCCGGGGACTGACTCCTCAGATGTTCACGCGGGCCATGTGCTCGTCCGGGCAACGGTTGCCGGTTAGCACTAGTTATCTCAGCAGGTGGCTCATTCCCCTGCTTAGAGGCACAATCAGGTCAATTGGCGGAGCCGCTCGAGGATGTCGACCTGAACCCCATCCCAGAACGTGCCAGCCGGACCCGGGGCCTGAGCTCAAAAGCTGTACCGGCACCCTTTCTGGGTCTTGAGATGACTGGGCGGGTCGGCGACCAGGCGCTCGCCGGCCGCCACCGACGAGGCGGAGTTGACGACGACGGTCGCACCACACCCGGCCAGAGCCGTGGCGGTGGACGGGCCGGTCACGAGGGCTACTCGGCCCCGAAGATCCCCCACGGCCACGGATCCTGGTCGATTGATAAGAGTCTTGTCAATATCCTGATCAATTGATTACACTCCATCGCATGTCTCGGGGAACGGCAGTGGCACGGGCGACGCGTCCCTCGGCTGACGCCACCCGGGAGCGCATCCTCGCCGCCGCGCTGGATCTCTTCTCGGAGCAGTCGTTCGACGGCGCCACCACCCGCGACATCGCCGCCCGGGCCGGCGTGACCCAGCCGCTGCTCAACTACCACTTCAGCTCCAAGGA
>Ga0209415_10020811_pt1 | contig 10161 bp, 8 predicted proteins | sample PeaSoiSIISIP2007_FD_187696 | JGI IMG/M metagenome (GOLD analysis project Ga0209415, IMG submission 187696) | Peat soil microbial communities from Weissenstadt, Germany - SII-SIP-2007 (SPAdes) (version 2) | ecosystem: Environmental > Terrestrial > Soil > Wetlands > Peat | place: Germany...
GGCGGCACTGCCCTGTCCGGCTGCCAAGTATGCATTTCCACCCACATAGACGTGATAGAGACAGGAAGTATAGTTGGCGAAGTCAATATACCCTAACTCGATGGGCAAAGCGGCTTGCAGGGCAGTCAGGGCGGCAGCCGGATTCTTCCTGTCCAGTGCCAATTGCGCCTGAATCGCAGGCAGCCAAAGGGACTGCATCTGGGTATGCAGCGGGAAGCGTTTTCCCAAGTCTTGCGCCAAGGATTCGGCTCGTCCCGTGTCGCCCGCCATGGCAAACGCAAGCGCGGCTTCGCCCTCAGCGCCCTGACTTGCGGGAGCCAGCTTCAAAGCCTCTGCCGCTGACTGCCGCGCTTCCGCAGGATAGCCGTAAGCAGCTTCCCGCTGAGCAGCAATCGCCTGCAATATTGCCCTAGGTTCCTTGTTGTCAGCCCGTACTGCGGAGTCCACAGCCCGCTGGGTCAGTTCACGCGCCTTGCCCAGATGACCGCCATATGCCTCGGTATCGGATGCCAGCGCCAGTCCAAATTCCCCCTTGTCCGAGAACCATTGTTGCTGTTCCGCCATCGCCGCGGAGTCCGCTCCGAGGAAGGCAAGAGCATAGGAAGTTATGTGAAAGTCAAAATAATCCATGTTTCGCGCCTGCGCGTCGTGGATGATCTTCCGCGCCTCGTCTAGGCGCTGTAGGGCAAGGGTGTCCATGGCGAGCCATGCGTACGGGACGTGGTTATCCGGTACAAGGCGCGAGGCTTGCCTCGCGATCTCCACAGCTTTCTCCCACTGCCCCTGTCTGGCGAAAGCTCCGCCCAAGGCTATATGCCCTATCAATTCCCGTGGGTAGCTCTCAGTCGCTTCCTGATATGTCTGAGCCGCCTTATCCAGTTCCCCGGTCACCCCCGCATAGTAGACGCCGGTAATAAACAGTTTTTCCCGTTCGCTGGCATGCTCGCGCAACTGAAATGCCTTGGTGAAGTACTCGCGGGCTCGCACGGACTCGCCAAGAACACGGTAGTGCTCGCCCACTGCCCAGTAGCTCATAGCAAAATTCGGATCAAGCTCGATGGCGCGCTGATGGTAAGGCAGGGCTTCGGCAGGGCCTTTTTCATCAAGAGCCTTCCAGCCAAGGCTGTATGCTTTCAGGGCGTCGAGCGACGACGTGGTGGCTTGTAACAGTGGTACATCGAACTTCTGCACCGTCGCCAGCGATTCGCCTAGTTCACCGCGCAGTTTGGATGCCGCATCGCCCAGCGCGTCCAGTACCTTTTCCTTCGCCGCCGCCGTCACCTGCTCCTCGGCCAGCGTGTCTCCGCTCTGGCAGTTCACCGCCTTCAGCCCCAGCACGTATTCGCTGCCCAGACCGCCAATCGTTCCCGCAATGTAAGCCTTGCTGCCCGCCCGCTGGCAAAGTTCGCGGGTCACTGCGGGCGTGAGTTTCGTATTGGCGGGACGCGTCATCAATTTCAAGGTCTCCCCGACTTGCTGATCGGAGAGCACGCTCAGGAAAGGGGATTGCCGGAGGGAAACGTTGAGCGCGGTCTTGAGCGTGTCGTCGAAGATTGGATCGCCCGTGCTGTTGGCAAAATCGGCGAGGACGATGGTGTCCTTGTCGGTCAGGCGATTGCTTTGCTGATGCGAGCGGTAGTAAAGGCCGGCGGCTAGAAGGGCAGTGATCAGGACTGCGGCGGCGATATAGCCGCCGAGCTTCGCTCGGCCTGGACGGGCGAGGGCGCCCGTCCCTCCACGATCCTTCCCCACACCAGCCGTCCCTTCACGAGCCATGTCCACACGCCCCAATTCCGTGTCCCGCTTCAGGCGTTGCAAGTCCGTTCGCATGTCGGCGGCGTGCTGGTAGCGCAGATTGCGGTCTTTCTCCAGTGCCTTGGTGATGATCCGTTCCAGTTCGACGGGCACGTCGGGATTCAGCCGCACGGCAGGCGTGGGAACCGAGTCGAGAATGGCCTTGAAGATGACTCCCGAACTTTCCCCGCGGAAGGGCAGCGTGCCGGTAGCCGCCTCGTACAGCACTGCGCCAAAGGAGAACAAATCCGTCCGGGCGTCCAATTCCCTGGCACGGGCTTGCTCGGGAGACATGTAGGCGACCGTCCCAAGCGTCGTTCCCGGACTGGTCAGGTGCTCTTCCAGCGACAGAGTGGATTGTGCCATCACGGCATCGGCTCCGACATTGGCGAGCACAGGTGTCACTTTCGCCAGCCCGAAGTCGAGAATCTTGGCGTGGCCGCGATCGGTGACAAAGATGTTGGCAGGCTTGATGTCCCGGTGGACGATTCCTTTCAAGTGAGCAGCGTCCAGCGCATCCGCGATCTCGATTGCGAGCGACAACAGGGTTTCGATTTCCAATGGACGCCCCGCAGTGCGCTGCTTCAGGGTCATCCCGTCCAGGAACTCCATGACGATGAAGGGCTGGCCATCCTGCTGGCCGATCTCGTAGATGGTGCAGATATTGGGATGGTTCAGGGCGGAAGCAGCTTGAGCTTCTCGCTGGAAGCGGGCAAGGGCCTGCGGGTCACGAGCAACTTCTTCGGGCAGGAACTTGAGGGCGACAAATCGGTGGAGGGTTACGTCTTCGGCCTTGTAGACCACGCCCATCCCGCCGCCGCCGAGCTTCTCCATGATGCGGTAGTGCGAGATGGTCTGGCCGATCATGAGCCGAAAAGACTCTAAGTGGCCGATGTTAGGGCGCTACGGGGCAGAAGTCAAAGCGTCAACTGCCGAGCTTTCGCTCGGCCAGGCGGACGAGGGCGTCCGCCCCTACATGGCCAACTGCCGAGCTTTCGCTCGGCCGGGCGGACGAGGGCGTCCGCCCCTACATGGTTATTTTCAGCACAACCTTGCCGTAATTCTTGCCGTCCTCGAGCAGCTGGTAGGCTTGGGCGGCGCGGGCCAGGGGAAAGACCTGGCCGATCTGCGGGGCGAGTTTGCGCTCCGAGATCCAGGCGGAAAGCTGCTGCCAGGCCGGCTCCATGATCTCGCGCTTTTGTGAAAGGTAGGTCAGCCACAGGCCTTGCACGCTGGCGGATTTGGCGTAGAGGGCGCGCACGTCGAGCTGCGGCTGCCTGCCGGTGGCCGTGCCGTACTGAATGACGCGGCCGAAATCGCGCAGGCAGCGCAGGCTTTTGGCGGTGTGCTCGCCGCCGAGCATTTCGAAAACCGCGTCGACACCTTCGCCGCGAGTGAAGTTCATCACCGCTTCCTGGTAATCGTTGCGCTTGTAGTTGATGCCGTGATCGAGGCCGAGTTCGGTGACCCGGGCGAGTTTTTCGTCGGAAGACGAGGTGCCGTACATTTCGACACCAAGGAGACGGCCGATCTGGACCGCAGCGGTGCCGACGCCGCCGGCAGCGGCCTGGATGAGGACGCGGGGAGCCGAGCTTCGCTCGGCCCGGACGGGCGAGGGCGCCCGTCCCTCCACGGGCCGTTCCGCTTCGCTGGCTGTCATGCCGGCTTGCCAGTAGAGCAAGTAAGCGGTGAAGAAGTTGACGGGGAAAGCGGCGGCTTGTTCGTCGGTCCAGTGATCGGGGACGGGCCAGAGCAGGTTGGAGTAGGCGGCAGTTTTTTCGGCGAAGGCGGCCCATTGCGCATAGCCCATAACGCGGCGTCCGGTGCTTTCCTCGACACCGGAGAATTCGCGTCCGGCGATGAGCGGCGGAGGAGGAGTGCCGGGATACCCGCCTTTCGAGGCCATGAGGTCGGCGAAATTCAGACCTCCGGCGGAAACGCGGACAAGGGTTTGACCGGGCTTGGGAGCAGGTTCGGGAACATCTTGAACGGCGAGGGCTGCGGGGCCGGAGAAACGGGTGATGACCAGGGCTCTCATAGGAAAAAGTTTAGCAGGACTCGGGACTCGGATTTGGACATCAGACCTCGGGCGTCGGACCTCGGACCTCGGCTTTCCAACTTCTCCGGCCCACCGCGGTGACACCTGCAAAATGGGCTCTCGGTCTGAGGTCCCAAGCCCTGAGGTCCAAGGTCTGAGGTCTGGCGTCCAAAGGCCAGTTTCATCGCCGCCAATTCCCGACAGGTATATACTTTTGGCGTCGTATCCTAAACCACCCGGCCAAGCCCCAACATTGGCTGGGGCGGGGCGAGATTTATCCGCTGAATTCATACGCCCCGCATGCGAAAGGCCGATCCCGCCGGGGGCGGCGAGAACGTGGCACGGGTGCACCACACCGACGGGGTGGTGAGGCTGCATCCGGTGGGGAGGTTCGTCGTGGATATTATTTTTATCCGTTTTCTTTTTGTGGTGGTGGTGGCGGCTACCTGCTACGTTCTTGAACCCTTCCATCTGCCTCGCCTTTGGGATGCAGGTGTGGGTGCCGTGGTAGGTGCGGCCATCGTCTTGTTCGAGTGGAAGCTGCGCATGGTCAGCCTGAAGCGGCTGATCGGCGCGGCGATCGGGAGTCTCCTCGGCATCTGCGGCGCCTACCTGTTTGCTCTGGTCATCCGGAACAGTGTGCCGGCGGGAAACACGCAAAGTTTTCTGCAGATCATGGTCATGCTGCTGATGGCGTACGTAGGGCTGGTCGTGGGCGCGAACAAGGGCGATCTGCTGAACCTGGCGGCGCTGGGCGGAATTTTCGGCGGCGAGAAGCAGTCCAAGAAGAGTTACAAGATTCTCGACACCAGCGTGATTATTGACGGGCGCATCGCCGACATTGCCGAGACCGGCTTTCTGGACGGAACGATCGTCACGCCGCAATTCGTGCTGCGCGAGCTGCAGCTGGTAGCCGACTCGGCCGATTCGCTGAAGCGCAACCGGGGACGGCGCGGGCTCGACATTCTGCAGCGGCTGCAGAAAGTGGCCAACCTGCAGATCCAGATTGTGGAAGACGATTTTCCCGCCATCCGCGAAGTGGACTTGAAACTGATCGAGCTGGCCAAGCTGTACGAGGGGAAGATCATCACCAACGACTTCAACCTGAACAAAGTGGCGCAACTGCAAGGCGTGGAAGTGCTGAACATCAACGAGCTGGCCAACTCGCTCAAGCCGATTGTGCTGCCGGGCGAAGCCATGCGCGTGTTCATCCTGAAGGAAGGCAAGGAATACAACCAGGGCGTGGCCTACCTGGATGACGGGACGATGGTGGTGGTGGACAACGCGCGCAAGATGATCGGCAAGACGATTGACGTCTCGGTGACGTCGGTGCTGCAGACGACCGCGGGAAAAATGATTTTCGGCAAGTGGGATGAGCGGGCAGCGTACCAGCGGCCCGCGCCAGCGCCGGCAGCGGCTGCTCCGGTGGCAGGGACGGGGCCGGCGGCACCTCCGCACAACGGGGGGGAGACGAAGCCGGGGGCGTAGTCTCCGCCCGAGGGTACCGGCCTTCACTGCGGAGCTTCGCTCCGCCGGACAGCCGCGGACGGCTGTCCCCACATGGCATCGAGCGGTCTTCAGGCCGCGCGATGGATACAGCAACTACGGAACCGCTCTAGCACCCCTCACGGCTTGCTCTCGGGTGCCTGGCGCCTGTGCGGTGAAGACTTTCCTGCTGCGATTTGAACTCCCTCCTCCGCGCTCGTATACTTACAGGCCCGCCATGAAGGTTGTGGTTATCATTCCGGCTGCAGGGTTGGGAACGCGCATGGCGCCCGTGCCCAGCGCGCAGATTCCCGGGGCGAAAGACGCGAAGGCAGCGCCTCCGGCGAAGCAGTTCACCGAACTGGCAGGCACGCCGATTCTCATTCATACGCTGCGCAAGTTCGCGGCCGTGGAACAGGTAAGCGAAATCTGGATCGCGCTGCGGGAAAACGAGGTGGAAGGATTCCGCGAACGGCTGAGCCGAGATGCGCGGGATGTACTGCGGAAGAAAGTCGAACTGGTGGCGGGCGGCGAGCATCGGCAGCAGTCGGTCGGGAACGCGCTGAACGCAATCACGGCTGCGGCGGATGACATTGTGCTGGTGCACGACGCGGTGCGCCCGCTGGTGACGGCGGAGATCATTCACGAAGTGATTGAAGGGGCGAAGAAATATGGCGCGGCGATCGCCGGGCTGCCGGCAGTGGACACGGTGAAGCAGGTGGAGCGCACGGCGGAAGGCGCGATTATCAGGGGAACGATTCCGCGGGCCGGGGTAGTGCTGGCGCAGACGCCGCAGGGATTCCGCTACAGCGTGATCAAGAAGGCATTCGACGAGGCCGCGGCCGACGGGTTCGCGGGGACGGATGAGGCGTCGCTGGCGGAACGGGCGGGACACGAGGTCGCGGTGGTGATGGGCTCGGCGCGGAATATCAAGATCACGACGCCGGCGGATATGGAGCTGGCGGAGTTTTATTTAAGGAAATGAGCCACGGATTTTCACGGATTTCCACGGATAAACCCTGGTTCAGCGGCGTAAACTCGCTGGTGATGGAGACTCCGCCAACTGGTCTGAAACATTCCGAGTTGACTGGCAAAATCATCGGCGTTTTTTACGATGTCTACAATGAACTCGGGCATGGATTTCTGGAATCGACGTATGCGGAAGCTCTGGTAGTGGCCCTACAAGAAGCCGGGCTGAGTGCCGAGCGGGAAGTTCCCGTGCCAGTCTGGTTCCGGGACAGAAAAGTCGGCCAGTATTATGCGGACCTGATAGTTGAGGGTGTGGTTCTTCTCGAGCTGAAGGCCACTCGAAACCTGGAGTCGGCCCACGAAGCTCAGCTTCTGCATTACCTGCGCGCGCCCGAGATCGAAGTGGGCCTGCTGCTCAACTTCGGCCAGCGCCCGCAATTCCGCCGGTTGCTTTTCGACAACCCCCGAAAAAAGATCCGCGAGAATCCGTGCAAATCCGTGGCCGGGGTTTCCGCATGAGAATCGGGTACGGATTTGACTCGCATGAATTTCGGGCGGGGATTCCGCTGAAGATTGGCGGGATCGTGCTGGCGCACGATCAGGGACTGGGCGGGCACTCGGACGGCGACGTGCTGCTGCATGCGCTAACGGACGCCCTGCTGGGAGGGATCGCCGCGCCCGATATTGGGACGTTGTTTCCTCCGTCGGACGCGAAGTGGAAAGGCGCGGATTCGGTCATTTTCCTGCGCGAGGCGCTGCAGCGCTTGCGGGACGCGGGATACGGCGTGGCCAATGTGGATGCCTGCCTGATTCTGGCGGCGCCCAAAATCGGCCCGCACGCGACCGCGATTCGCATGCGCGTGGCGGAGTTGTTGGGCGTGCCTGCCGATTGCGTGGGGCTGAAGGCGAAAACGCCGGAGGGATTGAATCAGGAACACGCTGCAGTCGCGCACGTCGTGGTGCTGCTGAAGGAAAAGAAAGTGCGCCAGCGCAAGAAATAATCAACTTCCTGGCCACGGATTCACGCGGATTTCCACGGATACACCAACTTCAAGCTGCGGCGCGGGCGGCTTCGACCAGGGCGCGGAAGATGGCCAGTGAGGCCTCGTCTTCATCGACGGAACGCTCGGGGTGCCACTGTACGGCGACAACGAAGTGATCGGGCGAGGTTCCTTCCAGGGCTTCGATGATGCCGTCGTCGGGGCAGCGGGCGACGATGCGGAGGCCGTCGCCGATGGCGTCGGCGGACTGGTGGTGGGAGGAGTTGACCGGCAGGATGAGCTGGCGAGCGCTGCCGAGCTGCGCTCGGCTTGGACGGGCGGGGGCGCCCGTCCCCACAGGGACCGTGGCACTCCCGGGGTCGCTGAGCTGGGCTCGGGCGGACGGACCTCGGACCTCAGACCTCGGACCTCCGCCTTCTGCGCTGCCGAGCTCCGCTCGGCCTGGACGGGCGGGGGCGCCCGTCCCCACAGGGACCGTGGCACTCCCTGGGTCGCCACACAGAATTTCTGCCAGCCTGGAGTCCCGCTCAATTTCCACGGCGTGGGCGACTGCGACCTTTTTGCCGGCCTCGTGGTTTACCTTGCTGCGCGTCGCTTCCGGCAAAAAATCAGGGATGTGCTGGATGAGCGATCCGGTGCGGTGAACGTTCAGACTTTGCAGGCCGTAGCAGATGCCGAGCACGGGCTTGCGGCGGAGGTAAGCGTCGTCGAGCAGAAGAGCGTCAACCGCGTCGCGTCGCGGGTCGGCGGCGGCGGTGTGGGGCGAGCGCGGAGCGTGGAATTTGGCGGGATCAATGTCGGCCTTGCTGCCGGGCAGGAGGACAGCGTCGCAGCGGGCGATCAACTTCGCAACTTCGGCGGAAGGCTGGTCGAGCGGGATGCGGACGGGTTCGCCTCCGGCCAGTTCGACCGCGCGCTCGTACTGCGGAATGGCGCGCTCGCCGTACTCGCGGTCGGTAGAGTGCGGCATGGGGATGGCGATGCGGGGCGGCACAGTCTTCATTGTAGCGTCAGCTCATCTTCTCGATGGCCGACAAGGTTTTGGCCTGGCGGTAATGGCGAATCTCCAGGACCAGCGCGCATATGAAGATCAGGCTGCCTGCGACCAGCGCCAGGGGCAGGGCGATATGGCGGTAGGCGATCCGCATGTCAGGGTGAACATGGTGCAGGGCCGCCGTCGCGACAGTGCCGATGATGGCCAGAAGCAAGCTGACGGCGAAGCAGATCAAGGTTCCGATAAACGTCAGCAGAAACACGCGCAGGGGGATGGCGTACCAATGCGGGGCGCGGGATGGGCGAACAGATGGCATGGGTTCGCTATTCATTCTAATGGTCGCGGTGGCAGCGTTGAAATGGCAGCGGCTAAAGCCCCGATCTCTTAGGCGCGCCTGACGCGGCGCTAAAGCGCCGCTCTTCCACGGTTGTGCATGCGATCCGTGTAATGCTGAACTTCGCGGGCTGACGCGGCCCCTTCGGCGCGCTTCGCTTGCTCAGGGCAGGCTCCGAGGGGCCGCTCTTCCACGGTTGCGTGGAGTCCTCATCATGTTGGATTCGCAGTTGTTGCGTCATCCTCTGGAAGTTTTGGATGTCTCCCCCGCACGTTCGGCGCGGTGGCCGCCGAAGGCATGGATGGTTCTGGTTCCGGCGACGACTTCGCCGCCGTGGAGAATGCCGCGGGGAATGACGTATTCCTCTCCGGCGCGGAGCGGGATTTTTCTGTCGGCGATGATCAGTGTGTAACAGCCCTCGACGACGAGCATGTACTCCTCGAAGTCGTGAGCGTGAGGAGCGGAAGCGGCGGTCTGGCGGCAGGTCCAGAAGGCCATCTGGCTGCCATCGGCGCCGTCGAAGATGTAGCCTTCGACGCGGGGAGTGGCCTGGCTGGTGGTGGCGATGCGGTTGGCGGGGCGCTTCATGAACTGGGGGAATTCTTTCATGGTGGCGAGTTGCTCATTTCCCGGCGAGGAGGCTTCCAGATATCTTGTGCGCCGAAAGAAGTCTATATCTTTCGGCTGAAATCTTCCTGGTTGAACTTAGACGGGCAGGGATATCGGCAGATATTGCGGCAGGTTCATCCCTGCAAAACTGTGACCAAGGTCAACAGTCGTAAGCAAGGAGACCCGACTATTCGGCGGCTGACGCAATCGGGCCTTAGCGCAAAACCCCCGGTACTGGGTCAATAAATCGAGATGCTTCGCCAACTATCGGAGTATCACGCTCAGCGATCCATCGACCGACTCAGCGTTTATTTTAGTACCTTGTGAGTTTCTCCCGCCACCCAGCCTCCCACAGCATGAGCGAGGTGTTCTTCGTCGCGATACATAGCCGGAACCAGCTTTGCGTTCGGTGTAGCACTCGCAATCAGCGTATGCTCGCCGCGATGATAAATATTGATCTCCATGGTGATCTCCGCAGGATGCATCATGGTGTGGCCCGCCTTCTTGAAGTCGGCTATCTTGCACTCGACCACGATTGAATCCGGAACAACGGCGTCAGGCACAGCGCCGCCATCTGCGATCACCTGCTCGGCAACGTCCTTCTTGCTCAGTTGCTCCCGGATTGCATCGGAAAGAAGTGTGAGCAACTGCGGCGGGTTGATGTTATCCGGAAGCTGCACACCATCCGCAATGGTCGCTTGCTTCACTTCAGCTGTCTTGTATTTCGGGGCGTCTTTGGCAAATACACTGCCAGCCAGGAAAAGCAAGGCCGCCAGGAGGACGACTCGGTTGATAGAACGTTTCATATCAAGACATCTCCTTATAATTGGAAAAACGACAACCTCAGATCTTAGTTCACTAGTAGAGGAAAACTGAGATTTGACGCGAATGGACATGACCGAGGTAACGTCGGTCTCGGACTGAGTAGATTCCCCTC
>Ga0209415_10020812_pt1 | contig 10161 bp, 8 predicted proteins | sample PeaSoiSIISIP2007_FD_187696 | JGI IMG/M metagenome (GOLD analysis project Ga0209415, IMG submission 187696) | Peat soil microbial communities from Weissenstadt, Germany - SII-SIP-2007 (SPAdes) (version 2) | ecosystem: Environmental > Terrestrial > Soil > Wetlands > Peat | place: Germany...
CCCGGGCGGAGCCGGTAGCCCTGCGCGAGGCGCGCCACGCGATCGAGCAGCGGCTCGGCGATGGACGCGTGGACGAGCAGCCGGGAACCGGCCCAGCACATCTGGCCGGCGTTCCCGAAGATCCCGAAGGCGATCCCCTTCGCCGCCCGGTCGAGGTCGGCGTCCGGGAAGACGAGGACCGGCCCCTTGCCACCGAGCTCGAGCGTCGCCGGGATGACCCGCGCCCCCGCGAGCTCGGCGATCCGCTTGCCGACCTCCTCGCTCCCGGTGAAGGAGACCGACCGGCACCGGCGGTCGTTGACGAGGGTCTCGCCGACCTCCGAGCCGCTCCCGACGACGACGTTGAGGATCCCGTCGGGCAGGCCGCATTCCGAGGCCAGGCGGGCGAAGGAGAGGGCCGTGATGGGGGTCAGGCTGGCCGGCTTGAGCACGACCGCGTTCCCGGCCGCGAGCGCCGGGGCGACCGAGCGGACCGCGAGGAGCAGCGGATAGTTCCACGGGGCGATGTGGACCGTCACCCCGAGCGCTTCGCGCAGCGTGACGTCGAGGCGGGCGCCGGGGACCGGGATCGACTCGCCCTGGAGCTTGTCGGCGAGCCCGGCCACGTACTCGATCGTCCGGACGACGAAGGCGAGGTCGCCGCGCGACTCCTTGAGCGTCTTGCCCATGTTGAGGGTCTCGAGCCGGGCGAACTCGTCGAGGCGCTCCTCGAGGCGCTGGGCGATCCGGATGAGCGTCTTGGTCCGGCGGGCGCCGTCGTCCCCGGCCCAGCCCGACTCCTCGAACGCCCGCTGGGCGACCTCCATCGCACGGGTGGCGTCGTCGGCGCGCGCCAGGGCGGTCGTGGCGAGCGGACGGTTCGTCGCCGGGTCCAAGAGGGTCTGGTGCTCCTCGGCCTCGGCGGGGGTCTCATGGCCCCCGATGAACAGCTCGAACGGTCGATCCAGGACGGTCGCCATGTGGACCGTGGGAACGGGGGGTGTATTTTCTGTTTTCCGCCCGGACCGGCCGTCCTATCCGACCGGGTAGGCCCGCCCCTTCCACATCACCGGGCGTCGGCGCACGCCGCGGGCAATCGAGACCGCGACGAGGATGACGTAGTACCCGACCGCCACCGGATAGAGCAGGCCGGCCCACGCCCGCCCCCGGACGCTGCGGGCGAACGCCACGTGCTTGCCGAAGAGCGCCAGGTACAGGAAGGCCCCCCACGCGGCGAGGAGCGGGAGCCCCCAGAGGATCGCGATCGGGAGGACCAGGAGCGGCAGCCAGAAGAACGCGACGAGGCCGGCGAGGAACGCCACCTGGCGGAGGGCCGAGAACCGTGTTCCGTAGACGGTCTTGAGCAGCCCCTCGAACATCTCCGGGCGGTTGCGGTACATCCGGGTGGTCAGGAGCTCGGGGGCCCAGACGATCCGCAGCTTGAGCCCGGCGCGCCGGAACTCCTGCGCGAGTCGGACGTCCTCGATGACGGCCGACCGGATGGCGGCGTGTCCCCCGACCTTCTCGTAGGAGCTGCGCCGGACGAGCGTGAACTGTCCGTTCGCCATCGCGGCGCGGGAATCGTCCCGGTTCACCCTCGAGGCGCGGAAGTAGGTGAGGACGAGCTGGGTGTAGAACGGGAGCACGACGTTCTCCCAGAAGCCGACCATCTCGATCGGCGGCCCGAGGGTGGCCAGGTCCGCCCCCTCCCTCTCGGCCCAATCGACGCTCGCCCGGACCGCCGTCGGGTGGTAGCGCATGTCCGCGTCGGTGAACAGGACCCACTCCCCGCCCGAGGCTTGGAAGCCCGTGTGGCACGCCCAGTTCTTCCCCACCCAGCCGTCCGGCAGCGGCGGCTCCTCGATGAGGCGGACCCGTCCGCCGTACGCGGCGGCCACCTCCCGGGTGCGGTCCGTCGACCCCCCGTCGACGACGATCACCTCCAGGTTCGGGTAGTCCTGCGCGAGAAGCCCGTCGAGGCAGACCGGTAGGTCCCGCTCCTCGTTGCGGGCGGCGACGACGACGCTCACCCGGGGTCTCGGCCGACCGTCGGGCGGGCCCGGCGGGTCGAGACGGGGCATCCCGTACCCGAAGAGCAGGGCGAGGCCTTGGTAGAGGAGCGCCACGATCGAGCCGGCGACGACGAGTCCCAGGACGAGCGCTTCCGGCACCTCGAGCGGAAACCCCGGGCTATTTAACCAGAGGACGGTGGCCGCTGGGGGGCCAGGATGGGCACGGTCGAGCACCCGCGCGTGCGCCCGGGCGTCCTGGAGAACCGCCTCTACCAGGAGCACATCGTCGCAAGCGCCATCGCGCGCAACACCCTCGTCGTCCTGCCGACGGGGCTCGGCAAGACCGCGATCGCGCTGCGCACCGTGGCCGAGTACCTGCTGCGCCAGCCGACCCGATCGGTCCTGTTCATGGCCCCAACGCGGCCGCTCGTCCTCCAGCACGCGACGAGCGTGGCCGAGACGCTCTTCGTCCCCCCTCCGCTGGTCCTCACGGGAACGATCTCGCCGGAACGGCGAGCGGCTCTCCTGAAACCCCCCCAGGTGATCGTCGCGACCCCCCAGGTGGTGGCGAACGACATGGCGCACGGCGGCTTTCCCCTCGACCGCCTCTCCCTGATCGTCGTCGACGAGGCCCACCGGGCCGTCGGGGACTATCCGTACGTGGCCATCGGCCGGGCCAACGAAGCGGGCCCGAGGGCCCGGGTCCTCGCCATGACCGCCTCGCCGGGCTCCCGGATGGAGCGGATCCGCGAGGTCTGGGCGAACCTGGGGATCGAGCACGTCGAGTACCGGACGACCGACGATCCCGATGTCCTACCGTACGTCCACGGCATCGGCCTGGAGACCGTCGAGGTCGCCGTGCCCCCCGAGGTGCAGCACCTGGCGATCCGGGTCCGGGCCGCCCTCCGACACCAGACCGATCGACTGGTCTCCCTCCACCTCCTCCCGGCGGGGGTCGTCGGCAAGCGCGAGCTCCTCGACCTCGGGAATCGCCTGCACCACGAGATCGCCGCGTCCCGGGCCCGGGGCGAGCCGGCCCCTCCGAACCTCTGGGCCGCGGTGACCGCCCAGGCCGCCGCGATGAAGGCGTCGCACGCCCTCGAGCTCGTGGAGACCCAGGGCGTCGGGGCGTTCCGGGCCTTCCTGGAGAGGCAGAGCACCGAGCGCCCGTCCCCCGCGCAACGGGCGTTCCTCGGCGATGAGGAGGTGGTCCAGGCCCGCGAGATGCTTCGGGGGATGACGCTGGAACATCCCAAGGTCGAGGCGGCGATCACGATCGTGACCGGCCAGCTGACCGCCTCGCCCGACTCGCGGGTCATCGTCTTCGCCCAGTACCGGCAAACGGCGGAGCTCCTCGAGCAGGAGTTCAAGCGCCTGGGCGCCGGGGTCGTCCGGGCGGCCCGCTTCGTCGGTCAGGCCTCCCGAGACGGCATCGACGGGATGAGCCAGAAGGAGCAGTCGGGCCTGCTCGACCAGTTCCGCTCCGGGGAGGTCAACTGCCTGATCGCCACGTCGGTCGCGGAGGAAGGGCTCGACGTTCCCTCGACCGACCTCGTGGTCCTCTACGAGCCGGTCCCCGACGTGATCCGGTCGATCCAGCGGCGGGGCCGCACGGGACGGGCCCGGCCGGGCCGCGCGGTGGTCCTCGTCGCCCAGGGGACCCGGGACGTCGGCCTGCAGCGCGGCGCGAAGGGCAAGGAGCGCCGGATGCACGAGATGCTCGAGCGCCTCGAAGAGGAGGTGCGGCGCGGGTCGGTCGGGCGGCCGGCTCCCCGGGCGGTCCAGCGCTCGCTCGAGGAGTACCCCGGGCGCTCCTAGCGCCCTATCGCCCGGTGCTGCCGAAGCCACCGGACCGCGAGCGGCGCGGCGCGACCCGGCCGCTCACGAAGGTGGCGGGCCGGTCCTCGACCACGCGGATCTGTCCGATCCGGTCGCCGGCCCGGATCGTGTAACGGCCCTGGAACAGGTAGGTCAGGGGGACCCGGATCTCTCCGGAGTAGTCCCGGTCGATCGTGCCCGGGGCGTTCGCCATCAGCACCCCGCGCGTCGAGAGCCCGCTGCGGGGCCGAACCTCCAGGAACGTCCCAGGGGGCGCTCGCATCTTGAGCCCGGTCCGGACGAGCGTCACCCGCCGACGGGTGAGGACGACGGTTTCGGCGCAGGCGAGGTCGAAGCACGCCGAGCCTTCGGTCGCCCTCGCCGGGAGGGGGGGCGGCGCGACGTCGGGGAGGCGCTCGACGACGACCTTGGCGATCCGGGGAGGCACGAGGGGCCGGACGCCTCCCGGGCCATCTAGCTTTCGAGCCGGGGGGCCGCGTCCGGTTCCGCCGGGGGCTCGGCCGAAAGATACCGGGCCACCAGGTGCCCCTCCGCCCGGCGCAGCATCTTGCCGAGGGCCGGCGGACTCTGGCCGGTCACCTTGGCGAGCCGGGTGAGCGTGATCCTCCTCGGGACGGCGTAGTAGCCCAGCGTCCAGGCCCGGGCGAGGACGTCCCGCTGCCGTCCGGTCAGCTCGGCCGACGCGGGGTCCGCGAGGTACGGGCGGCTCGTGGTCCGAAGGATGCGGAACGGCAGCTCCTCCTTCGTGAGCCGGGCCAAGATCCGCCGCAGGGTCGGTTCCTCCCCCCGGAACGACGCGATCGCGGTCGACTCCGTCAGGCGGAACGGCGCGACCGGCGTGATGTGGCCACCCGCGATGTCGATGAGCGCCCGGAGGATCGGGGGATTGCGCTGGCGGACCAGCAGGATGTACTCGTTCGTCCTCGGGCGGCGTTCGACCAGCTCGAAGTTCTCGAGGCCGTAGAGCTTGCGGATCCGCCGCGACTCCCGCTCCAGCTCGGCCGCCGAGCGCAGCGGCCCCTTGCGGCGAAGGCGCAGCAGCTGCAGGCGCCAGCCGCGCTCCAGGCGGAGCGTCTCGAGGAGCTCGACCTCCTCGTAGCGCGCGAAGAACCGCGGTGGGATCACGCCGAGCAGGACGAGGTCCTCGGTCCGGAACTCGACGGTGACCGTCTGCATGGGGACCCCGAGACGAGGTTCGCCTATGAACCCATCGTCGCCCGACCTTGGGTTAAATACCACGACCGGCTCCGCCGCCGAGCATGGCGTTCCGCTCGCTCGGCGAGTTCCTCGCCGCGCTCGAGGCGGCCGGCGACCTCGTCCGGGTCGCGGCGCCCGTCGGGCGCGACCTCGAGATCTCCGAGTTCTCCCGCCGCGTCATCGCCGCCGACGGACCGGCCCTCCTCTTCGAGAACGTGCCGGGCGCCACCATGCCGGTGGCGATGAACGTCCTCGGCTCGGCCCGACGGATCGCTCTCGCGTTCGGTACGAAGGACCTCGACGAGCCAGCGGACCGGATCGCCCGTCTCGTCAAGCTGCGGCCCCCCTCCGGGGTCGGGGCGGCGCTCAAGGACCTCTCGGGGACCATCGACATGCTGGGCACCCTGCGGTCCCTCGGACCCAAGCGGGTCGGCTCCGGTCCGTGCCAGGAGGTCGAGACCGACCAGGTCAACCTCGACGAGCTGCCGATCCTCCGATGCTGGCCGGACGACGGGGGCCGGACCCTGACCTTCGGCGTGGTCGCGACCGCGGACCCGGAGACCGGCGAGACCCACACAGGGATCTACCGCCTGCAGCAGTACAGCCCGACCACCCTCGGGTTCCACGCCCAGATCCATCGCGTGGGCCGCGGCAACCTGCGCAAGTGGGCGGCCCGGGGGCAGCGGATGCCGATCGCGGTGGCGATCGGGATCGACCCCGTCACGCTCTTCGCGAGCCTCGCCCCCGTCCCCGAGGGGGTCTCGAAGTACGCCTTCGCGAGCTTCCTGCGCGAGGCGCCGCTCGAGCTCGTGCGCGCCCGCACGGTCGACCTCGAGGTGCCCGCCCAATCGGAGATCGTCCTCGAGGGGTACGTCGACCCCTCCGAGGAGAAGATCGAGGGCCCGTTCGGCGACCACACCGGCTACTACTCGGAGCCCGAGATGTTCCCCGTGATCCACGTGACCCACCTGACCCGACGGGCCAAGCCGGTCTACCTGAGCACGGTCACCGGGAAGCCCCCGACCGAGGACGCCGTCCTCGGCAAGGCCGTCGAGCGGGTGTTCCTCCCCGTCGTCCGGCTCGTCCTCCCCGAGGTCGTCGACATGAACCTTCCCGTCGAGGGGCTGTTCATCAACGTCGGGATCGTCTCGATCCGCAAGTCGTTCCCCGGCCACCCTCGCAAGGTGATGCACGCCCTCTGGGGCCTCGGGCAGATGATGTTCACCCGCTACGTGGTCATCGTCGATGAGGACGTGGACGTCCATGACCTCTCGGAGGTGCTCTACCGCGTGGGGCTGCAGGCGGACCCCGGGCACGACTTCGAGCTCGTCGAGGGGCCGGTCGATCAGCTGTCGATCTCGAACCCGGTCCGGAACGTCGGGGCGAAGGTGGGGATCGACGCGACCCGCAAGAACGCCTCCGACGGGTTCCCGAGGCCGTGGCCCGAGGAGATCCGCATGGACCCCTCGGTCGTTCGAAAGGTCGAAACGCTGCTCGGCCAGGACCCCGTCCTCAGGCGCCTCGTCGCGCGCCGTCCCCCGTGAGCGACAACGGGCCACCCGACCGCGGGAGCGCGAGCGAGCTCGGCCGGTTCCTCGAGATCCAGAACCTCGGCCTCAACCTGGCCTTCGCGCTCGCGTTCCTGCTCGTCGCGGCCGACGGGCTCCCGAGCGTCCGGACCGTGGTGCTCGTCGTGGTCGCGTTCGTGGCCGCGCGCAACGCGGGACACAGCTTCAACCGGTGGACCGACCTCGCCCAGGACCGGCGGAACCCGAGGACCCAGGACCGGGCGCTCGTGACCGGCCGCCTCTCGATCGCCTTCGCCCTCGGCTTCGCCGCGGGGAACGCGGCGCTGGTCGTGGTCGCGGCCGCCCTCCTCAACCCGCTCGCCCTGTACCTGTCCCCCGTCGCGCTGGCGCTCGTCTTCGGGTACAGCTACACGAAGCGATTCGGCTGGTGGACGACGGCGTTCCTCGGGCTGGTCCAATCGGTATCCCCGGCCGCCGCCTACGTCGCGGTCCGTGGGACGATCCCCCTCGAGGCGTTCGTCGCGGTCCTCGGGATGCTCTTGTGGGGGACCGCCTTCGAGACGATCCACAGCCTCGGGGATGTGGACTCCGATCGGGCCCTCGGGCTCCGGTCGATCCCGGTCCGCCTGGGGGTCGCGCGGTCGGTCCGGCTCGTCCCGCTCCTGCACGCCGCGGCCCTCGTCGCGTTCGCCGCGTACGGGTGGCTCGCCGGCCTCGCCTATCCCTACGACATCGCCCTGGCCGCGATGGCGCTGCTCGCGGCCCGCACGGACCTCGCCATCCATCGCGAGCCGGCTCGGGTCCTCGCCCCGTTCCGGTCCCACTTCGCGCTCGGAGCGATCTTCCTCCTCGGGACCGGCGTGGCGCTGTTCGCCATGTCGTGGCTGCCCGTTCGTTGACCGGCCGCCATGACGGATTTCGCCATCGAACTAGCATGATTCGCTGCGGCTTTCCGCCGATTCGTGGCGGGGAATGGAGAAGAAGCCCCGTGGAATCAACGGGATGGGTTTTCACATGGCCCAGATCATGATCGGCCTGTCGGCGCGAGACTACCGGACGACCGACGAGGTCTGGCGGATGGTGCAGCGCCATCTCAACCCGGCGGTCCGCCGTCGGATCGGATGGCGAGGCCGGTCGAGCTTCCTGCGCCAGCTCATCCTCTACGGCTTCGAGAAGGCGAGCGAGAATCCGGGCGCCTTCCTCTACGACGTCCGGGAGACCCACGATCCCCTGATCGGTCGGATGGGGGGCTCGGAGGCCGGCGCCGAGCGCCGGGAGGCGCTCATGGCGAACTGGGAGGCCTACTTCCCCGGTCCACCGGCCGCTCGTCGCCGAAAGAACCGCAAGGCGCCCGGCTAGAGGACGACCCCCGAGCCGGCGAAAGGCGTTTCTCTGCTCGCCGCTCCCGCCCCACCGGGGGAGCGATGAGGACGGTCGAGCGTCTCGATGGACTCGCGCTCGCCGGCTCGGCGACGGTCGGGCCCCTGCAGGCCCGAGTTCCCGGGGTGATTCGGAGCCGACCGAACGGAGACGCACCGCCGGTGGGCGCGGGAGTTTCGCTCACCTTGGCGGACCGAGGCACGGCCGACCCCGGCCGACGCTCGTTGAGCTTGCGAGACGGCTCCCGCGAGCTCGTCGTGGACCTCGCCCTGCCGGCGCCGGAGGTCTCGGGCGACCAGGGGTATGCGCAGGCCGCAGGGACCGGGCTGTGGGCGGTCCGGTGGCCGCTATCGGAGCCCCAATGGAACGAGGTGCGGGCGGCGGACCCCGAAGCGCTCCTGCTCGTGAACGCCCGCTCCCTCTTCTCCGAAGGGGAACCGTTCGTCCGAGCGGTGGCCGAGCTGCGCGAGCGGCTGAGCGCGCGTCCGCTCCTGTGGACCCCCCGGATCGCGTTGCCCCACCGGCTCGCCCTCCTCGCGTACCTGGGCGTCGACCTCGTCGATACGACCGAGGCCCTCTGGCGGTCCGTCGAGGGGGCGTTCCTGGACACCGAGCTCGGCACCCTGGATCCGGTCGACGTCGCCGCCGAGAGGAGCTGCCCATGCCCCGCCTGCGCGGCGGGGGAGTCGCCCTCCTCGGGCGCCCACGCCGAGTTCCTCCTGGAGCGCGAGCTTTCGAGGGTGCGCACGGCCCTTCGGGGGGGACGCCTTCGCGAGCTCGTGGAGGCCCGGCTGACGGCGGAGCCCCTGATGGCGGAGATCCTACGGTACGCCGACCGGCTCCTCGAACCGCTCTTCGACGAACGCTCGCCGGTCACGGGGGGCCCCGTCCGCGGCTACGTCCTTCGAGAGTCCCAGCGGCGGCCGGAGGTCCGACGATACCGGGCCCGGTTCCTCGACCGATACCGCCCGCCGCCGTCCAAGCGGGTGCTCCTGCTCCTCCCCTGTTCGAAGACGAAGCCGTACCGTTCCTCCCGGTCGCACCGTCGCATCGCTCGCGCCCTCGAGGGCCTCGAACCGCTGACGCGCCTGCACGTCGTCTCTGTGACCTCGCCGCTCGGCCTGGTGCCGCGGGAGCTCGAGGACCTACCGCCGGCGCGCCACTACGACATCCCCGTGACGGGGGAATGGGACGAGGAGGAACGAGGGGCGGTCGTGACGGCCCTCGGCCACCTCCTCTCGACCGGGTCGTACTCATCGATCCTCGTCCACCTCGACCCCGACGAGTACGCCTTCCTGGAGCCGGCCCTGCGGCCCGCCGGCGCGGTCGAGTGGACGATGGCCGACGAGCGGACCACCTCGTCGGAGGCGCTCGCGATGCTGCGTCGAGGGGCCCAGCGGGACCTGTCCGCCATCCCCCCGGCCATCGGGGGTCCGATGAGCGTCGTCCGGCAGGAGCTGGAGGCCGTGGCCGCGATGCAGTTCGGCCCGGAGGCGGCTCGCCGCCTCTTCGAGGACCCCGTGCGCCTCCAGGGGCGTCCGTGGTTCCAGCGGGTCACCGACGGGGGACGGACCGATCTCGCAACGTGGCGCGAGGACCGAGGGCTCTTCCAGCTCACCGTCGCCGGAGGGCGCCGGTTGCTCCCCGCGCATCCGCTCGAGGTCGAGGTGAACGAGGGTGTTCCCCTGACGGGAGACCTCTTCGCACCCGGGGTCGCGCGGGCCGACCCGGGGATCCGGATCGGCGATGCGGTCCTCCTGGTCCGAGGTGGGGAGCTTCTCGCCGTTGGGGAGGCCGCGCTGCCCGGCCGTCTGATGGCCGAGCTCCGTAGGGGACCGGCGGTGCTGGTCCGCCATCGCGTCCACGCGAGCTCGAGCCCGGCCCCACCGACAGCGCCTTGATGGCGGCCACCGTCCCCCCTCGGGGCCGGTGGTCTAGCGGTGATGACGTCGCGCTTACAACGCGGAGATCGGCGGTTCGAATCCGTCCCGGCCCATCACGCCCGGCGTTACGAATCCCCAAATGTAGACCCATTCCGCCTCGATCCGCGGGCGCGAGGCAGTTAGCCTGCGAATGCTAGGCCCGCGGACCGTGCCTCTTCGAGATAGCGGGGGGTGAGGTCGGGGTCACCGGTGATGTCTCGGCCTTCGCGCTGGATAATTCGCGTGTCAAGCACCCGTTGAATTTGGCTCGTTTCCTCGATTGGAGATCGCGTGCGAGAGGGG
>Ga0209415_10020815_pt1 | contig 10159 bp, 11 predicted proteins | sample PeaSoiSIISIP2007_FD_187696 | JGI IMG/M metagenome (GOLD analysis project Ga0209415, IMG submission 187696) | Peat soil microbial communities from Weissenstadt, Germany - SII-SIP-2007 (SPAdes) (version 2) | ecosystem: Environmental > Terrestrial > Soil > Wetlands > Peat | place: Germany...
CTGGCGGCGCTGGTGCACGCGTTCAGCCGCGTCGACGGCGAGGGGATCGCCATCGCGCAGCTGCACGCGCGCAAGAAGGACGAGCCCGAGGACGCGAAGCCCTCGCCGGTCGAGGCGTTCGTGCCGCCGGCCGCGTGGAACGACCTGGCCAAGCGAGGCGACGCGCCGTCGCTCGTGCAGGTCGTCGTCACGGGCGCGATGGAGCCGCCGGTCAACGGGCCGGGCACCATCCAGTTGCTGGCGTTCGATCCGCGCGACGGGCAGACGCGGGCGCGGGTGGAGGCGTCGCTCGACGCGAGCCACACCGGCGCGTCGCTCGTGGGCGCGATCGAGCAGCTCTGGTCGAAGCTCGGCGGCGAGATCGGCGCGCTCGGGGGGCTGCGGGAGCTCGAGTGGGACTCGCTCGAGAGCGTGCTCCGGGCCGAGCGGTGCGCCCTGCACGATCCCCTGCGGGGCGGCCCGCACGACCGGCTCGCCGCGATGCTGCACCTGGGGCGCGCGATCGGAGATGCCCCGGACGCGCGCTACCCGGTCGAGCGGCTCGCGGCGCTGGCCCTCGAGACGGCGTCGGGGGCGCAGCTCGACCCCAAGCTGGCGCAGGCCGCGGCGCGGGCGCTGGAGCGCGCATCGGACGACTCGCCGGGTCACGTGGAGATCGTCGAGGCGCTGTCGGCGCTGCTCCTGCGCCTCGGGCAGCCGCGCGACGCCGAGCGACAGCTCAACGCGGCCGTCGCATCCGAGCCCAAGCGCGCGCGGCTGCACATGCTGCTCGCCCAGTGCCTGCGGGCGCAGGGGCACCTCGACGCGGCGCTCGCGAGCGTGATCGCGGGGCAAGCCGAGGCAGGGGTCGACGTCGGGCTGTCGACCGAGCGGGGCGCGATCCTGGCGGCGCGGGGCGACCTCGAGGGCGCGAAGCTCGCGTGGCGCGAGGCCCTGTCGCGCGATCCGGTGCACCCGGCGCCGTTCACGGCCCTGGGGGCGCTGGCGCTGCGGACCAAGGACGCCGAGACGGCGCAGCTGCTCGTCGACGCGGCGCTCGGATCGCCGCAGACGCAACCGGACGTGCTCCGCCGCAGCGTGCACCTCGCGCTGGCGACCGAGGCCGAGGGCCTGCCGCGGGCCTCGCGCGTCGCGCGGCTGTGCACGCGATTGCTCGAGAACGCTCCCAACGACCACTGGGCCTCCCTGGCGCTCGCGCGATCCCAGGTCGTCCTCGGCGACGCGGCGTCGGGCCGCGCGCGCCTGCTCGAGATCGAGCGCGCGGCGCCGGAGTCGTCAGCGGCGGCCGAGGCGCAGGCCGTGCGCGTCGTGCTGGACGATCCGCAGATCGAGGCGCAGCTGCTCGGGCTGCAGAAGGCGGCCCAGGCCGGACCGGTGGAGGGGCTCGCCGAGGTCGCGGCGCGCGCGCGGCGGCTGGCGACGCTGCACGCACTCTGGCCGGCGTGGGTGGCGGCGGCGATGGCGGACCGAAGGAGGGGCGCCCTCCCAGCGGCGCGGTCGTCGCTGCAGGCGGCGCTGGACCTGGCCCCAGGCGCATCGGTCGCACACGTCGAGCTGGCCGAGGTGCTGCTGGAGCTGGGCGACGCGTCGGGCGCCGAAGACCACGCGCGCCGCGCGACGCAGGTCGAGGGCGAGACCCCGAGGGCGCTCGAGGTCCTCGCGAAGGCCCAGCGGGCGCTGGGCAAGGGCGAGGCGAAGCAGACCTCGTCCTGGATCGACCGGCTGACTGACCGGTTCCGCAAGCGTTGAGAGCAACTGCCGGGCCTACGTGCCGCGTTCGCCGAAGATCGCGGTCCCCACGCGGACGATCGTCGCGCCGCATGCGATCGCGATCTCCAGGTCCTCGCTCATGCCCATGGACAGCTCGGGGAGCTGCGCCGGGCCGCCGTGCAGGTTGCGCAGCGTCGCGAGCGTCTCGAAGCACCGGCGCGCCGCGGCCGGATCGCCGGCGGGGGGCATGGTCATGAGCCCGCGCAGCGCGAGCGACGGCTGCTCCCGCACCGCATGCACGACCTCCTCGATGTCCGATGGCGCGGCCCCCGCCTTCTGCGCCTCGCCGCTCACGTTCACCTCGACGAGCACCGGCATCGGCGCCGCGCGTCCCCCCTTGGCGGCGCGCTTGCCCAGCTCGCGCGCGAGCGCCGTCGTGTCCACCGTGTGCACCACGTGCGCGTGCGCCGCGACCACGCGGGCCTTGTTGGTCTGCAGGTGCCCGATGAAGTGCCACTCGAGATCCGGCAGGTCGGACAGGGCCTGCGCCTTGGTCGCCAGCTCCTGCGCGTAGTTCTCGCCGAAGGCCCGCTGCCCGGCCGCGTACGCCTCGCGCACGAGCTCCGGCCCCTTCGTCTTGGACACGGCGACGAGCTTCACGCGCGCCGGGTCGCGCCCCGCGGCCTGCGCCGCGCGCTCGATGCGGGACCGGACCTGGGCGAGCGCCGCGGAGAGCGCGGTCATGTGGCGGCCTCACCGCTCCCTGACGGTCGCGGTACTGTGGTTGTCCAGCTGCGCGTGCCAGACCATCACGTCGCTCTCTTTGGTGAGCGGCCCGCCGTGGAAGTCGCCCTCGACCTTCACCACACGAAGCCCGTTGTAATGGAGCAGCGCCTCCCACTCCTGCGGGAAGAACTGCCGGTGCGCCAGCGGCGTCACCCACCCCTGCTCCGGGTGGCCGACCGGCTCGAACTCCATCGACACGAAGAGCACCTGCCTCGCCGCATCGTAGTCGAAGTGCTCGGTGTTCTTCACGACCACCCCGGCCGTGGGGTGGCGGAAGCGCGGCGCGTGGTAGACCTTCGACGCCCCGCGCGCGAGGTCCTCGAAGCGCGGCGTCGACAGGTCGACCACGAAGCAGCCGCGCGGGGTCAGGTGCTCGCGCACGCGGGCCAGGAACCGCTCGACGTCCTGGCGCGTGTACAGGTGCAGGGCCGTGTTGAACGTGGACACCACGAGCGGGAACCGGCGGCGCAGGCGGCGGGTGCGCATGTCCCCGTGCACGACGCGCACCCGGCGGCGCACTTCCACGGGCTCGCGCGCCAGGCGCGCTTTCAGGTCCCCGAGCATCGGCCGCGAGTGGTCGACGCCAACGACCTCGACCCCGTGGCGCGCGATGGGCAGCGCGATGCGCCCGTTGCCCACGCCGTACTCGAGCACCGGCCCGCAAGACTTCTGCGCCAGCGAAACGTAGAACGCGACGTCGTCGATGCGACTCGCGTACGTCGAGGTGTAGTACCCCGGATCGCCGTAGTGGGCCCGTGAGCCCGCCTCGAGCTCTCTATCCGGGCGTGCGCGCAATCAGGTGCCGAACTCTCGCTTGTTCAGCTCTTCGATGTAGATGACCACCGCGTCGTGGCTGGGGCGGTCGTAGTGCACCTTGCCCGCGGCGATCTCGCGCAGCGCGGTGACCGCGGCGCGGTTCTTCGACTGGACGAGCGGGGCCGCGCCCTTCATGAGCTGGCGCGCGCGCTGGGACGCCAGCACGACGAGGGCGAAACGGTTGTCCTCGCGCTCGAGGCAGTCTTCTACGGTCACGCGGGCCATGGGGTCGTCCTTTTCCGAGGGCGCGGAGCCTACTTTGCGACCGGCTTCGGCGCAAGTGCGCCTGTTTTGCCGGTTTTCAGGGCGTCCAGCTCGTCTACCAGCTCCTGGCCGAAGTACCAGACGACCTCGTCCCGGACCCCCTCGTACAGGGTCGGCCCGTCGTCGATGCACTGCAGGGACCGGTCCTCGATCTCGGTCGAGGGGTGGAGCAGCCCGTAGTCGAAGGTCAGCGGGAACAGGGTGCTCACCAGGGGCTTGAGCAGGTGGTAGTCGATGCCCTTCTCGAGCGCGTACTTGTGGATGAGGCAGCCCCGCCCCTTGCGGTTGCGGAACACGCAGGCGCCGTCGACCACCGCCGTGCGCGTCTGCCGGCCGCCCGGGAACTCCTTGTCGTCGTTCCACTCGCCCGAAAACCACCGCTCCATGGGCACGCCCGTGGCCGCCTCGAGCCCCTCGCGGTGCTCCTGCAGGCGGGTCACGTTGGTGCCGTCGACGTCGACCCCGTACTGGCAGCACGAGTCGAAGCAGTAGGTGCAGTCCATGCACCCGACGAAGTAGCGGCGGACGAAGATGGCCGTATCGACGCGGTCGACGACGGGGGCGCCCCATCGCGTGGGATAGGCGCGGCTCAGCGCGTGGATCACGGCGGCACTGTACCATCGGCGTGCAATGGCGGAAGGTCAGGACGGCCTGCAGAGCTTCCGCACGGCGTGGTGGCAGCGCCTGCTGGCGGACGACTCGAGCTGGGAGCTCACGCGCTTCGCCGTGCTGCGGCTGCTGGGGCTCGTGTACCTGGTCGCGTTCGTCGTGCTGGCCCGGCAGATGGACCCGCTGCTGGGGTCGCGGGGGCTACTGCCGGTGACGCGCTGGCTGACGCTGCTCCACGGGCACTACGGCGCGCTGGCGTACTGGAAGTTCCCGTCGCTCCTCTGGCTGGGCAGCTCGGACGGCGTGATGCACGCCCTCTGCTGGGTGGGCATCGCCCTGTCGGCGGCGGCGCTGCTCGGTGCGACCAACGCGATCCTGCAGCTGGCCCTCTGGGCCATCTACATGTCCTTCGTCCACACCGGGCAGATCTTCTACGGCTACGGCTGGGAGATACAGCTGCTCGAGACCGGGCTGCTCGCCGTGTTCCTGTGCCCCGTGCGCAGCGTGCGGCCGCTGCCGAAGACGCGCACGCCCGTGATCGTCGTGTGGCTGCTGCGGTGGCTGGTCTTCCGGATCATGCTGGGCGCGGTCCTCATCAAGCTGCGCAACGATCCGTGCTGGCGCGACCTGTCGTGCCTCGACTTCCACTTCGAGACGCAGCCCAACCCCAACCCGCTGTCCTGGTCGCTGCACCACGCGCCGCACTGGGTGCACGTCGTGGGGCTGCTGTTCAACCACATCGTCGAGGGGATCGTGCCCTGGTTCGCCTTCGGCTTCCGGCGCTGGCGCCACGCCGCGGGGATCCTGATGGTCATCTTCCAGGGCACCCTCATCGCGAGCGGGAACCTGTCGTTTCTCAACTGGCTGACCATCGTGCCGGCGCTCGCGTGCATCGACGACACGCTGTGGGTGCATCTGCTGCCGAGGCGGCGCCGCGCCGAGCTGCTCGCGAGGTTCGCGGATCTTCCGCGGTCGAAGCTGCACACGCGCGTGACGCAGGTGTTCGGCGTCGCCGTCGGCGTCCTGAGCGTGGGGCCGGTGATGAACCTCCTGTCGAGCGGGCAGGCGATGAACACGAGCTTCGATCCGCTCGATCTGGTCAACACGTACGGCGCCTTCGGCACCGTCGACCGCAAACGCTACGAGGTGATCCCCGAGGGCACGCGCGACGAGCCGACGGACGAAGGGGCGCACTGGGAGGAGTACGAGCTGCCGTGCATGCCGGGCGACGTGCGCCGGCGGCCGTGCCTCATCACGCCGTACCACCTGCGCCTCGACTGGCAGATGTGGTTCGTGGGCAACGCGGCGCCGCAGGGAGAGCCCATCGACGACAGTCCGTGGCTGGTGCACCTGGTGTGGCAGCTGCTGCAGGGGGATCCCACGCCGGAGCCGCTGCTCGCGCGCGACCCGTTCCGGGGCTCGCCGCCGCGGTACATCCGCATGGGGATCTGGCGGTACGGCTTCTCGGCCGACCACGAGGGCGGGCGCTGGTGGGACCGCGAGCGGGTCGGGGAGTTCCTGCCGCCGGTATCGCTCGAGCACCCCGTGATGCGCGAGTACGCGGAGGCGTACGGGTGGGAGGGCGCCACTGCGGCGCCGTGAGCGACAAACACGCTGGTCTCGAGGCGGGTCATGCGACACACTCCACGCTCGATGAACAAGCGCGTACTCGCCGCGGGCATCTCCCTCGCCGCCGTCGTAGTGGCCGGCGCGGCAGGGTGCAGCGGGCTGCTGGGCATCAGCGACCGTTCGCTCGATCCGGGCACCGACGCGGCCGCCCAGGAAGGGGGCCTCGTCGACGTACAAGTGGACACGGCCTCGCCCGAAAGCGGGACACCGGAAGGGTCGACCGGCGAGGGGGGAGCGTGCGGCGACACGATGACCAGCACGAACAACTGCGGGCGATGCGGGCACGATTGCCTTGGAGGCACGTGCACCGCGGGCGTGTGCCAGCCGGTCGCCATCGTCCCAGGCTCCAGGAACATGAGGCCGTGGCAGCTGGCCCTCACCGACACAGCCGTGTACTTCACCGACAGCATCAACGGGGCGATCGCCAGGGTGAACAAGGACGGCACGGGCCTGATGGTGCTCGACAGCTCGGGCTTCCGCGACAACGCCATCGGCCTCGACGACGCCGGGGTCTTCTTCTCGGATCTGAACGACAACGCGATCGTCCACTGCACGCTGACGAGCTGCGGCGCCGGCCCGACGATCCTCGGCGTGGTGCCGTCCACGGGCGACGTCATCTCGCTCGCGCTCGACCAGGGCATCACCTTCGCCGACGACATGTGCGACCTCTACCGCCTGCCGACCAAGCAGGCGGGCAACCCTGCCACGATCGTCGCCTCGGACGGCGGCAGCCCGTGCCCCCTCGAGGTCAAGAGCGACGGCACGTACCTCTATGTCGCCAACGACACCGGGGAGGTGATGCGCATGGGCTTCGACGGAGGCGGCGTGCTGAACCTGTCGGGCGCGCAGACGGTGCCGCTCGCGAACTCGGTGGCCATCGACTCGCAGGCCGTCTACTGGGTCCAGCAGGATCCCAACTTCACGCTCCCCGGGACGATCAATATCGCGGGCCTCGACGGCAGCAACCCGCACGTTCTGGTCGGCGGTCAGGTCAACCCGGAGGAGATCGTCTCGGACGGAACGAACGTCTACTGGACGGTCACGGGCGGCGGGAGCAGCGGCAACAGCGGCACGGTCATGATGTGCTCGCCGGCGAACTGCCAGCCGGTCACGCTCGCCTCGCAGCAGCCGAACCCCTCGTTCATCGCCGTCGACGCCGTCGCCGTGTACTGGACCGACTTCGCCGGGGTGAACAACTTCCCGGCGACGGTGATGAAGGTGGCCAAGCCGTAGTCGCGCCCTACTGCGGCACGATGATGGGATTGCAGTTGTTGAACACGATCGACGTGTCCATCCGGAAGTGCGACGAGACGGTGTGCCGCTCGTTGTAGAAGATGTCGAGCGGGTAGGTCGTTCCCTTGGTGAGCGCGACGGGCGTCATGGCAGCGTCGTCGGTCACCAGCGAGTCGAGCATGATGGCCTTGGTCTCGGCGCCGTGCACGCCGCCGAGATCGACGACGAGCTTCGTGGCGATGAAGACGAAGACGTCGTCGTCGCCGATGAACGTGAACACCTCGCCGCCCGTGTACTCGAAGGTCGTGTGCAGCTCGAAGGTGAACGAGAAGTTGTGCATCATGCCGTCGTCGGCGACGTACTCGTCGTTCCAGCCGCGACCGTCGAGCGGGAAGAACTCCTGGTCGTTGAAGCTCGACACTCCGCCGCCGAGGGGCGTGAGCATGATCGTGTAGTCGTACGGGATGTTCGTGCCCGCGGTGTCGCGGTACCACCAGTCGAACTGGGTCTGCCCGTGCGTGGTCGTCGTCATGCCGCCGGGGTGGGCGTAGACGGGCTTGCTCGTCGGCCCGAGGTCGGTCGCCGCGATGCCGCGGTCGTCGGCGATCACGTTCTCGAAGTCGTCGTCGAGCGCGGAGGCGGGCGTGAAGCCCGGCTTGTTCACGAAGTCGCGCAGGCGACCGGTGAGATTCGGAGAGCAGGCGTCGCCGCCCGTGCCGCCGTCGGGGTGCGGGGAGTTGCCGTCGAAGGTGCCGTACTGCGAGTCGCCGCCGCTGCCGCCGTCGTCCCCGGCCCCGGAGTCGCCCCCGCCCGCCCCGCTGTCGAGCATGCCGGGGGAGAAGCCCGAGCTCTGGTTCGAGCTGCCACATCCGGCCGCGAGACCGGTCGCGCCGATCGCGATCGCTGCGGGGACCGCCAGCGCGGCAACAGCTCGGGGCACCCTCACCACGCCTTGAGCTTGAGCCCCGCCCGTGGGGCTCGTCAACCGCGCCACGCACCTCTCGCACCTACATTGGGAGACCGTTCGAGCTATCCTCGCCTCAGGAGGAGTGGCCGAGTGGTCGAAGGCAGCGGTTTTGAAAGTGCACGCCGTGTGACGCAGCGCATGCTGCCGAGTGAAGTCTGACCGTTCAAAACGCCGCACTTCGCTTCGCTCTCCTTCTCGCGGCTGCGCGCCGTGGCAACAGGCAGCGGTCTGGGATCCGGGGGCGCAGGAAGCGCCGCAGGAAGACGTAACGGTGGCTCCCATGGAACGACCTGCGGGTATCGTTTCTCAATGGGGACGTCCTTCCTGACAGGATTCGAGGTCGATCGGGAAACGGTCCTCTGGCGCTGCATCCCGCGGAGACGTTTCTTGGAGATGTGCGATGAGAGGGCGATCTACTTCGCCAGCGCCAGAGAGTTTTCGGATCCTTGGGAAGGGGCACGATCAGCCCTGCGCGCGTCGTTCCGAGCCTCCGACGTTCTCGACCCCTATGCCCAGCGGGCCTTCGAAGAGCTGTGTCGTCTGACCAAGATCAACTGCTGGCAGATGGCCCGCACGGAGACGCGCGCGATGTGGTCGCGCTACGCGCGCAACGACGACAGCGTTGCAATTCGGAGCACCGTTGGCCGCCTCACGCAGGCGCTAGGTGATTTCCGGCTCAAACCTGAATACGGCGTGGAAGACGTGCACGTAGGCGCGGTTCACTACATCGACTTTGACGCGGACATGATGCGTAGCTCGTCGATGATCGGTCGGTTCTTCCACAAGGACCGCAGCTTCAGCTACGAGGCCGAGTTCCGCGCGGCTTTGAGCGTGCGATTGGCCGAGGAGTACGGCGTCGACGTTCCGGAGAAGGGCGTGAAGGTTCCCGTCGATCTGCGCGGGCTGGTCGACTCCATTAGCGTCTCGCCGCTGGTGACCGACGCCACGCTCGAAGACGTCCAAGCCCACGCACGGCGTTCCGGTCTTCGCTGCGACGTCCAACGTTCGGGTCTCATGCGCTCGTATGCTTGACAGCTCTGATGTCACGGCGGATAGTCGGGGCCACATCACGAGCGGTCCCTGACCAACTAACCTGGAGAGTCCCGCGAGGGGCGATGTCACCAGGGAGCAGTCAGCAGTCCTCCCAGACGCGGGAGGAGCCCAATCCAAGGTCGCCCAGCCGGCGACCGGAGAGGACTCCCGCCCATGCCTACCGCTCTCCCCCGATCGCTCCGCGCCGCCCTCACCCGTGCCGGATTCGAGTCCCTGACGGACCTGGCGCGGGCGACCGGCTACGCCCCGCAGACATTCCATGCCGTGAGGTGCGGAGCGCGCCGCGCCTCGTCACGGATGGCGCAGAAGATCGGGAGGGCACTCGGCCTGCCGCCAGACACTGCCGCGCGCGTGCTCGTCGCCGTCGCCCATGACGAGGGGGAGCAGGCTGCATGAGCGCCGAGGAAGTCGCCGCCCTGCGCGCCGAGGCGGACGCATACGACGCGCTGGCCAAGGCGAAGCGCATGCACGCCGACGCCATCGATCGCAGAACTCCCACGACCGTTGACGATGCTCTCCTGCCCACGGTCGACGAAGTCGCTACCGCCCTCGGTGTGAGCCGGAGAACGGTGTTCGCCTGGATCTCCGCCGGACTGCCCAGCACTCGCCGTGGACGTTTCCGCCGTGTCGACCTCGCAGCCGCGCGCGAGTGGCAAGCGGGGTCACGATGAAGCCGCGTCTGTTCAAGACACACGCCGGCATGCTGGCGTTTCTCACGTCGCGTCCGGCTGCCGTCTACAGCGTGCTGGTCCTGCATGACGACCAATGCAGCCCGTCGAGGTGCACGTGCTCGCCCTGGTACGAGGTCAGGGACGGCACCGCCGAGACTGTGACAGAGGGCGCAAAGCTCCAGGCAAAGTGGATCAAGGAGACCGCGTCGTGAGAAAGCGCGCCCCCACCGAGACCAACGGCGCCGCACCCAGCGTCGAGTTCGTGCTGCCCGTCGACGTGGTCAACGAGCAGGTCTTGATCACCGCGTGTCTGGTGGACGAGGATACGCGTGACCGACTCACCACGCGCATCGGTCCCGAGTCCTTCTCCGAAGAGCGTTCGGTCATCTGGAGCGCCCTCCGGGTCATGACCGAACGCAAG
>Ga0209415_10020816_pt1 | contig 10159 bp, 13 predicted proteins | sample PeaSoiSIISIP2007_FD_187696 | JGI IMG/M metagenome (GOLD analysis project Ga0209415, IMG submission 187696) | Peat soil microbial communities from Weissenstadt, Germany - SII-SIP-2007 (SPAdes) (version 2) | ecosystem: Environmental > Terrestrial > Soil > Wetlands > Peat | place: Germany...
TGACTGCTGACTGTTTCAACTTAACCCTCGCGCAGGAGAGAGGAGTTTGGTTTGGTTCGCTTCTCCTGTGTGTGCATGTATCGGATTTTGCAGGACTTACCCCCTGTTCGCGCTGTACGGCGGCGCCTGATATTTGGGCTGGTAACAGGCCCCCTGGCACCCAGGACGCAAGGTGGGCCGCCCTAGGCGGCAAGGAATACTCCTGGGTGGGCAGTCTTTTCCCAGGGCGCCGCTGACTGTAGACGCAGCAAAGCCCCTGGCAGCGCGCAGGGCGTCGTCAGGGTGGTCGATGATAAGTGGTTGTTGGGGTTGATCATTATTCTTTCACCTTAAAAACCGAGTTCTAATAGAAAAGGGCCTCCAGCGCTTCACGCGCTTTCGGCCCTTTATCAAGGCGAAAGAATTCGGTTGTCTGTCGTAGCCCCGTGCGCGGCATGCCTGCCTGCACGGCAAATGGGATATTTATTCTCCCATGCATACCTATTGTACCACGCGATTCTCTGGTTGTCAAATTGCGTATAACCTGGAATCATAGACTTAGCAATAAGTGGCTGAAATGAGCCACTGGCTGTCTTCAGCCAGGTGCGTCCACGCCTCCCGGCCAGCGATTATAGGCAAAAGGACCGCGCCCACGTCCGCTAACATGCATTATGTCAACTAGCATGTCTATGTAAACATGCAACTTAGCATTTTACTTGCAATCCGGTTGCAACACTTTCGGCATAAATTCGCCTTTAATTCGCCTTGTCTTCACCATCTATTCGCCTTGGGGAAACCGCGATTAACCGATTGTCTTTTGTAGCGCTTTGCCGCGCCGTCCGCGCTGCAGTCGCCTGGTAGCGCCACCTACCGCCCCAGAAGCCAGCGTGGGGCGCGTGTGGCGGCAACAAAGGGCAACGTTCCATAGCCTTGGCAGCGCAGCCCACCACCGAATTTCTGGCAACGGTTTCAAGTTATTTGCGATCCTGGTGCGGGGAACAATTGGCGCTGCTCAAATCCGACTTCGTATTCCATGCGAGCGACGATGGTGAAAAGCTCACCGTCCCCATCCACCGTGGCTGGCAGCGCTTCGGCTTGCGCTAGCCATTTCGAAAGCGCGGCCTCGTCCATGTGCTTTAAGACCCAGCGGACGGCATCCATACGGCGATTCTCTTTGGGCCAGCCTGCGGCGGTCAATACCGCTTCGATCCGCTTCAGAATCTTTTCCGTGCGCTCCCCATCCACCACGTTCTTGAAGTCGTACCACTCCACCAGGGGCTCGTCCTCGGCAGCGACACCGTGGGGGCGAGACGTCACATTCAAATCGACGGTCTTGTATAGAACGTCTTTGTTGTCGTCCGATTCGGTCCTCTCGAAGGAGACCACCCACTGATCTGCGGACCCGAGTACCTTATGAGCGTACTTCGGGATTACGTTCGCAGGTAATGCAAGTGTCCCGTCTTTTTCTTGCAGCGTCAGCTTTTCAAGTTCGTTTTTGGCCTTTCACGCGCGGGCGCAGTCCGTTCATCGGCGATCACGATTATCGCCCCGCTCGATTATTCCCGCATCTTTAAAGGCCTCGATGGTTTTGTCAAAGTCGCCTTGGCGGGGCACATCAATGACCGCGACGAACCTCCCTCGTGCCCAGCGCCGCCTGAAATGCTCGACCCACTTCCCACACGCCGTAGATGGCGGGCGGCACGAGCATGAACGCCCACCACTCGCTCACTGGCAGGTTCATGCTGCTACCAACAACGTAATATCCCGCCCCGATCACACCGAGTATCCGCTTCAGCCAGCGGTTCATACATTCTCCTTATCGGGCAAGTAGCGCTTCAGGAGCTGCCCGAGCACTCGTCCGACGCCCAGGGGCCAAGCCACGAGTAAAACCGCGCCTACCCACAGGGTTTTCCAAACACCAATCTCCTCCTCCTCCTGCGTAAACGCGGCAACCACCGTGATCAACCCTCCGACCCCGTACCAGAGCGGCAGTTCGGGCGGCAGAAACCACTTCACGAACGTCACGATAAGTCCAGCAATAAAGCTGGCGACATACAGCAGCATTTCCATCACTTCACCTCGCTCTCCAGTATCGCCTTCCTATTCCTGGGTTGAAATGAGAAAAGCCCCTGGCCACCTTGCGGGGATCGCCGCTTAGCATGACCAGGGGCGCGCTGCGTGGTGTTCTACAGCCGCATCAGGCTTCGGTTGATCCGGCGTCCGATTTCGTGGCCCACGGCTGGTTCGAAGCGAACGGAATCGAGCCACGCCCGCTGCTGTACGGCGCGCACGGCGCGGCGTTGCTCACGGCGCTGCAAGACGCGGGCAATGCAAAAGAATATCACGATAGCGATTAGGGTTTTCATTTTCAATCAGCCTCCTTTGCCGCCGAAAGAAAATAGACAGTCGGTTCGCCCTTCTTCTTTTCCTTGCGCAGTTTCCCCTGGCCCTTGGTTGTTGCAGGCACGCTGATCGCGGGCCAGTCCGTGGCAGCCAGCAAGTCTTTGGCGGTGGCGCCCGACGGTCGGCGCAGCAGCGCCAGGCAAAGTGATCGCTTGGTAGTGGTTGCCGCCTTGGCGGCGGTCGCGGCGATAGTCTGCTCGGTGGGGGACTTGGCGGCTGGCTTGGCCTTCTTGGTTTCGACCTTCTTCTTGCTGATGGTTTTCATACGCGGGGCCCTCCCAGGCCCGTGGACCATCACTCGCTCTGAAGGCGAACTAAAGCAAGCAAAGATGAGCCTCTGTGTACAGCTTTTGTGCAGGAATGCCCGCCGCAGGGCGCGGTTCGAACCCCCTGGAAACCCACTAAAGGCTGCTTATTTCGCGCATTTCCGCTTGCGGACGGCACGTCAACTGGATTTAGGTTCCAGCGGTTAACAGCCATGCCGGTTCGACCCCGGCCGTTCGCACCATTCTAAAAAGAGTTATTGCATCGCCTTTCATCGCATTCCTGACACCGGATCGGGTGAACGATTTGTTGTGTATGCTCTGGCCGTGCCACGGAGCCCGTATGGTTCCGGCACAATCCTCAAGCGTTGCGCGAAGCGATCAAATGCGCCGATCGGCTCACACCCTACGTTGAAAGCCCATCACACTGTTCCGTGATAGCGAGAGTGACCATGCAGCAAAACAACCTACTGAAGAATAGGCGCTTGTCCTGGTGTCGCGCGAAATCTTTCTTGACATTGCTTAGTATTGCGATATATTGTCTCTATGAGAACGACTAAGACCCTTTCCGTCACCCTCCCACCGGAAATGCTCACCCGCGCCGGGCAAATGGCCAAGAAAGAACACCGCACCATGAGCGAACTGGTGCGCGAAGCGTTGCGCCAGTACGAACGCAAGAGCTGGTGGGACGAGATGAACGCGTATGGCCGCAAGACTGCCGAAGTTGCCGGGGTCAAGAGCGAAGAGGATGTTGTTGACGCGATCCACGCGATGCGTCGGAGAAAACGTGCTCGCAAGCGGCGCTCGGAATGATTGGGGTCGTCCTGGACAGCAACGTTTACATTTCAGCTTTACTCTTTGGCGGCAATCCGTCCGCCATTGTTGAATGCGCTGAAATCGGACTGATTGAGTTGTTGATCTCCGAACCGATCAAGGCCGAGGTCGAGCGTATCCTTGCTGGAAAGTTTTCATGGACGCATCAACGAGTGGCGGAGGCAACTTCCTATCTCTGGTCTTTGGCCCATTCCGTCACTCCTCGACAAACGGTCGCCGATTGCATTGACCCAGACGATAATCGGGTACTCGAATGTGCTCTTGAATCTCACGCCCAGATAATTGTCACGGGCGACCATCACTTGCTGAAGCTCCACTCTTACCGCGAAATCTCCATCCTCACGCCAAAGCAGTTCCTCGAAGCCAAGCCGTGGCAGAGCTGATTTGCGAGGCGTGAAGCTGGTCTAGGCTAAATCCAAATATGGTCAACGCGCGAAAATCTTGCGCGCGCTCGCGATCATTCGGCCGAAATCGAGCTGTCCGGCTAGGTCGGGGCGCAGGGCCGCGAGTCCAGGATAGGGCGGGCGATGGCCTTTCGGGAGTTCGTAGATCGTCCAGGGTCCCACCGCGGCCACCGCTTTTCGATCGCTCACAAATCTACGGCCGGGGCTGTCGTTCGGGACCACCACGTAGTGAACCCCATAGCCGGCGAGCGTGCCCGCTGCTTCGGCCTCGGTCAACTTGCCCGCGTAGAAGTCCTCGACGAACTTCGATTGCTGCTCGTAGGTGATTCCGAACAGATCATGGCTCGCCAGGCTCGGCATGGGTACGGTCGCGAGCCACGGCGCAGTGTCCGGCGGTCCCATCACCAACTGATCGGGATCGGCATGGTGACGCATCCAATCGAGCAGAGCGGGTTCTTCCTGCCGCGAAACAGCGTTCAACAAAAGATCTGGTTGAGCCGCGCGTCCGTCGTGCCAGATTTGCCGGTATAGCATCGCGTAACCGGGAACGCACAACAGACACGCCGCCATCGCCACTGCATAAACCGGACGGGAGTGGTTCACCAGAAGCGATCGGATCTGGTCGTTTCCAGCCAGAAGACGGACCAGCAGCAGCGCCGTGACGTAGGGGAAGCCATCGAACATATGCAACTTGAACGGGATTCCCGGGACAAACAGCAGCGCGATGGTGACGAAGAACCAGGTGCGAAGAACTTCATCCCCCGGCGTCACGAGACGAAAACGCATCAGGAGAAAGTAGACCGCAAGGACGGTGGGGAGTCCGAAAACCAGCCCGACCCACAGCACGGAGGCCGGCTGCCATTGATACAGACGAGAGATGTCGCGGACCCATTCGCTTCGCGACGTCTGGATGATATAGGGCGCGAGACCGAGCGCCGCGGCTCCGCCCACCGCCGCTCCATTTCGCGAGAGGACGCCCAGGTTCCGCTCGCGCCAGGCAAGGATCGCAAACGATACGACGGAAACGGATCCGATCACGCAAACCTCGGTGGGATGGAAGAAGCCGGAGAGAAACGCGACCAGGCTAAGCAGGCCGAGATCGCGCGGGCGGCGATCGCGAACGAATCGCGTCAAAAATGTTAAAGCGAACAGATTCGCCGCGGTTCCAAAGGAGAGCGTGAAGCTGTTGGACGCACCGCCGCGAAGCAAGCCATCGGCGGTTTCATATGCGTATTCCACCATTCCGATCCAGAACAAGGGGAACTCGCGGCCCGCGGCGTGCCACCAGCCGAGCGCGAGCATGGGCAGAGGCATGGCGGCGAAGATGCCGATCGCGGCCGCGACCCGCTGCCTTGGCGTCGGGCAAAACGTGCAAATGGCTGTGCCCAGAGCGAACGCGGCGGCGACGTAAAAGAGAAACTGAAACACTTGAAATCCCGCCACCGCCGAGAGCCCCAATCGGTGCGACAGTTTTCCCACCGTCAGGACCAGGGGAGAAAGCAGCGCGTTGTCGCCGGCCCACGGCGCATGAAGGTTCGGAAGCAGCCAATGCGTGGGAGCGAGCTGCATCCAGGTCAGGTAAATGGCGACGTCCAGGTTCGCGACCACATAGCGGGGAACATAGCCCGCGGGCGGCTTCAGGATAGCGCTCCACACGGCCGTGTTATTCAGGAAGAAACAGAACGCGCCAAGAATCAGGGCAAACACGAGCGTCCCGCCAAGGGAATGCCTAGACACACGTTTGGTCTCATCCTTCACGCGGAGCGTCCTGATCTTGAATCGGCTGCGGCGAAGTATTGCTTTAGCCGGGCCCGCTCAGCGCACCACGGATTACTTCTTGTGCTTTGAGGCTGGTTCGTTCCGGACAATGAGCAAGGAGTTGGCCGAAGGGGTTGTAATCAGCTTCACCTCAAAGCTCAGCATGAAGGGATTTTGCGTAAAGCCATAAGGTATGCCCGCGAACTCGATCCCGCTGCCGTTCGGAACGGGCTTGGTCAGCGGCACTAGGTTTTGCCGGGCGTCGCGCAGGGTCAACGTGACTTCCGGCGTCTTTCCGTCGGACATCGCTAGAACCAGCTCGGTCGGGCGCGCCTTGGGCTTGCTCGAAATCACGATTCCTTTAAAATGTTCGACGCCGCTCGATGGGTCGGGAAGCTGCCGGTCTTTCATTCTTAGCAGGAAGTAATCGTGGGCGGCGGGCCCGAACAGCTCCTTCTTGACCGATAGCCACAAAGCCACTTCCGGATCGGGCGTTGCGGCCGCGGCAGGGGCTGCGGGGGCCGCGGCGCTCTGCGCGCCGGGCTGCTGGTTAAAGGAACGCGCGACCGGGCATAGGATCGCAAGCCCGAGAAGCAAGAATGGAGGGAAGAACCGCATGCGTACGTCTTCGGTGATCTTAGCATCTTCGGCGTACCGCTAGCCACGAGAGACGTGATACGAGAGACGTGTCCGCCGGCCCGGCGCGGGATGACGCGTCCGGATGCCGGGCGGCCTGGTATCGCTGACGCTTCGTCTCCACTCGGACGATTGTGATCCAGATGATATCCTCGGAGCAAGGCCGGACATGAGCTTGCGCAGGGCGCTCTGCATATTGGGCTGCGGATTCGCCTGTCTCGGCGGATTGTACGCCTTCCAGCGCCCTTTCCGCCAATATCACGGCGTCGAATATTACAACTTTGAAGTCCCGCGCGATTCCGGGGAAATCACCGAGTTCGCCTTCGCCCGCCTGATGTATCCTCCTGGACCGCTGGACGGTTATCGCGGCCGTTTCGATGGCGATTGGCGTCAAGGCTTGTCGCTCTGGACCCAGGATTACCCGCGAGCCGATCGTCATTTCTCTCTTGCCCTGCGGCGCTTGACCCGCATCCATGTGCGATCGGTGGAACAGCCGGTGATGCTCGAAGATGGCGATGAAGTCTACAACTGGCCCTGGATCTACGCCGTGCAAGTGGGCGAATGGGGCTTGAACCAGGACGAGGCCAAGATCCTTCGCGAGTACCTGCTGCGCGGAGGATTCTTCATGGCCGACGATTTCCATGGCGTCGAGGAGTGGCAGGAATTCGAGACGCGCATGAGATTCGCGTTTCCGGACCGGCAGATCGTGGAGCTCGACGATCAGGATCCGATGTTCCACACCGTTTACGATCTGGACGACCGGTATCAAATTCCGGGTGAGGCGCACCTCCGTCTGGGCTACAAGAACGGCGGCATCGGCGCGCACTGGCGGGGGATCTATGACGATCACGGCCGCGTCATGGTCGCGATTTCGTACAACTCGGACGTGGGCGACGCGTGGGAGTACGCCGACGATCCCCGATACCCGGAGAAGTTCTCAGCCCTGGCGATTCGCCTCGGAGTGAACTACATCGTCTACTCCATGACGCACTAGTCCCGTGCCCGCCTGAAGAAGTTCTTGCGGATGAAGGAGCGGTAACTCCAATAATGTTATCGGCGGGACAGCTTCTAAGTAGGATTCCCGATAAGGAGGATTCCCGCCAAAGAAACCGAGGCGGACTTCGGAATCTACATCATGCCTTCGTCGGCCGATGGACCGTACATCGGGGGCACCGGAACGTTGTTCAACCGCAGATAAACGCCGAGCTGGGCGCGGTGATGAATGATGTGACTCATCATCATGGTCCGCAGGGCGCCAATGCGCGGCATGGTGAACACGGTTTTGCCCTGATACTCGAGCGACCACGGTTTCAGCAGGTGCTCGTCGCTCGCGCCGGCGATCGCGGCCCGGGCTTCCGCCGCTCTTTTGTCGAAAACGTCGAGCGCTTCCTTGCGGGAAGTAGCGGTCAAGGGCGTGTACCCGCCCGCCGATAGATTCAGCGAATCCGTGAGAACGGTCATCGCGCCGAAGCCGGGGAGCTCCGCCACGTGCCCGGTCAGCCGGCCCAGCGACATGGATTTTTCGTGCGGCTTCCAGCCGAGTTTGTCCTCGGGAATGCGTTCCAGGGTCTTGCGCGTGGTGGCCATTTCGTGGTCGAACTCGGGGAGCAGTGCGTCGCTGAGCTTCATTATTGTTTGATCCTCTCGCTAGCATTGTACGATGCGCAAGGGTGCCGCCGGGAGCCGTGCGCTAAAATGGCATCACACGTGGATCAAATCGGGCGCTACCAGATCATCGGCGAGTTGGGGCGGGGCGCGATGGGAATCGTGTTCAAGGCTCAGGACCCGGCTATCGGCCGCACCATCGCCATCAAGAGCATCCGCCTGCAGGATCTGACCGACGAGGCCGAGCGCGAGCGCCTGCGCGAGCGCTTGTTTCGCGAGGCCCAGTCCGCCGGAATTCTCTCGCATCCCGGGATCGTCACCATTTACGACATCGCTGAAGAGAACGGCCAGGCGTACATATTCATGGAGTTCGTGAACGGGCCGCCGCTCGAAAAGATGCTGCTGACGGAACAGACGCCGGACAAGGAAACCCTGCTCAGCATTCTTCGCCAGACCGCCGCGGCACTCGATTACGCCCACAAGAAGGGCATCGTCCATCGCGACATCAAGCCGGCCAATATCATGATCCACGAGGACGGCACGGCCAAGGTGACCGACTTCGGCGTGGCCAAGATCGTCTCGCAGCAGATGACGCAGGTGGGCATGATGATGGGCACGCCCAGTTACATTTCGCCGGAGCAGGTGCAAGGCGGCACCATCAGCGGGCGCGCCGATCAATTTTCGCTCGCGGTGATCGCTTACGAGGTCCTGACCGGCGAGAAGCCCTTTGTCGCGGACTACCTTCCCACGCTGCTTTACAAAATCGTCCGCGAGGAGCCGCTTCCGGTGCAGCGGCTCAATCCCACGGTGAGTCCGGCGGTGAACGCGGCGCTGCACAAGGCGCTGGCGAAGAACCCCGCCGACCGCCACGAGAATTGCGTGGACTTCATCAACGCGCTGGCAACCGCGTGCAACGCGACGCCGGGCTGGATGCCTCTGCCTCGCGGCGCGAGCCAGAACATGCCGACCGTCGGATCCCAAGAGGGGCTGGTCTCGACCGCCGGCGAGCGGTCCCGGGACTTGGACGAAACCGTGGCCGACGTGGAGCCAGCTCCGGTATCTCCCCCTCCGCTCCCGCCGCCGGCCCCACGGCCGCCGGACGACGCGCCCGGCAACTTTCCCAACAGCCTGCCCAACAGCCGGGAATTGAAGATCGAACCCGCCCCGGAGCGGCGTTTGCCTCACCGCGAGCCGAGTCACCTGTTTCGGAATCTCGCATGGAGCGCGCTGGGAGCCGCAGTGGTCGGCGGCGGGCTCTTCTTTGCTTATCAAAAAGCCAAAGAGGCTTACGTGATTCCGGTCGCCGTGGCACCCTCCGCGACGGCGCCCTCGACCGATCAGACGGCATCTGCTGGGACACAATCGCCCGGAACATCATCGGGCGGGACACAGCCCGCGGCGGGTACGCAAGCCCCGCCGTCAGCATCGGAAACACCGGCGCCCTCGCCAGCCTCACCGACCGCCTCCAGTCCTGTCACCACCAACCCGGCTCCGGATGGAGACCAGCCGGCGGCCACGGTCAACCCCGCGCCGCGGCGGACCGCGTCCCAGCAACCAGCCGCGCCCCAGCCACCGCCCGGCGCATCGACTTCGACGTTTCAGCTCACCACCTCGCCCGCGGGATCGGAAGCCGTCTTTGACACTAATGCGGCGTCCCGATGTATTTCGCCCTGCGCGATCGATCTGGCATTCGGACGGCATACCTTCGTGGTCCGGCACGAAGGGTACCGCGAGGCCCAGAAGATCATCGAAATCCCGCGCGACACCGGCCTCATCGTCGATTTGCAGCGCATGAGCGGCACGTTGAGCGTGGTTTCGAACCCGTCCGGCCTTTCGATCGTGATCGACGGCCGGGAACAGGCCCGGAAGACGCCCGGCAGCTTCCCTCTTCCGGTGGGCGAACACCATGTTCAGGTGATCAAGGGCAACGACAAGCAGGAATTCACGGTGTTCATCGGCGACGGGCAACTGAGCTCAAAATTCATCGAGTGGCAGTAAGGCCGGTTGGACTGCAGGAAGAGCCGCTGAAAGTCGAAAGCTCTACAGAGCCGCTCCGTTAGCGGACGGCAGTATTCACTTCCCCAGCTTGATGTAACCGCATGCTAACTGCATAGCGGCTCCGAACGCTGCGCTTGGGTCAATCGCGTGTTTTCACACGGTCAGAGAAATAGGTGGTGGCTGAAAAAGAGTTCTGGCCGCAGATAAACGCAGATGGACGCGGATTCGCAAACGGCAAGGACTTTGTTTTCAATCGGCGTTTATCCGTGTTCATCAGCG
>Ga0209415_10020817_pt1 | contig 10159 bp, 13 predicted proteins | sample PeaSoiSIISIP2007_FD_187696 | JGI IMG/M metagenome (GOLD analysis project Ga0209415, IMG submission 187696) | Peat soil microbial communities from Weissenstadt, Germany - SII-SIP-2007 (SPAdes) (version 2) | ecosystem: Environmental > Terrestrial > Soil > Wetlands > Peat | place: Germany...
CACCTGATCACCCTCCTTATCACGGGGACCTCGGCGGTCTACGTATACAGGCAGAAGACGACTGAGTATCCGCAGGTGAGGAACCTGCTGGTCATGGTCCACCTCTTCTACATGGGCGTCGTGTCGCTAGAGTTCGCCAGGACCTTCGTCCCCGTCCCTTCCGGCTGCGTGTCCTTGTCCTGCCTGTCCTCACTAACCAACGCGTTTCTGACGGTGTATACAATCTCGAACACGACCTTCGTGCTTGCGGATGTCTTCCTGCTCACTCTCGTCGCCGTTGCGATATACTACCGGCCGAACGGGAGGAAGATGAGTGACATCCTGCGTGAGGTAGGGAAGCATCAGCTGGGAGCGACAATGCTGATAGTCTACGCGACCTACATCATCATAGCCGAAGGGTACCTGCTGGCGGTGCATACCGCATTCCAGGCGCAGATCCTTCACACCCTCGTCGGTTCCACCGAGGTGGCGACTCAGTTCGACCCGCAGTACCTGGACATGCTCCTCGGGATCCTCCTCATATTCCTAGCCTATCCTTCAGGACTCCTCATAGTCGCCAGGCGCAGGACTGGAGACAGCCAAGTAAGGAGGGCGTTCACCATACTCCCCATCGCCTGGGTCGGGATCGGAGTCGACCTGCTCATCTTCAACGGCTACCTGCTGAACCAGGGGATCGACGCGAGCGCCGTGGGGTATCTGTTCGCCGCTGCTGCCTTCTCAGCGACTGCGGCCACCTTCAGGCGGGCGACCCTCCTCTCGGCCTTCTTCCAACCGGGAATCGCGGCGACGGGCATCGCACCCCCTGGGACGACTTTCTCTGCGAGGATAGGGCTCAAGACGGAAGCGGTGGTGGGGCGCGTATTCCTCCTGGAAGTCGATTCCTCTTCTATGTTCGAGGGGCCCATCAAGGACTTCGCCAACGAGCTTGGGTCCACCGAGAGGGTGGTGTTCGCCTTCACGGCGGCCGGGAGCCCGATCTACTCCGCGCTTACTGGGATGGCCAACGTAAGATTCTTCACCATGACCAGGAAGGTTTCCTATCCCAAGCCGGGCGAAAGACCTGACGAGGTGCTCGTCCCTTCAGCCGACCAGTCTGTCCTCCTCAACGTCCTCGACAAGGCCATAACCTCGAATCCCGACCTGAAGTTCGGGGTCGTCTTCGACAGCGTGTCGGACCTGATCCTCTCGTCGGGGCTGGAGGTCACCTACAAGTTCCTCAAGCAGGCTAACGAGATGCTCAACACCCACCATGTCACCGCTGTCTTCCTCATGACCGCCGGAGCCCATTCTGAAAGGGAGGTCAACATAGTGAAGAGCCTCTACTCCAACATAGTTAGTTTCCAGGGGAGCCAGTTCGTCGTCCAGAAGAACACCTAGGCTACGAAGAGATTTCGAATTCGCAGTGCGAGTCTCCCTTGGACGTGCACTTCGTCTCGAGGGCCCTTACGTCGGCCCCAAAGTAAGCCGAGAAGGCTCCGGCTAGATGGCCGCCGGTGAAATAGCATTCAGCTTTTCCAGTCGAAAGACCCGAGCTTTCGAAGGCGTCGGTCATCTTTACTCGGGCCTGCAAGCGTGGCACGTTGAGTTCGGAGAGCTCAGCCCTACACCAGCCCGTGGCGCTGTAGATCTTCAACATCTCCACGAGACCTTCTCTGGTCTTCGGATGGTGGATATCCATTAGATTGTGCCAGGCCGCCTTGCCGTAGCTCAGCCCCTGCTGATAGATGTCAGCTTCCCCCGTTTTGGGGTCTGCGAGCTTGACCGCGTCGAGCATGACCCTGAGCCCCTCGACCCGCATGAGGACCGCTCTGTCTCCATTGTTCCATGTGATTGGGAAGTTTATTGAATCGGTCAGGAAGCCCTCCACACCAGCCTTTACCTCCACATCGGAAACATACACAGACGATTCAAGGAAGTCCTTGAGCCATCTTTCATCCATCTGCGGGTTGCTGCTCTCCAGGAAGAAGCTGACCGTAGCTCTCTCGTTGTATGTCATCCCCCCGAAGAATCCTTCCAGGATGTTGATCCCCCGGATGCCCAGGAGGTTTGCGAGGTTCCCGAGGGCACCAGGTTTATTCTCAAGATGTAGGGATGCCAGAAAGAACTTCTTCTTGGGGTCAAACCGGTAGACCATTACGTCCTTGTCCCGGTCCGTCGTCATCCGAAACGCGGCTCTCAAGAAACTCTACTTAAGCCTTGGAGGTTGGAATCGGATGAAAGTCGATTCGTGCAAATTCAAAAATGGTGCAGAAGGTCCTCTGAGCCCGTGAACTTTTTTGATGGCTTTGCTCAGAACGAGATTTGCTTCTGCACTACGGGGGCGGCCCCCATTGATTCAAGGACAGTCCGGAAGGTGCACAGTATTTCGTACCCACTCTGCGTGAGCTCGTACCTGCGTCTAGGCCCAAGGGTCTCTTCCTTGAGGAAGGCCCTGGCGACCAGAGACTTCAGGTTCTCCTGCAGCGCCATCCAGGACAGATTTGCCTTGTACATGATCTGGGTTGGCCTGTCGATGCCCTGCGACACTACTTGCAGCACGTCCATCTTGATCTCGAGTTCAGACCTTCGAGCCGGAGTCTTCTTCGACCCCGCGTTCTCGATCTGGACCGAGACGTAGGACTCTGTTATTGACATCTTGAGCGAACTGGCCTGTCCGTTCTATATATGCATTACTGATTCTGGATCTATTTGTCTACGAATACTACATCATCTAAATACTACTATCATGACAGCACGGGCCATGGCAAAGCCGTTCATAGTGACGTCGCTTAAGGTTGACGAGGAGCTTTGGAAGCGTGCCAAGAAGAGGGCCATAGACGAAGACATCACCCTGCAGGAGCTGCTGAACGTGGCGGTCCAGGATTATCTGCGAAGGAGAACGGATGTGGAATTCAAGCGAAAGAAGCGAGAAAACTAGCCGAGACCTCCTTCTAGCCCCGAATAGAATCCCGCATACTAATCTCGAATCCACAATTACTAATTAGGGAGGTCAGAAGCTTGTACTGTGAACCTATTTCGTGGCCCCTCCGGTCAGTCCGGATCTTTGCAAAGACAGGACATTTCTGAGGTAGTCACGAAGCTAGACTCCGCTCTGACAGCCATCTTCAATGAAGACGGAAAGAGAACTGTGCTATACCACATGTCGAACAGGTATGGCTTGTCTCTTGAGCAGGCGAGCATGGACCCTTCTAAACTTGAGAAGGCGCTGACAAGTCTCCTCGGAGAAATAGGATGGATAGTTGTGAAACGCGCGATCCTGGAGCAGTTCTGGGACAGGAAGATACCAGTTGAAGAAGTAACCATCGTCGAGAAAGCTTCCCTCCAACAGGCCTTTGGGTTCGTCCGAGGCCTTGGCCTCTTTAGGCCATCTGGGGCTTACTGACGTTATCAAATCTTCCGGGCTGCCCCACCAGTGGTACGGTCTAGGATTCCGGGACGATTCACTAGATCTCTTGTGAACATGGAAGAGGAACGCCTGATGACCTTTTTTAGTATGCCCTGAAAAGCCTGACCATGGAGGTTGCTGGGCCTTCGTCGAGCTCCTCACGGGGACGGGGCCTGCTCCGATGGCTTGTTACTGGAACGTTCGCCTCTCTCGCTCTCCTTCTTCTTCTGATCTACCTCCATGCTGCGATTGGAAGCGGTGCCATCATTCTGCCGGCCGAGATTCTCGCTTTCGCCCTTGGGGGGTTCACCGTCGCGTCGCTTCTTGGCGTTGTCATGTATTCCTGGAAGGCGTTCCCACAGCACCGAAGGGCCATCCTCTTCGTGGTGGGGATAACCCTGATCGTACTGCTGGCTCACACCTACCTGATCGGAAGTCCTCCTGCCAGCGACAACAGGGTCCCAGTTTCTGGGGCTGTAGGGGTACAGCTGGTGTCTGTGGACAAGGACAGCTCGGGCAACCCTCTGTTGACTGTTACCTCCTCATTTTCACAGGGACATCTAAACGTCACAGTCACGGCATCCGGCTCCGACGCAATAGTGAACCCCGAAGTGGTTGCGTCATCCCGCCTTACAGGGGTAGGCTTCGCACCACCCCCCACCTATCAGTCCCCCCTCTCGCCGGAGGATTCGGTGACGGGGACCTGGACGGTCGGCAGCAACGTTACTAGCCTGAGCGTTTCGTATCAGTCTCTCAACTGCTACAAGACGAGCTCGCCCGCCGAATATGGATGTATCATGGACGAGATATTCTACGTTCCCGAGGGCATGGCCATCTACAACGGACAGCAGTGCTCCACGGGTAACAACGCCCCGACCGACTGCCATCTCGAGCACCCCTGGCTTGTCCCAGGCCTGCTGGCGGCAGGGATGGCTATCTTCGGGGAGTTCAGCGCAGTAGGTTGGAGGTTCATGCCTGCCCTCCTAGGCACCTTCAGCATCCCTATACTCTTCGGCATAGCCTGGAAGGTTTCTGGGAGCAAGAGGTTGGCGTATCTGTCTGCCATCCTGCTGGCCCTTGACGTGATGTTCTTCTCCCAGGCGAGCGCCGCCCTGCTGGACATCCCGGAGATCTTCTTCGCTCTTGCAGCTTTCTTCGCGTATTTCGCAGGGCTGAGGTTCTGGAAGTTCGACAAGTACGTGATATCAGGGGTCCTCATGGGACTGGCTGGCCTGGCCAAGGAGACAGCCGTATTCTTGGCACTGGCGCTCTTGACATACATCCTACTGTTCGACGAAGGCAGGCTGCGACACCGTTCCTTCGCCATCCTGAAGGTGGCGCTCGTCGTAGGGCTTGTCTTCGTTGCGGGACTCGAGGCCTACGACTCCGTCCTTGTCTCTCCCTCCCTCCCTGGGACCCAATCCTGCCCGATGAACGGGAGCAGCTTCGTCCAGCAAATGGGCTACATCTTCTGCTACGGCTCCTCTCTTATCGCGGACAAGCTCGCCTGTTCGCCCACGACTGGCTACTGGTGCAAGTTTGCCAACGACCCCGGCGGGCCCCCCATACTTCCCACCGACTGGGTCGTCTACTACAGTCCTGTTGCATACTATGCGACATCGGTCAGCGTCTGTCCCAACTCGGTCAACGGCGTCTGCCAGGGAGGGTCCTATTCGTATGTCGCCCTTGCCTACTACGGGGTCACCAACTTCCTCGAAACGTGGACGATCTATGTGTGGATACCGCTAGTCGCCTACGCGCTTTACTCCCAGTTCAAGAGAAAGCAGCAGGTCATGGACCAATTCGTGGCCCCAGAACAGTTCAACGCTTCCTCCACCCTTCCCGGAGACCTGAGGTTGGCGTCGTTTGCGCTCATCCTGTTCGCATGGTCCTATGTGCCTTACCTGTTTCTGTTGCTTGCAGGCAGAGTCACCTACCCCTTCTATTTCCTCCCGGCCGTGCCAGCCATCGCGGTGGGAGCATCCTACTGGGTGACGAGGTCCTGGTTCCCTAGGTGGCTCATGGTGGTATATGTCGTCATGACCTTCGTCTTCTTCTTCATCTACTTCCCTGAGAAGGGGTTCCTCCCAGACTGGCTTCGAGTTCTGATTGGCCACTAGCGCAAAGCGCAAAGACGTTCGATTTCGAGGGCCTTGGCCCGCATGATGTCGAAATGGGCTTGGCGCATTTGGCATTGTCATTGTGATTCCAGTCTCGGCTTGGAACCCGCAGCCACCTTTGGGCCCCCCTCCCCAAGAAAGCCGTCGAGGGTCTTTTGAGATCCCAACCGTACTCTTAGCCAGCCAAGGAACGAGTGCCCCGACCCCGCAGCGACCGACAAGGCTAGCAGCGCCAGGGACGCCGACCTGACCAGCGCTGCGGCCTGGGGCACGGTCCACGCTTGGGTGGGGTTGGGGACAGTGAACCAAGTCAAGATGATGAGTGAGTTGAAAACCTCCATGCTGTAGAGCCAAGGGGAGTTAAGGGCTAGCACGGCGACGATTGGGACGAGCATCACCGTGAACTGGGGCGCGAATATCGTCGACGAAAGAAGATAGGCTGATAGCGCCAGAAAGCTCTTCTGGATTAATGGCATCTTCAAGGTGTAAACCCTGGCGAGGAGCACCGCTAGCAAGATAATGCCGAATATCCTGGCAGGTTGGGAAAACGGGCTCCCGAATATCCAGATGTACCAGGCGTCCTCAAGCCCCCAGCCCGAATAGTATGAAAGGAACTGGCTGAAGTATCCGAAATTGAAGATCGCGATTGGGACAAGAGTGGAGGCAGCCACGAGAAGCGAGACTATGAGGTAGTTCATCCTATCCTTCCAATCGACCAGCTCGAATAGGAAGACGGGAAGCAGGACTCCGGCCACGACCTTCGTAGCAATTGCGAACCCCATGAAAGCGGCAGACCAACCTCTGCGTTTCTCTACGAAGAATTGAAGGCAAAGAACTACGAAAAGGGCGTTGAACAGGTCGAAATTGTAAACTCCGTAGATGAGCATGCTCGGCAGTAGGAAGTACAGGGGGTTCAGACGCACGCCGAGGCCGCCCGCCAGCCTCCAGGTAGACCAAGCGATGCCAACGGCCGCGAAAAGGCTTAGCAGACTGAATGAGTCATAATAACCTGCGTATATGCCACCAGCACTACCCGCGATGAACCCTCCCAATACACGAGAAGCATAGAGGATCATACCCGAGACTGGAGGGTACTCTAGGAAAGCACCGGGCGTATAGGGAATCTGCCCCGCCGCGACCCAATCCCTCTGGAAGAACGACAGGATGTCTGTGTAGGGCGCGTTGAAACCCCCGGAGTGAAAATAAGCGCTGAAAAGGATAGCAGCGAACGAGGTAAACATGGACGCGATGAGAGCCCTACGACTGGATGTAACACCCGAAATCAATGGATTTCTGGCCGAGGTATAGGACATACCTTCTTAAGACCAGCAAACAGAACAGGCGTATGGTCAATTTCCTCCCCCCCGATCTTTCGACCACCTTCCTAGTGGCGGCCATCCTCCCCCTCGTCCTCGGCTTCATCATCGGGGTGATAATCAGGAGCGCCATCAAAATAGGGATAGCTCTGGCGATAGTCGCTGTCATCCTCATCGCGGCCGGGATAATCAGTCCCAATCAGGTGATTCAGCCGTTGCTCTCCCTGTACAAGTCGGGGCCGGCCCTCACGGCTGACGCCCAAAGAGTGGCGGGATACCTTCCCTATTCTTCGCTTACCTTCATCCTTGGACTCGCTGTAGGATTGCTGAAAGGCTAGCCAATCAGCCAGTCATCGGGAGGACCTTGTCCCCCGGCGCAGTCCACCACTCCGGAGACTCTCCTGAGGAACGACGGACAGGCGAAGCAGACTAGAAAAGCGACCTCCTTCTTGACGACCGGGCAGTCGACGCTTTCCTTCTTCATCCTTGAGATGGCCTTGGCGCTCGCAGCACCCTTGAGCTGTTCCGACACCGCTTTCGGGACCCTTTTCGGCTTCGCGGAAGGATAGATGTTGACTTTGAACTTGGTCTCCAGGGACACAAAACGGACGCTCGTTGAATCAAGATAAAAGTCTGACCTTTGCGCACTCGAGATGCCTCCGGCGCAGGCCAGGTCGCTACGACCGGCGAAACAGGAATGTCAGGACGCAAGCAATCATGAAAGAGATGAAGTAGCTGAAGTCCGCCTCGCCGAAGTAACTTGCCAGGGAACTGAAGGGGAAACCAAGGTTAAGCGCAGGGACCCATGGCAGCCGACAGCCCAAGCAGCACGCCTCCGAGGACGTTCGCCGCCAGGAGGGACAGGGATGGCCTGCAGACCGGTCAGGCCAAAGGTTTGAACAGAGAGGACCCCGATGACGTAGTCAGCGACCGTAAGGTTGGCTGCGAACCACAACGTGAAGACACGGCCTGGGGAGCCGTGCCTTGCGCCCTCAGCTATGTGCTCTATGCCTGTTTCTTCTACTGTGTTGGGCCTATCAGGCATTCGTTCCGGCCGAGGGCTGATTCAGGCTTAGGCATTGTCAGGTTGAGGTTTTTGGACAAGGCCGTCCGCGAGGGCGAGGACTCTGGCTTTCAACTCGTTCCTGCCTGCAAGTGCAGAGTAGACGGCGAGTAGCCTCAGCTGCCTGGCAACGTCCGACTCGGTCGCCTTGGTGAGTTTTGTGAGCTCCTGCTTCCCCTTGGCCGAGACGATGTATCTCCTCATGTTCCCCTCCCTCTTCGGAAGCTCGGTGATGAGTCCCTTCTTCAGTAGTTCCCCGAGGATCAGGTAGATTGAGCCCGGACCTGGATTCCATTCGCCTAAAGTGGCTCGTCTAATCTGCGCTGCGAGGTCTGCCCCCGAGAGTGACGATTCGGAGAGCATCTTAAGGGCCGCCAGGCGGAGCAACCCCTTGGGGACGCTAATCATTCGCCCCCCCAGTCCTGTCTTCAGGGTGTCTAGAAGCAAAGCGCCTTCGCCTCTCGAGCTCAAGAATCTGAGCTTGCTTTCTATCGCGTGTCTTCAGTTGCATTTCTCTTTGGAGGGCCAATGCGACGAAGATGCAATCGTACACCGCCGCGGCGTTGCCAGCAGCTATTTCGTAGGCAGCTAAGGCAAGTTCCTCGGTGACCGGCACGAGTGTAAGGGAGCCCGATTCAATTGCTCTGAAGAGCCGGTCAAGGTATGGGAGACCGTCTGAAATGTTATGCAGGACATTGTGTTGGACGAACAATGTGTTGGCCACCTCGAGGACCACTAGGTCTGGGGCAAGGAACCTCTCCGACTGGAACTGCTCCTGTCCTTGAAGCAGGCCCTCAACAATATGGCTGCTGTCTGCGACGATCAGTGCTCTCGCCCTTCTCGGATTATCCTGACTATTTCGTCGGGGTCGACCTTGACCGGGTGGGCTGCCTGGAACTCCTTGAGCTCCTGTAAGAATCTTCTTCTCTCCTCGTCTTTTAGATACTGTTCCAGCGCCCTTCTGACGGTATTCGAAAGAGGTCCATATTGGAGCAGCTTCTTTCTCTCTTCCTCGGTGATTCGTACGCTTAGAGTCGGCATGTCTTACAGGTCGTCATACAAATTGTAATATTAAAGTTTTCATAGGTTTGAACAATTTGGAGCGGGAGAGAATCTTCTGAAACCATCAATCATCGTCCACGGAGGAGCAGGGAGTGGCAGATACGGAAAGAACGATAGGCGCTCCTTCGGGCTGGTCGAGGCGGTAGGGGCCGCGCTGGCAACAATGAAGAGCGGCTCAGCGATCGACGGGGCTGTCGCCGCCGTATCCTATATGGAGGAATCGGGGCTGTTCAACTGCGGCAGAGGGGCGTGCCTAACGGTAGAGGGTAGCGTGGAACTTGACGCGGCCATAATGTCAGGGGATGGATTGGCTGGCGCGGGGGTCGGTGCGGTCACATGCACCTACCAGGCAGTGTCACTCGCCAGATGGATAATGGAAAACACGGACCATGTGCTCATCGTGGGGGATAGGTGCAGAGACTACGTCAGACTCGCGGGACTCGACCTCGAAAGGCCGGTCGCATCTGAAGCCTCAAGGAAGCGGTTCGCTCAGATGAAGAAAGACCCGAAGTTCGCAGGGCAGCTCAGGCTAGTGCGCAGGTTCAGGACTGGAGACACGGTCGGAGCGGTCGCACTGGGGTCGGACGGAATCCCTGCCGCGGCTGTGAGCACAGGAGGAAGATGGATGAAACTCCCGGGAAGGGTGGGAGACTCGGCGGTGCTCGGCGCTGGGATATTCGCTGACAGGAAATCAGGGGCCGCCTGCGCGACGGGGATGGGGGAGGAGATAATCAGGGTCGCCCTCTCAATGCGAGCATGCGAGCTGATGAAAGACCACGATGCAAAGGCCGCAGCCAGCCGTGCGATTGGGTACATCTCCAGAACCAGGGGACGGAACACGGCCGGGATAATCACTGTCGACCTGAAGGGGAGGCTCGGCGCATCCTACAACACTGGGGCCATGGGGAGAGCCTGGTTCGACCAGGCGAAGGGGAAGACGATCGTCAGGATCGGACCCGACCCATGAATTAATTAACTGATTATCGCCCTTCCGCAAACGTGCAGGTGAAGCCCAAGACACCCAGAGGAATCTGGTCTCTGAGGGGAGTTACAATCGCCATCGCGCTTGTAGTCATACTCGTCGTCGGGACAGTCATATATTCGGCCTACGAAGATTACACAGCCCTTCGTGCAGAGCTCTCTGGTGGTTCCCGCCCCGTCACTGGCACGGCTGTCCCGCAAGGGTCAGGGGAGATTATTTCGATCAACATAA
>Ga0209415_10020818_pt1 | contig 10159 bp, 11 predicted proteins | sample PeaSoiSIISIP2007_FD_187696 | JGI IMG/M metagenome (GOLD analysis project Ga0209415, IMG submission 187696) | Peat soil microbial communities from Weissenstadt, Germany - SII-SIP-2007 (SPAdes) (version 2) | ecosystem: Environmental > Terrestrial > Soil > Wetlands > Peat | place: Germany...
GGGGTCTATTCGATCGGCTGGGACATGGCGATCCAGCTGAAATGGGGCCGGCTGGGCTCGCAGCGCACCCGCAAGGAGGTGTTCGATCCGATCCAGAACTACTTCAAGACCAAGGACGAGCGCTGGGTCGGCATCTTCCCGCGCGACGGCCGCGACGAGTTCGGGAACATCCTGAAGATCATCGGCATGGAGCACCTGGCCACCGACGTCCGCTTCGCCACCCACGGCGCGCGCGCCAAGAACGTCCCGGCGATGGTCGAGGCGCTGGACGAGGGCTTCGCGCGGTTGACGCTGGACGAGCTCGGCGAGCGGCTCACCGCCGCCGACATGGTCTGGGGGCCGTTGAACTACCCGCGCGACACCGCCGAGGACCCGCTGGCGCAGGCCGCCGGCTGTTTCGTCGACATCACCGACGCCGACGGCGTCAGCTTCCGCCAGCCCGCCTCCCCGGCCCGCTTCCCCGGCGCCGACGACGGCCCGAAACGCCCAGCGCCCAAGCTCGGCCAGCACACCCGCGAAGTGCTGGCGGAGGCGGGCTACGCCGCCAGCGAGATCGACCGCCTGATCGCCGACGGCGCGGCGACGTGAGGCTCGCTTGAACGTCGTGTGTTCGGCGCGCCGCAGGCAGAAGAAAGACTCAACGCGGAGGACGCGGAGGGGACGCAGAGGACGCGGAACTTCTCGGTAGCTCTGCGATCTCTGCGCTTCTCTGCGATCTCTGCGTTCAAACTTGAGGGCGCCTGCGGCGCGCACTCTACCCAGGTTCAGGTCGGCGCTAGCCCTGGCGGTTCTTGGTGTTGGCCTGGGAGAGCGCGCGCAGCATCTCGGTGGAGAACAGGCTGTTGGCGGTCTGGACGCTCAGGCCGACGTCGTCGGTGCTCTCGGGCCCGCGCAGGATCAGGTCGACCATCTCCTGCTGCTGCTGCAGCCGGTCCTGGCGGCGCGCGGCGGCGTATTGGATGAAGTTCTGGTCGGTGTTGCTGTCGGGCGCCGGCGCGACCTGGGCCGGCGCGCTGCCGGGGCCGGCGGTGAGGTTGGCGTAGACCTCGGTCACGGTCGCCGCTCGCCCGCCGCGGTAGAAGATGCCGCGGTTGGAGGCGGCCGCGTCCGGGAATAGCGCCGGCGCGCTCGCCGTCGGCGAAATGCGCACCGCGTCGATCAGCTTGGCCGAGCCCTGCGGCCCCAGCACGTGGGCGACGTAAAGCTCGCCGGCGGTCGGCTCGCGCCCGACCCGGCCGCGCAGGTAGGCGGCGTGGTCGGCCGCCAGCTCGCCGGCCATCAGCGCCGAGGCGTGCGGATCGAGCCGCAGGTCCATCACCGTGGCGCGCGCCTCGGGGCCCGACACGTAGTAGTGCCCGCTTGGCCCCTTCTGGATCAGGTCGGCGTAGCGGGCGTAGCCGTACTTGGACCCGTGCTGCTTCAGCGTCGAGAGCCAGGTCTGGTCGAGGAACTGGAACAGGCCCGTGGCCGACGAGGTCTTGGCCTTGGCGTTGGGATTGTAGCCGCTCTCGCGCTTGGCGGCGCCCATCAGATAGCCGAAGTCGACCCCGGTCGCGCTGGAGGCGCGCTGGATCGCCGCCTCGACGACTCCGCGGATCGATTGAACGGACATGTCTCTAGGGGACGAGATTCTTGGTTAACCAGACCTTAACGCCCTGAGGAATGCCCGCGGCGATGCGGAACCTTGGCCATGCAAGTCGGGAAGAGTTCCCGTTACGGAAGCGTGGCCGCAAGCTTATATTGACGTCGCGTAAACTTAGGGACGCCAATCCCCGCCCAGGAGCAACGCCATGGTCATCGATCAACCCCTTGAGCCGGCCCTCGTCCGCGCCATCGGCGGCGCCTCGCCCGATCACCAGCGGCGCGCGCGGATCGCGACAATGGCCGTCGCCGCCTCGATCGCCGCCCACCTCATCGTCGGGTATTACGTCTACCAGGCGCGATACGGCCTGACGCCGCCGGCGGCGGACGAAACCCAGCCGCCGATGGTCACCGTGATTCCGAAGCTCCTGCCGCCGCCGCCCCCGAAGCACCTGCCGACGCCCCCGCCGCCGCGGGCGCATGTGATCGCGCCGCGGCCGCCGGTGCTGCGCGCGCCGCCCACGATCGCCACCCTGCCAATCCCGCCGCGGCCGCAGATCGTGGCGCATCTCGACACGCCCCCAACGATCGCCCCCTTCGTCCAGATCGTCGCGCCGCCGCAGCCGCCGACGGCGCCCAGCGTCATCACTTCGCCCGACTGGCTCAGGATCCCGGACGCAGACGCGTTCTCGAAGTACTACCCGTCCGCGGCCCTAAACCAGAACCTCGGCGGCGCGGTCACCCTCGCCTGCGTCGTCTCTGCGAACGGCCAGGTGCGCGATTGCTCGGTCGCCGCCGAGACGCCGAAGGGCGTCGGCTTCGGCGAAGCGGCGAGAAAGCTCAGCGCCTACTTCCAGATGCGCCCGCAGACCCGCGACGGCATGCCGGTCGACGGCGCCAGCGTGCGCATCCCGATCCGCTTCAGCTTGGGCTAGCTAGAACCGCCGCGGGTCGAAGCGCTCCGCGACCGAGCCCCTCGGCCGGCCCTCAACGGCGCCCAGCACCACCTCGGCGATCATCGGGGCCAGCAGCCAGCCGTTGCGGCGCGCGCCGACGGCCAGGATCACGCCGGGCGTCGCGCCCGCCCCCGCCATCGGCAGACCGTCCGGCGTCGCGGCCCTGACCCCCGCAGCGGCGGCCCAGGCGAGGCGGTCCAGGCCATCCGACAGCCGCGCCCCGCCGGCCAGGAGCCGCTCCACCACCGACGGATCGATCTCCGCGTCGTCGCGGCCGAGCTCCATTGTCGCGCCGAGGATCACGCCGCGCGGCGTGCGGCACAGGTAGACGCCGGGCGCGCGCATCGCTGGCAGGTCGGCGAAATGGCCCGGGGCGCGCAGGATGTGGCCCTTGATCGGGGTCAGCCGCGCCAGCTCCGGCGCCAGGGCGACGAGGCTCTGGTCCGCGCCGGTGGCGATCACCAGCGCGTCGGCCGCGACCGTAGCGCCGCCGTTGATCTCGACCCGGCCGCCGGCAAAGCCGCGGACGCGGCCAGTCAGGTGGCGCGCGCCGTGGCGCTCAGCCGCCTCTCGCAGCCGCTCGAGCGCTGTTTCGGCGTCGAGCTGGCAATCCTCGCCGCAGAACGCCGCCCATGTCCCGCGGCCAAGGTCGCGGAGTTCGGCGTCGGCGCCGAGCGCAGCCAGCGCCGCCGCCCAGGTCTCGGCCTCGGCTCTGCTCCCCAGCGCCATCGCCCCGTCGCAGGCGAGCGGCAGGCCGATTTCGCGCGCCAGCGGCCGCCACAGGCCTAGCGCCGCGCGCAGCAGGGCGAAGTGGCTGGCCTCGTCGAACACACTCTCGAACGCCGGCGCCAGCATGCCGGCAGCGATGCGCGAGGCGCGCCCGCCGGCGGGGTCGGGATCGATCACCGTGACGGTATGGCCGGCCCGCGCCAGCCCATAGGCGACGGTGCGGCCGATCGCGCCGGCGCCGGCGACCACGATCGAGGAGGGGCTGGTCATCGAGCGCGTTGCACCCGCTCCGCGCCAGCGGGTCAAGCACCGTCGCCGTCAGCCTCAGCTCAGCCGGTAGCGGATCGGCAGGCGCTTCGGCCCGCCGACGAAGCTGGCGACCGCCAGCTTCGGCTCGCCGGCCAGTTCCAAGGACTGCAGGCGCGGCACCAGCTCCTCCCAGAGGATGCGCATCTCCATCTTGGCCAGGTGCTGGCCAAGGCACAGGTGCGCGCCATAGCCGAAGGCCAGGTGCCGGTTGGGATTGCGCTCGATGCGGAACGCGTCCGGATCGTCGAACACCTCCTCGTCGCGGTTGCCGGACGGATAGGCCAGCCACAGCCAGTCACCGGCGCGGATGGTGCGTCCGCGCATCTCGTAATCGGCCGTGGCCGAGCGCATGAAGTGCTTCACCGGCGTCACCCAGCGGATCGACTCGTCGACCAGGCCGGGGATCAGGGAGGGATCGGCCTTCAGCTTGGCAAACTGCTCCGGCGCCTCGCACAGGCCCCAGATCGCGCCGGCGGTGGAGGAGGACGTGGTGTCGTGGCCGGCGGTGGCGACGATCACGTAGTAGCTCATCGCCTCGAAGTCGCTGATCGGCGCGCCGTCGATCTGGCCGTTGGCGATCACGCTGGCCAGGTCGCCGCGGGGCGCGGCTTTGCGATCGTCGGTGATCTTTTTGAAATACATGAAGAAATCGGCGATGATCGCCTGCAGGTCGGCCATGGCGTCGGGGTTGTCGCCGGCCGCCGCGCCCGAGCGGTTGAGTTCGGGGTCGGCGGCGCCGAACAGTTCCTGGGTCAGACGCAGCATGCGCGGCTCGTCTTCCGGCGGAACGCCCAACACCTCCATAATAACCCGCAGAGGGTAGGTCAGCGCGATATCGCGGGCGAAGTCGCATTCGCCTCCCATCGCCGCCATCCGATCGACGTGCTCGCGGGCGATCTTGCGGATGCGCTCTTCCAGCGGGCGGATGTTCTGCGGCAGGAACCACGACTGGGTCAGCAGGCGATACTTAGGGTGGTCTGGGGCATCCATCTGCACCAGCGTGCGCACCAGGTGCGGGCTGCCGCCAGTCATCCGCCGGACCGTCTCGTCGCCCTCAGGCGTGGTGAAGGTGGTCGACCGATCGCCGGAGTGAAACAGGTCGTTCTGGCGCGAGATCTCCAGAATGTCGGCGTGCTTGGTGACCACCCAGAACGGGAAGTTGCCCTCGAGCTCGGCCTTCCCCAGCGGCAGATTGGCTCTCAGCCAGGCAAAAGCGTCGCGGGCGCTCACGCCGTCGGCATATGCCTTAGGATCGATCACGGCCCACGCAGTTGATTCCGGGATCGTCTCGTTTGCAGGCATGATCGGTCTCGCCGTTTCAGCATATGAATAGCTATCGGTATTAACCCTGACTCGGCGGCCGCAGGGTCAGTCAAGCGCCATTGACGCACGCGCCGCGCGAATTTTCGCCGACAGAGCGAGCAACGCGGCGAAGAGAACAGTCTCTTTACTCGCCTTTCGCTGACTAAACATGTGCTGCGGGCTGCGATCGCCCGATTCTGTTGGGTTGACGAAATATGGTAACTGCCTAATTAGCAGCGAAGGCGCGCTGCGTTCCTGTTGGGCAACCTGCGACGAATGTTCGCGACCGCATTGACACACTAGCTTCACAACACAAATGGCGTTAGTGCACCCTAGCGTTCAGCATGAGGAGACTCAATCAGATGGCTATGACGCGCCAAGGCCCTGACCCGATCGACGTCGCCGTCGGCGCGCGTGTCCGGATTCGTCGTCGCTGGCTGGGCTTCAGCCAGACCCAGCTCGCCACCGCGTTGGGAATCACCTTTCAGCAAGTGCAGAAGTACGAGCGCGGCGCGAACCGCGTTTCGGCCTCGATGCTGGTCAAGATCGCCGCCAAGCTGGAGACCACGGTCGCCGCGCTGGTGGGCGAAGACGGCCAAGCGCCGGTTGAGGCGATCATCTACGCGCAATTGGCGACGCCAGGCGCGACCGAACTGCTGGCGGCGTTCGCCCAGATCCAGGATGGCGACTCGCGGCGCGCGCTGCTCACTGTCGCCGAGGGCCTGGTGCCGGCCCGCAAGACCCGCGCGGCGGCCTGACCTACCGCACGTAAGCGCCGGCCGCCGGCGCCACACCCCTCCTCGCGCCGGCGGCCTGCAGAGGGTCAATGACCGGTGCTGTCCGACGTAGACGCCCCGGCGCTGACTCCGGCTCCTCCGACCTTCCCGCTGGCGTCCGCGCCAGCCTTATCGCTGGCGCCGCTCGGCGTCGCCGTGGCGGTATCGCCGGCGGATCCGGCTGCGCCGGCGCCTTTGCGGTGCGCCTTGGCCGCGCCCTTGGTCGTGGTGGCGGCGCTATCCTTGCCGTGCGCCGTTGCATCCGCGGCGGTTGAGCTGGTGGCGGAGGCATCGGAACTGGCGTCGTCCGGGATGCGGCTGGCCGCCCCGCCGACCGACCCGGTCACGTTGCCCGCCGCGCCGCCAACGCCTCCAAGGCCGCCCGCCACTGCGCCCCCGACCGCCCCACCCATCAGCTGGGCCTGGGCCGCGCCGCAGACCAGAGCGCCAGCTGCTGACGTGATAAGAAGGATCGAGAACCTGCGCATGCGCATCTCCTTTTTTGTTTCGCGCAGGCAAACTTCGGCCGCGCCCCCACCAAACGCGGGAAACCGGCCTTTTCGTTCCCTCGAGGCTCGACTTTTACCCCAGCGCCTGTTGCAGGAGCTCCAGCGCCGCGCGGGCGAACGCCTGCATGTTCGCAGCCCGATCGCCGCTGCCGGTCTCCAGCGTGAACGCCATCTCGGCCGGGCCGCTGACGGCGACGCAGGTGTGACCGGCGGCGTCCCCGTAGGGATTGCCGGTCGGTCCGGCGGCGCCCGTCTCCGAGAGCCCCCAATCGGCGCCGAGGTTCTCCCGCGCCGTGCGGGCCAGCAGCAGGGCGTAAGGTTCGCTGGACGAGCGGATGTCGACCATGTCCTCGCGGCGCAGGCCCAGCAGCGCCATGCGCGCCTTGGCGGTGTAGATCACCCCGCCGCCCTTGAAATAGGCCGAGGCGCCGGGCACGGCGAGCAGCGCCGCCGAGATCAGCCCGCCGGACGAAGACTCGGCGACGGCCACGGTCTGACCGCGTTGCTTCAGCGCGGCGGCGAGCGCTTCGGCAAGCGGCGCGAGGGTCTCGATCATGCTTCATCTCCCATCTGGCGTTTGGCTCGACCTGCCTATAGTCAAGGCCGCGACATGGCGAGCCGGCCCTTCTTCGCCATCGCGGCGATCCTTCTCCTCGGAATTAGCCTGACGGCCTGCCAGCCGCAAAAGGTTGCCCGGCAACCATGCCCGCGCGGCGAGCTCTGTCTGGAGTACGGCAACACCGCCGAGTCGAACTCGCTCGATCCGCAGATGGCGACGACCACCAGCGAGGCGGCCATCCTGCGCGAGGTGTTCGAGGGCATGTACACCGACGGGCCCGACGGGAGCCCGATGCTGGGTGTGGCGCTGAGCGCGCAGACGAGCCCCGACGGCCTGGTCTGGACCTTTCACATGCGGCCCGAGTCCTGGTCGGACGGGCAGCCGGTCACCGCGAACGACTTCGTCTACGCCTATCGGCGGATGCTCAATCCGAAGACCGGCTCGTCCTACGCCTACCTGCTCTACGTGCTGAAGAACGCCCAGGCGGTCAATTCGGGCCAGATGCCGCTCGAAGCGCTCGGCGCGCGAGCGCTCGACGACCACACCTTGCAGCTGACGCTGGAGCACCCGGCGTCTTACCTCCCACAACTGCTCAAGCATCAGGCGTTCTTCCCGATCCCCGCCCACTCGGTCGAGGCGCTGAAGGACCACTGGATCGATCCAGGCAAGATGGTCAGCAACGGCGCCTACACCTTCCGGGAATGGCGGCTGGGCGATTACGTCCGCATCGAGAAGAACCCGCTCTACCGCAACGCCGACCAGGTCTGCTTCGACCGGGTGGATTTCGTTCCCACCAACGATCCGATCTCGGCCGAGCGGCGGGTGCTGCGCGGCGAGCTGGACATCAACAACACGATCCAGTCCAACCGGGTCCCGAAACTGCGGGCGAACCCGGCGTCCGCCGGCTTCGTTCACACCTACCCCTATCTCATCACCAGCTATCTGATCTTCAACACCCGAGACGTGAAGCCGCTGCAGGACCGGCGGGTCCGACAAGCCATTTCGATGGCGATCGACCGGCGCTTCATCACCGACAAGCTCATGCGTGCGGGCCAGCTTCCCAGCACCTCCTACGTGCCCCCTGGCATCGCCGGCTACCTTCCCAAGGGCGCACCGCATCCGCAGCCGGCATGGGCTGACTGGACGCTCGAGCGCCGTCAGGCGGCCGCCCGGGTGCTGCTGGCGCGAGCCGGCTACGGTCCGGACAAGCTGCTGAAGCTGGAGCTCAAGACCACCAACAATGGCGGCTCGCTTGTCGCGGCCCAGTCAATCCAGGCGGACCTCAAGACCATCGGCGTCGACGTTACGTTCCGCCAGGAGGATGGCGCGGTGGTGTTCGAGTCGTTCAATCTGCGCGACTTCCAGCTCGGCGCCACCGGCTGGGTGGCCGACTACAACGACCCGATGACGTTCCTGAACCTGATGAAGTCCGACACCGGCCAGCAGAACTACGGCGACTACAAGCGCCCAGCCTATGACGCCTTGCTGAAGGCGGCCGACAACGAACCGGACGCCAGCAAGCGTGCGGACGACATGGCGAGCGCCGAGCAGATGATCCTCGACGACGCCATCATCGCGCCGCTCGACACCGGCGTCAGCCTCAACCTGGTGAGCCCCGCCCTCACCGGCTGGATCGACAACGACGCCGACGTCCACCCGATCCGCGACCTGTGTCGCCATGACGCACCCGCCCAGGTGATCAAACCGGCCCTCTGAGCGTTTCCCCGATACATTTCCCTCACCATCTGAGGGTAAGGGCCAAGCTTCGCGAATCTGGGGCGAGGACGAATGGTGGCGTTCGCCGACGCAATGACGCTCGAGAGCCACGGCGCCGAATCCCCGCTGGAGGGAGCAGCGCCGGAGGGGGTCGTGCGCCCGCCGTCCGCGCTGGCGTTCGCGCCGGAAGCTTTCTTCCTGGGCAGGACCGAGGGCGCCGGCGTGGTCCGCGACCCGCTGGGACGCATCACGCGCCGCTGCCGCATCACCACCGAGGGCGCTCTCAGCGCCGCTCAGGGCGCGCTGCGCTTCGATGAGACCTTCGTCTACGACGACGGCGAGATCGATGTCTGGCGCTGGGTGATGCAGGCCGGCCGCGAAGGCCGCTACGTGGCGGCCGAGGCGAAGGCCGGGACGGGCATCACCGGCGACATGCGCGACGGCGACTATGTGCTGGGGTTCCGCCGCCCGGTCGGTCGCGCCGCGGGGTTCCTGGCGCCGCATTTCCTCACCCGCTTCACCCTGCTGGCGCCCGACCTGGCGCTGAAGCGCGCGGACGTCAGCCTGTTTGGCGTGCCGCTAGGATGCCTCAGCGCCGTCCACCGGCGGGTGTCTTCTTAGGTTCACGCTGAATTCACTACGTTTTTCAGCACCGCCTTAACCTTTGTTGCGCAATAGTTGCCACGTCTTGGCACGAGGGCCCGGCAATGGGCGCGTTCGAAGAACTGTTCGGATTTGAGGGTCGGATCAGCCGGCTCGGATTTCTCTGGCGCAACCTCGTGGTCGGGCTGGGCATGGGCGCGATCGCCGCGCTCGGCAGGATAATGTTGCAGACGGTCGTCAGGCCGATGGGTCTTGGCGGCTATGACGCCGGCGCGCGCGGCCTGGCGGTCGGCATCGTGCTGCTCGTGGTCTGGTCAAGCATCGCCATCGCCTGCCGGCGCCTGAGGGACCTGGCGCTTGAACCGGCCCATGTCGTGCCACTCTACCTGGCCCTGTGGGTCGTCTACACGGCGCTGCTGAAACCCCTGATCCAGCTGCAGCCGGCGTCGTTCGGCCTCTACACCGTCTGCTGGGCGATGCTGCTGGCCACGCCGACGCTCTCGTTGCTGTTCCTGCCCGGTCGCCCGATGGAACGGCCCCTGCCCGCCGGCTACGAGCCGCCGCAGCCGACCGCCTACCTGAACTGGCGCGAGCAGCCCTAGGGGTTGGGCGCGCGGCTTCGGTCTTGACCTTGCGGCCGATCGTCCGCAACTGGCGCCATGCCGACGCAAGCCCCGCCCGAACTGCTGGAAATCCGCCACTCCATCGACAACATCGATGCGGCGCTGATCCATCTGCTGGCCGAGCGATTTAAGCAGACCCGCAAGGTCGGCGAGCTGAAGGCGCGCCAGGGCCTGCCGCCCGCCGATCCGGCGCGCGAGGCCCAGCAGATCGGCCGGCTGCGCGCGCTCGCCGCCGAGGCCGACCTCGATCCGGAGTTCGCCGAGAAGTTCCTGAACTTCCTGGTGACGGAGGTGATCCGCCACCACGAGATCATCGCCGCCGCTGCCCGCGCCTAGCTGCCTAGCTGAACGTCGCCGCGACGGCCGGATCGCCCCTCTGGGTTCGGTAGACGTAGAGCACCAGCCCGGCGATCAGCGGCGCGTTGAGCGCGGCGCCGACGGCCTGACCGGCGACGCCGCCCCAGACGCGGCCCTGTCCGACCTGACCGCTGAAACC
>Ga0209415_10020819_pt1 | contig 10159 bp, 9 predicted proteins | sample PeaSoiSIISIP2007_FD_187696 | JGI IMG/M metagenome (GOLD analysis project Ga0209415, IMG submission 187696) | Peat soil microbial communities from Weissenstadt, Germany - SII-SIP-2007 (SPAdes) (version 2) | ecosystem: Environmental > Terrestrial > Soil > Wetlands > Peat | place: Germany...
GAGCTGCTGCCTTCCGACCCTGACTCGGTTCACGAGCGGCCGTTGCGCAGGACCCGGCCGCCGCACCCAACGCCGGCACGACGGACCAGCGAGGTTACCTCGCCTCGGGCTGACCCCGTCCTCGGGTGGTGGCTCAGTCCGGAATCGGGCTCCTTGCCTTGGAAAGGGAGGCGGCGCCAGTGTGGGGGGTGCTCGAGTGCCCACACTGGGGAACCGACGTCGGCGACCCCGCAGGCTCCTGGGTTGTGCGGCCAGTTCCGGACCGGCCCGGGAGGACGGGAAGGTGCCCAGGGCGATGTTCTGCCCGGTCTGCGAGAACCTCGTCCGCTTCCTCTACCCGAGTTGGTATCGACCTCCTCGAGATGCGAACTGACCACCCGCCGGCCGTCGAGGGGCGAGACACCGGGCGCCGGTTAGCCTGGCGGACCGTCATCTGGAGGAGTGCGAGAGCGGCCGAATCGGCACGATTGGAAATCGTGTGTGGGGCAACCCACCGTGGGTTCAAATCCCACCTCCTCCGCCAGCTTCGCGTCGTCGGGTCGAGAGGTGCGCCAAAGCACGCCTCTCGGGACCGTGAACGACGCGCCGTGTGAAATGAGTCAAGGCGCCCGCGATGCCGATTGAACCGCCACCCGAACCCCCCGTCGGCGAGAACGACGAGGCGGCGATGCGACTGGCCATCGCCGAGGCCGAGCACGCACCCGCGCACGGCGACGTGCCGGTCGGCGCCGTGGCAATCGTCGGCGGCAGGGTCGTGGCGGCCCGGCACAACGAACGCGAGCTGCGTCCCGATCCCACGGCTCACGCCGAGATGCTGGTGCTGAGGGACGTGGCCGAGGCCATCGGGGATTGGCGAATGGGCGGGGTGACCGTCGTCGTCACGCTGGAGCCTTGCGCGATGTGTGCCGGCGCGATGGTGAACGGTCGGGTGGGACGTTTAGTCTTCGGCGCGTCCGACCCGAAGGCGGGAGCGGTCGGGTCTCTCTACAACCTGTGCACCGACCCGCGGCTCAACCACGAGCTCCCGGTGACCGCCGGCGTCCTGGCCGACGAATGCGGAACGCTGCTCACCTCGTTCTTCGAGGGCCGGCGGGCCGAGGATCCGGGCGGATAGGCCGATCCTCGAGAACGGGCCAAAAGCGACGGCTTTCCCGAGTGGCGCCCGGGACTCGAGCCCCGTCGAGCCGATCGACTCTTCGTGCCGACCCACCAGGGCCACCTAAAGTTCGATACGGAGGGATGCGAGAGTGGCCGAATCGGACGGTCTCGAAAACCGTTGTGTCCATTAGGGCACCGTGGGTTCGAATCCCACTCCCTCCGCTCGATTAGAGGCCCTTTTCGGACGAGCCGGAGAGGGCCTCTTTCGTTTTGGTCGGCCGGTCACCACACCCCTGGGACCAGCCGCTTGCGGGAGGCGGCGTAGCGCTCGTAGTCCGGGCCGAGCCCTTGACGGAGCAATCCCTCCTCGACCCGGATCCGGTGAATCAACGCGATCGCGTAGGGGATCGTCAGCAGGGCCAGCGACAACCAGTTGCCCAGCGCGATCGCGGTGCCCAGCCAGCTCAAGAGCAACCCGCTATAGGAGGGATGCCGGACGACCCGGTACGGGCCGTTCTCGACGACCCGTTGGTCGGTCTGGACGCTGAGCTCGAACGTGAAGAATCGTCCGAGGGTTCGCACCGCCCACTGGCGGAGCGCGAAACCGAGCCACATGACGACGACGCCGACCACGATGTAGGCGCGCCCGGGCCCGGGCATGGCCAGCTTGGGCAGCCGAAAGGCCAGCCAGAACCCGGCGATGCCGGCGATCAGAAAGGTGCGGCCGAGGACGCGGCGACTGTCACGGTCGGCGACGACCGCCTCACCGGTCGGCTCGCGGGTGGCGTTGGCGGCCTCGACGGCGAAACGGACGATGACGGCGCTCCAGAACAGCACCCCCCACAGCACGCTGGTGCGAATGAAGAAGACCGCCGGCACGACGCCAGCATGGCAAAACCCCAGCCAGTCGGCATGATCGGGCGCCGCTGTGACCCCGATCTCAAGGAGGGAACTAAGAGTCGCTCAGATGGCGACACCGCGCTCGGCGTAGCCTGGGTCCGGCCGAAGTCTTGTGACGCCTGAGTGACGCGGCGTTGGAGAGGGGTTGGAGATGGCACCTTCGCGCTCAACGGTGGGCAAGCTCCAGCGCGACCAGGCCAAGCGGGCCAAGGCCAAGGCGAAACAGGAGGACCGCCAGGCCAGGCGGACCGAACGCCCCGACGCCGACGAGCCGGCGGCGCCGAGGGTCGAAGAAGACCAGGGCAAGCTGCTCGAGGAGTTCGCCCGCCTCCACGAGGACCTCGAGGAGGGACGGATCTCGCTCGACGACTTCGAGGTCCGTCAGGCCGACCTGAGGTCGCGCCTCCAGGTCGACTGACCCGAGCGGGTCAGTCCGCCTTCGGGCCGTCGCGGGCTTCCAGCCACCTTTGCAGTCCGGCCGCGTTCGAGTGGACCCCGTTCATCACCTCGAACTTCTCGCGGTGCTCGTGGCCGACCACCCCGGGCGGCGGATCGAACCTCCGGGCGAGGGCGTCTGCGATGTCCTCGCCGGCCCGGTAGGCGATCTCCGCCGTCTCGGCCCACTGGCGCAGCATCCCCTCCGCTTCCGCCAGTACGTCATCGGGTTCGGCCACCAGGCCGTAGTGGGCCAGCGCGAGCGCGCTCGGACGCCGCTCGGCGAACCGGTGGATCGAATGCAGGGCCAGGTCGAGATCGAAGTCGGGTGGGGGCGTGGACGGCCGCAGGACCCCGACGTCGGGGAGACGGACGCCCACCGCGTCGCCGACGAAGAGGATCCCGCTCGTCGAGTCGTGCAGTCCCACGTGGTGCTTCGCATGGCCCGGTGAGTCGACCGCGGTGAGCGAACGCCCCGGCCCGACCACGATCTCCTCGCCATCGGACAGGACGTGCAGCCGTTCGGTCGGGGTGGGGTCGAGGCGGCCGTAGAGGGAGTCGAGCAGGGGCCCGTAGACGCGGGCGGCCGATTCGACCAGGCGGGTCGGGTCGGCCAGGTGGCGTGCGCCCTTCTCGTGGACGTACACGGTGGCGCTGGGGAACGCGCTCGCGACGTCGCCGACCCCGCCGGCGTGGTCGAGGTGGATGTGGGTCACCACCACGCCGGCCAGGTCATGAGGGCCGAGCCCCAGTCCGGCCAGCGCCTCGAGCACCACCGGAACCGACGACTGGCTCCCCGTCTCCACCAGAACCGGTGCGGGGCCCTCGATCAGATACCCGGCCGTGACGCGGCGCCAGCCGCCGAGAAGGGTGTCGATCTCGATCACCCCCGGCGCGATCGCGTGGGGCATGGCCGAGCTCGGCTCGCTCACCCGGACGCGACTTCCACGACGACCTTCACGTCGTCGGGCTGGCGGTTCAGCGCGTCCGCCCATTGCGCCAGCGGCACGCGTCGGCTGATGAGGCGCTGCAGCCACGAGCGGTCGGCCTTGGCCAGTGCATCGGCACCGGCCTCGTAGTGGCGCCGGTTGGCGTTCACCGAGCCGACCACCGCCTCGTTCTCCAGCACCATCGAACGGTTGAGCGACCCGGCGTCGATGGCGAGCGACCGCCCGCCCGAGGACACCCCGGTCAGGCAGACCACACCGCCAGGCCCCACATGCTCCATCGCGTCGAAGACGAGGGAGTCCACGCCGGTGCACTCGATGATCGCGTCGGGGTCCTTGCACGTGTCGGCGATCGCACCGGTGTGGTAGTGCGCGCCGAGCGCGCGGACGAGTTCCGGCTTCAGCCCCGACTCCATCTGGTCGATGACGTGGACCTCCAGGCCGCGCTGGACCCCCAGGAGGGCGGCCAGCAACCCAACCGGTCCCGCGCCGGTCACCACGGCGGTCTTAGGCGCCCAGTGCGCGCGTGCACCGATGCGGTCGACCTGCTCCCACGCCTTGGCCACGACGCTGGTCGGCTCGAGCAGCACCCCGAGCTGGCCGAGCGAGGGGTCGACCTTCACCACGAAGTCGGCCGTGATCCGGTAGCGCTCCGAGAGGTAGCCGTCGTGCTGCTTGATACCCCGCTCGGTGTACTGCCCGTTGCGGCAGAAGTCCCACTCGCCCACCGCGCAGTTGGCGCAGGGCACCGGGTCGGGTCGCCGCACGATCCCGACCACGAGATCGCCCTCGGACACCGCTGCCCCCGAGGGAGCCTCGAGGACCCGGCCGAGCGACTCGTGCCCGAGCACCAGACGCTCGCGCCCCACCGGTGCCCAGCCGTACGCGCCCGAGAGGATCTCGGCGTCGGTGCCGCAGATCCCGATGGCGAGCGTCTCGACGAGCACCTCGCCGTCGGATACCGGCGGCTCGTCGACGTCGGAGAGCTCGGCCGTCCCCGACCGCAGCGGAACGACCGTCAGTGCCTTCATGGCTTCCTCCTCGAGCTGTCGGTCGCGTCGGTGCCATCTTCGGCCGGTTGGGCGGCGGGCGAACGCAGGTGGCGACGCCGGCTGGCCGAGAGCCGGTCGCCATCGGCCGCGACCCTCCCGGAGCCCCACACGCGCCACGGCTGGCGGATCGCCTTGCCCATCGCCACCAACGCGGCGGTGTTCGACCGCCCGGCCCCGTCCCCGGCGCCCTCGACCGGTGCCACCGCGTGCGCGCCCAGGCGGCAGGCCGTGTTGACCAGCGAGACGTGCGAGAACGCCTGGGGAAAATTGCCCACCTGGCGCTTGAGGACCGGGTCGTACTCCTCGCTCAGCAGCCCGAGGTCGTTGCGCAGTTCGAGCAGGCGTTCGAACAGCGCCGATGCATCGTCGCTCCGGCCGATCATGTGCAGGCAGTCGGCCAGCCAGAACGAGCAGGCCAAGAACGCCCCCTCGCGACCGGTCAGGCCGTCCACCTCGCCGTCGTCGCTCGTCCGGTACCTGAGCACGAAGCCGTCATCGACGAGCTCGCGCTCGATCGCCTCGACGGTCGACACCACCCGGGGATCGTCGGGAGGCAGGAAGCCGACCAGCGGCATCATGAGAATGCTCGCGTCGAGGAGATCGGAACCGTAGTACTGGGTGAAGGCCTGCTTCTTCTGGTTGAACCCCTTCTCGCACACCTCCGCGTGGATCTCGTCACGGAGCTTGTGCCACCTGTCGACCGGTCCCTCGAGCGTCGTCCAGGTCTCGAGCGTCTGGAGGGCCCGGTCGACCGCAACCCAGGCCATCACCTTGGAGTGGGTGAAGTGGCGCCTCGGGCCGCGGACCTCCCAGATCCCGTCGTCGGGCTCCTTCCAGCCCTGCTCGATGAACTCGACCAGGGTCCGCTGCAGGTCCCACATCGCGCGGCTGGTGACGCCGTCGAACAGACACGCCGTGTACAGCGCCGACATCACCTCGCCGTACACGTCCAGCTGGTACTGACCCGAGGCGGCGTTGCCGACGCGGACCGGCTTGGAGTTCTCGTAGCCACCCAGCCAGTCCACCTCCCACTCGTCGAGGCGGCGCTCGCCGGCGGTGCCGTACATGATCTGCAGTCGCGAGACATCTCCCGACGCGGCGCGCAGCAGCCAGTCCCTCCAGGCCATCGCCTCCTCGTGGTATCCGCCCAGCATGAGGGCCTCGAGCGTCAGGGTCGCGTCGCGCAGCCAGCAGTAGCGGTAGTCCCAGTTGCGGTTGCCGCCGATCGCTTCGGGCAGCGACGTCGTCGCCGCGGCGACCATGCCCCCGGTCGGCTCGTAGGTCAGCGCCTTCAAGGTGATGAGCGAGCGGAGCACGGCGTCGCGGTGCTCGCCGTCGTAGGTGCATCGCTCCGACCACGCCTCCCACCAGGCGGTCGAGGTCTCCACCGAGTACCACGGGTCAACCGGACGGGGCGGCTGCTCGTGGGACAGGTACCAGGTAAAGGTGAACGGAACTTGCTGACCCTCCCCGATCGTGAACTCCGAGACGGTCGTCATGTCCTCGCCTCGGGTCTCGGCACGGGTCCACAGGGCGACCGAGTCGGGCCCCGCGGTTGCCGTGAGGAGGTTCTCGGACCTGGTCACCCACGGCAGCACCTGGCCGTAGCCGAAGCGGATGCACAGGTCCATGCGAACGTCGACCCGCCCCGAGAGGCCCTCGACGATCCGCACCACCTGGGGATGGTCCTCTCGGATCGGCATGCAGTCGGTCAACCGGATTGCGCCGGCCTTGGTCTCGAACTCGGTCTCGAGAACGAGTGTCCCCTCGCGGTACCGGCGCGACGTCCGGGTGATCTTGCCCTTCGGGGCGATCCTCCAGTACCCGTTCGACTCGTCGCCGAGCAGCTTGGCGAAGCACGCGTCGGAGTCGAAATGGGGCAGGCAGAGCCAGTCGATCGATCCGTCACGACCGACCAGCGCGGTTGTGTGGAGGTCGCCGATCACGGCGTAGTCCTCGATCGGCAGTCCCACTAACGCCCCATTGTTGCGCGCCAGGGCCGAGGCCCGCACGATGCGGACGGGGGGCCCAGAGGGCTCAGTCGGGCGAGCAGCTGTGGGTGCTCACCGGGGTTGTGCGGTTCTCGGCCTGGACGACCTTGGCCAGCACGTCGGGGGACGCCAGTGCGTAGCCGACGGCGGCGTTGGTGGTGGACCGGGAGAACACGACCCCGACGACCAGCCCGTTGGTCGCTACGAGCGGGCTGCCCGAGTTGCCGGGCCTCACCACGCCATCGAGCTCGTACACGTTGCGCGTCACCAGCCCTTGGTTGTAGATGTCCCGTCCCGCCGCGACCAGCCGCGTCGCGACCCCGGCGGGCACGACGGTAAGCGGGCCGTTCTCGGGGTACCCGGTGATGGCCGCCACGGTCCCGCGGGTGACGTAGTTCGGGTCGAAGACGAGCGGCTTGCCCATCGGGGCGGACGTGCGGAGCAGCGCCAGGTCCAACTGGGGATCGAAGAAGACCGGGGTGGCCGGGAAGAGCACGCCGTTGACGACGATCCGGGGGCTGGCCTCGCCCGCGATCACGTGAGCGTTGGTCGCGACGACGCCCGGCTTCACCTCGAACGCGGTGCCCTCCTGGGTCACGCCGCACGCACCGCCGATCACCTTGACCGTCGAATCCTGCGCGCCCGCCGCGATCGAGTCCGCCTCGGCGGCCGTCGGGGTCGACACCGGCCCGGCCAGCTGCGGTGGGATCTGCGCGAACACCGGGGGCACGCCCTCGGCGCTTAAGAACGCCTGCACGTGGGCGAACACCGACGGCACCGGGGGCAGCACCTCGTCGACCGTCCGCAGCACGTCGGAGCCGGAGATGGCCGAGCCGAGCCAGGTGTAGCGGGACTGGGACAGCACGCTTCCGAGCAGCCACGCGGAGAGGAGCACCGCGACAACGGCCACCGCCACACCCAGGCCGGCATCGACGCCGCCCAGGTGGTGACGACGGAGCACGATATTGCTCCAGCCACCCACGATCCGCCCGCCGACGCCAAACAGGGTCGCCCCGGTGAGCACGACCACGAGCGTGACGATCGACTTGGCCGGGCCGGGCCGCAGCGACGACACGAGCGCAATTGAGAGGAGAGCGCCCAGGGTGAGACCGAGCCAGAACCCACCGAAGGTGAGCACCTGGATCAGCGCCCCGAGGCGCAGCCCGTGCACCGCCGCGGCAACCACCGCGACAAGAAGCACCAGGTCGACCCAGTTCACTGCGCGTCGAGGGTAACCGACCCCCGACGATCAGCGACCCCGGTCCAAATGCAACGAATTCGTAAACTAAAGTCTCGCGGGCCACGGTGGGGATCCGCGGCTTCGTGGAGGGCAAAGATGGACAGCGGGGGACCCCGGCCACGAGTCCGCCGGGGGCACTCGTTCTTCGCCCCGATCTCGGTCGCATTGGCCATCGCACTGGTGGCAGCGGGCTGCGCACGCTCGAGCACGGCGCCACACAAACCCAGGCACCACGCCCCTCCGCCGGTCGTCGCGATCGGCCAGCCGGCACCGCCGTCCATGGTCAGCGCGAACGCCGTGTCGTGCGGGGACGACCAGCACTGCTGGGCCGTCGGGTTCGGGAGCGGGACCACGGCAGCCATCGACGCAACCGCCGACGGGGGATCCACCTGGAGTGCGCAGGTGGTACCGAGCTCGGTGAGCGTCCTGGCCGCGGTCTCGTGCTCCGACAAGCTCGATTGCCTGGCCGTCGGGTCCGCCGGCGCGACCGGGGCCGTCGCTGCGACCACCGACGGCGGCGCGACATGGACGTCTGAGACAGACCCGGCCGGGGCGGCCGCCGTGACCGCCGTCGACTGCACGAGCAAGCGACGTTGCGTGGCGCTGGCGACCGACGGCACGACCTATTGGAGCTCGGTGACCACCGACGAGGGCGCGATCTGGGCGCGCGGCGGCGACCTGCCGCCGCGCATGACCGCCCTCGACGGGCTTGCCTGCCCCTCGACACTGCTCTGCCTCGTCGCTGGCTACTCCCCGATCGGGCCGGGCCGCGGCGGCGGGGCGATCGCCACGACGGGAAACGGTGGAGGGACCTGGGCCGCGGCCACGCTCCCGCCCGGGGTCGGCATCCTCCGCGGCCTGACCTGTGCCGGCACGACCTGCCTGGCCGCCGGGACCTCTTCGACCGCCAACACCGGCTTCGTGCCGGGGTCCGGCCAGCTGCTCACCAGCCTCGACGGCGGCGCGACGTGGCAGCTGACGAGCGGGTCGGTGACCCACGACGACGCCTTTTCGGCGTCGTGTCCGAACGCGAAGACCTGCGTCGTCGTCGGCACTGATTGGAAGGGCACGACCCAGCCGATCCCGACCGGGAGCATCGTGGCCACCGTCGATGGGGGTGTGCAGTGGCGGTCGGCGACCCTCCGTTACGTCCCGGTGGGGATGGCGTCGGTGGCTTGCCCGGCCGTCAACCACTGCGTCGCCGTCGGCGGCAACCTGCTGGTGCACATCTCGCTGCCGGTCAAGGTGCCTATCCCGAAGGCCAAGGTGGCCCCCGGGACGAGGGCCGGCTCGCGGGTGCGCTAGCCGCGCCTTTCACGGTCGAGAGAACCTGGTAGGAGTTGGACATGCAAATTGGCGTGGTCTTCCCCCAGACCGAGATCGGCTCGGATCCCGGCGCCGTCCGTGCCTACGCAGACGCGGTGGGCGCGCTCGGGTACCGTCACCTGCTCGCCTACGACCACGTGGTCGGCGCCGACCCCAAGGTGCATGCGGGCTGGAACGGGCCGTACAACATCCACGACACGTTCCATGAGCCGATGGTGCTCTTCGGCTACCTGGCCGGCATCAGCGACCTCGAGCTCGTCACCGGGATCGTCATCGCGCCCCAACGCCAGACCGTCCTGTTGGCTAAGCAGGCGGCCGAGGTCGACGTGCTCACCGGAGGTCGGCTCCGCCTGGGCGTCGGTCTGGGTTGGAACCGCCTGGAGTACGAGGCGCTGGGAAAGGAGTTCTCCGACCGCTCCAAGCGGGTGGTGGAGCAGGTCACGCTGCTCCGGAAGCTCTGGACCGACGAGAGCGTCACCTTCGAGGGCGACTACGAACAGGTACGCGGCGTCGGGCTGTCGCCGATGCCGGTCCAGCGCCCCATCCCGGTCTGGTTCGGCGGGGTCGCCCCCTCGGCGCTGCGACGGATCGGTCGGATCGCCGACGGATGGTTCCCTCTGGTGCCGCTTGGTCCGGACCTCGACAAGGCCATCGGGGTCGTCCAGGAGAGCGCCGCGAAGGCCGGCCGGCCGACGGTCCCCATCGAGGGCCGGGTGACCGTGACCACCGACCGAGGCGAAATCCTCGAAAAAGAGGTCAGGCAGTGGCGTGATCTGGGAGCCCGGTACGTGTCGCTGAACACGATGCGCCAGGGGTACGGCACGGTCGACGAGCACATCGCCGCCCTGACCGACGCGGCACCGGTGGCCTTGTCGGGTTAGGAGTTTGATGATTTAGTCGGTTCCGTCGGACACGCGGCTTTCCACAGTCCTCCAGGAGTGCCCGAGAAGCCCGCAACGAACCTCGGAAGACGAATATGACCTCGGTAACAAGCAACGCGACGGGTCGTGCGGACTAAATCAACAGCCCCCTAGTCGGGCCGGCCATCGGGGCCGGGCGCCTCGGGCACGCACGCGAGATTGAGGTGGTGAAGGCCCCTGAAGGGGCCACGACGCGGCGACGCTGGATCCAGGCCGGCGTGTTGCTCGCCGGGCTCGCGCCTGGATTGGC
>Ga0209415_10020821_pt1 | contig 10158 bp, 15 predicted proteins | sample PeaSoiSIISIP2007_FD_187696 | JGI IMG/M metagenome (GOLD analysis project Ga0209415, IMG submission 187696) | Peat soil microbial communities from Weissenstadt, Germany - SII-SIP-2007 (SPAdes) (version 2) | ecosystem: Environmental > Terrestrial > Soil > Wetlands > Peat | place: Germany...
GACCAGGCGGACCTCAGCATCTCCGGTTCTGGCGAGATCGATCTGCTGACCCACCCGGCCAAGCTGAACAGCGACGTCTCCGGGTCCGGCCGCATCGTCGAAGGCGCGACAGCGCCGTCGAAGGCCGCCGACGTCGCGGCGAACGCTACGGCCCAGTGACGGCGCTACGGCGTCGTGATCTGGGCGTTGCAGGTGTTCGCGGCCGCCTGAAGCTTTTCCTGGTGCAGCGGCAGGGACATCTTGTCAGCCACCGAAAGCTTGTCCAGCTCGGCCACGACGCAGGTGCAATACTTCTCGGCGTTGGCTGGCGTCGCGCCGTGCTGCGTGGCCGCCGGAACGCAGGAGTCATGCGTGCTCTTGTCGAACGCGGCGTTGAACTGGGCGTCGCTCTGGCCGCCGCAGGCTGCGAGGCTCAGCGCCGCCAGCCCCGCCGTGATCGCCAGGCCAAGCGAAGTCGCGTTCCGAGTGTGCAGTCGCATGCTGTCCCCCTGATGGACGGCCATAGGATCACACTGTTCGGCGACAGCCAAGCGACGGCGCGGCTTCCGGCGGCTTCCGGCGCGCGACGTCCCGGGCGCTACCTTCCGGCGGCGGTGAGGGCGTCCATCAGCTCGGGGATGGCGCTCTTGTAGTCGGCGACGAGGCCGTAGTCCGCCACCTGGAAGATCGGCGCATCGGCGTCCTTGTTGATCGCGACGATCACCTTGGAATCCTTCATGCCGGCCAGGTGCTGGATCGCGCCGGAGATGCCGATGGCGACGTAGAGCTCGGGCGCCACGATCTTGCCGGTCTGACCGACCTGGTAGTCGTTCGGGGCGTAGCCGGCGTCGACCGCCGCGCGGCTGGCGCCGACGGCGGCGCCCAGCTTGTCGGCCAAGGGCTCGATCACCCGCTGGAACTCCTCGGCCGACCCCATCGCGCGGCCGCCGGAGACGACGATCTTGGCGGCGGCCAGTTCCGGCCGGTCGGACTTCACCACTTCCTGGCCGAGGAAGCGCGTGTGGGTCGGCGGCGCAGGGGCGGCGATCTTCTCGATGCTGGCCGACCCGCCTTCGCCGGCGGCGGGGAACAGGCTGGTGCGGACCGTGATCACCTTCTTGGCGTCAGAGCTCTTCACCGTCTCCAGCGCGTTGCCGGCGTAGATCGGACGCACGAAGGTCGAACCGTCGATCACCTCGACGATCTCGGAGATCTGCGAGACGTCGAGCGCGGCGGCGATGCGCGGGGCGATGTTCTTGCCCACCGACGTCGCCGGCGCCAGCACGGCGTCGTAGTTGGCCATCAGCGGGACAACGAGCGCCTGGAAGGCCTCGGCCATGCCCTCGTCGAGTTCGTCGCTCTCGGCCTGCAGCACTTTGCGCACGCCGGCGATCTTGGCGGCGGCCGCCGCGGCGGCGTCGCAGCCCTTGCCCGCCACCAGCACGTCGACGTCGCCGGACAGCTTCAGCGCGGCGGTGATGGTCTTGTTGGTGGTGTCGCGGACATGCGCGTTGTCGTGGTCAGCGAGGACGAGCACGGCCATCAGATCACCCCCGCTTCGTTCTTCAGTTTGTTCACAAGTTCGGCGGCGCTCTCGACCTTGACGCCGGCGACGCGCTTGGCGGGCTCGGTCACCTTCAGCACCGTCAGGCGCGGGGCGATGTCGACGCCGTAGCTGGCGGCGTCCTTGACGTCGATCGGCTTTTTCTTGGCCTTCATGATGTTGGGCAGCGAGGCGTAGCGCGGCTCGTTGAGGCGCAGGTCCGCGGTCACCACGGCCGGCAGGTCGACCTCCAGCGTCTGCAGGCCGCCATCGATCTCACGCGTCACCCTGGCCTTGCCGCCTTCGATCTCGATCTTGGAGGCGAAGGTGGCCTGGGGCCAGCCGAGCAGGGTGGCCAGCATCTGGCCGGTGGCGTTGTTGTCGCCGTCGATCGCCTGCTTGCCCATCAGCACCAGGTCGGGCTTCTCCTCCTCGATCACCGCCTTCAGCAGCTTGGCCACGGCCAGCGGCTCGGGATCGGCGTCGGTCTGCACCAGGATGCCGCGGTCGGCGCCCATGGCCAGGGCGTTGCGGATGGTCTCCGACGCCTGGGCCGGGCCGATCGAAACGGCGACCACTTCGTCGGCGACGCCCTTTTCCTTCTCGCGCACCGCTTCTTCGACCGCGATCTCGCAGAACGGGTTGATGGACATCTTCACATTGGCGAGGTCCACGCCGGTCTGGTCGGATTTCACCCGCGCCTTGATGTTGGAATCGATCACCCGTTTGACCGGGACCAGCACTTTCATCGCTATCGTTCGCCTTGGTTTTTGGTCTGGCCCAAATTGGAGTGGATTGGGGCGAGCGGCGCTCCGCCCCGACCTTGCGCGCAAGGGGCAATAGCGTCTTGGCCGCGGTTTGCAAGTGCGCCGCGTGCGCCGCGGGGTCTGGCCCTGCTGGCCGCTTCCTGCGAAAAGAGGGCCCATGCTGCGCCTCTTTTCCCGGGTCCAACTGGCCTACGTCGGTCTCTTCCTGATCGCCTGCATGGGCGTGTTCTACTATCAGGCCAATTACATCTGGCCGATGCAGCGCTGCGAGCAGCACGGCGGCTGGTGGTCGAACAAATACCGCGAGTGCGACCGGCCGATGCCGATCTGGCGCTTCACCGGCCGCCACGTGGTCGGGCCGCCGCCGACGCCGGCGCAGGCGGCTTCCAAAGTTTCCTGACTGCTTTTGCGTCTTCTCGCCGGCCTGCGCCAACTTGTCCGGCGGCGTAACCCCTCACCCTCCCACGCCTCCGGCGCGGGCCCCTCCCTCTCCCTCCGGGAGAGGTGTAACAGGCTGACGTAGCGCACTTTTTACCTCTCCCGGAGGGAGAGGGAGGGGCCCGCGATGCGGCAGCGTCGTGGGAAGGTGAGGGGTTACGCCGCCAGACGCGAGAAACGTTACCGTGTCGCCCCGGGCGTCCAGAGCACGTCGGCGCGGCCCTGGTCGTTGGCGAAGCGCGCGGCGACGAACAGCAGGTCCGACAGCCGGTTCAAGTATTTCAGCGCCGCGGGGCTGACGCTCTCGCGCTCGGCCAGCGCGACGCAGGTGCGTTCCGCCCGCCGGCAGACCGTTCGGGCCAGATGCAACGCCGCCGCCGCCGGCGATCCGCCCGGCAGCACGAAGGAGGTCAGCTCGGCCATCGGCGCGTTCAGGGCGTCGATCTCCGCCTCCAGACGGGTCACCTGGCCGTCCAGGATGCGAAGCCGCGGCCGCTCGGCCTCGTTGGCGGCGGGCGGCGTCGCCAGGTCGGCGCCGAGGTCGAACAGGTCGTGCTGGATCCGGGCCAGGATCGGATCGAGCGTCGCATCGTCCCTGGTCGCGAGCCGGGCGAGACCAATTGTCGCATTGGTCTCGTCGACCCCGCCGTAGGCCTCGACCCGCAGGTCGGCCTTCGACACCGGCGCGCCGGACGCCAGGCGCGTGGTCCCGGCATCGCCGGCGCGGGTGTAGATCCGGTTCAGCGTGACCATCGCCGGCCGATCAGTGGTGTGACTGGTTGAGCCAGAACACCGCGGCGAGAATCAGGATCGCGGTGAACTGCAGGGCGACGCGCAGGCGCATCAGCTTGTTCGACCAGGTGCGGCCGAACTGTCCGCCGCGGAACAGCGAATAGAACCCCATCGCCAGCGTGGCCGCGACGGCCAGCAGGACGATCGCCAGAAGCACGGGAAGCACGTCACGCATGGGCCCGACTTTAGGCCAGTCCAATGCTCAGCACCAAGACTTCGAGCGCCGGCTTGAAATTGCAAAGACCGGCGACTAAGTGAACGCGCTCAGCGAACACAATCGCTGCGGCCTCCTCGCCAAATCGGTTCAAGCGTCGCCGTTGCGTCATTTTGGCGCGTCAGCGGCGTTTTTGACAGACTCGGCTCGCCGAACGCGTGTAGCAGCCCGCTGCAACTCGTTTTGCGTGGCGTCCGCCCGTCGAACGTGTTCGCCCAACAACGGTCGTCGTTTTGGCGCATTAGCCAGCGACGACGCTTCGATCCGAAGGTGAAGAGTGCCGGCGCCCACGGCCCCACGCCGAACCATGGCCTGCGAGCTCGCCCTGCGCCCCGTGCGCCGGGCGGAGGACTGCCGCGCCCAGTTCACGCAGCGCGCTTACGACCTTCCGGTCAGACTGGAAGAGAAGAGATGAATCACTTTGTGTACGGCGGTCTTTCCGCCCTTGAACTCGCCGAGCGCCCCAACCAGCGGGCCTTGGCCAAACAACGCACCCGCGAAAAGATCATCGCCGCCGCCAAGGCCCTGTTCGCCGAGCGTGGCTACGAAGGCGCAACGATCCGGGACATCGCCAAGGCCGCCGGCATGTCCACCGGCGCGGTCTTCGCCAGCTTCACCGACAAGTCCGACCTCTTCATCGACATCGCCGAGACCGAACAGGCCGAGCTCTACAGCGAGATGCGCGCGGCCAAGGAAGGCCTGACCGGTCGCGCCGCGATCCTGGCCATGCTCGATGCGGCCGCCGAGCGACAGCTGGCCTCGCTCGCCCTGGTCCAGGCGATCATGAGCGCGCTTTGGACGCCTGGCCTTGGCGACAAGGTCCGCCGCCGTCTGGACCGCCGCGCCGCCGCCTCGCTGATCCTCGGCGTCGTCCAGGACGACCTGCAGCTCGAGCCGGGCGGCCACTGCGCCACCCTGATTTCCGACATGATCTGGGACGGCTACCTCGCATCGCTGCGCCGCGCGGCGCTTGACGGCTTGACGCTTGAGCCGCTGCGGGCTCGGATCCACGACCAGACCAAGACGATCCTCGCAGGTTTGCGGCGAGGCTGAGGGCGACCCGGCGCCCGGACACTTCGGTGTTCAGGGCGCCGCGGCCGACACGAGGGAGTGTGCTGCGTTGGGGGTGCGCGAATCGCGCAAGGAGGCGACGCGTCTGCGCGTGCTCGACGCTGCGCGCGATCTGTTCGAGGAGGTCGGCTACGAGGCCGCGACGATCCGCGAGATCGCCCGGCGCGCGGGCGTCTCGGTCGGCAGCGTCTTCACCGGCTTCGCCTCGAAATCCGACGTGCTGGGCGAGGTGATCCGCTGCCGGCTGGACGAGCTCTATGCCGACCTCGAATGCGTGACGCCGCACCTGCGCGGCTCGACCGCCGACCGCTGCCGCCTGCTGTTCGCGGTCCACTACGCGTTCGAATTCCGCCGTCTGCGACTGTTCCTCGCGCTCATCTCGGCCTCGTTCGAGTTTCAGGAGACGCCGGGCCAGCCGGTGCTGGGCTCGAACCAGCGTTTGCGCGGCATGGTGCTGGATTGCCTGGCCGAGGGGGTGGCGAGCGGCGACCTGCGGCCGGATATCGATCTGGAGCTGGCGGTCGACACGCTGGTCGGCGTCTATGCCTGGAATTACCGCCTGGCCGCCGCCGATGGCGCCGACGCCCAGCGCCTCACCCAGCTGTTCGACCGCCAGATCGGCCTGATCTTCGAAGGCCTGACGCGCGCCAGCTGATCGGCTTGCCGCCGGCGGCCGTATGGGTTGGCGCGGCCGGAATCCGCTTGCCTTGCCGCCGCGTGAGCGCAGCAGTGAGCGCGCCGCAGCCGAGGAGCGCCCATGATCACCGTCCATCACCTCAACGAGTCGCGCTCACAGCGCATCCTGTGGCTGCTGGAGGAACTGCAGCTCCCTTACGAGATCAAGTTCTACAAGCGCGACGCGACCACCAACCTGGCGCCGCCGGAGCTGGAGGCGATCCATCCGCTCGGCAAGTCGCCGGTGATCACCGACGGCGATCGCACCATCGCCGAGTCCGGCGCCATCGTCGACTACATCGTCCGCCGCCACGGCGGTGGCCGTCTCGCACCCGAACCGTCGAGCGCCGCCTTCGACAAGTACCAGGAATGGCTGCACTATTCCGAAGGCTCGGCGATGCTGCCGCTGATGCTGCTGCTCTACACCCTGCGCCTCGGCGAGGGCGGCGCGCCGCTGCAGGAGCGGATCAACGGCGAGATCGAGAACCATCTCGGCTACGTCAACCGCAGCCTCGAAGGCCGCGACTACCTGATGGGCGACTTCACCGCCGCCGACGTGCAGATGAGTTTCGTCGGCGAAGTCGGCCGCGCCTTCGGCCGCCTGGCCGACAAGCCGGCGCTCAACGCCTGGGTCGACCGCATCCACGCCCGCCCGGCCTACAAGCAGGCGCTCGAAAAGGGCGGCGCCTACGCGATCGGGCAGTAGGGATGTCCGCCATCTCGCCACAGATTTGCACGGCTGATTTCACCGCCGCCTTAATCGGTCGGGACATCGATGAAGCACTGGCCTTGCTCACGGACGACGTCGTCTTTTTCTACAGTAATGGGACCGCGATCAGGGGGAAGCCGGCTTTCGCCTCGACGATGACGTCGAGTTGGAAGCTGATCGAAGACTACAAATACGCGACGCTGGACTCGACCTGGGTCTCCCAGTCCGAGGCCGCCGCAGCGGTCATTTATAGCTTTGCCTGGTCGGGCGTCGTCCGCGACCAGGAGGTCAGTGGGAGCGGGCGGGGGACGCGGGTGTTTTGCAAGGCTCCGGGCGCCGGATGGCTGATTGCGCATGAACACCTGAGCGCTGGACAGTGGGGGCCCTAGAAGGCCAGCCCCTAATCCTCCAGCCAGCCTTCCAGGAAGTCGAACACCGCGGCTTTGAACAGCGCGTGCGGAATGGCCGAGAAGTGGTCGCAGGCGGGCAGCGTCACCGACTTGGCGCCGGGGATGGCGTCCGCCAGGCCCTGGGGATCGCCGGCCATCTCGTCCAGCGAGCCGGCCACCACCAGCGCCGGCATGCGGATGCCGAACAGATCATCGGCGGTGAGCGCCGCGCCGCCGCGCCCTTCGGTGAAGGCCGCCAGCGCCAGCCGGTCCTCGCCCTGGCCGTCGGCGAACAACCGAAAGCCCTTCATCGTCTTCTCGGTGATCGTCTCCGGATCCTCGGCCCGCATCGCTTCGGCCATGGTCATGGTCGGCGCGTCGGCCGGCGTCGGCTTCAGCATCCGGTCGCCGATGCCGCCGACGATCAGGTTGGCGACGCGGCCGGGATGGGTCAGCGCGGTCTGCAACGAGAGTCGCGCGCCCATCGAGTAGCCGAGCAGGTCGACGCGGCCGAGGTCCAGGTGGTCCATCAGGCCGACGATGTCGCCCACCAGGGCGTCTCCGCCATAGGCGGCCGGGTCGTGCGGCTTCTCGCTCTCGCCGTGACCGCGAAGGTCGAGCGCGACGATGCGATAGCCCTTGCGCTCGAACGCGCCGTACCAGCCGAGCCGGCGCCAGTTCTCCGCCCGGCTGGTGGCGAAGCCGTGCACCAGGAACACGGTCCCGTTCGCGCCGTCCGCCGGCTGGATGTCGTCATAGGCGATGCTGAGACCGCCGGAGGTGAACGTCGCCATGCGCCCAGCCTATGCGCAGATCACCGCCGCCGCCAAGTCGCGGCTCAGGCGGCCCGGCGCTTGCGACGGTGATAGGTGAGCGCCATGGCGATCGCCTGAACCAGCGCCGCGCGCGGCAGCGGCGCTCGCGGGTCGAGCAACACGGCGCGATTGCCCTCGAACCCGAGCACGTCCGAAAAGGCGGCGCGATACTCCTCGACCAGGGTGGTCTGGCAGTTGAGATAGACCGCGCACTGCCCGCCCTTGGCGACGCCGAGCCGGATGGTGCTGCCGCTCTTGGTCGCCTCGGTGAGGTAAGCCGGCTCGCCCCACTTCAGCGTCTCGGTCAGCGCGCCGACGCCCGACGCGGCGGCCGCGGTCTCGAAGATCAGCGCCCGCAGTTGCGCCAGCCGCTCGCGCGCCACCGGCGGAACGGCGTCGAGGACCGCGGCGACGTCGGGCGGTATGGGCGGTGGGGACATCGGTCAGAGCCTGGGGCAAGCGGGCGCGGGTTTACGTCAGCCTTGGGTGAAGAACGCCCGACTAGTGAAACGCCATGGTGATCAGCAGCGCCAAAACCACCCAGACCAGCGTCGCCCCCAGAATGACGAGCACGCCCTGCCCATATCGGACCCACATCGGCTGGCTGCTGCGCAGCAGCCTGGCGTTGATGACGGCGGCCGCGGCGCCACACGCGCCGCCCAGTGCGCCGCCGAGCACAACCAACGCGAGCGGCAGGGCGATCCAGACGTATTCATACCAGGTGAGGGGCGGCGCGAACCGGATCAGCCGGTCGCCGGCCTGCACAGCAGGGATCGGATCGAAGATGGATCCCTTCAGCTGGAACGCCACCGGTGCGCCTTGGTTGTCGTTCACCGTGAACGCGCGCCCGCTACGGGTCGCTGGCCGGCCGTCGCACAGGATGGCGGCGCCGGCGAATAGCCCCGATGGCCGCAAGGCGAGTCCTCGTCCTTCGAAGCCTGGATAGTCGATCGGCAACGGATCGGCCATGTGATCACCCCCCGTCGGTCCAGGCCAAGCTTCGCGCGCCGATCGCTCGTCATCAACCCCGTTCGATCGCCGCGTCAGCCGGCGCCGGTCGAGCCAAAGCCGCCTTCGCCGCGGGCGGTCTCGTCCAGGGCGTCGGTCTCGCGCCAGGCCGCCTGGATCACGGGGGCGATCAGCAGCTGGGCGATGCGGTCGCCGCGGCGGATGACGAAGTCGTCTGCGCCGAGGTTGACCAGGATCACCTTCACCTCGCCGCGATAGTCGGCGTCCACCGTCCCTGGCGAGTTCAGGCAGGTGACCCCGTTGCGCAGCGCCAGGCCCGACCTGGGCCGCACCTGGCCTTCGTAACCGGGCGGGATCGCCATCGAGAGACCGGTCGGCACGGCGTGGCGGTCGCCGGGGCGCAGGGTGAGCGGTTCGCCCTCCGGCACGGCGGCGCGCAGGTCCATGCCGGCGGCGTGGGTGGTCTCGTAGGCCGGTAGCGGCAGTCCCTCGCCGTGGGGCAGCCGCTTGATCGCGATCTCGACGCTCACGCCTTCTCCCCGACGAGGTCCGCTGCGATGCGCTCGGCCAGGCGGCGGGCGATCTCGGTCTTCGACGCGCGCGGCCAGTGGTCCGTGCCCTTGGGATAGACCAACAACACCTCGTTCTCGTCGCCGCCCATGATCCCGTCGGCGCTGACGTCGTTGGCGACGATCCAGTCGCAGCCCTTTCGCTTCAGCTTGGAGCGCGCCTGGGCTTCCAGATCGCCGGTCTCGGCGGCGAAGCCCACCACCAGCTTCGGCCGCGCCGCACCCCGCGCCGACAGCGCCGCCAGGATGTCCGGATTCTCCACCAGCCGGATCGTCGGCGGCCCCTCGTGGCTCTTCTTCATCTTCACCGTGAACACCTCGTCGGCGCGCCAGTCGGCCACCGCCGCGACGCAGACGGCGGCGTCGGCGGGCAGGGCGGCCCTGCAGGCGGCCAGCATCTCCTGCGCCGTCTCGACGTCGACGCGGGTCACGCCGGGCGGGGCGGAGATCGCCACCGGCCCCGAGACCAGCGTCACCCGCGCTCCCAGCGCCGCCAGCGCGCCGGCGATGGCGTAGCCCTGCTTGCCGGACGAACGGTTGGTGATCACCCGCACCGGATCGATCGGCTCGGCGGTGGGGCCGGCGGTGATCAGCACGTGCTTGCCGGCCAGCGGCCCGCCAGCGTGTTCGCCCAGCATCGCCATCGTCGCCTCGAAGATGGCCTGCGGTTCCGCCATCCGGCCAGGGCCGAACTCGCCGCAGGCCATCGCGCCCTCGTCGGGTCCGACGAAGCTCACCCCGTCGGCCTTCAGCCGCGCCAGGTTGCGCTGGGTGGCGGGGTGCAGCCACATCCGCACGTTCATCGCCGGGGCCATCAGCACCGGCTTGTCGGTGGCCAGCAGGGTGGTGGACGCGAGGTCGCCGGCGAGGCCGCTGGCGGCCTTGGCCATCAGGTCCGCGGTGGCCGGCGCCACCACCACCAGGTCGGCCGAGCGCGAGAGCTCGATGTGCCCCATCTGCGCCTCGTCGGTGAGGCTGAACAGGTCCTGGTAGACCTTGTCCTCGCACAGCGCGGCGAGCGACAGCGGCGTCACGAACTCGGCCCCGGCCGCCGTCAGGATCGGCCGCACGGCGACGTCCGCCTTGCGCAACTGCCGCGCCAGCTCCAGCGCCTTGTAGGCCGCGACGCCGCCGCCGACGATCAATAGCACCCGTCGCTGGCTCAAGTCGGGCCCTCCGCAAAGGCGCCCGCTCTTATCGCGTCGGAATCCACTAGACAAACCCGCAG
>Ga0209415_10020822_pt1 | contig 10158 bp, 8 predicted proteins | sample PeaSoiSIISIP2007_FD_187696 | JGI IMG/M metagenome (GOLD analysis project Ga0209415, IMG submission 187696) | Peat soil microbial communities from Weissenstadt, Germany - SII-SIP-2007 (SPAdes) (version 2) | ecosystem: Environmental > Terrestrial > Soil > Wetlands > Peat | place: Germany...
GCGCTCGCCGGAGTCCTGATCATGTCGCTGCTGCCCCGCGGGAACAGCGATTCGTTGGCCCACGACGTGCTGGCGAGCCATGTCCGGTCGCTGATGGGCGAGCACTTGACCGACGTCGCGACCAGCGACCGTCACACCGTGAAACCGTGGTTCGCGACACGGCTCGACGCCTCACCGCCGGTGCCCGACCTGGCGGATCAAGGCTTCCCGCTGATCGGCGGCCGGCTCGACTACATCGACGGCCACCGCGCCGCCGCGGTCGTCTACAAGCGGCGCCAGCATGTCATCAATCTGTTCGCCTGGGCGACGCCGGGCGAGACCGACGCTGCGCTGCACGGCGAGACGCGCCAGGGGTTCCACCTGCTTTCCTGGCGGCATGGCGGCTTGTCGTTCTCGGCGGTATCGGACCTCGACGAAGCGGAGCTGGCGGAGTTCACTCGCCTCATCGAGCAATCCTCGGCGCGTCCACCCGCGATGGACGGCTCCGAGGCGGGCCCGCAGCAACGATAGCGTGCGTCGCGGCGCAATGGCGGCGGCCACAGGGAGGTCACGCCCATGCGATCCGGACGCGCAATCGTCTATGTTCTTCTTTTCCTGCTCGTCACGATCAACTACATTGACCGGGTCGCGCTGTCGGTGGCGGCGCGGCCCATCGCGGTCGCCTTCGACATCTCCACCGTGCAGATGGGCTACCTGTTCTCGTCCTTCCTCTGGACCTACCTCGTCTCGCTGATCCCGATGGGCATCCTCGTCGACCGGATCGGTTCGCGCGCGGTGAGCGCCGCCGGCATGGCGGTGTGGTCGCTCGCCACCATGGCGACGGCGTTCAGCTTCAGCTTCGCCTCGCTGCTCGCGACGCGGCTGGTGATGGGCGCGGGCGAGGCAACGACCTACCCGGCGGGCGGGCGCATCATCCGCGAGTGGGCTCCACGCGGCGAGCGGGGCGTCGCGACGACGATCTTCAATGCCGGCGGCTATGCCGGTCCGGCGATCGGTTCGCTCCTGGTCGGCTGGCTCGCCTCCTGGCTCGGCTGGCGCGGGGCGTTCTTCGTCGCCGGCGGCATCGGCTTCATCTGGCTCGCGGCCTGGCTGGCACTGTTCCGCCGTCCGGAGGAGGCGCGCTTCATCGGCGCCGAGGAGCGCGCCCGCATCATCGCCGAGCGCGACGCGGCCACCGCCGACCTCGCCGCGACGCCGTCCTCGGGGCTGCTGTTGCTGTTGCGATCGCGGACGATGTGGGGCCTCGCGCTGACCCAGGGCTGCGCCGTCTACACGCAGTACCTGCTGCTGACCTGGCTGCCGAGCTATCTGCAGACCACGCGCAATCTCAGCATCCTCAAGACCGGCATCTACACCGCCCTGCCCTATTTCGGCGCCGTCGTTCTCAGCATCCTGGCGGCAAGGCTGTCGGATCGGCTGCTGCGCCGTTCCGGCGGCGTCCACACCGGCGAGCGGCGGACGATGGTCGTCGTATCACTGCTCGCCGCCGCGATCATTCTGGCGGTGCCGCTCGCCGGCAGCACCTGGCTGATCCTGGCGCTGCTCACGCTGTCGCTGACCGGCGTCGCCTCGGCGGTGTCGCTCAACATCGCGCTGACCAACGACCTGCTGACCCAGCCCGGCGACGCCGGCAAGGCGATGGGCATTCTCGTCTCCGGCGGCAACGCATTCGGCCTGATGGCGCCGATCGTCACCGGCTACGTCATCGCCGCGACCACCACCTACAGCGCCGCGTTCCTGATCGCTGGCTTCTTCCTGGTTGCCGGCGCGACGATCTCGCTCACGCTGACGCGCCGGCCGATCCGAACAGCGTGAGGGGCCGTAGGGTGAGCAACGCGAAGCGTGCCCACGCGCGCGCGGCACTCCCTGTTAAGATATCCCACGTTGAAGGTCGCGGACGCGCCCACCCTTCATCTCATCGTCATTCCCGCGAAAGCGGGAATCCAGCTGTCGCAGTGGCTCCTGGATCCCGGCTCTTCGCCTCGCGGAGCCTGTCCTCGGGCCACATTTGGTCGGACCCGGGGCCGGAATGACGGGTTTCGGGGTCGATGGACCTTTCTCGGCATACAGCTAAGCACAACAACGATCACGGCGAGACAGACACGCTCAAAGGCTCAACTCCGTGAGAGTTGATCGGTTATGCGCTCCCATCTGTCGCGGTGAACTTGCATTCTCGCACGAGCTTCGGTGCCTGCAATGGTCACGCTGTAGCCCCCACCAGTCCGCCAAGAGGGTGAGGCTGCGTGGATCGGTCCGAGAGCTTCCTCGGCGCGCGCTATGCTTTCCAGCACGTAGTACTCTGGGATCGTCGCTACATGCCATACATGAACGAGTACAATACCCGGAACCCGGTCGAACCAAGAACGCTGGAAATTGTAGCCGGATGAAGACCTCGCCTTGACTTGTATCGGCACGAAACAGACGGGCGCAGGATGCCGGGGCGCCAAACGGTAAGCGAGGAGGTCGACGCCGACGTCCGAGGCGGGGTAAGCCACCTCGACGCCTCGCCTCATCAGCTCCGCGGCGACCAGCAGCTCCCCGGCCTTGCCGATGAGTGCCGGATTATGCGCCATACGCGGAGATTTCCGTCAAATCTTCCCCTGCACGCCCTCGACGAACCAGTTCATCGCCTCGACGTCCTTTTCCGGCAGAATCTGGCCGGCGGCAATCTTCATCGCGCCGGACTGGTCCTTCACCGGGCCGGCGAACGGCTTCAGGGTACCGGCGGCGATGGCGTCGGAGGCGGCCTTCACCTCGGCCGCGACCGACGCCGGCACGGCCTCGTTCAGCGGCGCCAGAACGACCATGTTATCGTAGAAGCCGCCCCAGAAATCGTCGGACACCCAGGTGCCGTCCATGCCCTTCCTGACCTCGTTGGTGTAATAGCTCGTCCAGTCGAAGGTCACGGCTGTCAGCTGCCATTTCGGGGCGTATTTGCGCATGTCGGAATCATAGCCGATCGCCCAGACACCCTTCTCCTCGCCGGCCTGCACCACCGCCGTCCAATCGGTGTGATGGGTCACGACGTCCGCGCCCTGCGCGATCATCGTGTCGGCGGCGGCGCGTTCCTTGCCGGGGTCGAACCAGGAACTGGTCCACACCACCTTCATCTCCGCCTTCGGGTTCACCGAGCGGGCGCCGAGCAGCATGGCGTTGGCGCCCTGGATCACCTCGGGGATCGGGAAGGCGCCGACATAGCCGAGGATGCCCGATTTGCTCATCCGCCCGGCGAGAATGCCGGCAACGTAACGGCCCTCGTAGAAGCGGATCGAATAGGTGGAAACGTTCTCCGCCCGCTTGTAGCCGGTGGCGTGGCAGAACTTCACCTTGGGAAACTGCGCCGCGACCTTCAGCGTCGGGTTCATGAAGCCGAACGAGGTGGTGAAGATCATCTGCTCGCCGTCGGCGGCCATCTTGCGGATCACCCGCTCGGCGTCGGCGCCTTCCGGCACGTTCTCGACGTAGCTCGTCTTGACCTTGTCGCTGAACATCGCATCGACCGCCTGGCGGCCGAGATCGTGCTGGTGCGTCCAGCCGGCATCGGCGAGCGGGGAGACGTAGACGAAGCCGACGCGGTACGGTTCGGCGGCGCGGGCGCCACGCGTGAGCAGCGTGCCGGCGGCCGGGGCGAGCAGGCTGGCGCGCAGAAGGGTTCGGCGTGTTGTCATGGACGAAAGCCTCCGTTGTCGTGGGATCATGCGCCGGCGTGGAACGGCTTGCCCAGGGCCGCCGGCGCGTTCAGGCGGAGCCGCACGGTGTCGCGCGAGATCGCGACCAGAACGACGATGGTCGCGAGATAGGGCAGCATCGCCAGCAGATTGGGCGAGACGTCGATGCCGATGGCCTCGGCCTGGAACTGGGCGATCGTGACGAACCCGAACAGCCAGGCGCCGGCGAGCAGCCGCAGCGGCCGCCAGGTCGAGAACACGACCAGCGCGAGCGCGATCCAGCCGCGCCCGGCGACCATGTTCTCGGTCCACATCGGCGTGTAGGAGAGCGAGAGATCGGCGCCGGCCAGCCCGCTCATCGCGCCGCCGAACAGGACCGCGAGATAGCGCACGCGGATGACGCGATAGCCGAGCGCGTGCGCCACCTCGGAGGATTCGCCCACCGCGCGCAGCACGAGGCCGGCGCGGGTGCGGCTCAGAAACAGATGCGTCGCGACCGGCAGCAGCAGGCCAATCCAGACCAAGGGGTCGAGCAGCAAAACCTGCTGTTCGAGCGGCGGCGCCGACGACAGATCGGGCCAGACGATGGTGGCAAGGCCGGTGACCGGAATGCCGACATAGCCGGCGCCCAGCAACGCCGAGAGGCCGGTGCCGAAAATCGTCAGCGCGAGGCCCGTCGCGACCTGGTTCGACAACAGCGACAAAGTCAGCAGCCCGAACACGCCGGCCATCGCCATGCCGGCGAGCATCGCGACGACGAGGCCGATCAGATGGCTGCCGGTCGCGACGGTCGCCATGAAGCCCGTGGCGGAGCCGACCAGCATCGTGCCCTCGACGCCGAGGTTGAGCACGCCGGACCGTTCCGTCACCAGTTCCCCGACGCCGGCCAGCACCAACGGCGTCGACGCCCGCAGCATAGCGACAACGATCGAGAGGACGATGGCGAACTCAGACATGGTCAGCTGCCGGAACGGACGACGCTGAGCGCGAGGGCACGTAGCGCAGGCGATAAAGGATGAGAACATCGGCGGCGAGCAGGAAGAACAGCAGCATTCCCTGGATCACCCCCGGAACGGCGAGCGGCAGCTGCAGGGTCATCTCCAGCGACTCGCCGCCGAGGTAGAGCAACGCCATGAGGAGGCTGGCGGCGACGATGCCGAAGGGATTGAGCCGGCCAAGAAACGCCACGATGATGCCGGCGAAGCCGTAACCGGGCGAGATCACCGGCAGCAACTGCCCGATCGGACCCGCGACCTCGCAGATGCCGGCGAGACCGGCCAGCGCGCCCGAAACGAGCAGGGTGAACCACACGGTGCCCGCGGCGTCGAAACCGGCGTAGGCGGCGGCGTCCGGGGCGAGGCCGGTGACGCGGATGCGGTAGCCGGCCAGCGTGCGGCGCAGGAACAGCGCCGCCAGCACCGCGATCACCAGCGCGAGCGGCGTCGCGAGCGTCACCCGCGTGCCCTCGATCAGCGGTTTGAGGGTCGCGGCGGCGGCGAACTGGCGCGTCTGGGGGAAGTTGAACCCTTCCGGGTCCTGCCATGGCCCGTGCACCAGCCAGCCGAGGAACTGCGCCGCGACATAGGTGAGCATCAGCGTCGTCAGGATCTCGTGGGCGTTGAACCGCGTCTTCAGCAGCGCCGGGACCGCCGCCCAGGCCGCCCCGCCCGCCATGCCGGCGACCAGCATCAGGGGCATCACCCAGGCGCCGCCACCTTCGCCAAACGCCAGTCCGATGCCACCGCCGGCGACGGCGCCCATGGTGAGCTGGCCCTCGGCGCCGATGTTCCAGACATTGGCGCGCACCGCGATGGCGATGCCGATCGCGCACAGCAGCAGCGGCGTCGCCTTCAGCGCCAGCTCCGCCAGCCCGTAGGTCGAATCCAACGGCGAGAGGAACAGGATGCGCAGCGCCTGGAGCGGGTTGTGGCCGAGCACGGCGAACAGCATCGCGCCCGCGAGCGCCGAGGCGGTAGCCGCGAGCAGCGGCGAGAGGTAGAGCATGGCGCGCGCCGGGCGCGGGCGCAGTTCCAGCCTAAGCGGCACCCAGCGCCTCCATGGCAGGGAGCACCTGCCCGAGGCCGCCCATCAGTTCGCCGACCGTTTCGGTGCTCGCCTCCCCGATCGGCAGCGGCGCCGACAGATGGCCGGCGTAGAGCACGGCGATGCGGTCGGCGATCTCGAACAATTCGGCGAGATCCTCGCTGACCACGAGCACACCGGCGCCGCTGTCGGCGAGGTCGATCAGCGCCTGGCGGATGGCGATGGCGGCGCCGATATCGACGCCCCAGGTCGGGTGCGCGGCAAGCAGCACGCTCGGCGCCAGCCCGATCTCGCGGCCGACGATGAATTTCTGCATGTTGCCGCCCGACAGGCTGCGCCCCTCGGCCTCGATGCCGGACGCGACCACGCGGTAGCGGGCGATGATCCCGGCTGCAAAGCGGTCGACGCGGCCCCAGGCGATCAGCCCGGCGCGCGCCAGCCGGCCGTAGGCGGTGAGCAGCCCGTTCTCCGCCAGCGACATCTCCGCCACCGCGCCGCGTCCCAGCCGCTCCTCCGGAATGAACGCCAGCCCCCGCCGCCGCCGCGCCGCCGCGCCCAGCGTGCCCACGGGGCGGCCGGCGAGCCTGATCGTTTCGGGCGACGGCGCGCGCCGCTCGCCCGACAGCGCCGCCAGCAGCTCCTTCTGTCCGTTCCCGGCGACGCCGGCGATGCCGAGGATCTCGCCCGCCGCCAATTCCAGGCGGATATCGCGCAGCGCGGTGCCGAACGGTGCGTCGGGGGGCAGGCTGAGGCCGTCCACCGCAAGCAACGTGGCGCCGCGTCGCGCCGGATGCACCCGGCGCGGCTCGGTGATGGCAGCGCCCACCATCATCTCGGCCATCTTGCGCGGCGAGGTCTGCGTCGGATCGCATTCGCCGATCACCCGCCCGGCCCGCAGCACCGTCGCGTGGTGGCACAGCGCGGCGATCTCCTCGAGCTTATGGCTGATGTAGAGCACGCTGCAGCCCTCGTCGGCGAGGCGGCGCAGCATGGCGAACAGCCCGTCGGCCTCCTGCGGCGTCAGCACCGAGGTGGGCTCGTCGAGGATCAGCAGCTTCGGTTCCTGCAACAGGCAGCGCACGATCTCGACCCGCTGGCGTTCGCCGACCGAAAGGTGGTGCACGTGCCGCGTCGGATCGACCGCGAGCCCGTACCGCTCCGCCACCGCGCGGATGCGCGGCGCGAGCGCGGCCGGCGCGTGGCGGTCGCCGAGGCCGAGGGCGATATTTTCCGCGACCGTGAGGGACTCGAACAGCGAGAAATGCTGGAACACCATGCCGATGCCGAGCCGGCGGGCGGCGTTCGGATCGGCGATCGTGACCGCGCGACCTTCCCAGGCGATCGTGCCGCTGTCGGGGGCGACGACGCCGTAGACGATTTTCACCAGCGTCGACTTGCCGGCCCCGTTCTCGCCCAGCAGGGCGTGGATCTCGCCCGCCATGACGGCGAGGTCGATGCCGTCATTGGCCCGCATCGTGGCGTAGGATTTGGTGATGCCGGCGAGGCTGAGACGCGGAACGTCCTCGTCCCGCCGCCGCAGGCGCGACCGGGACATTTCTTCGACGCTCGGGGTGGTGGTCAATAGAGGACCTTGTCCGGCTTCTTCGCCCACGCATCGAACACCGCCCGCGCCTCGCCGGCCAGCAGCCGTGTCATCGGCACGGTGCGATCCTCGAGCGGGCGCCCGATCTCGTGGTAGAGGAAATCGTCGTCGAAGCCGATGGCGGCGGCGTCCAGGCGATCGTTGGCGTAATAGATGCGATCGAGCCGAGCCCAGTAGATCGCGCTCAGGCACATCGGGCACGGTTCGCAACTGGTATAGATGACAGCGCCAGCGAGGTTGAAACGACCGAGCGCGGCGCAGGCGCGGCGGATCGCGACCACTTCGGCGTGCGCGGTCGGATCGTTGGTCGAAGTCACCTGGTTGAAGCCCTCGGCAATGACCTCGTCGTCGTGCACAATCAGCGCGCCGAACGGGCCGCCGCTGCCTGCCTCCATCTTTTCGAGCGACAGCGCAATGGCGCGGCGCATGAACCGGTCTTCAGACACGCGCTTTCTCCCCGCAGGCGCAATCGGCGGCCCCGCAGCCGGCAACCTCCTGCTCCCGCGCGTCAAGGGGCGTCTCGGTCCGGGTGACGTCGTGCAGCGCGAGAAGCTGCGCGGCGATCGAAACGGCGATCTCGGCCGCGCGCTTGCCGCCGACGCCCGGCAGCCCGATGGGGCAGATCAGGCGGTCGATCGTCGCGCGATCGACGCCCGCGCGGGCGAGGCGGTGGGCGAAGCGGGCGCGCTTGGTCTCCGAACCGATCACGCCGACGAACGGAAGATCGTCGCGGGCAAGAGCGGCGGCGACGATCGCGAAATCGAGCGCGTGATCGTGCGTCATCACCAGGACGCGGCTGCCAGCCGTCAGCCCGCCGACCAGCGCCGCCGGGTCATCCGCCGCGTGCGCCCGCACGTTGGCGGGCGGCGCTTCCGGAAAGGCATCGGCGCGGCCATCGAACCAGTCGACGCGGCAGGGCAACTCGCGGAGCAGGCGCACCAGCGCGCTGCCGACATGGCCGGCGCCGAACAGCGCCAGCCGCCATGCCACCGGGCGGATCGGCTCGAACAGCACGCTCGCCGCGCCACCGCAGCACTGGCCGAGCGCCGGGCCAAGCGGGAAGTCGCGCACGCTCGGTTCGCAGGCGCCCGAGGTCAGCAGGTCGCGGGCGATCCGCGTCGCCTGATATTCGAGGTTGCCGCCGCCGATCGTGCCCTCCTGGCCCGATGCCGCGACGACCATCTTGCATCCCGCCTCGCGCGGTGTGGAGCCGCGGGCGGCGATCAAGGTCACCAGCACCGCCGGTTCCCCGGCCTCCTCCAGCGCGGCCAGTCGGGCGAGCCAGCCGGTCATTCCGCCGCCCGCGCGGGGGCGATCTGGCGACGCGCCCGCAATTCCTCGATCGCGAACAGCACCCGCTCGGGCGTCGCCGGCGAATCGAGCCGCGGCGCGCCCGCGGAACCCCCCTGGCCCGGCACGGCCGCGGCGATGGCGTCGCGCAGCGCATGGAAGCCGGAGATGGCGAGCATCAGCGGCGGCTCGCCGACGGCTTTCGACCGGTAGATCGTCTGCTCGCGGTTTTCGCCAGCGAACAGGCGAACATGGAACGCTTCCGGCACATCGCCGGTGGCCGGGATTTTGTATGTCGACGGCGCGTGCGTCCTGAGCCGGCCTTCGTTGTCCCACCAGAGTTCCTCGGTGGTGAGCCAGCCGAGCCCCTGGATGAAGCCGCCCTCGATCTGACCGAGATCGATCGCCGGGTTCAGCGAGGCGCCGCAATCGTGCAGGATGTCGAAGCGGCGGAAGCGGTATTCCCCGGTCAGCGTATCAACCTCGACCTCGGACACCGACGCACCGTAGGCGAAATAGTAGAAAGGACGACCGCGCTGGAGTTCATAGTCGTAGTGGATTTTCGGCGTGCGGTAATAGCCCGCGGCTGAAAGCTGCACCCGTGCCCCATGGGCGCGCTTGCACGCGCTCGCAAAGGTCATTTCTTGGCCGCCCGCGCGCACCATCCCGTCGGCGAAGGTCACTTCGCTCGGAGCCGAGCCGAGTGCCGCCGCGACGACGCGGGCGATGCGCGCGCGGATGGTGCGCGCCGCCCGCCGTGCCGCCATGCCGTTCATGTCGCTGCCGGCCGAAGCCGCCGTAGGCGAGGTATTTGGCACCTTCGCCGTCGTCGTCGCGGTGACGCGGACGCGGTCAAGTGTGATGCCGAACTCGTCGGCCACCACCTGCGCCACCTTGACGTACAGCCCCTGCCCCATCTCAGTGCCGCCGTGATTCAGCTGCACGCTGCCATCGGTGTAGACGAGCACCAGGGCACCGGCCTGGTTCAGAAAGACGGACGTAAATGCGATGCCAAATTTTATCGGCGTGAGCGCGATACCCCGCTTGATCCAAGGACTGGCTTCATTGAACGCCGCGATCTCGGCGCGTCGGCGGGCGTACTCGCTGCTCGTTTCCAAATCGGCGATCAGTTCCGGCAGAATATTGTCTTCGATGGTCATATAATACGGTGTCACGTCGCGCTCGCCGCGCCCATACAGGTTGCGCTTGCGCACCTCGAGCGGATCTAGGTCGAGATGACGCGCGATCTCGTCGATCACGTGCTCGATGCCCATCATTCCCTGCGGCCCGCCGAAGCCGCGGAACGCGGTGTTCGATACGGTGTGCGTCTTGCAGCGATGCGAAACGATGGTGACGTTGGGAAGGTAGTAGGCGTTGTCCGCGTGGAACATCGCCCGATCGCTGACCCGGGCCGAGAGGTCGGGCGAGAAGCCGCAGCGCGCGGCCTGGATGAACTCGACGCCCTCGATGCGGCCGCTCGCGTCGAAGCCGACGTCGTAATCGATGCGAAAATCATGGCGCTTGCCGGTCAGCACCATGTCGTCGTCGCGGTCG
>Ga0209415_10020823_pt1 | contig 10157 bp, 8 predicted proteins | sample PeaSoiSIISIP2007_FD_187696 | JGI IMG/M metagenome (GOLD analysis project Ga0209415, IMG submission 187696) | Peat soil microbial communities from Weissenstadt, Germany - SII-SIP-2007 (SPAdes) (version 2) | ecosystem: Environmental > Terrestrial > Soil > Wetlands > Peat | place: Germany...
CCACTGGCCACCGCCGTCATCGGCGGCATTCTGGCGTCGATGGTCCTGTCGCTTATCGTGACGCCGGCCGTGCACTACTATTTGCAGAAGAAGAGCTAGAACGACGCGCTCAGGGTGCGATCGGTCATCACCATCAACATCGATAGCAAAACAATCAGGCCCGCGTACTGCATCAGGATGATGTTGTCGTCCTCTGCCGGATAGTCGCGGCTGAACAAGCGATAGCCCGCGCCCAGCGCGATCAGGAGAAGAATTGTTTGGTGAGTCACTGCCCACATGGCAATCGCAACCGCGGCGGCAATCCCGCGCTGTTTCCGAGTGAGCGCGCGAAATCCGCGCCCGCCGTCCAACTGCCAGATCGGAAGAAGATTGAACAGGTTGAGCCACGCGGCTGTGTGCGCGATCGCATACCAAATCGGAAGCCCGGTGGTGATCGCCGCCAGCCACGCCGCCACCGCCGAACCCAATCCCCATATCGGACCGGCCAAGCCCACGCGCGCGTCCTGGCCCACATTGTGCGGATACTGCCGCATTCGCACAATGGCGCCAACGAAGGGAATGAACATGGGCGCGCTGGCCGCGATGTTGTACTGGCGCAGCGCCATCACGTGGCCCATCTCGTGGATATAGATGCACAACACGAAGCCGGCCGCGAATCGCCAGCCGAAGATGGACCAATAGACCGCGAAGAAGGTCAGCATGCTGGCGAGAGTGCTGATCTTGGTCAGGCCCAACAGCAACAGCTTGCCTTTCGACAACGCTATGACCAGAAATGTGCCGATCGGCCCGAGCTTGGCGAAGCGCTTCTTCCAGACGCTTTTGTCCGAAAGCTGCAGGTCGATGTTTTCAATCCGCGTCCTGGTGAGACGATATTCTTCAGAGTCCGGTGGAAGGAGCTCCAACGCCCTCAACCAGGCCTGCCTCGCGCCTTGCCAATCCCGCGCTTGCCCGGCGAGCTTGGCGTGCTGTGCCAGCGCGTCAAACTCCTGTTGCTGGGTGGCTGTCATAGTTGATCGAACAAGTCACCTAGGCGGATGGAAAAGCTGGGGATTAAGCTGGATTGAAAAATGCCATCTTCACGAAGAATGGTGTCAAGTGCATCGGAATACAAGAAGGCTGTCCGGGAATCAGGATCGATAATCCATGCTTCCTTCGTGCCGCATTTGCGATACCGGTCTGCTTTCTTCACGAGCTTCTTGAACGTATCGTTCTCCGACACGATTTCAATCGCCAGGTCGGGAACGAATCGCTGGACCCGCCGCTTTGCCTCGCACAACCTTAGCTTGTCTGGGCCGAAGAAACTTACATCTGGTCCATGAGCGTTTCCTCCGAAGTCAAATTCCTGCTCCGAAACGATCTCACCGAGGCCGTTCTTTCTAACATAGTCGCGTAACAGCGATATGAAGGCATCGCGAAGCCGATTATGAATCAGCGTGTTTCCGGACACGTCCACTAATTTTCCATCTTCCAGCTCGTGATTCAACGCTAACTCGTCTGGGAGCTGTTCGAAATCATCTATTGTGAGCGGGCTGACGAGCTGCATAACCCTATTTTAGCTCCACCACCGTCGCGCCCGTTCCGCCTTCCGCGGGCGGGGCTGGATAATACTTCTCCACGTGCGGGTTCGTTGCAAGCATTTCGCCGATTACTCTGCGCAAAATCCCCATGCCGTGCCCGTGCACGATGCGCACGCGATCCACGGAGGCCATCGAAGCGCTGTCCAGGAATTTGTCCACTTCGTCGCGAGCCTCCTCCGCCCGCTTTCCAATGACGTTGATCTCGCGATACGAAACGTCCCAGCGCGGCCCAGGCTCATACGAAACATTCTTCGGCAAGCGCGCACTTTCAGGAGTGGCCGGCAAAACCTCCTCAACGTCGTCGGTTGTCACTTGCATCCTCATCAAGCCCGCCTCAACTTCGAGCAGGCCGCCAGAAAGCTTGCGCCGAACCCGCGCCGGCTCGCGCACGCCTTTCAAACGGACCCGGTCACCTTCCGCGATGGCAACGAAGCGCTGTTCGGGGACGGGCGCTTCTCCAAACACCGCGACCCTGGCTTTCTCCTCGAACTCGCGTTTTGCTTTGGCCACGCGCCGCTCGGCCTGTTCGGCGGCTTTGCGCTGCTCCGCTCCTGCCAGCACCTTTTGGATCAGCTCCTGGCTTTGTGCTTCAAACCCGGCCAGCGCCGACCGCAAACGTTCGTCGAGTTCCTTGAACTTCGCCGCTTCGCGGTGCTCAAATTCCTTGGCGAGTGTTTGCTCGCGCGCCTCCAACGCCTGACGCTGTTCCCGAAGATCCTGCTCTTCAATGGCTGTCCTGCGCAGACGCTGATGAAGTTCGTTCAAGAACACCGCGATATCGCGCTCGCTGGTGGACATCCGCTGGCGAGCCCGGGCGATCAAATCTTCCGAGAGCCCCAGCCGGCTTGCGATCTCCAGGCCCGCCGATTTCCCCGGCGCGCCCAATTGCAATACATATGTAGGCTGCAATGTTTGTTCGTTGAATCCCATGGACGCATTCAGAACGCCCTCTGTGGTCGCGCCATAGATCTTGAGCGCCAGCAAGTGCGTGGATGCGAAAGTAAAGACGCCGTGCGCCCGGAATGACTCCAGAATCGCTACGCCCAAAGCCCCGCCTTCTTCCGGGTCCGTGGCGCGTCCCAATTCGTCCAGCAACACCAGCGATTGCGGCGTAACGGTCTCAAGCATCTCGCGCACCCGTGCGATGTGCGCCGAGAAACTGCTGAGGCTTTCCTGGATGGATTGCTGGTCGCCCATTTCCGCGAGTACTTGCTCGAATAGCGGAAACTCCGCCTCCGCCGCTGGAACAGGCAGGGCGGCTTGCGCCATCAGCGCCAGCAATCCCACGGTCTTCATCGAAACCGTTTTGCCGCCGGTGTTCGGGCCGCTGATCAGCAGTGTCCGCTGTTTCTCGTCGAGAGCCAGTGAGATGGGCAGGATCGGCTTCTTCTGACGGCGCAACACATCTTCCAACAATGGATGCCGCGCGTCCTTCAACACCAGGCGGCGATCGTTGTCGCCACTGAATCGCGGAATCACGCAATCAAAATCGGACGCGAAGGCAGCCTTGGCGAACATCAGATCCAAGCGGCCGATGGTTTCCACCAGCACCTGGATTTGCGGCCCGTTGGTTCGAAGCAGTTCCGTGAGCTCGCGCAGGATACGCAGCGTTTCGCGCTGCTCCTCTTCCCGCAGCCGCACCAGTTCGTTGTTCAGATCGATGGTTTCGAGCGGCTCCACAAACAGGGTATGCCCGCTGCTGCTCGCGCCATGGATGACGCCGTAGACCTTGCGCTGCTGGCCGGCCACCACCGGAACAACGAAGCGATCGTTGCGCAGCGTAATGAACTCTTCCTGCAGCGTGCCGTCGTCGCGATGCGTCCGCAAGAATCGATCGAGCGAGGTTTGAATCTGTTTCTGCTGGCGCTCGATGTCACGGCGCAATCGATGCAGCGCCACGCTGGCATCGTCGGCCAGAGTCCCATCCGCGAGGACTTTGCCGCGCACATCGCGCAGCATCGGGCGGGGATCGGCGGTCGCAGCGACATGCGCCGCCAGGCGCGGGTATTTCTCTCCGGCTAGATTCAGCGCGGCGCGAATTTCTCCAGCCTCTTCGATCAGCCGGGCGAGTTCCAGAATCTGCTTGGGCTCCAGCATCGCGCCTTGGATGCGCAGCACGGCCAACGCCGCGGCGACGTCCGGGATGGAATTAAACCGCAAACGAATAGCCGACCCGCGCGAGGCTGCTTGCGGCTGGCGTGAGGCGCCCTGGTAGGCAATGGCTTCCGTGACGTCCGCCAGCGAGTCTTCAAGCGCGGCGCGATCGGCGTGAGGAGCCAGCCGTTCCAACTCGGCTCGTCCCAACGGGCTGCCGACATAGCGGCCCACCAACGCGCGCAGCGGCTCGAATTCGAGTAAGTCAGCGCTGAAGCTTTGCAAAGGCTCTCTCAATCACGCCCAGCGTGCCTTCAGTAAGGCGGTAGCCGCCCAGCTCCGATTCCGACACCCACGCCACCCGGCTCACATCGCTCGCGGCTGCCGGCTGTCCGCTCACGCGGCGGCACAAATAATCAATCAACACGTAGTGATACTCCGGCTTCCCTTCTGCATCGGGCATGATCCGCTCAAAAATCTCGAACATGGAGTACGGTTCCACATCCAGGCCGGTTTCTTCCGACACTTCGCGCCGGATCCCCTCCTCCAGCTTCTCACCGGTTTCGACGATGCCGCCCGGGATAGACCAATAGCCTTTCAGAGGCTCCTTGCCGCGCTCGACCAGCAAAATTTTACCGTGCTCGAAAATCAACGCGCCAACGCCCAGGAACGGGCGCGACGGATACTGGCGGCTTTCTTGATTAATACGAACTTCCCTTCACGTTCAAGCGCACGCGATAAACCGACCTCTGCGCCGTAATGTATAACGATCCGAGATCCGGATCGCCAAAAGTACAATTGGAAGGCGTCTCTTCGAGTGCGATATTACCAAGCGGCTTTCCCTCCGGCGTGAATACCGCGATCCCCTTGGCTGCCACGTACAGATCGCCCTTTTCGTCGATGCAGATGCCGTCCGGCACGCCCTCGATGCCGGAAATCAACGTACGCTCGTTGGACGCCGCGCCATTTTTGTCCAAATCGTAAGCCCGCACGTTGCGTTCGTCGGAATTGCCGACGTAAAGAGTGCGGCCATCGGGCGCTAGCGCGATGCCGTTGGGGCGGCCTTTCGGTTTGGCGATCACTTCCAATTCACCCTTGCGCGAAACGTGGAACACGCCGTAGAAATCCAGCTCGCGCGTGTCTTGCTGGTTTCCGAACGCGGGATCAGTAAAGTAAACGTCGCCCTCCTTGCGAATCGCAATATCGTTCGGCGCATTCAACCGCTTGCCTTGCCAACGCTCGGCAACCACTTCCATTTTGCCCTTCTTGTCGGTGCGCGTTACGCGCCGGGAGTGGCTCTCACAGCTGTACAACCGGCCTTGCGCATCGTATCGATTCCCATTGGCGCCGTTCGAATTCTCGCGAAACGTAGTGGCCGGTTCGCCCGGATCGAACCGGAGCAGCTTATTGGCCGGAATATCGCTAAAGATCAGAAAGCCCATGGGGGACCACGCCGGGCCTTCCGTGAAAGTATAGCCAGTGGTTACGCGGATCACCCGCATATTCTCGAAGTCCTGCGCGGGGGCGCATTGAAATAGCAGCAGGATCGAGAATAGCAGCCTCACGTAACGATCAGATTAACAGACGAAGCTAAACCGGAACGGGGAATGTTGCGTAGCCGGGCTAGTACGAACACCGTAGACGGGCAATTGCGCCACCCTCCGCCGGTTGGTATACAATCTCCCAATGGCTCGCACTGATGACTACGCGGCGCGCCTCGCTGTTGCCTTTCTTGCATGCTCCCCGTGTTGGGCGTTCCAGGCGTCCGGCGTCGATACCGCGATCTCCATTCTGCCCCATTTCCGCCCAGCCGTTTCCACTGGCCAAACCCTCTTTCCCAGAGCCGACATTCGCGTCGACTCCGCGCTGGTCCTGGTGCCCGCCCAGGTGACCAACATCTTAGGCGTCCCGATAACCGATCTGCACAAGGAAGACTTCAAGGTTTTCGAGGACGGCGTGGAGCAGCACATCACCAATTTTTCCTTGGAAGACGCGCCACTCTCCATTGGATTGCTATACGACGTCAGCGGCAGCATGCGGAACAAGATCAAGAAATCGACGGAGGCCGCGGCGGCGTTCTTCAAAACCTCCAATCCGCAGGACGAATTTTTCCTCATCGAGTTCAGCGACCGGCCGAAGCTGACTGTTCCCTTCACCTCCGATCCGGACGAAGTTTACGATCGAATCGCCCACGTCAAGCCTTTCGGACGCACTTCTCTGCTGGATGCGATCCACATGGCGATGGGCCAAATGAAACACGCCCGGAACACTCGGAAGGCGTTGGTGATTGTTTCCGACGGCGGCGACAATCGCAGCCGCCATACGGAACGTGAGATCAAGAGCGCGATGCTTGAATCCGACGTTCAGGTGTACGCGATGGGAATCTTCGATCCTGAGGACGAACCCAAGCATACCGTCGAGGAAAAAAACGGGCCCCAGCTTCTTGAGGAACTGGCCGACCTTACCGGCGGCCGTGAGTACCCAATCGCCAGCCTGGACGACTTGCCTTCCATCAGCGCCCGGATCGGCAACCAACTTCGCAATCAATATCTGTTGGGATACACGCCGGTAAACCCGGAGCGCGACGGGAAGTACCGGACCATCCATCTGACGCTAAATCCGAACCGTGAAGCGCTGAACGTGCGAGTCTACTATCGGCACGGCTACTACGCGCCGGCGTTGTGATTGCGATCGCGAGTCAGCTCCAATAACTGCGGTCCAGGCTACGGTATTGCACCGCTTCAGCCAAGTGTTTAGCGGTGACGGATTCGGAACGATCCAGATCGGCGATAGTGCGGGCGGCTTTGAGAATACGGTCATGTGCGCGAGCGCTCAAACCCATGCGCCGGACGGCCAACTCGAGCGTTCGTTCGCCGGCCTCATCGAGTGCGCAGAAGGTTCGGAGCAGGCGCGACGGAATTCGGGAATTGTAAAATCCCCGGCTTCGCTGGATGGCGCGAGCGGCTTCGACGCGGGCTCGCATTTCGGCCGATGAGGTTCCGTGATCCTTGCCGCGCAGCTCTTTGTAGGCTACCGCCGGAACCTCTACATGGAGATCGATGCGATCGAGCAGAGGGCCGCTGACTTTGCTCAAGTAGCGTTGGATGATCGCGCCGGTACAGCGGCATTCGCGCGTGGTGTCGGAGAAGTAGCCGCAAGGGCAGGGGTTCATAGCGCCGATCAGAATGAAATCGGCGGGGAACGAAAGAGTCATGTTGGTGCGAGCGAGGGTGACCGAAGAATCTTCGAGCGGCTGGCGCAACATTTCGAGAACGTTGCGGGGGAACTCCGGCAGCTCGTCCAGGAACAGGACGCCGTTGTGGGCGAGACTCACTTCGCCCGGGCGCGGCGTGCCTGAACCGCCGCCGATGAGTCCGGCATCCGACACGGTGTGGTGCGGCGAACGGAATGGCCGGCGGCCCAGCAGTCCAATGCCGCGCGGAAGCAAACCGGCGACGCTGTGGATCTGCGTGGTCTCAATGGATTCCTGAAAAGTGAGTGCGGGAAGAATGCCGGCGAATCGTTTCGCGAGCATGGTCTTGCCGGAGCCAGGAGGGCCGATCATCAAGACATTGTGGCCACCGGCGGCTGCCACTTCGAGGGCGCGCTTGGCGGTGATTTGTCCGCGAACCTCGCGAAAATCGGGAAGAGATTCTTCGGAGAAATCGCAGGCCATGGGCGACGCTGGCGTGGGCTGGAACTTGTCGGGTTGGTTGAGATACGCGACTACTTCGGCGAGATGCCGCATGCCAAAGACGTTCACCCCTTCGGTAACCGCGGCTTCGGCGGCGTTATCGGCAGGCACTAGAAGGTTCGGAATTCCCTGTTTGCGGGCGCATACCGCGATGGAGAGTACTCCGCGCACGGGCCGCAGCGAGCCATCGAGAGAAAGTTCACCAACCAACATGTGCTCGTCCATATTTCCCGGAGGCCGGCCGACGGTTCCCATGGCGCCCAGAATGCCGAGGGCCATGGGGAGATCGAAGCCCGCGCCTTCCTTGCGAATATTGGCGGGAGCCAGGTTGATGGTGACGGATTTGTTGGGATAACCGAAGCCGGAGTTGAGCAACGCAGACTTGATGCGCTCGCGGCTCTCGCGCACGGCGGTGTCGGGCATGCCGACGGTAATGAAATCGCGCGCGCTGCCGCCGGGGTACATGTCGACCTCGACGTCGATGAGGTGCGCCTCGATTCCGAAGACAGCCGCACTACGAGTGCGGAAAAGGGCCATCGATCGAGAAGTGCCTATTCGACGGAAAATGTCTCGCGAGTTTCGTACATCTGCTGGCCGATATTGTCGCGAATGGCCAGCACGATGGTGTATTTTCCCAGCGGCTGGTCTTTGGCGAGATTCAAGTTGAGCACGCCGGGCTGATAACGCTGCGGGTAAAATGTTTGCACCTTCTGATCCGCGGCGGTTGGTTCGGTGTAGGCGACGGAGCCGTCTTCGCGAAGAACGGAGAGGCCATACTCGATGTCGACCTGGTTCTTGTCGCCGAGCTTGTAGCCGGTCATGTCGAAGCGGGCCCACACGGAATCCCCGGGGCGATAGGCGGCGACGGGCAGCGGTTTTTCGTCATCTTCGTTGCGCAGGAAACGGAAGTTGCGGACGATCAAGGTATCGCTGGGAGCGACATCGCGGCCGTGGATGTGAAGGACGGCGGTCTTTTCGACGGAAGCCTTGGCGAGTTCGTCGGATAGCTTGACCAGGACAGCGTAGTCGCCGGTGTCGGCGAGCGGAGGAACCACGATGGTCTCGCGAAACTTGGGCATCCAGTCCTTGTCTTCCTGCGTGACGGTGGTTTCGACTTTGCCCTCTTGCACAGGCTTGAGCAACGCGCCGCTCTTGTCGCGAACCTGGATCTCGAATTTGAGAGAGATGCTCTGCTTGCCGTAATCGTTGGGTTTGTCGACTTTGCGGAAGCCTTCGGCCCGGCAACTGAAGTAGAGGGTTTCGCCGGGGACGAAATTCTGGTCGGAGGCTTCGGGCGGGCCGTCTTCGCTGGTCGAGAACGCCGCGTTGATGATGGCGAGCGGCTTGTCGGCTGCAATTGCGAGGCATCCCGAGGCGAGAAGCAAAACTGGGGCGAGCGATTTCACGAGGGTTTATTCCACCACTGTACTCCAGCCGCGGCGCGAAAGGTCCCAATAGATGACTGCTCCCGCAGCCAGACCCATGGCGAGGAGCAATGACCCGATCGTGAATTCTTTCAGGAGCAATTTGCCGGTTCCAAACAAGATGCCGTAGATGAGCAGGCAGCCACAGATCCAATCGAGCAAATTCGAGAGGCCACCGGTGGAAGGGCGAACGTCGGGAGCGAGCTTGGCGATGGGACGCCAGCCGGCAGCGGAGGGGTGTGTGCGGCGATAGAACGCGACCAGCGTGTCCTTCGATTCGGGGCGCGTGAGGAATGTGACAGCGAGCCAGACGAGGGTGGTGATAGAGACGGTGACGATCATGATCCAGGCGAAATCGCGCGGCTGATCTTTGTCGAGTCCGAAGGCGGTCTGCATGGCGAGCGAGACGACGAAGCCCGAGATCATGGCCGAAACTTCGCTCCAGGCATTGATGCGCCACCAATACCAGCGCAGCAACAGGACGCCGCCCGTGCCCGCGCCCGTGACCAGCAGGAGTTTCCACGCGCCGGCGATGGAGTCGAGATAGAACGTCACGACGGCCGAGATGACGGTGAGAAGCACGGTGGCCAACTGCGATGCCGTTACATAATGCCGCTCGGTTTCCGTTCTCTTTAGGAAGCGGCGATAGAAATCGTTGACCAGGTAGCTTGCGCCCCAGTTGAGTTGAGTCGCGATAGTGGACATGTAGGCGGCGGCGAAGGCGGCGATCATAAGGCCACGAAGCGAGGGCGGGAGGTAAGCGATCATCACGCGGATGTAGCCGGTTTCCGGGTCGGCGAGGCCGGGGAAAAGAATCAGCGAAGCGAGCGCGACCAAGACCCACGGCCAGGGGCGCACGGCATAATGCGCGATGTTGAACCAAAGGGTCGCGAGCAGCGAATTCTTTTCGTCCTTGGCGCTGAACATGCGTTGCGCGACATAGCCACCGCCACCGGGCTCGGCGCCGGGATACCAGGTGGACCACCAGTTCATGGAAATGTAGACCAGGAACGTGATCATGGGCATCCAGGCGGAGTGGAGATCGGGGACGAAGTTGAGCACCGAGCCTTGGCCAGCGCCGCGCGCGTGATCCACCAGGGCGAGCTTGGCCTTCATGCTGTCGATGCCGCCGACGGCGCGCACCGCGAAGACTGCGAGCACGGTGACCATGCCCATCTTGATGACGAACTGGAAAAGATCGGTGACCAGGACGCCCCAGAGTCCGGAGAGGGTGGAGATGAAGGATGTGAGGGCGATCATTCCGATGACGATGGCGAGGGCTTGCGGCTTCGTGACGCCGAGGACGAGTTGGAGGATTTTGACCATCGCGAGGTTGACCCATCCGAGGATGATGCAGTTGATGGGGAT
>Ga0209415_10020824_pt1 | contig 10157 bp, 8 predicted proteins | sample PeaSoiSIISIP2007_FD_187696 | JGI IMG/M metagenome (GOLD analysis project Ga0209415, IMG submission 187696) | Peat soil microbial communities from Weissenstadt, Germany - SII-SIP-2007 (SPAdes) (version 2) | ecosystem: Environmental > Terrestrial > Soil > Wetlands > Peat | place: Germany...
CCAAAGGTTCCTCGAGAACTCCGCTTAGAGCAACCGCCCTAAGACTCAGCCACCTCACCTGGTCTGGTACTTCTACTATGACAATCAGAACTTATCATCCGACCACCTCCTTTCCGGTGTAAAGGGAGATTACAAAAAAAGCCGCTGTGGAGTCAACGGCACGGACGGAGTGTGCCGGAAGAATCAATAGTACCGGGTCCGCCGTTCTGAGTAGCGCCGGGACTCGATATTGAGAACTGCGATCTGCTTCGGTTCGAGCACTCGCAGTACATGCCCGCCAGATACCTACCTTCGTTACTATGCGTTCCCTAGACTGGAAACACCCTGCAAAGCAGGTGAGGCTTCCCCCCAAAAGTCATCGTTCTTTCGAGAACCAACTTCACCCTTTCCACCGGTAGGCATCCGGTTGGGACAGGCCTATATGCGCCAGCACGCGGTTGGCAAATTCCTGTGCCATGACATCGGCGCTCGACGGGTGGTTATAGAACGTTGGGATCAACGGGAAGATCGTCGCTCCCGCGTCCGCCGCCAGCGACATGTTACGGATGTGGATTTTGTTCAGCGGCGTTTCGCGAACGCACAACACAAGCGGCCGGCGCTCTTTAAGGGTCACGTCGGCGGCCCGCTCGATCAGATGTGAGGCGGTGCCGTTGGCAATGCGCCCCAGCGTGCCAACGCTGCACGGGATCACGACCATCGCGTCCGAAGGATACGACCCGCTGGCCACGTTGGCGCCGATATCGCTGTTGGACTGCTGCTGAATCTTTGTCGAAGGCGTGCCGATGATTTGTCGCAGGAGGTCGGAACGGCCTTCCACGCCGAGTTCCTCGGCCAGGACGCGCAGGCCGCTGTCGGAAGCGATGAAGTTTACCGTCTTCACCCGAGGATCGCGTTCGACGGCCAGTAGAAGGTGCTTCAAGAATATCGACCCGCTGGCGCCGGTCGTAGCCACGGTCAAGTTTTCCGGCGGAAGGGACAAAGTGGGGCTCCGTGAGGCATCCAAGTCGCGGCCTCGAAAGCTGAGGATAGGGACGCGAGGAAGGCAAGTCAAGGCGGCTTAGATCGTCCCGTCTCGACCGACCCACGGGCTTGCAGTTTTCAGCTCGGCGAAAAGGCGAATAGCGAACGACGAGCGACTAACGATGAGCGACTAACGACGTTTTTGTGGCAACCACCGGCATCTTACGATCGCGGCGCAGTGCCGCCCAACTCCACGCTCTCGCCAGCGTTGAGCGTGAGATTCGCGCCATCGATCCCGCTTCCGGACGCAAGTATCTGCGCGATTTTCGCGAGGCCTACCGCTCTTATGAGAAGGTTCTCGCCGCCGGCGACGTCCGCCGCGAAGTTGCCAACGCCGGAATCGTGTTGGTCGGCGACTATCACGCTTTGCCCAACTCGCAGCGCTATCTGGCCTCGCTGCTCTGTGATTTGCGGCGCCGCCACCGCCCGGTGGTGCTGGGAGTGGAAACGATTTTTTCCCGCGACCAGCACATTCTCGACGAATGGTTTCGCGGCGAGATTGAGGAAGCCGAACTGCGCCAGCGGATTCGTTTCGAACTCGACTGGGGCTACGACTGGACCCCATTTTACGAACTGCTCTCCGCCGCCCGCGATCACGGCGCCTCCATCTACGGGCTCGATTGCATGCCGCGCGAAGATCTGCGAAAGATCGGGGCGCGCGACCGCCACGCCGCCCACAAGATTGCTGAAATCCGAGGCCGCCATCCCGACGCCCTGATCCTCGTCCTGTTCGGCGAATCGCATCTCGCGCCACAGCACCTGCCAGCCGTGCTGCAGCGGCAGCTTCCCGCGGAGCCCATGCTTACCGTTCTGCAGAACGTCGATGCCCTGTACTGGCGGGCCGCCGGAGAAGCGCATGATCGCGTCGAAGCCGTCCAAGTACGAAAAACGGTCCGCGAAAATGTTTTCTGCGTATTCAATGCCACACCCCTGGAGAAATACGAGAATTACCGTATCTGCCTCGACCGCTGGGGGCGCAACGCCAAAGACCACAGCGCACCCGATCTCGGCCCCACGCTCTATAACCTGATCGATGGCATGGTGCGCTTTCTCGGCATCAACCAGTACTCGCCGCACAACACGACGCAGCCCCGGTTGCTGGTTGACCTGATGCCCGAAGTCTATTCGCGCAGCTCGGACGCGCTCCTGCGGCGGCTGTTATCCCGCAAGGGATTCACTGCCGAGCACCGCCGATCGCTGCTGCGCCGGGTCCGCGAGCGCGGCAGCGTTTACCTGACGCCGATCAATGCCGTCTATGTGCGCGAGTTCCACATGACCTCCTCCGCCGAGGACGCTACCCGCTTCCTTCACCAAGCCTGTCGCGGCTTGCCAAACCTATCGAATGGCAAGGCTGCGGCGCCGAGGCCCGGTGCCGAGTCATGGGATAAAGACGACGCGTTTTACACGACCGTCTTAGAACACGCGCTCGCCTTTTTGGGATCTCGCATCCTGTACCCCACGCGTCCCTCTCTCCGCGATACTGACATCGCGGACCTGTTCGAAGTAACTCGCGAGGACCTCGAACTTCAAACCTCGCTTCCGTTTCCCGATGCCGTCGAAGCGCTGGATTTTCTAACCCAGCATCGCCAAACGTCCTCTATCGGATCCCTCGCACCAGCTCCCGCCTTCACCGGGCACAAGTACGAATACGTCGCTGAGCAACTTGGTTATCTCGCCGGCAACGATCTCTACGACGCTTACCTCGAGGGCCGCCTGACCACGGCCGCACTGCGCAAGCTCTTCCTCACCCATATCGAAGAGGCTGGCGTAGCCCGCGAAGCCTATGCGCAGGTAAGAACACGCCTGCACTCGGGACAGCGCGCATAAGCTCCCATCGCATTTAGAAAGATTGATTTCCCCCGTGCTCCCCTGTGCCTCCCGTGGTTAAGGTTTTGCCTTTCCCGGCGTCCTCAGCGCCCCGGCGGTTCAAGTTTTTGATCTACTGCGGTATCCTCACCTGTCCAATGCCCGACGACTTTCCACTGCAGTCCCAGACTGGGGCCCCCGGCGGGCCTGATTTTGGCCCGCTCGGGTGGCAGACGCCCGACGCTCTCATGCTCTTCGGCTTCTGGTACCGCGCGCTGCCCGCCCATCAACTCCGCCTCGGACAGCTCACCAAGACTACGCTGCTGGAACAGCCGCTCGTGATCGGGCGCTACCGCCAAGGCCAACCCTTTGCCCTGCGCGACGCCTGTCCACATCGCGGCATGCCACTTTCCTGCGGACAATTCGATGGCCAGCAAATCGAATGCTCCTACCATGGCTGGAGATTCGACGCCCATTCCGGCCAGTGCCAATTGATTCCGTCGCTCGTCCCCGAACAGACTTTGAAGATTGACCGCATCTATGCCGGCAGCTATCCCTGCGAAGAGCGCGACGACTTCATCTGGGTCTTCATGCCCGATCCCGGCCCAGCCGGCGCGGGATTCTCCAAGCCCACGCCCGCACCGACCCCCGCGCCCGAGATTCCGAAATTCAGCGAGCACTACAAACTCGCCTATCTCACGGCCGATCTGCCGTGCTCGGTCGATCACGGCATCATCGGCCTGATGGACCCCGCGCACGGCCCCTTCGTTCACCAGGCATGGTGGTGGCGCACGCAAAAATCGATTCATGAGAAGCAGAAGAACTTCGAGCCCATTCCCTACGGCTTTCGCATGAGCGCCCACACGCCTAGCTCGAACAGCGCTCCCTACAAACTTCTCCGCCTTTACGCCGATGCCGATTCGATTACTACCACGATCGATTTCGTCCTGCCGAACCTGCGCTCGGAAATTATTCGCGCCGGCAAATACTGGTTCTCGAGCCTGACCACGGTTACTCCTATTACGCGCAGCCAGTGCCGCATCGACGTAGTCGCCGCCTGGAATCTGTTTCGCTGGATCCCCTTCGGCCCCCAACTGCTGAAATTCGTCTTCGCCAAATTCGTGGAGCAGGACCGCCGCACCATGGAACTGCAGTCCGAGGGATTGAAACACAACCCGCACCTCATGCTGATCGACGACGCCGACCGGCCTGCGAAGTGGTATTTCGGTTTGAAGAACGCCATGCTGGAAATGAAGAAGAACGGCGGCGAGTTTAGGCACCCGATAAGCGGGCCGGTGACGTTGAGGTGGAGAAGCTGAAAGGCAGTTCTCGGTTCTCAGTGATTCGCTCCAGGGCGGTTTTTCTGAGAACTGGGAACCGGGAACTGAGAACTAGTCTTGCACCAGCCAATCCATCGCTTCTTGCCGCGTCTTGAACGTTGCAATCTCGCGCTGGGAAAAAGAGTGGAAGTTTTCCATGAAGGCGTGCGGGATGCTCTCCGTGCCCACCCACGCTGTTTTCTTCACAAACGGACGGTCGAGCGTCAGCACCTCTTTAATCCTGGTGGCAACCGTGTGGTCTACCGTGGAGCCGGTGTAGTCGCCGAGCGTGACAATCGACTCGTGCGGGTGCTTCGCCACCACGACCCGCACATACTCCAGCAGAAGTTGCATCTCGTGGGCATTAGCATGGGAAAAGTCACACAGCAGAATCTTCTTGCCGTGGTGCTCGATGAATTGTATGCGATCGTCCATAGCGGACCCCGAAATGGTTTTCCCTGTGTTCCTCTGTGCACCCTGCGGTTAAAAGATTTCATCGGACACAAAGGAGATCTAAGTCAATAGCAACTCCACGACACTGTAAGCCTCGCCCAGCGCCGAGTCCAGCGCCGCCGCATCCTTGCCGCCCGCTTCAGCCAGATCCGGACGCCCGCCGCCTTTGCCGCCAACCCTCTGCGCCACCGGGCCGATGACTTTCCCCGCCTGAATGCGGCTGGTGAGGTCTTTGGTTACGCCGACGATCAGCGAAACATTTCCATTGGAAGCCGAACCCAGCACGACCACGGCGGAGCCAAGCTTATCGCGCAACTGATCGACCAGCGTACGCATCTGCGCGCGCTCCAGATTGTCGACCCGATGGGCCAGGACCTTGACGCCGCGAACTTCTCTGACTTTTTCGCTGATGTTGGCCGTACTCGATGAGGCCGACTTCATCCGCGCCTGATCGAGTTCGCGCGTGAGGCGCTTGATTTCGGCATCTTTCTTTTCGAGTTCCAGCGTCAAGGCCTCGGCCGGAGAAGCCAACATCTCTTCGGTTTTCCCTGTCCCATCCTCAGACGAGGGTGCCCCATCCTTGCGCGTTCTGTGCGCAAGGGTGGGACCAACGAGACTCGCGACCACGCCTTCCAGTTCGTGATCCCTGCGGAAGTGGCGCAGCGACCCTTCGCCGGTCACGGCCTCAATGCGGCGCACGCCCGACGACACGCTGCCTTCTTTCAAAATCTTGATCAGCCCGATCTCGCCCGTCTGCGCCGTGTGCGTGCCGCCGCACAGTTCGGTCGAAAAATCTCCGATCTTGATCACGCGCACCTTGTCGCCGTATTTTTCGCCGAAGAGCGCCATCGCGTGATACTCGTTGACGGCCACGTCAATCGGGACGTTATCGATAACCTCGACCCGTTCATTGCGCAGAACTTCTTTGTTGATGATGTCTTCGATATCTTGCAGCTCTTCTTCGGCGACTCCAGTGAAGTGCGAGAAATCGAAGCGCAGATGGTTGGGAGCAACCAGCGAGCCCGCCTGCTTCACATGCTTACCCAAAACTTCGCGTAGTCCGGCCTGGAGCAGATGCGTGGCCGTGTGGTTGCGCATGGTGGATTCGCGAATCGCGGTATCAACCACGGCATCCACTTTTTGTCCTGCTCGAATCGGTTGCTTGGCTACGACCTGATGCGCTCGCACGCCTTGCACCGGGAAGTAGCATCCGGTCACTTCGGCGACGACGGTATTGTGATCGTCGGAGTAGAACCATCCGCGATCGCCAACTTGTCCGCCGGATTCTGCGTAGAAGGGAGTCCAATCGAGGATCGCTTCGCCTTTCTCTCCGACTTTGAGTTCCGGAACCTCTATGCCATCGCGGACAATCGCCAGTATTTCGGCCTCGCACCGCAGCGAGGCGCGCCAAAATTTAGACTGCGGCATAATCATAGGTATGCCGCTGGGACTCGTGATCGTGGGATGGATGCTCAGCTTTGCAGATAGCTGCTGATACAAAGGACTTGCACTCTGCTTGGCCGTGCCTTTCCAGGAAGCGCGAGCGCGCTCGCGCTGCTCCTGCATCGCGCGATCGAAGCCGGCTTGATCGAAAACGATGCCCCTATCGCGCGCCGCATCCTGAATGAAATCAACTGGTAAGCCAAATGTGTCGTATAGCTTAAACGCTTGTTCGCCAGGGTAGGTGGGCAGCTTGCTCAAGAGTGTTCGTTGCTCACGAACCAAGTTTAAATCGTGCGGATATTCGCCTGTAGCCTCCTCCTCCACGAATTCCTCCGCAAGGGCTCGGCGCGCAAAGACAATGTCGAGCTCGGATTCAAGCTTCTTGAGGCCTTCAGCAATCGTGTGCTCGAACCGCGTTTCCTCCACCAGCACGGCCTTCGACACCCGGACCGCCGTCTCTTTCAGCTCCGGATACGCATCCTGCATCAGATCGCGAACGGCGAAGACCATTTCGTTGAGGAACGGCTTTGTTTGGCCGAGCAATCGCCCATGGGTGATTGCTCGCCGAATGATTTTACGTAGGACATAGCCGCGTCCCTCGTTTGACGGGATCACTCCGTCTGAGATTAGGAACGTTGCCGCCCGTGAGTGGTCAGCGATGACCCGTAACGAAGCAGCCGACTTCGTATGCGCTTCCTTATCGAGTTCCTTCTTGAGCGAGGCTCCCGTCAATTCCGCCGCCCGTTTGATCAGCGGCGTGAATAAATCCGTCTCGTAATTCGAAATCACGCCTTGCAGCACGGACGCTATCCGTTCAAGACCCGCGCCTGTGTCAATCGACGGCTTCGGAAGCGGCGTCAGCTTGCCTGACGCGTCACGATCGAACTGCATGAACACCAAATTCCACAGTTCAACATAGCGTCCGCAATCGCAGCCAAACGTGCAGTCGATATGTCCCTGATCGCTGGCGGCGACGCCCATGTCGTAGTGAATTTCGCTGCACGGCCCGCAGGGACCGGTGTCGCCCATCTGCCAGAAATTGTCTTTCGATCCGAATTCGTAGATGCGATCTTTGGGAACGCCTTGACCTAGCCACAGGTCGCAGGCTTCGGCATCACGCGGGACTCCGTTTTCACCTTTGAAGATCGTTACGTACAGCTTTGCCTTATCAATCCCAAACCACTCCGGCGAAGTGATTAACTCCCACGCGTAGGCTATGGCATCTTTCTTGAAGTAGTCGCCAAACGAGAAATTTCCCAGCATCTCAAAAAACGTGTGGTGACGATTGGTGAAGCCGACGTTCTCTAAATCGTTGTGCTTGCCGCCGGCGCGCACGCATTTCTGGGAGGTCGTCGCCCGGGCATAGTCGCGCTTTTCGAGGCCGAGGAAAACGTCCTTGAACTGGTTCATGCCGGCGTTGGTGAAGAGTAGCGTCGGGTCGTTCGCCGGGACGAGCGACGAGGAGTGCACCTCGCGGTGTCCCTTCTGAATGAAGAAGTCCAGGAACTTGCGGCGAATTTCGGAGCCGGTGAGCATGGAGATTAGAACGGTCAAGCTCGATTCTAAACGATAAACACCATTCGGCTGAGTCTTGGGGGATCCGGCAGTGGTGCAGTTTGCAGGAACCCAACCGGAAGGATTCCAAACGGGCGAACGGGCGACTCCCGCTACTGTGTGGGCGCAGCAGGCATCAGCGAAGCAGGCATGAGCGAAGCGGCAGGACGGGCGAGTCGCCCGTCCCCACACTCAGCGGCAGAGATTGACGGGCGAGGACGCCCGTCCCTCCACTGACATTTAATATTGCGAACTACTTCGCTACTTCTTCGGTCTTCTCGGCGCCTTTTTTCACGCCGTGGCCGACCGCCTTGGCGCCTTTTTTCACGCCCTTTCCCGTATCCTTGGCAGCGGTCTTGGTGGCGTCGCCGGTTTTGTCGGCTGCCTTTTCGGTGGCCTTGCCCGTGTCTTTGGCGGCGGTCTTCGTGGCTTTGCCGGTGTCCTTGGCGGCGGTTTCAGTGGCCTCGCCGGTTTTCACGGCTGCCTTCTTGGTGGCGTGCGCCGTCTTCTTCGCGGCCGTGTCGGTCGCTTTGCCGGTATCTTCCGCGCCTTTCTTAACGTCGGTCCCGACCTGGCCATAGGAAAACACAGTCAGGGCCAGTAACGCGGCTGCGAGCATCATCATTAAAGAGAACTTCGTCTTCATTGTTATTGTTCCTCCAGAGGAATTGCATTAGGTTGTTTTGGGAAGTTCTATCAGAGTATCAGGGACGAGGCAAGCGCCATCTCTATCCGTGTTTCCCGGCTCAGTGCGACGCCTCGGAGGTTTCGTTCTCGAGTTCGGTAAGGGTCTCCTCGTCCACGTCCCATTTCTTCAGGATGGCGAAGATGGTTTTCGATCCGAAGCCGGCGCGCGTCAACTGGCGGAAGATGCGGGCGGCCTGCTTCTGGTCTCTGCCCTTGTCCTTGGGCTTCTGCAGGCGTTTGCGGCGGAGATAGTTGCGCGCTAGAGTTTCTTCTTTCACCTCGTCATAAACGGATGCAACCGCCTTCTCGATCACGTCGCCGTGCACGCCCTTCGCCTTGAGGTCGTTGACAACGCGCCTGCGCCCGAATTTCTCGTTGTCGCGGCGATACGACGAAAAGGCAGTTGCGTACTTGGCGTCGTTCAGATAGCCCTGATCCTTCAGGCGAACCACGATCAATTCGACCAGCGTTTTGCCGAATTCCGTATCCGCTTCCACGCGGTTGCGCAGCAGGCGCTTCAGTTCCGCGACCGAACGCATGCGGCGCGCCAGCGCGCCTACGGCGTAGTCGTAAAGCTCGGCTTCGGTGAAGAGTTTTCTGGGACGGCCAAACGCCATGCCTACACGATAGCGCGAGATGGGGCTTGGGAGTTAGCGCTCACTGGCTTCTCTCGACGGATGACCAATTCTCAATGTCCGCCGGTCTATTTTGGCGGCGGCGCAGGGTTCGGCACGGCGCTGGGGAAAGCGGGTGCACTCGCTGGCGCCGGTGTGCTTGCCGCCGGCCCGGCCGCCGCGATTGGCGACACCAAGGCCGCTTTCGCCGAGGCGGGCAGTTTGTCGGCATTGGCTACCAGCAGCGAGATTTGCCACATCTGCGTTTCAGAAAGCGATTTGCTGAAGCCGGGCATTCCGGTCAGGCGAATGCCATTCGCGATCTTCCAGTAGCTTTCACCGGGCTCATCGTCGGTTACGCCTTTGCCCTCCAGCAGCCGCGGCGGTTTCGGATACATGCCGGCCGCAATCGCCGTCTTCGGCGTCAGGGGCACGCCGTGGCAAACGCCGCAATGTTGCTTGTAAAGCTCGGCGCCGGCCAGGTAGTTGGCCTCGCTCGGTTGGATCGGGACTGTCTTCGGCATGTCTTTTGCGATGCGCGCACTCAAAGCCTTCTTCGCGAAGAATCTTTCGAAGGGCATGTCGGAGTCGGTGGTGGCAACCGGAGCGGCGCCGCCGGTAAGATACAAATAAGCACCGAAGGGCACTACCAGGAGACCAAGAATCAGTCCAGCGATAAATTTCATGTAGCCTGCCTTTTACCAAAGTTTTTACAAATCTAACACTATCATCCGCATCCAAGTTGCTTTGATCGGCATACAATCTTCGGATACCCGGCTGGCGAGGTTAGCCCGTGTCATCGAGGCGAGAACGAATATGCAAATTGTGAGCGCGGCGAGCGCGTTTCCCCGGCATTACTACTCCCAGGAGATGTTGCTGGCGGCCCTCCAGGACTACTGGGGCGGCCAGATCGAAAATCCGCACGTACTGCGGCGTTTGCATCGACACGTAGGTGTCGATGGACGATTCCTCTCTCTGCCCAAAGAGGAATATCTGCAGATGAAGACCTGGGGCGAGGCCAACCGGCATTGGATTCGCACCGCCAAGGAACTGGGAGAGAAAGCAATCAGCGGCGCGCTGGCGGGCGCGGGCTTGCACGGCCAGAATCTGGGCGCGTTCTTTTTCGTTTCGGTGACCGGCATCAGCAGTCCATCGATTGATGCGCTGTTGATTAACCAGATGGGATTGTGCCGAAACATTCGCCGCGTTCCAATTTTCGGGCTGGGCTGTGTGGCGGGCGCGGCTTCCATTTCGCGTGCCG
>Ga0209415_10020825_pt1 | contig 10157 bp, 9 predicted proteins | sample PeaSoiSIISIP2007_FD_187696 | JGI IMG/M metagenome (GOLD analysis project Ga0209415, IMG submission 187696) | Peat soil microbial communities from Weissenstadt, Germany - SII-SIP-2007 (SPAdes) (version 2) | ecosystem: Environmental > Terrestrial > Soil > Wetlands > Peat | place: Germany...
GTGGTCGTTGTTGCATTCAAACCAAATATAGTTCGGCGGGGCCAGAAAAACTCGCGGATGTGCGAAAGTCGGGCTAGTCTCGACACGGCAGGCACGAGTGCCTGCGCCACATCGGCTGGAATGTACGATCTCGGCGAGCCGCCTGAAAGGCGGCTGCAGGGCAAGACTGCCTGCCCCACCTCTGGCACTCAGCCCAGCTACCGGCGGCGTCGTGCGGCAGGGACCGGCGCCGGCTTGCGGATGCGGCGGGGCTTCTCGTCGCGCTCCAGCGCCAGTTCCACCACCTCCTCCATGGCCTTCACGTAGTGGATCTTCATGTCGCCGATCTGCTCGCTCTTGAGATCTTCGCGCACATCCGTTTCGTTTTCGAACGGCAGAATCACCTCGCGCACGCCGCTCCGCTTGGCCGCCAGGACCTTCTCCTTGATGCCGCCCACGGGCAGCACCTGGCCCGCCAGCGTAATCTCACCGGTCATCGCCAGATTGACGCGCACCGAGCGCTCCTTGAGCATGGAAAGCAGGGCCGTCGCCATGGTGATGCCGGCGGAGGGTCCATCCTTGGGAATCGCGCCGGCCGGCACGTGGATGTGGATGTCGCTGGTCTTGAACAGGTCCGGGTCGATGCCGTACCGGGTGGCGTTGGCGCGCACCCAGGTGAGCGCGGCCTGCACGGACTCCTGCATCACGGGCCCGAGTTGCCCGGTCATGATGAGTCCCTTGTTGCCGCCCGGCATACGTCCCGCCTCGATGAAAAGCACGTCGCCGCCCACGGGGGTCCACGCCAACCCCACGGCCACGCCGGGGCGGCGGGTGCGCTCGGCCACTTCGGTATCGGTGCGGAAGCGCGGCGCGCCGAGATCGCGCTCGACCAATTCCGGAGTGATCTCCAGCTTCTCGCGCCGGCCGCCGGCGATGCGGCGAGCCTGCTTGCGGCACAGGGTGCCGATCTCGCGCTCGAGGTTGCGCATGCCGGCTTCGCGGGTGTAGCGCCGGATCAGAAACCGCACCGACTCGTCGCTGAAGTGGATATCGTCCGGATTGAGCCCGTTCTCGGTCACCTGGCGGGGAATCAGGTAGCGGAAGGCAATCATGACCTTCTCCTGCTCGGTGTAGCCCTCGAGCGGAATGATCTCCATGCGGTCGCGCAACGCGTCGGGGACGGGGTCGAGCACGTTGGCGGTGGTGATGAACAGAACTTTGGAGAGATCGAACGGCACGTCCAGGTAGTTGTCGCGGAAGGCGACGTTTTGCTCGGGATCGAGCACCTCGAGCAGGGCCGAGGCGGGGTCGCCGCGGAAATCGCGCCCGAGCTTGTCCACCTCGTCCAGCATGAAGACCGGGTCGTTGGTGGCGGTGCGGCGCAGGGCTTGAATGACCTGTCCGGGCAGCGCTCCGATATAGGTGCGCCGGTGGCCGCGGATCTCGGCTTCGTCGTGCATCCCGCCCATGGAGATGCGCGCAAACTTGCGTCCGAGGGCGCGCGCGATGGACCGCCCGAGCGACGTCTTGCCCACACCCGGGGGCCCCACGAAGCACAGGATCGGTCCTTTCAGCACAGGCCGCAGTTGCAGCACGGCGAGGTAGTCCAGGATGCGGTCCTTGACCTTCTCGAGGTCGTAGTGGTCCTCATTGAGGATCTGCTCGGCGAGCTTGACGTCCACGTGCGAACCCGAAGAGACGCTCCAGGGAAGGTTGCCCATCCACTCCAGGTAGGTGCGCGCGACGCCGTACTCGGGCGATGCGGGCGAGAGGCGGGTAAGCCGGCCAAGCTCGCGCATGGCCTCGGTCTTGACTTCCTCGGGCATGCCGGCCGCTTCCAGCTTCTGGCGCAGGTCCTCGGTGTCGCGGGTGGATTCGTCGCCTTCGCCGAGTTCCTTCTGGATGGCCTTCAACTGCTCGCGCAGGTAGAACTCGCGCTGGCTTTGCGAGAGCTGTCCCTGCACCTGGGATTGAATCCGGTTGCGCAATTCCAGCAACTCCAGCTCGCGGGTCAGGTGCCGGTGAATCTCGTTGAGGCGCACTTTGCCATCCGGCTGCTCGAGCAGGTGCTGGCGCTCGACGGGGCTGAGGGACGGCGTGTTGCCGGCCACGAAATCGGCGAGCCGGCCCGACTCGGTGATCTGGGAGGCGGTGGAGGCGAGGTCCTCGGAGAGGTTGGGAGAGGCTGCGACGATCTGCTGGAAGAGGCTCACGACGTTCTGGCGCAGCGCTTCCATTTCGGGCGTATTCTCGGGCTCGACATCGGCAATCCGCTCCACGCGAGACTTGAGGAACGGCTCCTTGGCGGTGAATTCGCGCGTGCGGACGCGATCCATGCCTTCGCAGAAAAGCAGCAGGTTGTCGCGGGGAACGCGGACGGCCTTGTGCATCACGCACAGGGTTCCGACCTGGTAGAGATCCTCGGGAGTGGGTGTGTCCACGCGCGGATCGGTCTGGGACATCACCACCAGCGTGCGGTTTTCGCCCAGGGATTGGACCAGCGCCACGGAGGCCGGCCGCCCCACGGTGATCGGGAGCAAGGCACCGGGGAAGATGACGGTATCGCGCACGGTCAAGACGGGCAGTTCTTCGAGGGGCTCCGCGGACAGGGCGGGGGTCGGTGTTTGTTGTTCTTCATCGACGGGCATGAGACTACCCCCAGTGTAGCGTGGCATTCGTGAACTTTGACGCGGAGGCGCGGAGACGGGTAAACTCCGCCCGCGGAGCAAGACGCGGAGCGTATCAAGGAGAAAGTCAAAACCTGAGATAAGGAATGAGGAGGTGTGGAGGGCTGCCCGACCGGCGCTTGTGGCAGTTGGGGGCGATGCCAGCGTTGCGAGCCCCAACCCCCAAACCCCAGCCCCCCAACCCCCGCTGTTATGCCCCCCTGGGATAGCAGCCCAGCACGCGGAGGATGTCCGCGATCTCGCGCAGGTGGTTCAGGGCGTTTTTCGTGTTGGGGGAATCCACCCGCCCCAGGAAGTCCAGGTAGAACAGGTATTCCCACGGCTTTCCGCGCAAGGGGCGCGATTCGATCTTGGTGAGATTCAAGTCGCGCAGGGCAAACGCGCTGAGCGCCCGAAACAGGGCTCCGGGGATGTTGCGCGTGCTGAAGACGAGCGAGGTTTTCCATTGCACGTGGGCGGCGGCCGGCACGGGATGGCGGCGCGCATATGCGGGCCGGCGAAGGAGAAAGAACCGGGTGAAATTCTGCCGGTCGCTCTCGATCGATTTCCGAAGAATTCTGCCGCCATATATTTCCGCGGCGACCGAGGAGGCGATCGCACCGGCATCGGTAAGCCCTTCTTCGATAATCATTTTTACGCTGCCGGCCGTGTCATAAAACGGAATTCTTTCGATTTGCGGGTTCCTGGAGAAGAAATCGAGGCATTGATTGAGCGCTACGGGATGCGAAAATACCCTCTTGATTTCGGGGAAATGCACGTCCTTTCGAGCAATTAAATTATGCACGATCCGCACGCTGGTTTCGGCCACGATGGGCAGCTCGAAATTCAGCAGGTGGTCGTAATTCTCGTGGACCGAGCCGGCTAGGGTGTTCTCGATGGGGACCACGGCGCCCTCCGCGCGCTCCTCCTTCAGGCTGCGGAACACGTCTTCGAAGCGCTCACAGGGCAGGACTTCGACGCCTTGGCCCAACAGCTTGCGGGCGGCCTCTTCACTGAAGGCGCCGCGCGCTCCCTGGAAGGCGGCGGCCCGGCTCTTGGGGCGGCTCACTGGGCGCCTCCGTCCCATCGGCGCACCCGGTCGTCGGCCCGCCCAATCAGATCCAGAACGCGGTCCACGCTATGATCCACAATATCCATTACGGTCTGCGGATGGTGATAAAAACCCGGAATGGGAGGCGCAATAATCGCGCCCATTTCCGTCAGGGCGGCCATGGTTTTCAAATGCCCCAGATGGAAAGGACTCTCGCGGACCATCAGGATCAGCTTGCGCCTTTCCTTGAGCGTGACATCCGCGGCGCGAATCAAAAGGTTGGAACTGATGCCCTGGGCGATGGCCGACATGCTGTGGATCGAACACGGTGCAACGACCATGGCGTCAATGGGATAAGAGCCGCTGGCCAGCCGACAGGAAATATCCTCCAAGGGATAAGAAAAATCCGATAGCTGCTTGATGTCCGAGGCCAGCTTGCCGGTCTCCAGATACAAGGTTTTCTCGCCGGATCTCGTCAGGATGAGGTGAATTTCCACTTCTTTTTGACTGCGCAGCCGCTCCAGCAAGCGTAATCCGTAAACCGCGCCGCTGGCTCCCGATATTCCCACAATGATTTTCACGCTGACATCCTCTTTCACGCCGGCCGGCTCCACGGATTTTTCCGCGTTGTTCCGGTTTCAGAACAAAAAGTCGTTTTTTCCTTGATCGCCTTCCCGGCCGCGGGATATAATTGGGCCGCCGTCGAACGCCCCCGGCGGCGGTCACAGCGAGGATCATATCATGGACCGTGCGGGAGAAAAGCTCAAGCGGGCGCGCGAGCGGCTGAAGCTGACCTATCGCGACGTGGAACAGGCCAGCCAGAAGATCGCCGCCCGCCATGGAAGCGATGAGTTTGTCATTGCGTTGAGCCGCCTGGCGGACATTGAAAACAAAGGCACGGTGCCTAGCGTTTACCGCCTTTACACGCTGTGCGCCATTTACCGGCTGGACTTCGATGAGGTGCTGCGGTGGTACGGAGTGCCCCGCGACCAGTTGGCGTCGGAGGCTCTGCATACTGGTTTGGATGCCACGCATCTGGTACAGGTCGGGCCCAACGATCCGCTGACCATTCCCGCGTCGCTCGACCGCGAAATCGACCTGAATCGGACCACGCTCCTCAGCCACCTGGTCCGAAACTGGGGCAAAGCGGCGTTCCGCTTTTTAAATGGGTTGGATCTGCGGCAGTACCGATATGGATTCATTGGTCTCGAGGACTGGTCCATGTACCCGATATTGCATCCCGGATCGCTGGTGCTAATTGATGAAAACCGGAGGAAAATCGCGTCCGCCGGTTGGACAAATGAGTTTGATCGTCCCATTTATTTTCTCGAGCACCGCGAAGGAAATGTATGCGGCTGGTGCACTTTGGATGGCGGCCGTTTGCTGATTCAGCCGCATCCCGGCTCGCAGCAGGCGGCCTATTCTTTTGCCTGGCCGGCGGAAATCGATGTGATCGGGCAGGTTACGGGCGTGGCGATGAGCCTGGATTCGAGGAAGCGGCGTCACGGTCGAACTGCAACAGGTCCAGCAAAGTCTCAAAATCCGCGAGATAAAGCTGGCGCTCTACATCCCGAGCCATAGGCGGGACCACGTCGCGATGACTCCACAACGACTGGATCCGGCCGCCGACTTCCATGACGTACTCATCCAGGTCCCTTTTCTGGTCGGACAGGCTCGAGGCGATCCACTGCGCGAAGATCTGCTGGTGGCTGTGACAGAGTGTGCGGTCGGCTTCGTCGGAACCCTGGAGGCGCGTCAGCCCATCATGCACATACCGTCCGGTGGCCTCGTCGCGCAGGGAAGCCAAGTACACCAAACGGCCGAAAACCGTAGGGATCTGGGACAGCGTCTTGCGCCACAGCTCGACGGCCGGTCCTCGATTGGACAGCGATTTAGCGACCAAATCCCGCACTCCGATCCGATACACAGGGGTTCCACTGCACCCGGTACTAGAACGGTGGTACTAAAGCAACTCGGTTGCAGCAGCCCTTGAAATCGATTCTAACATCTCGAGCGTGAATTTTGGCTCACCTTGAGCCCCGCTTTAGTTCGTTGGCCCTACCGGTTGTTCCACTTTCAGAAAACTTTTGGGGTGGTCCCCCTATTACCGTAGGGTCCCGTATAGTATAGTACCCAGTTCACAAGCTGCAACGTTAGGACTGAAAGGACATTCAAAAATGAAAAAGTTCGTACTTCTGGCCTTGTTGGCGTTATCCTTTTTGGCGATCCACACACCGGCGGCTGACAACCCGCTGCCTGAGTGCGATCCGTGCCCGTTCGTTCGGTAAGCCGGAAGAGAGTACTAACGAGCGCAGGATTCGGTGCTAAGATTCAAGCGAGAAGTGGGTCTTAGATGCCGTCTCATGCGCTCGTTTCGTTTTTCCAGGTCGCTTCGGTATTGGGATCCGGCCTGACCGCCGCCAAGCTGCTGGTCACTGGGCTCCATAGGCGTTATCGCGTGTTCTTCGCGTACTTTGTGTTCCGGGTCGCCAATGGAATCTGGCCCTTCTTCTTTGATGTTAAGTCCAATGCTTATGCATATTTGTGGGCTTGGACGGAACCAGTAATCCTGGTGTTCTACGTCTGGGTGGTGCTGGAGCTCTGTGGGCTTGTGTTGGAAAGGCATAGAGGACTTTATTCCCTGGGCCGCTGGGCCATGGGTTTTGGGATGGCCGTCTCTCTGACCCTCTCCTTCCTCAGCCTTCTGCCCAAGATCACGCCGGCCATGCCGCAACGCTCCCGAAGGCTCGGTTATTTCTATGCGACGGACCGCGGAGTGACGCTTTGCCTGGCGATTTTCCTGCTGCTGATGCTGTTCCTCCTCAGCCGCTATCCTGTACCCTTGAGCCGCAATGTAATCCTGCACGCGACGCTGTATACGATATTTTTCCTAAGCAATACCCTGAACCTGATTCTTTCCAGCGTTTTTGGCTTGCGGCTGTATCGAGCCGTCGATATCGGTCTGATGGGCGTCTCCACGGCCTGCGCGCTGGCTTGGGCATTTTTGCTTACCCCCAAGGGGGAAGAAGTTCGGATGACGATTCCCCATTTCGGTCCCGAGCACGAGGAACGGCTTCTGTACCAGTTGGACTCCTTAAACACCACCCTGCTGAGAGCAGCGCGAAAATAAGACGTTATCTTTAGATAACAGTAGTACCGTTATTACCCCAAGAACACTTGCAAACCGCGCGAATTACCAGTATTCTTTCCTTGGTTACTAAAGAAAGAACGAACTGATGGAATTAATGATCGGCATCGCGGTGGCGACGTGCTTGGCTCTTTTGCTTGCGCTTCGCCTGCTCATACGCAAAGTCGCGGTGGCGGGGGGCAGGCTTCCCGTTACCGCCGAATGGATTGACGAGCTGTCGATTGAGCGCTATCGGCCCATGATGCGCCTGCTCGACGGCGAAGATCTGGATTTTCTTCGTTCCCAGCCCGGTTTCACACCTCGAATGGCAACCAAACTCCGTGTTCAGCGCTGTCAGATTTTCCGCGGATACCTGCGGTGCCTGAACGCCGACTTCGGGCGTGTCTGCGCCGCCATCAAGGTGCTCATGCTGCAGTCTCGCAACGACCGTCCCGATCTGGCGGCGGCGCTGGTCCGGTATCAGGTCAGTTTCGCCTGCGGGATCTTGATGGTCCAGTTCCACCTCTTCCTGTATCGCTGGGGGTTCTGCGCGGTGGATGTTTCCAGCCTGGTAAAGATGTTCGATGTCATGCGTCTGGAGCTGCGGACACTGGTCCCGGCTGCCATGCCCATGAGTGCCTGAAACCCGCTCTCAAACGGCTGTCTACGAATGCAGGCAAATGGGCGGGGGGGATCGTCACAGCCGTTTTAGCATTTCTTTAGCCTCTTTCAGGCGGGGGAATTTCTTCTCCGCGTCCCGAAATTCCCGCGTGTGCACCCTTCTTCGCGACCCTTTGTGCTCCACCGGATAGCGCAGGTGAAGCATCTCGTGAAACATCACATATTCCAGCGCCAGCAGTGGAACCCGCGGCCGATCGAAGACGCGGTTGATGATGATAGCGTTGTGCGACGGGTCGAAATGGCCCAGCAAGCTGCGCGATGCGCGCCGGCTCCATCCTAACTGCGGCCGCCCCATCAGGCCATCGAAGAACTGAAGGTTCAGGCGCTCGAAGATTTCCTCCAGGTTGTGGTGCTCCCCAAGCGGACCGGAAATGAACTTGCGCCCGCGGATCTGCCGCACCCGTTGCGCCTGCCGGCGCACGTCCCGGCGGTTGAGGTAGAGCCGGTAGCGGTGGGTGTACAGGCGCGCCACGGGCTTGCGATAGAGCTTGCCGAGCAGGATGTGGGCGAGCGCCTCCATGACCGGCGCCGGGGCGCCCTCCAGCAGATCCGAAATGCGCACGTGGAGGCTGCCCTTCTCCAGCCGGATGAAGCTGTCGGCGTTGGCAAACCGGCAGAATTCGATGCGTAGATCGGGCGCCGGGGTGCGCGGCTTCAGCACGCGGAACACGCGCATGTAGATCTCCTCCGGCGTCTCGAAGAAGAGCGAACTCTGGAGGCCTTGCAGGTCGAGTATCCCCTGGGGATCTGGCATTCCAGTACCAGAGTGGCACAGGCATTCGCGCCTGTGTGGGACCCCCTGGCCGGCCCCCGAAGCCCACACAGGCAGGAATGCCTGTGCCACCCACACAGGGAGGAATGCCTGTGCCACCCACACAGGCAGGAATGCCTGTGCCACCAATATAGGTTACTCTGAATTCTTAATGCCAACGAAGACTCTGCCAAAGGCGAAAATCACCGCACTGGGGTGCTATACTCCGCCCCGCCTGCTCACCAACCAGGACCTGGAAAAACTGGTGGACACCAACGATCAGTGGATCATGGATCGGGTCGGCATCCGCGAACGCCATATCGCGGGACCGGAAATGGCCACTTCCGACATGGCCATCGAGGCCGCGAAGTGCGCGCTCGCGCAGCGCGGAATCGAGGCCTCCGACTTGAACACCATCATCGTCTGCACGGTCACCCCCGACATGTTCTTTCCCTCCACCGCGTGCCTGGTGCAGAACGCGCTCGGCGCGCGCGGCGCCTGGGGATTCGATCTGATCGCGGCCTGCTCCGGATTCGTCTACGGGCTGACCACGGGCGCCAGCCTGGTGGCGGCGGGCGCGCAACGCAAGGTGCTGGTGATCGGCGCCGACACCATGAGCCGTATCATCGACTACACGGACCGGGCCACCTGCGTGCTCTTCGGCGACGGCGCGGGCGCCATGCTGATCGAGCCTGCCGAGGACGGCGACGACGGTTGCGGGTTCATCGATTTCGTGGGCGAGGTGGATGGCTCGGGCGGCGACTTCCTCAAGATGCCCGCCGGCGGCAGCCGCATGCCGGCGTCGCACGAGACCGTGGACCAGCGCCTGCACTACGTCCACCAGGAGGGCCAGCAGGTCTTCAAGTACGCCGTCCGCAAGATGTACGAGTCCGCCCGCGAATTGCTCGGACGCAACGGCCTCACGCTCGACGACGTGGCCCTGATGATTCCGCACCAGGCCAACAAGCGCATCATCACCGCGGCCGCCGACCGGCTGGGCATCCCGCCGGAGAAAGTGGTCATGAACATCGAGCTTTATGGCAACACCACCGCCGGCACCATCCCTCTGGCCACGCGCGACGCCATCTGGCAGGGCCGCCTCAAGAAGGGCGACCTGGTTCTATTCGCCGCGGTGGGGGCCGGGTATACGGTGGGCGCCAGTTTGTGGCGTTGGGCGTTCTAGCTCTGCGACCGCGTGATGTTGTACTCTTACGGGAACCCGCTCCCTGACGGTCGCGGCTCCGATATCAGAGCCGCGAGCGTGAGCGAGCGGTTTCGCAGTTGGCACCCAACCGCGCGGTCAGAGGACCAGGCTATTCGATCAGCCCCACCTGTTGAATCGGCGAACCGCCGGTCAAAACGGAGTAGTCGTTGTTGAACGTGCTGGTGCCGAGTACATCGATCTGCCACGCGACGACAATGGTGTAGTGTACAATACTCACGGTCGGGTTCCCGGCGAATTGTATCTGCGATTTGGGAAAATACAGCGTCCCCTCGAACTGGGCATTCGGGCCGCCTTGAAACGATTCCTGCGGCATGGTGCCCGAGCAGCAGTTGCGGTCCTGCATGAAGAGAATCCCGCCATAGGCGCCGCTGGTCGGGGCGCTTAGTTGGACGTCGGAGTTGGCGGCGAAATAGACCGCCTGGTAGGCACGCACGGGCGAAGTGCTGTATGTGTTATAGAAAGTCACTCCGCCCGAACTCCTGACGATCGAATTAGTGTCCTGTGTACCGATGCCCCCGCCAACGAGAATGTACGTGCCCGATGAGAACATGGCGGTGCCTTTCTTTACGTAGATGCCGCCGCAGTACGTACCCGGGGAAAGATTATCAGTACCGTTGGTGTTGACGACTACCTGGTTCGGGTGAGTGCTGCAATCGGCCGAGTTACACCCGCCCGAT